>Ga0194132_10010861_pt1 | contig 11962 bp, 10 predicted proteins | sample TA2KigOf80mmetaG_FD_148612 | JGI IMG/M metagenome (GOLD analysis project Ga0194132, IMG submission 148612) | Freshwater microbial communities from Lake Tanganyika, Tanzania - TA2015054 Kigoma Offshore 80m | ecosystem: Environmental > Aquatic > Freshwater > Lake | place: Tanzania: Lake... | reverse complement strand
TTGGTTGCGTGATTGGGGTCGGGATCGATCGAGACCTGCGGACCGAAACGGTATCAAACCAGTGTCAACCCAGATTTTGCACCAGAGCCGGCGACATCGCCTGTGTGCAGCAACAGCCGCGCGTCTTCCTTCGACAGTAATTCCGCCAGTGTCGCTTGTTCGGGCGAACCCATACCCGTGTCGCCGATGACCAGGAATGGCGTCCGTCCCTGCCCGGCTGTGCGAAACGTGTGTGCGGCCTCGCCGACCTCGTACCGATATTCGGTGCCGGGTGTGAGGCCCTCGATGACGGCTTCGCGCCTCGCGCCGATCGCCCGCCCTTCGATCTCTTTCTCAACGCCGCCGGCGGTCCAGTATTTTAGGCGGGCCGCACCGCTCCACCGCACCGTCGCACGCTTAGCCGAAACCCTTTGAACGTACGGGCGCGCCGCCGTTTGCCCCCAATTGTGAGAGACCGACAACAGCGATGCTACGAAGGTACGCCGAGTTACACCCACAGAGAATTACCCTAGATTGTACACGAGACCCCTAAGGGCGAGAGGTCCAATTTTGCGTACAAAAGCTCTAGAAGCGTACTAGCCGTATTGGGGGTATACGCGGGTCATGCCCGGCACAGCTTCTCAATCATCGCCTTGGCTTCCTTGAAGCCGTCGAACAACTTCTCGGCCGCCTTGAATTCTCTCGTGTGTACCCGCCGCTTCGCGCCTGACGTCTCCACCGGATACCGCAAATGCAGCATCTCGTGATATAGCACGTACTCCACCGCTAACCGCGGCGCGTTCTCGCTGTCAAGCAACCGCGACAGGATAATCGCGTTATGCGCGGGATCGAAATGGCCCAGCGTCGTGCGCGATACATTGCGGCTCCAACCAAGCTCCGGTTGCGCGAGCAATCCGTTGAAGTACTTCGCGTTGATCTCCGCGAACATTGCTGTCAACTCGTAGACCTCGCCCTGCGGCCCCGAAAGATGCTTCCGCCCGCGCGCCTGCCGCAACAGATGCAATGTGCGGCGCATATCCTGCCGGTTTAAATACAGCCGGTAGCGATGGCGGTACATCGCGGGCGCCGGTTTGCGAAAGAGCTTGCAAACGAGGATCTGCGCCAGCGCTTCGAAAATCGGCGCGGGCGCGCCGTCGAAGATGTCCGACAACCGCAGTTCCAGCCTGCCTTCATGCAGCCGGATAAACGAGTTCGCATTGGCGAACCGGCAGAATTCGAGGGCAATCTCCGGCATAGGGGTGCGTGGCCGGACCTCCCGGAAAACGCGCCGGTAGAGCTCGACAGGGCTCTCAAACAACACCTCCGGCGGCAGCGGCCTGTGCGCTTCTTCATCTTCGAACCCGGGCAGCCTGGGTTGACCCTTCTCGACTTGCATGTCCTTAGAACGCTACCATAGCAGATTGACTTTCCAATCTCGTTTCCAGTTGTACCGGGGGTCCGTTTGGGCATAACAGCCAATCTCAACAACTACAGAGCCAAGATTACCGCCATCGGCGGATACGTGCCTCTCTGCACGATCACCAACGCCGACCTCGAGCGCATCGTCGATACCAACGACGAGTGGATCGTCTCTCGCACCGGTATCAAGGTGCGGCACGTCGCGCCGAAGGAAATGGCGACCTCCGACTTGGCTGTCGAAGCCGCCAAGATCGCGCTCGCCAAAGCCGGCGTCGACCCGCGCGAAATTCACGCCATCTTCGTTTGCACCGTTACGCCGGACATGCTCTTCCCCGCAACGGCGTGTCTGGTGCAGGATAAGATCGGCGCGGCCGGCGCATGGGGTTACGATCTGTTGGCCGCGTGCTCGGGCTTTGTCTACGGTATGACTACCGCGGCGCATCTGGTGTCGGTGGGACAGCCGAAGAAAGTACTGGTGATCGGCGCCGACACGATGACGCGAATTCTGAATTACGAAGACCGCTCGACGTGCATTCTGTTCGGCGACGGCGCGGGCGCGTTCCTGGTCGAAACCGCCGCCGAAGGCGAGGAAGGCTTCATCGACTTCGTCAATGAGATCGACGGCTCCGGCGGGCAGTACCTGAAGATGGCCGCCGGTGGCAGTCGCCTGCCGGCATCGGCCGAGACGGTCGCTAACAAGCAGCATTATGTGTATCAGGAAGGCCAGCAGGTCTTCAAATACGCGGTACGTAAAATGGCGGAGGTGTCGGCGACGATTCTCGCGCGCAATGGACTTACGGCGAAAGATGTGAAACTGCTAATCCCGCACCAAGCCAACCTGCGTATCATCGAAGCGACCGCGAAAACGCTCAACATGCCCCTCGATCGGGTTGTCATCAACATCGACAAGTTCGGCAACACTACGGGCGCGACGCTACCGCTCGCCACCTGCGACGCGGTGGAAAGCGGTCGGCTGGTGAAGGGCGACCTCGTGCTCTACGCGGCCGTGGGCGCTGGCTACACCGCGGGCGCGAATCTGTGGCGGTGGGGTTTCTAACGGAACTCCGCTTACCGCGCCGCTGCAATTTCCTCGACGACCTTCCGCAGCAAGGCCGTCCCTTCCCGCAATGTCGACTCTTTGATGCGTTCGTCGTTGCCATGCGCACGGCCAGGTTTGTTGTCGCGCTTGAACACGGGCACGCCGTAAACCGCCATTCCCTTTGCGCGCAAGAACGCCCCGTCGGTTGCTCCGCGTGACATGTACGGAATTACCGCCACCTTCTTGCCGGTCGCATTGAACACGCGCTCCATCGCCTTGTACAAATCGGTGGTCAGTGAACTCGGCTCGGTCGCCGGCATGTCTTGCCCCGGCTCCGGCAGCACGTCGACGAGCGGATCGTTGATCAACTTCTTAAACCGCGCATAGACCTCTTCTTTCGTCTCGCCCGGCAGCCGCCGCACGTCGATTTGCGCCTCCGCTTGATTCGGAATCACGTTCACCTTCATGCCCGCGCGCAGCATCGTCGGAGACACGGTCGTTCGCAACTGCGCATCCAGTTCCGGATCTTTGTCGCCCAACTCATTGGCCGCCTCGAACAGCGTCTTCGAATTCTCCATTCTCGGCAGATACGGCCCCAACCACTTGTACTCGTCGAGCTTGGCCATCTCGCGGAAATACCGTCGCGTCGTTGTGTTCAAGTGCACCGGCATGTACGCCTTCACCAACTTCGAGATCGCGTCCGACAGATGGGCCACGGCGTTGTCCTTGCGCGGCAACGAACCGTGGCCGGCGCTCCCGCGCGCCACAAGGATCACGCGCGTCGGCACCTTCTCCGAGGTCTGAATCTGAAACACGTCGGTACCGACGTCGGTCAACATCCTCGCGCCCGCCTCGTTCAACGCGAACTCGGCGTCGATCTTGCTCCAAGCATTCCGAATCAACCACTGGATCTCGGTCGACCCCGCCTCCTCATCGGCCTCGCTCAGAAAAATAATGTCGCGATTCAACTTCGTGCCGCGCTGCTTCAGTTCCACAAGCACCGCCATCTCCGCCGCCAGCAGCGCCTTCGTATCGACAGCCCCGCGCCCGTAAATAAAGCCATCGCGCCGCAATGCTTCGAACGCCGGCACCGTCCACAACTTCGGCTCAGCCGGCACCACATCGCTGTGCGCCATAATCAGGAGCGGCCGTTTCGATCCATCGCCCTTCAATCGCGCGATCACGTTGAGACGGTTCGGATCGCCGCCGATCACTTCGCTCGCAATTCCTTCCTTGGCGAACTCGCTTTCGATGTACCGCGCCACGCGCGTTTCATTGCCCGGCGGGTTCGACGTGTCCAATTTGAGCAGCGCGATCAGATACCGCAGCGAGCGGTCTTCCAGCGTCTCGGCGTACACGCTCGCGGCCAGCGCGAAAATCAGAATCGACCTCATTCGTCGATTATCGCGCTACATTGGGAGGTACAGCATGTCGTCTCGCTTATTCCTCGCGGTCGCGCTCTGCGCCTTCGCCGAGACCCCACCGAAACAAGTCGTCGTTGTGACCGGCACATTCGACGCGATCCCTCTCGAAGAATCCGAACGCAACGTCCGCGCCGTGCCCGCGCGCGAACTCGCGCCGCTCACCGGAACCATCTCCGATCTATTCAACCTCGATAGCTCCGTCGATCTCCGTGAACGCGCCGCCGGCGCGATTCAGAGCGGCCTTTCCATACGCGGCGGCAGCTTCGGCCAATCCCTCATCCTCTGGAACGGCCTGCGCCTGAATAGCGTACAATCGGCGAATCTAAACATGGACGTGCCGATCCCGATCGACGCGCTCGGCCAGCTTGAAATACTGAAGGGTTCCGGCTCCACGCTCTACGGCTCCGATGCCACCGCCGGCGTCGCGAACTTCATCACGAAGGCCCCGGAGACAAGCGAAATCAGGCTGCGCACGGGCCTCGGCAACTGGGGCCAGCAGCAGCAGCGAGCCTCGCTCGCTTACGTCCGCAACGCGTTCGCGCAACAGTTGACCATGTCCCGGGACTTCTCCACCGGCTTCGCAAAGAACCGTGATTACCGCAATCTCTCCGTCGCGTCGATAACGAATTGGAAGCGCACCGACATCACGATGGCGCACAACGATCGGCCCTTTGGCGCCGAGCAATTCTACGGCAATTTCAACTCCTGGGAACGCACCAAGAACTGGTTCGCCGCGCTGCGCCAGGGCTTCGGTGAAAAAACCGAGGCGGCGTTCGCCTATCGCCGCCATACCGATCTGTTCGTGCTCTATCGCGATCGCCCGCAGGTCTTCACCAACCGCCACATCGCCGAGAGCTATCAACTGCAACTCCGCCGCCGTGACGATCTCCCGCACAACGCCCGTCTGCACTACGGCGTCGAATTCCTGCATGACTCGATCAACAGCAACAACCTCGGCATTCACTCGCGGGCGCGCAAGGCCGTCTATGCGTCCTACGATATGCGCGCGCTGAACCGCTTCTCGTTTACGGTAGGCGCTCGCGAGGAGATCTACCGCAACGGCCAGCAGCAGTTTAATCCCACTGTCGCCGCCGGCGCGTGGCTGCATCAACGCGTGAAACTCCGGGCCAGCGCCTCACACGCGTTCCGGTTGCCGAGCTATACCGATCTTTACTACCGCGATCCCGGCAACATCGGCAATCCTCTTCTCCGTCCCGAAAGCGCCTGGAGCTACGAAGGCGGCCTCGATTGGAACGCGGCCGGCGCATGGCGCGGCGGCGTGACAATCTTCCAGCGCCGCGAGCGCGATGGGATCGACTACGTCCGCGCAAACCCAACCGACATCTGGCGCGCGACGAATTTCCAGCGTTTGAACTTTACCGGCGTGGAAGCGAATGCGGTGACAGCAATCGCCCGCAAACATCGCGTCGAACTCAGTTACACCGCCCTCAACGGTGCCCAATCCGTCCTCACCGGCCGCCAATCGAAGTACGTGTTCAACTACCCGCGCCACTCCGGCGTGGCGACGTGGCAAGCGGCATTCAACAACGGCCTCGCCGCGAGGACACGCATCGGCGCGGTCGAGCGCCTCGGCCGCAATCTCTACGCGGTTTGGGACGTCTTCGCCTCATGGAACCGCGGCACCGTCCGCCCTTATGTCCAACTCACCAACTTGTCCGCCACTCGCTACCAGGAACTGATCGGCGTTGCCATGCCTGGTCGCGGCCTCATCGGCGGCGTGGAGTTTACGTTTACCAAGGGCCACTGATACAGCGCTAAGCTACAATGAAATCGGTGCTCCGCGCTCTCCTCGCATGCCTCACCGGCACCCTGTGTCTTCACGCCCAAACTGGCCAGCTTGACGCCAGTTCCGCGCTGTTTTCCGTCATGGCCGCGCTGAACGCCGCCGGCTACGATCAGGACGCCGAGTCCGCCAACAATCACCCGCTGCGCAAAGCCGTTACCGATCATCTGAAGAGCAAAAACCTCGCCTCGGTCGCCGAAATAAAGAGCTTTCTCGAAAAACGCCGCCAGACGGGCAAACAGCTTGAACTCGCCCGTTTTATCTCGTTCGCTCTCTCGGTCGAAGGCGCTCCGGCGTTCAAGTACAAGTTCCAACCGCACGAGATGCCGCCCGATGTCGTGCCGCTCGAAGGCTTCGACAAGCTGATGGTCGCTTTTCACGCGGAAGCCGATATGGAGACGGTCTGGAAACAAGTCCAGCCCCATGTCGACAAAGTCCTCGCTGGTTATCAGGAACAGTTCGTCAAGACGATCAACCACGTCAACGCCTACCTTCGCAATCCGACCTCGGGCTACATTGGCCGCCGATTCCAAATCTACGTCGAACTGCTCGGCCCGCCCAATCAGGTACAGACGCGCGAGTATAAAGACGACTACTACATCGTCCTGACACCCTCGCCCGAACCACAGCTTGACTTCCTCCGCTACGCCTACATCCGCTACCTGCTCGATCCGCTCTCTTTCAAGTACAAGGCCAATCTCGAAAAGAAGAAGCCGCTTCTCGACCTCGCCGGCGCCGCGCCCGCTCTTGAGGAGTATTACAAGAACGACTTCCAACTCCTCACCACCGCCTGCCTCGCCAAAGCCGTTGAAGCGCGCATTCGCAAAAACGCCGCACTCGCCGACCAGGCTCTCAAGGAAGGCTTCATCCTCGCGCCGTACTTCAACGAGGCACTCGGCGTTTACGAGAAACAAGAGGTCGCCATGCGCCTCTACTACCCGGAGATGATCGACGCGATCGACTTGAAGAAAGAAGACAAGCGCCTTGCCAGCGTCGAGTTCGTTTCGACCCGCCCCGTACGCACCTTCAAGTCCGAGCCGCGCGAACCCAAGCCAACCGGTGTATTCAAGACCCTTGAAGACGCCGAAGATCTTTACCGCCTGCGCAAATGGGCGGAATCGAAACCGGTCTTCTTGCGTGCGCTGCAAGAGACCGACGAAAAACCACTCCATGCCAAGGCCTATTACGGCCTCGCGCGGATCGCGGTGCAGCAACGGGATCCCGAACTCGCCGTGAAACTTTTTGAAAAGGCGCTCGATCTAAGTCCCGACGGCGCGATTCGCAGCTTGAGTCATGTCAATCTGGGCCACCTCTGGGTGATCGGGAACGAGCCCGAAAAAGCAGTCGAACAATACAAGGCGGCGCTTGCCGTGGCCGGCATCTCGCCCGCCGCGAAAAAGGCCGCCGAAAACGGTCTGAAAGAAATTACGCAGAGATCCAAGGAGAAGGAATGATCAAGATTTTCGCCGCCAGCCTCGCCGCCGCATCGCTATTCGCGCAAGGCCCACAACCGAAATCGCAAAAGGAACTCGACGCCATCAACGCGATGTTCCAGGCCCCGGACAACGATGCCCGCATCAAGACCGGCACTGAACTCATCACGAAGTTCGCCGATACGCAGTTCAAGCCGCTGGCGCTCTATATCATCACCAGCGCCCACTTCGATAAGAAGGACTACACCAACTCGGTCATCCAAGGGGAGCGCTGCGCCGAGGCCGATCCCAAGAGCGCCTTCGCCTCGCACTGCAAAATCATGATCGCTACTTCGCTTGTATCGGTAACCAAAGAGTTCGACTTCGACAAGGAAGAGAAACTCGGCCGCGCCGACAAGCTTGCCAAGGAAGCCATCGAAGGCGTTAAGGCCGCCCCGAAGTTTAATCCCAATTTGACGGACGAGCAGTGGGAAGGTGCCAAGAAGAGTTACATTGGCGAAGCTCACCTCGCCATGGGCATGGCCGCCACCGTCCGCAAGAATTGGAACGACGCCATCGCGAACTTCAAAGCCTCGACGGAAAACGATCCCGGCAACCACGGCTCCTTCATCCGCCTCGCCGCGGCAATGATGAGCGCCAATAAGCTCGACGACGCCATCGCGGCTCTCGACAAGGTCATCGCCATGCCGGGCGTCGACGCTCAGATCGTCGCGATCGCCAAATCGGAAAAGGAAAAGGCCGTCAAGGCCAAGGGAGCCAAGTAGCACTTTGTCCCCCGCCGCGGATTGGAAGGATCTGTCCGAACAGCTCGGCTACGTTTTTCAGGATAGTGAGATTTTGGCGCGAGCGTTGACGCACAAGTCACACCCCGCGGAAAAAGCCTCGCCCGATCCAGCGCCGAAGTCGACGGACTCCGACAACGAACAACTCGAATTTCTTGGCGATTCCATCCTCGGCTTCCTGGTAAGCGAAGCTCTGTACGGGAGCTTTCCCGACTACCCCGAAGGCAAGCTCTCAAAACTTAAGTCCTGGCTCGTTAGCGCGTCGCACTTGCACTCGGTCGCGGCGCGCATCGGCTTGGGCGAGGCTCTTTTGCTGGGGAGAGGCGAGGAGATGAGCGGAGGCCGCGCCAAACGCGCGATTCTCTCCAACGCGCTCGAGGCCCTGCTGGCTGCGATCTACCTTGATGGCGGCATGGACCCCGCTCGCCGTTTCGTCCGCGAGTTCGTACTCCCGGATACGACGGGTGATACGGAAACGGCTTTCCCCCCTGCTCTCACGGACTACAAGAGCGCCCTGCAGGAACAGGCCCTCGCCAAGAACCTTCCGCAGCCGAAGTACGTCACCGTCGGGGAACGCGGTCCTGAACACGCAAAGACTTTCACGGTTGAAGTCCGTATCGGCAAAGCACTGATAACGCGGGCCGAGGGCGCTTCGAAGAAGGATGCGGGCCAGCGCGCCGCTCAAATGATGCTCTCGCAATTCTAACTCTCATTCTTCCTCTCCCCAACCGATGAGGATAGTGTCCATGTTCGCTATCATCGGCATCCTCGTCGTCATCGGCTCCGTGGTGGGCGGCTATGTGTTGTCGCACGGCAACCTCAAGGTTCTGATCCAACCGTATGAAATGATGATCATTCTTGGCGCCGCGCTGGGAACGCTCTTCATCGCCAATCCGCTTCCCGTCATCATCGGAGTTTTCAAGGGTGCGCTAGGTATTTTCAAAGGATCGCCGTACGGCAAAGCGTTCTACCTCGAACAACTGAAGATGCTCAACGACGTCTTCACCTACGCGCGCAAGAACGGCTTGGTGAAACTGGAAGCCGACGTCGAAGAACCGGACAAGAGCCAGCTTTTCTCCAAGTACCCGAAATTCATCAAGGATCATCACGCGGTTCACTTCGTCTGCGACACGCTCCGAATGAGCATTAGTGGCGGCGTCGGCCACTTCGAAATCGACCAAATGATGGAGATGGATATGGAGATCCACCACCACGAGGCGAACCTTCCCGTCACCGCGCTTACAACCGTTTCCGATGCGCTTCCCGGCCTTGGCATCGTCGCGGCGGTGCTCGGCATCGTGATCACCATGGGCGCGCTCGGCGGCCCGCCCGAAGAGATTGGCCACCACGTCGCCGCGTCGCTAGTTGGCACGTTTCTCGGCATTCTAATGAGCTATGGTTTCTTCGGCCCGATAGCGGGCAGCATGGCCCAATCCAACAATGCGCAAAAGGAGTACTTCAATTTTCTGCGCGTCGGTTTAATCGGATTCATTCGTGGCGCGGCGCCGATCCTCGCCGTCGAATTCGCGCGCCGATCCATCCCCGCCCATGATCGGCCCACCTTTAAGGAAATGGAAAAGGCCGTCAAGGGAGGCGGTTCGTAATGGCTGAAGATAACGCCGCGAAAGAGCAGCCGATCATTGTCATTAAGAAGGTCTCCGGGCACGGCGGGCATCACGGAGGCGCGTGGAAGGTCGCCTACGCCGATTTCGTCACCGCGATGATGGCGCTGTTCATGGTGCTGTGGCTGTTGAGCGCCAGCCAGGAGACGCAAAAGGCGATCGGCGGCTACTTCCAGGACCCCTCCGGCAACGGAAAACTAATCGGTTCCGACATGGCTGGGGCCGGTGGCGAGTCAATCGATCTGGCGGCAAAAGACATGGAGAAACTCAAGGAGAAGATCGCCCAGTCGTTGAAAGAATCGTCGAAGTTCAAAGAACTGCAAGACAAAATCGTGATGGTTGTTACCGGAGAAGGACTCCGCATCGAACTGCTCGAGTCCGATACTGGAACGTTCTTTGAAAGTGGCAGCCCCGTGCCCACCGTTCAGGCTACCGAGATCATCGGCAAGCTGGCGCAGGAAGTCGGACAACTCCCAAACAAAGTCTTTATCGAAGGGCACACCGACGCCAAGCAGTTTGCTGGAGAATATAGCAACTGGGAGTTATCTGCCGATCGCGCCAACACAACCCGCCGGATCATGCACGCCCACGGAATCCGGGAGGATCAGGTCGTTCAGATCCGGGGCTTTGCCTCCCAGCATCTGCGCAAGAAAGACACCCCCGGCGACCCCTCCAACCGCCGCATCTCGATCATCGTCGAACATGCCGAGGGTGCCAAGAAGGCGGCCAAGGCCAAAGATGCCGCCGAAAAAACCCCGGGCGGGCATGGCGAGAAGAAGCCCGATTCCCACGGGGAAAAAGCTGACGCTCACACCAAACCCCAAGCGGCGCACTAATCCCGAAGGCCAAAACAAAACAGCGCCTGCCCGATAGCCACCGTCACATACTGCTTCCCATTCACCAGGAAAGTAATTGGTGACGACGCCGCCATCCCGCTCAAATACTTTCTCCACAACAGCTTTCCGTTCGTCGCGTCGAGCGCCATGAAGTGCCCCTCCCGGTTGCCGGTGAACAAGACGTTCGACGCTGTCGTCAGAATCCCGCTCTCGCTGACTTCGGCGGTTCGAAACTCCCAGATCTTCTTGCCGGTCACCGGATCAAGCGCTCTCGTCGCGCCATAGCCCGCGCCAGGATTTCGCCGATTCAGGCGATCGCGGCTCGCCGACTGCACTTCGGCTTTTACACCACCCGCCGCGTACCATTTGCCCTGCTCATAGTCCTGATCCCAGGCAAAGAAGATGCTTGAGTAGTCGTCCCACGTATTCAGATAGAACAATTTCGTCACTGGACTATACGACGGCGCGAACCAGTTCGTCCCGCCTTGCACGCCCGGAAACGTAACCGTTCCAGCCGCCGACGGCCCGCGCCCCGGCGCCTTCACCGGCCTCCCCATCTCGTCGAGGCCGACCGCCCAGTTCTGCTTCACAAACGGCGTGCCGGAAAGGAACTGGCCCGTCACGCGATCGAAGACGTAATAAAAGCCGTTGCGATTGGCCCACAGCAGGAGCTTGCGCATTTTGCCTTTGTACTCGTGATCCACAAGCACGGGCGTCTGCACCGAGTCCCAATCCCACTCATCGTGCGGCGTGAACTGGAAATGCCATTTCAACTTCCCGGTATCGGCGTCGAGCGCAATCGCCGAATCGGTGTACAAATTATCGCCAGGCCGTTTCGCGGGATTCCAATCCGGCCCCGGATTTCCCGTGCCCCAATACGTCAGGTTCGTGTCGGGATCGTACGAGCCAGTCAACCAAATCGATCCACCGCCGTACTTCCACGAATCACCGCCCCAGGTTTCATTGCCCTTTTCGCCGGGCTCGGGAATGATCTTGAAGCGCCACACTTCCTTGCCGGTCTTGGCGTCATAGGCGGCCAGGAATCCCCGGATGCCCAACTCGCCGCCGGCGGTGCCCACGATGACCTTATCCTTCACGATCAACGGCGCGAGCGCCAGCGCGTAGCCCTTCTTGTAATCGGTGACGACCGTCTCCCACCGCTTCTGTCCGGTGGACGCGTCGATTGCAATCAACTTAGCGTCGTGCGTGCCCAAATACAGCGTATTGCCGAGTATCGCCAACCCGCGGTTCACGCGCCCGCAGCACGGGTAAGTCACATCCGGCAACGGATGTTCGTAAGTCCAAAACTCACGGCCCGTCGCCGCGTCCAGCGCCACAACCACGTTCGGCGCTTCGGTAATGTACATCACGCCATCGACGACGATCGGCGTCGTTTCATGCTTCTCCAACGACTTCGCCTGCACCACCCACTTCAGCTCCAGGTCTTTCACGTTGGCCGGCGTGATCTGCGCCAACTTGCTGTGATGGATGCTCGAATATTGCCCGTGATAGGTCAACCAGTTGCCCGGTTCGTCGGCCGCCTTCAGCAATCGGTCATAGGTCACTTGCGCATACAGCGAACAGGCGGCAAACAGCAGCGATACGGCTCTCATCGCGCACCCCC
>Ga0194132_10010859_pt1 | contig 11963 bp, 9 predicted proteins | sample TA2KigOf80mmetaG_FD_148612 | JGI IMG/M metagenome (GOLD analysis project Ga0194132, IMG submission 148612) | Freshwater microbial communities from Lake Tanganyika, Tanzania - TA2015054 Kigoma Offshore 80m | ecosystem: Environmental > Aquatic > Freshwater > Lake | place: Tanzania: Lake Tanganyika... | reverse complement strand
AGGACAAACTGGAGTTTGTCCGTTAGGTTGGAACCGGACCTTCGGCACCACAAAAACAGACAAGGGCTTGGATCGACTTTTTGCAAGTCGGTTTGAGCCCTTTTAACATTATATCGACAAGCAGTCCGTACCAAAGGAAATGCCACTCTGGCCCGTCCCCAAAAAGGGGCTATACTATGGCCCAAGGAGGATCTTTGTCTCTGTGCTGAGCCGGGAAGAGGGGTGTTGATGCCTGAAGCACCCTGGGATTATGTCACCGCGGAGCGCCACCTTATCGAGGCAAAGGAAACACTGTCCGGGGAACTGAAAGGGTGCATACTCGCCCAAGGCGTAGCCATCTTTCCGGCAGATGGGGGGTGCCCCCGGGGAAGGGTGGCTGCCCATCCACGCGGCGGACCTGCTTGGTGAACTCAAAGCCGTAGACGCGATTCCCCACCTGGTGCGCTGGCTGGTGAAGGCCGAGGAGATGACGTACCTCAAGGAGCGCCTTCCCCGCACTTTGGTTGCCATCGGCCAGCCGGCCTATGAGCCCCTGATGGCCGCCTGTGGGCAGGAGGAGGAGGAAGGCACCGGAGTTATTTGTTCGAAGCCCTCTGCGAAATCGGCCACCGAGATGAGGAGTTGTATCAGATCTTCCTCAAGGAGTTATAGGAAACCCCTGCCCTGGGGGCCATACACCTGTCCTTGTACAAGGACCAGCGGGCGCTTCCTGTTATGTCGCAAGCCCTGGACGAGTGGCAACTCAGTAAAGGCCACGGCTTTTTCAATGACGACGCAGTAATCGAATTCGGCGCCGCTATCGAGGAACTGGGTGGCGAACTCAGCTCGGAGCAGCAGCAGAAGGTCGAAAAGGTGCGACAGGGCCGGATGCGGCTCTTCGAGCGTCGGGCATTGGCGCAATCCCTCTATATACAGCAGAGCGATCGCTACGATGCGTGCGCCAAACTGGGCCGCAACGACCCCTGCTGGTGCGGCAGCGGCAAGAAGTACAAGAAGTGACCTGGACGAAGACCATTGGACACGAGGTGATTTTGAGAACTGACGGGCTGGATCTCGTGGCCTTGAATACCCCTTGAGGAGAAACCAATGGACCAGTGGATTGACCCGCTCCACCCGCGTTGGGCCCAGGGCCCGGCCCAATACCCGGACCCCTGCATCGAGGTGCTGGACAAGCGCTTCAAAAAGTACCTAATGGGCAACACTGCGGTCGAGCGGCTGTGGACCGGAGCGCGCTGGGCCGAGGGGCCGGTGTGGTTCGGGGATGCCCGCTGCCTGCTCTTCAGCGACATCCCCAACAACCGCATCCTGCGCTGGGATGAGAGCACCGGACAGATGAGCACCTACCGCCAGCCCTCCAACTACAGCAACGGCCACACTCGCGACCGGCAGGGCCGGCTGGTCAGCTGCGAGCATGGCACGCGGCGGATCACCCGCACCGAGTACGACGGCACGGTGAGGGTGCTGATGGACAGCTTCCAGGGCAAGCCGCTCAACGCCCCCAACGACGTGGTGGTGGCCAGCGACGGGGCGGTGTGGTTCACCGACCCTGGGTACGGCATCCTGCTCAACTACGAGGGCTTCAAGGCCGAGCCCGAGCTGCCGGCCAATGTGTACCGGCTGGATCCGCACACCGGCAAGGCCGCGGTGGTGGCCGGCGACTTCGCCAAGCCCAACGGCCTGTGCTTCTCGCCCGACGAGAAACGGCTCTACATCGTCGATACGGGGGTGACCCACGACGAGAAGGCCCCCTCCCATATCCGCGTCTTCGATGTGGTGGAAGGCAAGCGGCTCAAGGGCGAGAAGGAGTTCATCGACATGAAGCCGGGCTTTGCCGACGGGGTCCGCTGCGACCGGGACGGCAATCTGTGGTCGAGCAGCGGCTGGGGGGACCGCGAGAAGAACGGGGTGATGGTCCTGACGCCCCAGGGCGACCTGATCGGCCGCCTCCACCTGCCCGAGCCCTGCGCCAATCTGTGCTTTGGCGGCCGCAGCAAGAACCGGCTCTTCATGGCCGGCAGCCAGTCCCTCTATTCGGTGTACATCGAGGCCCAGGGGGCGCAGACCCCCTAGTCAGCGCCGCAGAGGAGCATCCCCTCTCTGTCCCTCCTGTGCGAGCCCTTGCCCGGCAGTGGGCCGGCGGGTAAGTTCATTTTCAGACCTGACCCCAACCGCAAGGCCAACGAAACGGAGGTGCCGCCATGTCCATCAGACCCGTCAGACAGGTTACCCAGGCCAAGCCCGTGGTCGAAGGGGCAGGGGTGCGGCTGCGCCGCGCCTTTGGTTTTGGCAATACCCGCGACTTCGATCCCTTTCTGCTTTTCGACGATTTCCGCAACGACAACCCCGGCGACTACCTGGCCGGCTTCCCCTGGCACCCCCACCGCGGGATCGAGACCATCACCTACGTGCTGGCCGGCACCGTGGAGCACGGGGACAGCCTGGGCAACCGCGGGGCCATGGGCGCCGGGGACGTGCAGTGGATGACCGCCGGCAGCGGCATCCTCCACCAGGAGATGCCCAAGGGGGATGCGGCGGGCCGGATGCACGGCTTCCAGTTGTGGGCCAATCTCCCCTCCTCACACAAGATGAGCTCGCCCCGGTACCAGGACGTCAACTCGGCCGAGATTCCCGAGGTGATCGACGACGATGGCACCCGGGTGCGGGTGGTCTGCGGGGAGTTCTGGGGCAAGACCGGCCCGGTGCAGGGGGTGGCGGCGGACCCGCGCTACCTCGATGTGTGGGTGCCCCCCGGCCAGCACCGAACCTTGCCGGTGGAGACCTACCGCCACGCCTTTGCCTACGTTTTTGAGGGGGCGGGCCGCTTCCGCGACGCCTCGGCCCCGCAGGAGGTCCAGACCGAGCGGGTGGGGGAGAAGGGGATCGAGGCCGTGGAGCAGACCGGCAACCGCTCGCTGGTGCTCTTCGACTCTGGCGACGAGGTGCGGGTGCAGGCCGGGGAGGAAGGCATCCGCTTCCTGCTGGTCTCGGGCCGGCCCCTGCAGGAGCCGGTGGCCTGGCGCGGCCCCATCGTCATGAACACCAATGAAGAATTGCGCCAGGCGTACGCCGAGTTGAACGCCGGCACCTTCATCAAACACGGCTGAGGTAGGAGGATGGGCAAAGGACGACTGGAGGCCTTCAGCGACGGGGTCATCGCTATCATCATCACCATCATGGTGCTGGAGTTGAAGATCCCCGAGGGGGAGGACCTGGGGGCGCTGCACCACCTGCTGCCGGTGTTTTTGAGTTATGTGCTCAGCTTCGTGTACGTGGGCATCTACTGGAACAACCACCACCACCTTTTCCAGGCGGTGCACCAGGTCAACGGCAAGATCCTGTGGGCCAACCTGCACCTGCTCTTCTGGCTCTCGCTCATGCCCTTTGTCACCCACCTGGTCGGGGAGCACTACCACTCTCCGGTGGTGGTGGCCCTCTACGGGGGGGTGTTGCTGATGGCGGCGGTGGCGTACTTCATTCTCAGCCGCTCCTTGATCAGCCACCACGGGGAAGAGTCGGCCCTGGCCCAGGCGGTGGGGGCGGATTTCAAGGGCAAGGTCTCGCTGGGGATCAACGCGGTGGCTATCCCGCTGGCCTGGGTGGCCTGGTGGGTCACGGTGATGCTGGTGGCTTTGGTGGCCGTCCTCTGGCTGGTCCCCGACCGCCGCATCGAAAAAACCCTCGGCAACACCGGAGGGAAGGTTCCATGAAGGTCGAACCCTACCGCATCGCGGTACCCCAGGAAGTACTCGACGACCTGCGGGAACGCCTGCGCCGCACCCGCTGGCCCGGAGAACTGCCCCATACCGGCTGGGGGCGGGGCATGGACCATTCCTTCATGAAGCGGCTGGTGGAGTACTGGGTCGAGCAGTACGACTGGCGCGCCGAGGAGGCCAAGCTCAACCAGTACGCCCACTTCAAGGCCGAGGTCGACGGCCTGGGCATCCACTTCGTCCGCCAGGACGGCGTGGGACCGGTGCCCATGCCGCTCTTCATGATGCACGGGTACCCCTGGTCCTTCACCATGCTGCTCAAGATCCTGCCCCTGCTCACCGACCCGGGGGCGCACGGGGGCGACCCGGAGGACGCCTTCACGGTGATCGTGCCCTCGCTGATCGGTTTCGGCTTCTCCGATCCGCCGCCGGGGCTGGGCTTCGGTTTCCAGCACCACCCGGCGGTGTACGACAAACTGATGACCGAGGGCCTGGGTTTCTCCCGCTACGGCCTGGAGGGCGGGGATTGGGGCGGCATCCTCACCGCCCCCTACGGTTTCCTCTGCCCGCAACACCTGATCGGCATCCACTTCAACTGCCTGTACCAGCGCCTGTGCGACGAGCGGGCCCCCGAGGAAAAGGACCCCGACCTGCTGCGCGGCCTCGGGATGAAGCTGGCCCCGCTCAAACCCACCGACCCGGACCTGTTGCGCTACTGGAAGAACTCGGAGCGCTACTGGATCGACGAGGCAGCCTACTGCCACGTGCAGATGACCCGGCCGCAGACCCTGGCCTTTGGCCTGGCCGACTCGCCGGTGGGCCTGGCGGCCTGGATCATCGAGAAGTGGCGGGCCTGGAGCGGCTGGGGGGACGACTTCGAGAAATTGTTCACCATGGACATGCTGCTCACCAACGTGATGGTCTATTGGGTGAGCAATTCCTTCTGGTCGGCCATTCGTATCTACAGCGAGTCCTACTATCATCCGTGGGAACTGCAGCCGGGGCAGCGCATCGAGGTGCCCACCGCCATCGCCGCCTACCCGCACGAGATCGTGCCCATCGCGCGCAAGCGGGCCGAGAAGTACTACAACCTGGTGCGTTTCACCGAATTCCCCGTGGGAGGCCACTTCGCCATCCACGAGCGGGCCGAGGAGATGGCCCGGGATCTGCGGGAATTCTTCCGGCCGCTGCGCACCCAGTGAGTGGATGAGCCAAAGTCCACCCCTGCCAGACCTGGATGCCGGCCTGCAACGCCTGGGCTACTCCGCCTTCCGCCCCGGCCAGCGCGAGGCCGTCGAGACCCTGCTGACCGAGGGCCGCCTGCTGCTGGTGGCCCCCACCGGCGGGGGCAAGAGCCTCACCTACCAGTTGCCGGCCACCCTGCTTGCGGGCACCACCCTGGTGGTCTCCCCCCTCATCGCCCTGATGCACGACCAGGTGCAGGCCCTGGAGGAGCGCGGCGTCCCCGCCACCTACCTGGCAGGCACCCTGGAATCCGAGGAGCTGCGCCGGCGGCTGGGGGCAGCGGCGCGCGGAGAGTACCGGCTGGTGTATGTGGCCCCCGAGCGCCTGGGGTTGGGGGCCTTCCGCGGTCTGGTGGGCCGGCTCAACTGCCCGCTGGTGGCCGTGGACGAGGCCCACTGCATCAGCCAGTGGGGCCACGATTTCCGGCCCGAGTACCTGCAGATCGGCGGCCTGCTCCAACAATTGCCCCGCGCCAGGGTGCTGGCCTGCACGGCCACCGCCACCCCCATCGTGCGCGACGAGATCCTCGCCCGCCTCGGGCTTCCGCCCACCACCCCGCAGCGCATTCAGGGTTTTGCCCGTCCCAACCTGGCCTTCCGGGTGCGCGAGATCAGCGCCCGCCGCCAGCGCCAGCAGCAGGTGGATCTGTGCCTGTCCCGCTGCCTGGGCCGCCCCGGCCAGGCCAGGGGCACGGCCATCGTCTACGCGCCCACCCGGCGCAGCACCGAGGAGGAGGCACAGCGCCTGGCCCGCGACGGGTGGAAGGCCCTGGGGTACCACGCCGGCATGGAAGGGGCGGTGCGCGAGGAGGTGCAGCGCGAATTTGCTGCCGGCCGGGTGGAGGTAGTGGTGGCCACCAACGCCTTTGGCATGGGCATCGACCGGCCCGACGTGCGCGCGGTCATCCATCTTGCTCCGCCCGATTCGGTGGAGGCGTACTACCAGGAGGCGGGCCGCGCCGGCCGCGACGGAGAGGAGGCCGCCTGCCTCTTGCTGATTTCTTCAGGGGACATGGCCCTGCGCCGCAGCCTCATCGAGCGGGAGATCGAGGGCCAGGCCCCCGACCCCGAGGTGGTGCGCCACAAGTGGAACCTCTTCCTCGAATTGATGCGCTGGGCCGAGGGCGGGGCCTGCCGCCACGACGCGCTCCTGCGCTACTTTGGCGACGAGGCCGAGACCCTCTCCGGCTGCGGCCGCTGCGACGTGTGCCGGGAGCTGGAGGGACAGGGCGGGGCGATGGAGGAGGCGGAGACCATCGTGCGCAAGGCCCTGTGCGGGGTGGCCAGGGTGCACGGGCGCTTCGGCATCCAGGCGGCGGCCAGGCTGCTGCGCGGGACGGCGGACGAGCGCCTGAAGTGGAGCGGCCTTGACCAGAGCCCCACCTTTGGCACCCTGGCGGAGTACGAGGAGGAGTGGCTCCTCAAGCTCTTGCGCCGCTGCGTGACCGCGGGCTGGGCCGATTTCCAGGGCGGCGAGCACCCGGTGGTGGTGGTCACCGAGGAGGGGAAAGCGGTGATCCACGCCCAAAGGCCGGCGCGGCTGCTCCTGCCTCCGGTCGCAGAGGGCGAGGAGGAGCCGGCCCCCAGCCGCCGCCGCTCCCGCGAGCGGAGCGAGGAGGTGGGCAAGCTAGACGCCGAGGGGCGGGAACTCTTCGAGGCCCTGCGGGCTTTCCGCATCGAGACGGCCCGCGAGGAGGGGGTGCCGCCCTACGTGATCGCCAGCGACCGCACCCTGCGCGACATCGCCATGCTGCGGCCCTCCAGCATCGACGAGTTGCTCCTGGCCCACGGCATCGGGCCGGCCAAGGCCGAGCGCTTCGGCGCGGCCCTGCTCGAGGTGGTGCGTCGGCAGGCCGGCGGCTGAGCAGCCTCGGCACTGCCCCCTATTCCCGGTCCTTCTCCTTCTTCTGTTCTTCTGCCAACTCCTGCTTGAGCACCTGCTCGGCCCGGTGGGCCTCGGCGATGGTGCGGTGCTCCACCTGCTCCACTTTGGCGATGTCGTCGGCGCTGACATGGCCGATCACCCGGCCGTCGTCGAGCACGTTGCGCTCGAGGGCGTTGAGGCTCTTGAAGAGCCCCCGCAGGTCGCGCAGGCCGCCCCAGGTGAACCACACCGTGGTGATGGCCCCCACCAGGGCGGCGAGGTACACGGAGTTCCACTTCCACCAGTCGAACCAGCCCAGGGGGGTCCAGCGGTCGAATATCAGGTTGTAGAGGGCGGCGAAGAGGAAGAGAGCGAAGGTGAGCATGGACCAGGAGAAGACCGACCAGGCCATCCAGCGGTCGCCCCGGGTGTACTGCTCGTCGATGCCCATGAAGGTGCGCTGCCACTTGGGGATATTGCCGGTGTAGACGATCTCGGCGGCCTCCTTGTGGCGGTACTGGCCCCGGTGCAGCATGCGGTCCATGTTGAAGGGCTCTTTGTAGGTCAGGAGCGAGACCACCACGTACACGATCAGGCTGGCGAAGGAGGTGAGGAAGGCCACCTCCTGGCCGCTGATGGGGAAGCGATCCGGGGTCACCTTCCACTCGGCGATGGGCAGGGCGTGCCCCAACCCTTCGAGCGAGGCCGTGAACCAGGCCAAAAAGCCGGGGGCATTGGCGCTGAGCCAGGGATAGATGGCGTCGGGCCAGTACCGCTCGGCCAGGAAGCCGGCGATGGCCAGGGTGGCGCCGACGATCATGGTCACCATCGCCGCCTCGGTGGTGCCCTTCTTCCAGTACAGGCCGCCCAGGATCAGGGCCCCGGCCCAGCTGAACATCACCGCCCCGGTGAGCTGGAAGAACATCAGGATGTAGGTAGTCTGGCTGAAGAACATGCTGAAGAACCAGGCGAAGACGGCGACGAAGAGGATGGACAGGCGCAGGGCCCAGATCTGCCGGTGGGGGGTGAAGGGCTTCTTCTTGTTGGGCAGGACCACGTCCTGGACGAAGATGGTGCCCCAGGAGTGCAGGTAGGTACAGTCGGTGCTCACTGCCAGGAAGAGCATGCCGGCGGCGAAGAGCCCGGCGATGCCGATGGGCAGGATGTGCCGCAGGGTCACCGGCACCAGCATCTGGGTGCGGATGGTCTCGGTGGTGGTGGGATTGGCGAAGTTGATGCGCGCTGCCAGCTCGTCGGTGACTGCCCGGGCCCCGGCGGCAAAGTCGGGGTGGTGCATGAAGGTGTAGGCCGCCACCGCCAAGAGCGAGAAGGCCAGCATGATGAAGCCGTTGCGCCAGGTGCCCAGCACCCCGGCCATCTTCTGCTCGTGGGCGTTCTTGGCCGCGGTGAAGAAGCCCTGGTTGCCCTGCCAGGCCTGGCGCAGGTACAGGCCCATCAGGATGCCCAGCACCACGTAGAGGATGTTGAAGTCGGTGAGCTTGTCGGTGTCGAAGGGATCGACGAAGGACTCGCCCGGGGGCCGCGAGAGCATGGCGGCCTGGAACTGGTCCATGTTGAAGAAGATGAAGATGGCGATGAAGATGATGGTGTAGATGAGGTAGCAGTAGATGAACTGCACGCAGTCGGTAACCATGGTGGTGACCTGGCCGCCCAGCATGACGATCACCAGGGCGACGATCAGGGAGAGGGCCATGATGGTGCCGTAGGTGGACAGCTCCAGGCCGAGGAAGCTGTAGCTGAGGGGCAGGTTGCAGTAGTACATGAAGAAGCGGCCGGTCACCGCCGGGAAGATGGCGTAGTTGATCAGACCCGAGAGGTAGACCAGCACCCCGGCGACGATGCGCACCGGCTTGGAGTAGCGCATCTCGAAGAACTGGGCCAGGGTCATGGCCCTGGTCTCGCGGAAGCGGTAGGTGACAAAGCCCACCAGGCCCATCACCATGCCGATGGGGATGCTGACCGCGCTCCAGAAGCCGATGGCAAAGCCGGACTTGTACCACTGCTCGAAAAGGGCCACCACCGAGATCAGGCCCAGGCCCGCGGCCCCATCGGCGGTGGTCAGGAGGTAGCGGCCGGCCACCCGGCCCCCGGACATGAAGTCGGAGACGGCCTTCATGTGGCGCTGCACCTTCCAGCCGATGATCAGCAGGGCGGCGGTGGGCATCAGCATCATCAGCCAGTCTATGGTCGTGAAATCGGCGTCCATCTAGGCTCCTTTTTTCCGGGCCGGCCCCGGCCCTGGGTGAAAATGCCTGGATATACTAACCTCTTCCCGGTGGTGCCGGCAACCTCACCTGCTGCGGGCTCCGGTTTTTCAGTTCAGGAAGGAGCCCAGGATATTGCCGCTCATACCGGTGTAAAAATCGACGATCAGCCACAGCCCCGCCGGCACGATCTCGCCCAGGATCAGGCCCAGGAAGAAGGGCAGGGTGCGGCGGTAGAGGGTGGGGCCGCCGTACTTGAGCACCGTGCTCTTGAGCAGGAAGGCCACAAAGACGCTGAACCACATGGGCCCAAAGGCCGAGCTGATCGGAAAGCCGAGCGGGTGGAAGGGCCACCAGGGGAACTTGTAGTGCAGGAATTCCAGGCCGGCCATGATCGCCGCCCCGATACCTGCCTGGAGCAGGCCATCCCAGTGCGGCCCTCCCGGCGAGCTGGCCACGATGTCCATGAAGCGGTAGGGGTACTGGGCGCAGTTGTCGGCATAGAACCAGTTGAGGTTGATGGCCCCGTGCCGGTACCCAGTCTCCAGCCTGATCCATAAGGCCACCGCGATGGTGAGGGCGGTGGTGGCCATGATGGCCCAGAAGAGCCGGCGCCGGTGACGGACGACCTGCTCGGCCAGTTTGAGGCCGTTGCTGCAGGCGGCCATCAGCAGGATCAGCACGTCGGTGCCCCACACGTAGGTGGTGGCCAGGGCCGCCCCGCCCCGGGGGCCCAGGAGGCTGGTGCCCACGGCCGCGGCGGTGAAGTCGGGCCCGGTGATGGGCGGGAACATCACCGCCACCCCGCCTTCGACCACCACCCGGGTGATGGTCAGGAAGACCACGAAACAGGCCAGGAGCAGCAGGGGCACCACCAGCAGGGGCAGGCCCGCCTGCCACAGCCAAAGGCCCATCACCAACAGCCCGGCTGTCCCGCCCACCAGGGCCTGGCGGTAGGAGAGGATCTCCCCCGAGTCGTCGACGGCCGGGTCGCCGGTGAGGGCCTTGCGCCAGACCTGGCGCAGATGCTGGCGGGCGTTCCACAGGCCCAAGAGCACCAGGACCACCATGGCGCCCATGGCCTGGTAGATGACGATGGCCTGCCCGTAGTAGCCAAAGGCGCCCACTGGCCCGGGGTCGATCCTGATGCCCACCATGCGGAAGACCCCCTGCTCCAGCACGTTGAGCAGGTAGAAGAAGCAGAGGCCGGCGGCGATGTTGCGGCTGATCAGGTAGGAAAAGCCCAGGATGGTGAAACTCAGGTCGAAGTTGACCCAGAGCGAGTCGCGGAAGAGCAGCATGCCGCCAAAGCTGGTGCTGAGGGTGGGGAAGTAGGGGAAGTAGGCGTGCAGGGCGTTGATGTTGACGAAGAGGAAGGGCAGGGCAAAGCCGACCCACATGGCCGGCTGGCGGAGGAAAGGCTTGAGCGGGGAGCGCTGCGCGTCGTCCTGGAGCAGGTGCAGGGGCAGCTGCATCATCGGGTAGACCAGGCGCTCGCGCTCCACCCACTGCCGGCGCAGGACCACCGCCACGCAGACCATCACCAGGTACAGGGCCAGGCCGAAGAGCATCCAGGCGGCGAGGGGCCAGGCCCAGGCGGCCCAGGGGATGGCGGCGCCCCGGTCGATCCCCTCGTAGTACTGCCAGATCGCCCGCTCGTCCTGCACCGTGGCCCAGCCCGGCAGATGGGGCAGGAGCCGGGTCTTCCAGTCGTTCTCCGGGCTGGCGTAGTAGTAGGCGCCGGTGGCGATGGGAGGGACCAGGGCGGCAAAGCCGCGGGCCGGCAGGGTGTTGGCCACCAAGAGCAGGATGTAGACCACGGCCAGCTCGCTTCTGTCCAATGCCCAGGAGCGGCGGAGGAGGCCCAGGCCCAGGTTGACCAGGGCGGTGAGCACGAAGAAGAGGAAAAGGGCGCCGGGATTGGTGTTCCACACCCCCATCTGCGAGCCCTTGATGATCATGTCGCCCCAGGGGATGGCCAGACCCATGAAGGCCGACAGGGCCAAGCCCAGCAGGATGGCGCGCAGCGAGCAGCCCCGGTAAGGGCGAGGTTGGGAGGAGAGAGACTCTGTCATCGGCCGGGATGCTTACAAAAATCGGGAAAAAGGTTATAATATAGGGTAGTCTTCCGCTGCCCCGCCTGCCCTTTTTCCCCGCTCAGGAAAATCCACCCGTGGACAAACTGGCAGATCTGGTCCAGGAGTATTGCGCCTCCGAGCACTTTCTGCTGCTGGAACCTGCCCTCAAGGACCACGCCGAACCCCTGCTGGGTTTCTGGTGCGCCCAGGTGGGAGAGCGGGTCACGCCCGGCAGCGTCGAACAGGCGCTCGGCCAGGTGGCCCGGCTGGATCTGCCTTTGGAGGCGCGCCGCTCCTTTCCCGACCTGCTGCGGGAGTTCATCGACTACCTGGTGGATACCGGGCGCTTTCCCAGGGCCGCCGGTTGGCGAGGGCTGGTGGACAACGCCGGGCCGGGGTACAGTCGCCATTTCCGCCAGGACGGCTCGGTGCGCGGAGAGACCGTGCGCCACGCGCTCCCCGCGGTGGGCCGCAACGACCCCTGCCCATGTGGCAGCGGCAAGAAGTACAAGAAATGTTGTATGGAGCTTTTGGGCTGATGCCCTCCACTCTTTTATGAACTGAAGGAACCCACATGGCTTTCACTGATCTCAAACTCCACCCCGACCTGCTCAAAGGGCTCAAGGAGCTGGGCTTCACCCGCCCCACCCCCATCCAGGCCGATGCCATCCCCCCGGCCCTCGAAGGCCGCGACGTGCTGGCCTGCGCCATGACCGGCAGTGGCAAGACCGCCGCCTTTCTGCTGCCCATCCTGCACCGGCTCATCGGCAAGGGGCGGGGCACCACCCGGGCTCTGGTGCTTACCCCCACCCGCGAGCTGGCCGCCCAGGTGCTGGAGGATC
>Ga0194132_10010858_pt1 | contig 11963 bp, 17 predicted proteins | sample TA2KigOf80mmetaG_FD_148612 | JGI IMG/M metagenome (GOLD analysis project Ga0194132, IMG submission 148612) | Freshwater microbial communities from Lake Tanganyika, Tanzania - TA2015054 Kigoma Offshore 80m | ecosystem: Environmental > Aquatic > Freshwater > Lake | place: Tanzania: Lake... | reverse complement strand
AAAAAGGCCGTTGGAAAGAATTGATGACTTCTTTTAATTCACCAGTGTGAGTAATAACGCTTTCTCCAATTTTTACATCTTGGATAGACTTTTTTGTACCATCACTCATACTGATCAAAGTGTCTGGGGTGAAACAACCGCCACCGACTCCAACGCGGATGGAATTAGAACCCCAGTCTGCTAGATCATTAAACGCTTCTAGCGTTGCCACGTTGCCGGTCATGATGTGGACGTTGTCTCCAAATTTGAGCCTCATCTCTTTCAACGCTGCCTTCATAGAAGAATGATGACCGTGAGCAACATCGATACAAAACGCCCGACATCCTGCTTCATACAATGCATGAGCTCTTTCTAGGTAATCCCCGGTAGCTCCAATAGCGACCATGATGTTTGGAACAGGATTTCCTGGACATTTACTGACAGTTTCTAGAAACATCTTTACTGACTCTTGAATCGTGCAGTATCTATGAAGCACGCCGAATCCACCAAAGTCTTCTAGAACTGCAGCAGCAGAAGGACTGATCACGGTATCCATCGGAGAACCGATGATAGGACACTTCAACGTTGCATGCAAAGGTGTCAACTTTGCTTCATGTTCATCAAATCCAGAGACAGATAGATCAACATTCTTTCTGGATTCAATTTCGGAATACTGCGGAGTTAAAAGGACGTCATCAAAGCATAGTGTTCTTTGCATATCTATTAAATGATATACCAAGAACAAATTGATGTATCATTCGTTTTCTTCAGAAACAAATCCCCAATCACCACGCATCCATGCGTCCATCTCTTCTCTAGTGACTCTATTGTGAGCTTCAGAAAGAGTCTTCTTTGATTCCATAACTTCATGGCTCATTGCATGTTCTTTACCCATGAGGTAACCATGAACTTGCTGAAGGTTTTCATGAGCAACAGAGATGTGATCTTGAACCCACCCAGGTAACTGATCTGATGGATTAAGAATTTCACAAACGTCTGCTGCCATTTTCTTCATCGAATAGAGACGCGACTTGACCATTGAACCTTCATCATCATGAGGATCTTCACCGTGAAGAAAACGTTCAGGACTTTCAGGATGATCTACTTTGTCACCAGCATTATATCCCCAATTTCCGCTCTTCCATGCAGCGACTTCATCAGGCGTGATCGGAGACATAGCTTCATTCATAGCCAATACTCTTTCAGCATACACAGTTGACTCATCAAGTTCTGCTTCAAGATCAGCCAATGAAGCTGTTTTTAAATGATCAGGAATTGTTTTGTAAATTTTAATGTCTGTTTCTGGATCTGTTTTGTCTGCTAACGCACCTAATAATTCTTCTCTAGACATTTTATGTTTTGGGCTAAGTTCTTCTTGTCCTTGACCCATTTCTTCGATGACTTCGCAGATTAAACTTCTTAAACTTTTTGTTGTGAGTTTCATAAATCGATTCTTTTAAAATTACATTCCTGCAATGCGGGCCATTTCTCCCAACATTTTTGCGAGCTCTTCAGCATCTTCGTGGGTCAAAGTGATGCCAAAAGATGCACCGAACTCTAACCTTACTGAGTAAGGTACAGGTCCTTCTTCGACCATAACATCAACCATCTCATCTGAGTCTGCATCGACGACAGAAAGCCTACCTTCTTTGAGAGAAGTCTTTTGAACTTCTTCTCTAATGATGTTTCTAAGTTGCTGAGCTGTGATCTTCATTGTTTCCTCACGGTCTAGGTGGATATATTCCGTTAACACAAATTATGGCTTTTACTCCGTTTAAATCTGCTATCTTCGGAAGGCTGAAAGTATGAATGCCATCTCCGCCGAATCTGTTTCCGAGCAGAGAATATAAGGCTGTATTTTCTTGTATCTTCAACGTGGAACCATCGCATTGTAGCCATCCGTCAGGAACGAAGTTTCCTGCAAAGTACATGATTGTTGCTAACATTGAATCCATGATAAACTCCTCGGACTACAATTTCTTCGATGATTGTTATTAAACTAGCGGTTTAGAGATTCTCTGCTTCAGTAAGTATACGTGGCCTTCATGAACGTCTGCAATTCCCTCAAGCATGTTAGAAAGACCAGAAGTTAAAAGACCACATTCCCGCAAGCAACAAATTACGTGGTCGATAACCTTGATGAAATTCATTTCTGCCATCAACGACTTCTTTGCGAGATCTGATGACTGGGGTATCATCGTTGCAGAACCGCTTCCACAAATTAGTTTAAGGACTTGAGAATTGACGAGTTGAAGATCGACGTTTCCAGTGCAACCGAGGCCTATCGCTTTTTCTGCAACAGAGTCTACTTCCTTTAAAACGTCGTCATAAAGTCTTTGAAAAAGAAGATGATCTCCATAATAAGGGTCACCCATTGCTGTCCAATGATGGTTCTGGTGAAGAGCGTAAAGATACTTGAGATGAACAAGCAAAACAGACAATGCAGCATAAGGAGTTCCTCCCCATTCTGCAATCATATTGTCTGTCATCACGGATAGATTTGGTTCAACTGTAAGAACCATCTCCATAGACTCGGAAAGCTTTTTCTTTTTTATCATTTTAATTCTACCTTGAATGTAATCTTATTTATTGATTCAGGATGAGAAGACCAGCGAATTTCAAATGGCTCGCCCTTTAATCGTTGTTTATCATTCCAACTCTTTACATATGTGTCTAAAGCAATTTCATCTATACGACGTGGGGCTCCACCATGAGGGAGCGTGCATGAGACAGGAATTTGTTTGATAGTAAACCCTTCTTGAATCTTGAACTTCATGATAGAAGCAGGAAGCTGAGCATATTTAATTCTCAAAACTTCATTGCATCGATCAATAAAAAGTTGCGATGAAAGATTTTCACACATCATATCATCAACTGGATCATACGATTTGGAGCCTGCATGTTCTGCATTTTCATTGATCTCTAAATGCTCTTCTCTTGCTTCATCATGTTTTTTAAGAAGCTCTGACATTTTTTCCATTAGCTTAGATGGATCTACTGGGAGCCTTGTCGTCGCTCTAACTGATGAACAAAATTGTTTTACCGCAGATCCTTGCCATGTCGTGTCTAATGTTCTTGAATAATCCTGAATTAACTTTCTTGCTACACCTTCATACCACTCATCGCTAAACATATCTTCATCTTTATGTCTAGCGAATGATTCAATCGCTGAAACGCTTTCTTTCTTTTTTTCTTCAAAAAGATCTTTTAAAGCAACGTCTTTTGGAAACTTCTTTACAGCTTCTTCTAAAACTTCAACTCTTGCTTTTTTTGCTGCCGCCAAGCGAACGTTAGACTTGGGATCAAAAAGCAAGATTGTAGAAGCATTTTCAGGTAAAACGCGCGCGGCTAATTTTCTGACTTCAGCTGATTCGTGAGAAGACATCGCTAATGCAATTTTTCTTGAAAAATTGACGGATTCTCTTCCCATGTATTCTATTACATCTAAACGTTCGTTTGCTGCTTCTGCTAGAGATTGTAAATCATCCTTTATAACGACAGAAGGACCAAAAGCTTTCTTTATCTCATTACAAAATTCTTCAGATTGCTTTTTTTCTTGCAACGTTTCTTTGACAACTTTCTGTAAATCAGATAACTTCAAACGCATGTGTAAAAACTCCTAGCATAACTATTCACTTCGAACGCAGTTTATGTAAAACGTTAATAATTAAACGTTCACGAAAATAGACCAATCATCATGCCATGCAGTTGATTTAGATATATCCCAAAAATGAAGTGGCGTCGGTTCTGCAGGCCTCTTTTTTAATTTCATCCCTGATTCTTCTAACGTTTTTCCACCCTTTTTGCGATTGCAAATTTTGCAAGCTGCAACACAATTATACCACGTTGTAGGTCCTCCCTTACAAATTGGTAATACATGATCAACAGTAATTGAAGAATAGGTCAATTCGATTCCACAATATTGACAACACCATGAATCTCTATTAAACAATACACGCTTTTGAAACCTAGGAGGTTTTCTATCAATCTTACGAACAATGTAGTTTTTTAATCTTAAAACTGCAGGAAGCTTAAACACATTTGAGCATGCACTATATTCATCATCCCAATAAGAAGGTTCTCCAGTAGAACCAGATTGAGGATCTGCCCTTCCACTTAAGACTAACTTTATGGCCCTTAGTTCGGTGATGAACTGTAACGGTTCACCATTTGAATTTAACAACAGCGATCTCTTCATAACCGCCCTTATATAATTAAACAGATATTGAAGTTGCTAACTGAGGATTGCCGTAAATTGCTCTGCCAACTTTCACATTTAAGTTATTCAACAAATCATCATCATAATGACTGTGAACGTGGCCAGACAATACTGTAAACTTAACATGAGGATATGTTTTTGCAGCATTCATTAACATATCACCCATGATTTTTGAAGTATACCATGGTAGAATGTCTGTCGACGATATGCCAGAATATTTTTCAGAAGCGTTAAATGACTCTTTAAATGGAGGAACATGCGTCATGATCACGATATGATTGCTACTTTTTATCACAGCTTTAATCGCATTAGCAATATGGTTTACAGATTGCTGAGCCAGCTGTTTTGATATCCCTATGATGACATTTTTATTTAAAGTTCTTCCACCAAAAGAAGCTCGAATTGCAGAATTGAAATCAGCAATTTGTATCCAATCATTCATCAATAAAGAATCGCTGTAAGGATTTCCATTTTGAGTATCGTACCACCCATCATGGCCGATGATATATTTTCCTTCTTCTATTTTTATAAAAGGAACGCTGGACATATATCTTAGAAATGAAGAAGAATTGCATAAATTCGTGACCTTTCTTCTTACTATTCCTATGTTGGATCCATAATAATCATGATTTCCTAAAACGAAATATATCGGTTTTTCTATGACTGCTTCCAACATAGAAAGGTGAGGAACAAGCATGTTTGAAACAGATATATCACCAGTTATCAATAAGGCTTCACAGTTTTGTAATTGAGAAGATAATCTGTTTACTTTTCCTAAAATATTTCCTGCCATGTCCAGGTGAATATCAGTTGCCCAACCTATTTGCACCGAATAACCCCTTGTGAAGTTTTCCACTTATCGTCGCAAGAATCGCACAACGTTCTGATGTATCCTCCCGGCCTTTGTTCACCAGGACACCCGCAATCTTCGCAGGTTCTGTGTGTCATAGATTCCGCCATCGATACCATTCCTTCGATGACATCATCACCTCCTGAATAATAGAAACGAAGAGTGCCGAACTTTTCTTTGACTTGATCGGCAACGACCTGTAGATTATCTATTTCTTCATCTGATAGATTTTTAGATTTCCAATCTACGTGTTGTTGAATCTCATGACACAGTATGTCTATGATATCAAACCATCCTGTGCCACACTCAAAGCCCCAAGCCATGCATGTTTCCATGATGGATCCAGTACGGTTTTTGAATATCTTCGGATACTTCTCACAAAGCGCTTTATCTAAATCAGGGGACATTTAAATAATAATAAAAAAATCGTATTGTTTGTATAAACAACACGATTAAATGATTAATTTATCCTTCTCAATTTTAATATTTTCACTCAATTCAAGTAATCACTGGCTTAATGCAGCTGCTATTGCTTGACTAAGAGCTGGGCCAATTGATTGTCCTGCTTCTTTCTTGGCTGTAGCTTCATCTTTTCCAGATGCTACAAGCTTCTTAATCATATCTGCAATCGAAGTTTTCAAGCTTGCTTGAATTGAACTCTTTAAAGATTCAGCTGCTGCCGCTGCTGCCGCCTTGACTGCGTCATCTTTTACCGCTTTAATAGCTTTTGCTGCGTCTGCGCCAGCTTTAACCATCGGTCCTACAACAGCATTAGCAGCATTTCCTAACGCATCGGCGGCGCCGCTTACGGCACCAGCTACTTTTCCTGCTGCTTTTTCTGCAGCTCCAGCTGCAGCCCCACCAACGGACTTTGCTGCAGCTGCACCGCCGGCTGCCATGGCCTTGATGCTGTCCCATAGTCCTTCATTGATTAATTCTTCTGCAAGATACATGGCTCTATGTTCAGACATTAACTCTCCAGGAGAAACTGGTGTGATACGGAGATATTCTTCTTTGATTATTTGACGAAGCGTGGTTTCGGTTATGTTCATGATGTCACCTTAAGCAATGTAAGTAATTATACTATGAATAAACAAAAATGACTAAATAATAAGAATTATTGAGCCATGAGCAACATCAAATACAACTTTAAGTAGATAAAACAGGAATTTTTCTTGTGGAACTCTCTTGTTTTTTAGGTAAAGTTATCGATAAAAGACCATCTTCTAGTTTTGCGACAATCCCAGAATCATCAACGGAAGATTTTAAACTATATGAATAGCTAAATTCTTTTCCATGCCTAGATTTTCCTGAAACTTTCAACATCCTACCATCGACAGACACATCAACATCTGTCGATTTAACACCAGGAAGTTCAATTTTGATGCCTTCTTCATCGATAGTATCTAATCTTGAACGACGACCAGAGGTTTCAAAATCATCGAAAATCTTAAATGGATCGAACAAATCAAACATGGGTGCACGAGTGGTACCATAATGCCTAGTCAACATTTTTTTCTCCTTTAGAATACGATGGAATGTTGTTGAATTTCCACCGTTACAAGAAGATGATAATCATGGTTCTAATGATGAAAAGGGGTATCAAAATATTTTTAATATCCGTTTTCAATTCTACTAATGTTAATTTGTCCTTTTTTCATATAAGCTTCATAAAGCTCTTGTATAGAAACTCCGCTGCAAATAGCTATTTCAAAAAAATAGTGAAGAGCATCGACAAGCTCTTCTATATAATCTTCACGGCTGAATTCAGAAACGTCTGTCACTCGATGATCTTTTGAATTTTTTAGGATTAAATTAGCTTCAAAAAGCTCATGCATACATTCATGAGTAATTCCTTTAAGAAATTTTTGTCCTGCCTTTGAAGATACATCGACAGGAAAATCTGGAAAATTTCTTTTATCTTGAAGAAGTTCCATAAAACTAGTTTGTTGGTCCCACATTTCTTTTAGCTTATCCATCTTTATCCTCGTCGATTGAAAATCTAATAATGAAAAGTATTGCAAAAGCGATCATCGCAATTACAAATGGAATAGTCATATCAGTTTTCAAAAATTAGTTTTGGAACGCTAGACTCGTGAGTTTGGCTCTTTAGCTTCTCAGCATCTTCAAGATATTTTTTATGTTGAGACTCTACCATTTCTTCGTATTGAGGATCCAACGTCATAGTATCAGGAGATGATTCATCTACTACAAGACGAACTTGTCTCATTAAGTCAGCACCATCGACTCCCAATAAAACGGCTTCTTGAAAAATCTGAACAAAACGCATCGCAACTGAATCTGAAATCTTATAGTTCATAACACCTCTTTATACATTTATAACAAATGTTTATTTTGTATCATCTAAAATTTTTAATAATCTTTTTTGATCTTAGAACTTCAAGGATTCGTTTTGAAAGATTTTTTTTGTTCTGCTGACAATTCAATACAGTGCAAACTGAAGAATTGTATGATGCCCATAAAGCATAACGGATCCTAACATCATTTTGAAGATCATGATCAGCTTCATACACATCTTCAACTTTATGAGGAAATGAATTACCCCATAAGATAAACGTATGATCAGGCTGCCGCAAATGGTTTGATAGTTTCGTAGTAAATTCTTCTGAAACACCCGCAGCACCACCATAAACAATCGTTGATAGACTCCAACGATCAAAGATGATGACATCAAATTGATTTTCAAGATGAGGTAATTTTATGGTTTGAAAAATCTTTCTATTTAAGAACTGTAATACTTGAAATAATTTTGGGAATTTTTTTGCCAGTCCATTTTGAAGCATCCAATAAACAATTCTATATGTTACCGCAGACCTAATCGGAACTTCGACAATAGCAGAAGTCACGCCATAGCTAATAAGATTTTCACGCAAAAGTTTTGCTTGTGTAGCTTTTCCACATCGATCTGCACCTTCTATTACTATGATATTAGCTTTTCTTGACTGTTTCATTTCTGTAATAGTCCTGCCAAGTTTCTACAGGAGTTATCGTTCTGTAGTCGATTGTCAACTCCTACGCAATACCCCTACGGACGACCCCAATTATCGTTCTGTAGTCGATTGTCAACTCCTCGCCCGACTTGATGTCTCTAATTGCAACATCAGTAAAATCATCAATAGACTCTACGTTAGCCGTAAAAGCGTGATTCATGAACCTATCGTGGTCTAAAGATATGACGTAATTTCCTGCGCTATCGATCCAGTAATAATTTAATGTATCTAGACGCATTCTTTCTGCAGTACTCATTCTCTGAAGCATTTCTGGCGTGATTACGGTCGTAAAGACTGGGCTGTACGACCAAATTACAGTGCCCTTAGGTGCGTCTTCTGCAGCAAAAACTCCGATTCCACTTATGCTACTTTTTGACAGGAAAGTCTTGACTCTTAGCATGCTTTTCCTCCCAATAGATTGTTTTACCCCTCTTGTAATGCTTTAGGTTTACCTTAGCATCGTCTCGAGTGAAATGATTGTCGCTAAACGTTAAGAAATTATTCGGCAACAAAGCAAACTGACCGTTCTCAAGCTCAATCATGCTAAGGGGCTTGTGCTCTGACGGATACCTAGAATAGCCGTCAACCCAGTCTATGATCGCACCTGTGTGTCTGCCTTTAGATGAGAAAGGACGGTGCACTTCGCAAGATAATCCTTCTAAGTACTTTGCAAAGAAAGCCTCAACATCGTCACCCATAGATGCCCAAGGCATCAACTGCATTCTTTCCCAAGAAAAATCTTGCTTTGTCGAGAGGGCATGTAGAGGTAGCCCACTCCAGTGTGCTCCCGACTCTAGAAAGACGTGGCACATCAATGTCTGGTATTCTCTAGAATAAACAGCGTGCCAGATTCCTGGCGTCGTGCCTGGTGGCATGTTTGGACCGAGAAATTTATTGTCAACATTCACATAAATGTGAAAAGGTAGGTTGCAATGTCGACCCATATCAGAATAGTTCCCTTACTTTTCCTTTGTGCGTGAGACCAAATGCCTCAAGTGTTGCTGGGAATGCCTCAGTAGATTGTACCAAGTCTAACATCGACTTTGCAACGTCTCTAATCTCTACCTGCGCATGATCTGAGTATCGCAGGCGAAGAAAGTGGACGAAGCTGCGGAAATTGAACATGACATCAGCAGTAATCTGGTTACCGTAAGGAAGGTAGAGACGAGCAGATTCCTTAGCGCGCTTACGAGACATTCCGCCTTGAATTAATCGGTCTAACGCAGCGTGGTACTTCTGGAGACTAGACTCTAGGTGCTCAATATAGAGCTCTTTCTCTTCGGCCGACCAATCCACTGGGACATAATACTTGTCTTCCTTCAACTCCTTGTATCGCGCAGATTCTGCGTTGATAGAGACTCCAATTCGATGTTTGAGCAAATGCACGTGCGAAGCTATATCAGTTGTGACTAGAAAGTGCAGTGAGCTCTTTTCGAAGGGCGTTTCATGCCCATTTTCAGCCAGCATCTTGAGAAGCTTAGAAATCCTATCCTTCTTGTCTTCGGTTAGATCACGAGAGGTAGACGTCCATGCAGAAAGAGCGTGTGATTCATCTGACCCGTAAAAACCAATTAATTCAACTTTATTTGGTTGAGGAGGCATGTTGCAATATTATAACATTAGGATCAAATGAATAAAAACCGTCTAATGCTTTGTTCGATGACGTCTCTTAATTCATCTTTCAACGACTTTAGCTCTCTTATCTCTTCTTCCATATTTCTCAACACCATATGCATCTTTCCTATCTTCTGTCTCATGTCTGCCTGACTAGCAGAAGTAGAATTGATGTGCATCATCATGTGATGTTGAAGCTTTTCACAACAGTGACTTGAAGCTTTCTTGGGATCCATCTTAACAGCAATGACAAAGATCTCATCTACTGCGTGTTGAGGAATCTCACGAGCAAAATTCTCTCGAATTAACTTGCGAAGATCTTTAACCTTTATTTTCATGACAAATAATTATGTATTTCTTTCTTTTTATCTTCAACATCATCAGATTCCCAGACAACGATCACGGTATATCCAACTTCTTCTAGCTTAGATTTTCTTAATAAGTCTTGTTCTCTTTTTTCTGCGGCGGTGAATGATTGGCCATATAGCCTCACAACAAAGTCCTGCGAATACTTTTTAGGATTTGCATGAGGATAATCCCCATAAATTTCAACTATTATTTTCTTATCCTCGTTCAATTCATCAACAAAATATTTCAAGACCCTTTGCTCAGAAACAAACCCTAAATTTCCAAGATCCAATTTTTCTCTAATTTGCTGATGAAGCTTGCTAAGGCGATTTTTATGGTTCTTAAAAATTTTTTCTTTAAATTTGGAGTCTTGATTTTTTTCTTTTAGCCACTTTGAACGCCTCTCTAGCTCATCTTTTGAATAAACAATTTCAGACATCTTATGTCTATACTCTTGGCTTGTCCATCGCTTTTTTGAAGCTTCACTAATCTTTTTCTTTCCTTCGTCATTCATCTTCCACGTTTTTCCTAAATTAGAAGATGAAATCTTGGATTTTGTAGAATCTAAATTGGAAACATTGGAGACACCGTACTTTTCTTGAACAACTTTTTTTATTGTCTCTTGGGTCGTAGAAAGAGAGAAACCTACGTTTTTACCCATACATTTCGCAGAACAATACTTCCTCGGAATACCTCTGTCAAATTTTACTGGATTTTGACATTCACGACATTCAGGGTCTCCATATTTTTGGATGTATAGCTTTTCTCTAACCTTGAATTTGTGGTGATTCAAAGCATATCTTTGAAAACTTCCTCTAGAAAAAACAGGAACATCTTCGCAGACACCACACTCGCACTTTGGAGGATTTCCATCATAGTCAAATTTAATGACGTAATCCTTCAAAGAAGTATCGTGCGTATTTTTTAAGTGATTTGTTAGTTGACCACTAGGTTATTTGAAAAAGTCACTGAGCAGATAAGACATGTTATCATACCAATAACTATTCTGTAGGTTGTAAAAGTTGCTTAACTTGTGGATAAACAGCTCAACACTTGCTCCACCCACATGATGCACATGTCACGCATCCTTCTCTGTAGACAATGCCTTCAACTCCGCAAGAAGGACATGTCTTGTCAGACTGTGATTTAGTTCCATCAGGAATGTAAGTCTTCAAAACGCGCGAGATTGCCTTCGAAAAAGACTGTAATCCGCTGAATTTATCCTTTTGCAGCTGTTCGACGATGTACTGAACTGGAACGCCGTGCCGCAACGCAAGGGACAACGTCCTCGTCATCGCGCCGTGATTGGGATTCGAAAATAATTCAACAACGTTTTTAAACACGAGCTCGTCGTCGTCGCCCAAAGGAATGCTTAAATTATAAGTAGCGACTCCGTCTTTCTTGCCATTCTTGATTAAAATACCTGACTTCGATTTCTTCGGCACCTCGACGTGTTGCGATAAGCCGCAAAAAATTTCGTATGGCAGGCCTGCTAACTTACCAACCAATACAAGATAGCTCTCGTTGTCACTACCTGACCGGACGTTAATTCTGTGAATATCACAGGTTAGTTCCTTAGGTCGCTTTGGTGCGTGGCTTTCTACCAAGGTCTCCGGTTGACCAGAGGCATCTATTTTCTTCTCCTCCGACTTCGTCTCGGCCACGAGGACGCCGGTTCGGCAACCATCACGGTACACTGTGAATCCTTTACATCCTGACTCCCAAGCAGACATATAAACATCTGCAACAACTTCTCGTGAAACATCATTGGGAAGGTTACAGGTTCGACTTATGGCATGACACACCCATCGCTGCGCTGCGGCCTGCAATTTCACAGAATTCTTCCAGTCAACGTCATTGGCAGTGCCGCCATGGTAAGGTGACTCGGTTACATCTGCCTCTGTCTTATGGTTAACTTCCATCCATTTTTTGAATGCGTGGT
>Ga0194132_10010857_pt1 | contig 11963 bp, 8 predicted proteins | sample TA2KigOf80mmetaG_FD_148612 | JGI IMG/M metagenome (GOLD analysis project Ga0194132, IMG submission 148612) | Freshwater microbial communities from Lake Tanganyika, Tanzania - TA2015054 Kigoma Offshore 80m | ecosystem: Environmental > Aquatic > Freshwater > Lake | place: Tanzania: Lake Tanganyika... | reverse complement strand
GGTCCGCGATGTGGACCTGCATGCAGTAGCCGGTGGTGATCGGCAGCTCGTACCAGCGGTCGGGCGCGATGCCGTCCGGGCCGCCGGGGAAGATGCGCACGCCGTAGATGCGGGCGAGCACGAGGTCGGCATGACCGTCAAGGTCGAGGTCGGCGATCGCGTAGGCGTACGTTTCGCCGCCCGAATGGAGATCGATCCGCCGGTCGATGTCGAACCGCCGCGGGTCGTTGGCGCTGCCCGGGTAGACGAAGACCGGGAACTCCTTCCAGCGCGAAGTGGGACCGGCGACGGTGCTGTTGAGGATCAGCTCCGGGCGCCCGTCGCCATCGAGGTCGGCGGAGGTGGCGCCCATGCCGCCCCCCAGCGGCAGCCGCGTGACGCGATCCATGGAGAGCCCGGCGGGCCCGTTCCAGAGCAGCAGCGAGTCCACGTCGTAGGTCGTGTCGTCCTCGTGCACGCTGACCACCAGTTCCGGGCGGCCGTCGGCGTCGAGGTCCACGGCGTGGAGCCACGCCGCGTACGGGATCGGGAGTGTTGCCGCGACGACGTCGAGTGCGTCTGCACGGCGGACCTGGATCTCACCCGCCGCCGCGACCAGCAGTTCGGCCCGCCCGTCGCCGTCGACGTCTGCGATTTCGATCGCCAGGGCGCCGGCCCAGAACTGGGTCTGCAGCCCCGGGATCTCCAGGACCGTGTGGCAATCGGCCGACACGCCATCGGGGCCGTTCCAGTAGATCCGGACCTGGTCGCCACCGGCGAACAGGATCTCGGGCCGGCCGTCTTCGTCGAGATCTGCCAACCGGACCTGCGAGGCCGCTCGCGTCGGAAGGCGAATCGGGTCGCGCTCGAAACCACCCGCCTCGCCCCGCCGTCCGGGGTAGACGTACGAGTCGGTCTCGACGATGTACTCCGTTCGCAGGTTGGCGACCACCAGGTCCTGGGTCCCCCGACCCAGCACGTCTCCCAGGCCAAGTGCGACGGCCGCGACCCCGGTCAGCCCGACCTGCGCCGTACCGTCCTCGAAGCGGCGCCCATCGCGCTGGAGGAACGCCTGCAACGGGCGCGGCCGGCCCTCGTTGTGGTGGTCGGTCCAGGCGGAGGTGAGGAGCAGGTCCAGTCGTCCATCGCCGTCGAGGTCGGCCACCACGACGTCGTAGGCGCCGGTCGTCTCGAATTCGGTGCGCTCGCCGGTGAGGCCGCCCGGGCCGCCCCAGTACACGAAGGACGTGAGCTCCGAGGTCACGCCGTTCTCGCCATTGACGACGATCAGGTCGAGGTGGCCGTCGCCGTCGAGGTCGATTGCCCGGCAAAGCCAGCCGCTCGGGTTCGGCAGGTCGCGCCAGGTCCAGGTGGCCGCGGGGCCGGGCGCCGCGCCGTCCGCCAGGGTGAACACCCGGGTCGGGCCGCGGTCCAGCGAACCGTGCGTGTTGGGGATGACGATGTCCGGCCGACCGTCGCCGTCGAGGTCGGTGCGGTGGATCCGCTCGATCTCGCCGCGCGCGTTGACGTAGAGGTTGCTGCCGCCGTCGTCGAACCGGCCCGTGGCGAAGGCCTCGCGGCCGCCGTGGACGATCCGGGTCACGAGGCGGTGCTCCCGGCGGCCTCCGCGGATTCGGGCAGGCCGGCCAGCCACCTGCCCTCGGCGACGAGGGTGGCGCCCGGCACCGAGCGATCCAGGGTCAGGCCGGCCTTTCCGAGGTCCTCCACCAGCTCGTCGAGCGCCTCGTCCGTGTCCGCGAGGCCCGCCGCACCGCAGGTGATCCGGTCGACGCCCATCTCCTTCCACGCGATCAGCTCGTCGGCGCGCGTGGTGAGCGCATCGAGGTCGTAGCACATGACGGCCGGCAGATCTTCCTGGGCCATCATCCGTTGATTGCCCGTGACCCGAAGGCCCTTGTACGGGAACGCCGGGTGGGTGCCGACGTTGATCGCCAGGGTCGCGGGGTCGCGCCCGATCTCGTCGCAGCGGTCGCGCAGCACGGCGAGGCCGGCGGGCATGCCCTCGAGCGAGAGGTCGATGCCGATCTCGTCGCAGTACTTCGCGGCGAGGCGCATCGTGACGTTGCGCCCGTGGCCGCCGATCAGCAGCGGAATGCGCGGCTTCTGCGCACCGTGCGGCGCTCCGCCCAGGTTCGACACCCGCGCGTAGCGGCCCTCGAAGGTGAACGGCGGCTCGCCCGCCCGGGTGAGCCGGCTGATGATCTCGAGGTGCTCGCTCAGGATCGCGAGGCGCTCCTTCGTGTCCGGGTAGGGCACGCCCCATGCCTCTGCCTCGCTGACCTTGAACCCCGCGCCCAGGCCGAGGATCAGGCGGCCGTGGCTGATCGCGTCCAGGGTGGCGGCCATCTTCGCGGTGAGGGCCGGGTTGCGGAACGTGGAGTTGACCACGCAGAACCCGATCGCGATCCGCGGCACCGCGGCCGCGATGGCCGTCGAGAGGGTGAAGAAGTCGAAGATCGGGGCCTGGCGGTTCCACTTGGCCAGGACGTGCTCGCCGAACCAGAGCGAGTCGAACCCTAGTGCCTCGGCGCGCTGCGCGATGTGGAGGATCCTGTCCCAGGCTCTTGTGGCCGGCCAGCCCTCGAACTCGTCGAAGTACCCCTCCGGCGGGATGAGGCCGATCTTCACGGTGTCCCCTCCTGGTTTTCAGCGCAGATGGTGGCATGGCCCACGCCCATGCGGCCCGACTGCCGGGCGGTCACGCACCGGCCATGTACCACTCCCAGTAGCGAACCCCGCCGGCCGACGGGTGGAGGATGGCCGCTTTCTCGGGGCCGCGGAGGTTGTCGCTGACGAGCGCGTAGGCGACGCGCTGGTAGAGCGGCACGTACGGCAGCTCCTCATTGAAGATCTCGCTGCAGCGCCGGAAGAACGGGGCCTGCTCCGCCTGGTTGGGCGCAAGCAGGGCATCCCCGAAGTTCGCGTCCCACTCCTCGTTCCGCCAGCGCATGGAGTTGGATCCGTTGGGGTAGACGTGCTTCGAGCCGAGCGTGAGGTCGGAGCGCCACGGCGATCCATCCAGCGTCCCGAACGCGTAGGCAAAGGCGATATCGAAGTCCGGGCCCTGGTCCCCGTCGGTGTCGAGGTCCGTATCGGCGAAGAACGTCCGGACGAACTCCGCATCGGGGATCGGCGCAAGCTTGGTCCTGATGCCGACCGCGTTCCACATCTCGATGATCACCGGCACGTCCGGCTCCAGCTTGGGCGGGTAGTGCGCGACCTTCACCACATGCCGGGGGTTCCAGCCGATCTCGGCCAGCAGATCGCGGGCCTTCTGGACATCCCAGGGGTGATACTGCTCGAGGTCTTCGCTGCTGGCCCAGGGCGCAGTCCAGTGGTTCATCACCGCGGGCAGGCGCAGGACGCCGCCGAGAACGTCATTCACCAGGGTCTCGCGCTCGATGGCCCAGATCGTGGCCTGCCGGAACCGCTTGTCCAGGATCAACTTGGTGCTCGGGTCGCTCAGGTTGAACGAGTAGAAGTGGTTCAGGCCCAGGAACGACTTCTGGGCTGCCATCCCCCCGATCGCGGTCAGCCGCGTCAACTCGTGGGCAGTGAGCCGCGGGAAGAACTGGAAGTCGACCTCGCCGGCCTGCGTCGACGTGAGTTGGGCGGCCGCGTCCTCGTAGATGCGGATCAGGACCCGGTCCGCGCGCGGCCGGCCCTTCCAGCCGGTGCCGTTGGCGTAGTCGTCGAACGCCTCGAGGGTGACGTATTGGTACGGATCGGCCTCCACGACCCGATACGGCCCGGAGCCGATCGGCTGCTTCGTGGCGATCTCCAGGCTGGTGTAGTCCTCCAGGGCGGCCCCTTCGAATGGGTGGCGCGGCATGATCCAGATGGCCCCGAACAGGGTCGGCAGGACCGCGGCATTCGGCGCGTCGAGCACGAACCGGACGGTCCGCTCGTCGACCACCTGGATTCCGCTCGCACTGCGGCTGTTGTCCTCGACGACCGCCGCCGAGCCCGCAATGGGGGCGAGCAGCCGCGCGATGGTGGATCCGGCGCGGGCCTTGAGCGCCGTGTTGTACGTGAAGGCGACGTCGTGTGCGGTGACGGGTGTGCCGTCGTGCCAGGTGGCGCCGTCAGCCAGGACAAAGGTGTATTCCCGGGCGTCATCGCTGACGGCGTGGTTCGCGGCGAGGTCGTACAGGATCGTGCCATCGGGCGCAACGCTCAGCAGGCGCTGGGCGCACCAATTCCGCACGAACTCCAGGCCGGCAGATTTCCAGGTCAGCCAGCCCTCCACGAGACCGCCGTCGAACGCGCCGACCCGGATCGTGCCGCCGCGGGGCGTGGGCGTGGGGGCGGACGGTGATTCGCTCGAGGCCGGCGCATCGGAGGGGGCGGCAGTCGGCTCGGCCGTCGCTGCCGGGGTCGGGGTTGCGGCTGTCGTGGGTCCCGACGTGGGTGGGCCCGGTGTCGACGACTGGAGGACCGCCGAGCCGCACGCGGCGACGACCGAGGCGGATGCGCCGGAGAGAGCGAGGAAGCGCAGGACGTCGCGCCGCGAGAGGCGTCGATCGAGAATCGCGAACCCGCCGGGTTGATCCGCGCCATGGGCACCGGCTGGGGCGGTCACGCGCTGGTCGAACACTGGGTCGGCTGGTTCCGCAGGTCTCGGCGCGACTCGGGCGCCCGAAGGGTCAGGAGGCCACAAGGTATTGCATCACCATTGCAACGGCAAGGGTCGGGTTGCAGGTGGCCTCAACTCGCCACGCGAGTCCGGAGAGCCGGCCGGATCTCCGGGCGGAGGCGGACGCCATGGCCGGGCGCGTCGGAAGGCCGAAGCCAGCCGTCCTCGAAGAGTGGCTGGCCGGTGACGAACTCCTCGTACCAGCCGAAGTAGAAGGCTCGGACCATCTCGGTGAGCGCGGCTGCGTCGGCATGCAGGGCCACATGCACGCTGATCGCCAGGTTCACGGGGCCCTGGCAGTCATGCGTATTCAGTGACCGACCCCGCAGGCCCGCCAGGTCCGCGACTCGACGCAGTCCCGTGACGCCGCCGCAGTACGAGGGGTCTGCCGATACGATCCCGAGGCCGGTGTCCAGGAGCGGGCCGTAGGGCTGGAACAGCCCGAGGCTCTCCCCGGCCAGCGTCGGGATGCGCGTAGCAGCGACGAAGCGGCCCAGCGCGTCGAGGTCGTCCATCGGGATCGGGTCCTCGAACCAGAGCGGGCGGTATTCCTCGGCCGCCGCAGCGATACGGAGGGCGGCCGGCAGGTCCCAGCGGCCGTGCAGCTCGAGGGCGATCTCGATGCGGTCGCCGTGACGCTGGCGGATACGCCGCAGTGGCAGCAGGCCTTCGCGGATCTGGGCGTCGCTCGGCATTCGGCCGTCGGTCACGTTCGCAATCGGGTCAAGCGGCCAGATCTTCATGGCGTGGAAGCCCATGTCGAGGAGTTCCTCGGCGAGGCGCTCGGGCTCCTCGTGGAAGGCCTGCAGGTCCTCATAGGTCCAACCGGCAGCGCCGGTGTTCGGACCTGGAGCGTCGCTGCCGGTCGCCGGAAGGCCGCGCATGTCGGCTCCGGGCACCATCGCCGGGCCGCCGTACTCGGGGCCGCCGCAGGTGTTATAGGCGCGAATCCGCGGTCGGACGGCGCCGCCCAGCATGGCGTGCAGCGGGAGGCCGGTCCGTTGCCCGAGCAGGTCCGAGAGCGCCATGTCCACCGCGCTGATCGCGCGCGACTCCACGCCGATGCCGCCCGGCCCCCAGTTCCGGTACATGCGCCACCAGTGGCGCTCAACCGGATCCGCGTCCTCACCGAGCAGGTAGGGCGCGACCACCTCGTGGACGTAGGCCTCCACCGTCGCCGCGTTGCCGTACGTCTCGCCGAGGCCGACCCGGCCGTCCGCGGCTGTGACCTCGATCCAGCACTCGTTGGGCAGCCGGTCGGCGCGCAGGGTCGTCACACGGGTGACGGTCGAGTCAAACGCGGTCACGTGGCCCTCCTTGGCGCAGAGGCTAGCGTGCGGCGAGGGTCTCGCGTGGGCCGGTAATGGGCGGGGCCCCTGCCGGCCGCGTGCCCCACTGGCGGCTCCAGTATCGACCGCATGGGTATTCCCAGGCTTCGGATCGGGCGACCGACGCCTCCGGCGACCGATGCCTCCGGCGACCGATGCCTCCGGCGACCGATGCCTCCGGCGACCGATGCCGGCCCCCGCATCGACCCGGCAGGTGCGCTCCCACCGATCGAGCGGAATTCCCAGGCCTGGTGTGTGCCGTGCACGAGGTACGTGTTAGTGAAAAGCCAGGAACAACAATGGCGTCGATATGGCCCAGACGATCGAGACGACCCGGACCGGCACCCAGACCAGCTGGCACGGCGGCCGCCGCACGGCCCTTCACGTGGCCGCCGAACGCGAGGCTGAGCTGCTGGCGCGGACGCTCGGTGCGCAGGTCCGGTCCGCACGACGGGCGCGACGCTGGACGCAGGCGCAACTCGGCGCGCGGGTCGGCTTGAGCCAGTCGCGCATCAGCTCGATCGAGGACGGGCACGGTGCGGGTGCCCCGACGGGCGTCTGGATCGCCCTCGGCATCGCGCTCGGCCGGCCGTTCGCTGCCGCAATCTCATGGCCGTTGGTCCCGGAACCCCAGGATGCCGGCCACCTCTCCGCCCAGGAGCTGGTGCTGAGCCTGGCGCGGCGGCATGGCAGGCCGGGCGCATTCGAGCTGTCGACGAAGCCCAGCGACCCATCTCGGTCCATCGATGTCGGCGTGCGCGACGACCGCCGTCGCGTTCTGATCGTGAACGAGATCTCGAACCGGATCGACGACCTCGGCCAGGCAGTCCGCGATCATCGCCGCAAGCGCGCAGAAGCCGAGGGACTGGCCGCGGTCATCGGCGGCGACGACGGCCCCTACCGCGTGGCGAGTTGCTGGATCGTGCGGGCGACCGCGGCCAACTGCGCGCTCGTGGCGCGCTACCCGCGCATCATCGAGAGCACGTTTCCCGGATCGTCGCGGCGATGGGTGGCTGCGCTGGTCGCTGGTGGGGACCCGCCCCTCGAGCCGAGCCTCGTCTGGGCGGACCTCGCCGGCACCCGGATCTACGAGCACCGACGGGCGGGATCCGCGGGCGCTCATCGACGGGATGGGTAATCCGCGGGCTTGAGGGCCGCGATCGTCTGCGATCGCTCGCGATCGGCCGGCCGATATCTGCCCGGTCGAATGGACGACCGGCACGGCGATCGAAACCACCCCGCCCGCGGGCTCATCGCGGCGGTGACCCTCGTGAAGTCGCTGGAATACGCGCCGGGTCGATAACGTGAGGACGAAGTGACGGCGCGGGGGCAAACCCGCGAGCAGATGCCCGCGCCCTACGGCTCCAGGCGCACCGTTGCCGCGTGCACCGCGGTCCTGGTCAAGCCGCCCGCGTACCAGACCAGCAGCACGCGGTCCGGTCCCAGCGCGACCCCGCACGGGTGACCGAACGTGAAGCGGTCCATCGAGATCAGGTAGTCGAACGAGGACAGCGAGCCATCGGCGGCAGGCGCCGAGGTCGCGGCGTGCGAGTAGATGACCGTCGAGACCGACGGGTCGAAGGTCCGGCCGCCGTCTTCCGAGTAGTGGAGGAGCATCACCCCAGGGTCGGTGCGCCGCTGCTGGAAGGCCACCAGCCGGCGCCCGTGACCCGGCAGCGCGATCGGATAGGTCGCCTGGCCCTCGAGGGACGTCGGGGTGGGCGGCGTCCAGGTCCAGCCGTCGTCGGTCGACCAGCCCGCGTGCGCAGGACCCTCGCCGCCGTCGCGGTGGCGGAACGCGTAATAGAACTGGACGAGGGTTCCGTCGCCCAGGCGCGCGATCCGCGGGTCCCACCACATCGTGTCGTGGGGGTCGCCCTCGTGGTCGGACGCCGCCGAGATGACCTGCGAGCCCCAGGTCCGGCCCTCGTCGCGCGAGCGCAGCATCCCGCCCTGGTAGCGCCAGATGCCCGGCTCGTCGTACTCCTTGAACGTCTCGAACGTCATGAGGACGTCCCCCGACGGCAACGTGAGCAAACCCTGCGACGCCGTCTGCGGGATCGGCTGGCCGGACAGCCGCCACGGCGCGGACCACGTCGCCCCGTTGTCCGACGAGCGCGCGAAGATGTTGACGATCGGCACGAGGCCTTCGCCGTCGGGGTTGTAGACGGGCCGGTCCAGCCGCTTGTCGAGCCCGATGATCGCGCTCAGGACGTCCCCGTTCGCCAGCTCGGCCATGGCCGCCCCGCGCAGGTCGAAGCCGCGCTCGGCGAAGTCGTCGAACGGCCTTCCGAGGTCCTGCCAGCTGGCCCCGTCGTCGGTCGAGCGGAGCAGGTGAGGGCGCCCGTCGTTGCTTTCGCGCCGAACGCCGAGCCGGTGCGCCACGAGGATCACGCCCGACGCCCGCCGCACGATGCGCGGCTCGCAGGCATGGCCAATCGGGTCGTCATCGTCCGCCTGCCACACCACCGACCGGTCCTCGACGATCGCGCGCATCCCTGCCCTCCCTCGATGCTGTCCCGCCGTGTAGTGTGGCCGGGTCCGGCGCGTGGCGGGAGGGACGTCGCTACGGACGAGGAGGGGACGCGTGATCGAGGTCGTCGATTCGGGGCTGGTCTACCGCAACCCGCGACCCGAGCTTCGCAGCCGCCACACCTGGCACCCGACGATCGTGCGCTTCGACGACGGCGAGTGGCTGTGCACGTTCGACATCGCCGAGGCCGACGTCGCCCTGGACTACCGCACCTACAAGAGCCGCTCCACGGACGACGGGCGCACCTGGAGCGCCCCCGAGCGCGTGTTCGCCGATCCGCCCGGCCGGCCCACGACACACTCCGTCCGCATCAGCCGCATCTCGGACGGGCCCGACGAGGTGGTGGCCTTCGGCGGCCTCAACTACCGCGACGACCCCGAGGGCCACGTCATCAACGTCCCCTCCATCGGCTACGTGGAGATGGAGCTGATCCTGCTGCGCAGCCACGATCGCGGTCGCACCTGGGGCGCGATCGAACGGATCGAGCCGCCCCTGGTCGGCCCCGCGTTCGAGGTCTGCCACGCGATCGTCGAACTCAGCGACGGCCGCTGGATTGCCCCGACCAGCACCTGGATGGGCTGGAACGGCGACGCCCCGAACGGCATGAACGCGATCTCCCTCGTGAGCCACGACAGGGGCCGGACCTGGCCCGAGTACGTCACCGAGTTCAACCGCTGGGCCGAGCGCAAGATCCACTGGGAGCAATCGGTCATCCAGCTCCGCGACGGGCGGCTGCTGAGCGTCGCGTGGGTCGTGGACAACGACACCGGCGAGGTGGACGCGACGCCCTATGCCCTCAGCCCGGACGGCACCAGCTTCCCGGTGAAGGGCCACACCGGCTTCCGCGGCCAGACCACCAAGCTGGTCGAGCTGCCCGACGGCCGCGTCCTGGCGGCCTACCGCCGCGACGACCAGCCGGGCCTGTGGGCCACGACCGCCCGCATCGAGGGTGACCGCTGGGTCAACGACGAGACGGCACCCCTCTGGCAGGGCGCCGAGTCCGGCATGACCGGCGAGCGCTCCCGCGGCGAGGAGCTGGCGCAGCTCAAGTTCGGCTTTCCCCAGATGGTGGTCCGGCCCGACGGCGACGTGATGCTCGTCTTCTGGTGCCAGGAGGACTGCATCAAGAACATCCGCTGGCTGCGGATCCGGGTGTCGTAGTGCGCCCGTCACGGCGCAGGGGAGGATGACCGTGTACCAGATGCGCGTCGGGCTCTGTCCGCCGCAGGGCTACTTCAACGAGTTTGACGGCTGGGACCCGATCCGCGCGTTCGACCGCGTCCAGGAGGTCTGCGAGCTCGCCGCGCGCCTGGGCTTCGAGTCGATCTGGACGGGCGAGCACGTCACGACCAAATGGGGCGGTCCGAAGGCGACCGCGTTCGACTTCTGGACGATGACCACCGCGCTGGCGGCCCGGATCCCGAAGCTCGAGATCGGTTTCAGTGTCGTGAACTCCACGTTCCGCAACCCGGCGCTCACGGCGAAGATGGCGGCAACCCTGGACGTCATCACGGGGGGCCGGGTCGTCCTGGGCCTGGGCGCTGGCTTCCGCCAGGTCGAGGCGGAGACCTTCGGCTACGACTACCCGAGCCTCGGCGAGCGCCTGGCGATCCTGACCGAGCACTTCGAGATCGTGACCCGCGCGTTGACGCACGACGAGCCGCCCTTCTCCTTCGAGGGCAGATACGCGCGGGTCAAGGACTTCGACAATCAGCCGCGCGGCGTCCGCCGGCCGCGGGTGAAGATCATGGTTGCCGGCCGCGGGCCGAAGGTGACCTTCCCGCTGGCCGTGAAGTACGCCGACATCTTCAACCTCGGGGTCGAGACGCCGGAACTGCCCGAGATGATGCGGCTGTTCCGCGAGACTTGCGAGCGCCTCGGCCGCGACCCCGACACGATCGAGCTGCAGGGCGGCCTGCACCCCGCGATCGCCTACCGGGGCATGACCAACTTCTACGGCCAGCGGATCATGGGCCCGACCGAGCGCGCCTTCGCCGACCCGGAGGTCATGGCCAGGATCGGCAGCCGCGTCGACGAGATCCAGCGCTGGATGGAGCACGGGGTGGATGACTTCGTGGTGACTCCGCCCGGCCTCCACAACAGCGATGACGGGCTGTACGAACTCGTCGAGGACATCAAGGCGGCCGGCGTCGAGTTCCCGCGCGCCGGCTGGGGCCCGCGAGCAGATGAACCCAGGGCGACTGTGACGGGGGTGAACCGATGACCGCGAACGGCCAGAGCACCGGCAGCCAGGTCCGGATCGGCCTCCAGCTCCCCCAGGGCTACTTCAACGAGTTCGACGGCTGGGATCCTGCCCGAGGCTGGCAGCGGATCCTCGAGATCGCACAGCTCGGCGAGCGGCTCGGCTTCGAGTCGCTCTGGACCGGCGAGCACGTCCTGTCCAAGTGGGGTGGCTCCCAGTCGGTCGCCTATGACTGCTTCATCCTGTCGGGGGCCATCGCGGCCGCCTGTCCGGCCCCGGAGATCGGTTTCGACGTCGTCAACTCGACCTTTCGCAACCCCGCACTGACCGCCAAGATGGCCGCCACGCTGGATGCCGTCTCGAACGGTCGCGTGATCCTCGGCCTCGGCTGCGGCTTCAAGCCACTGGAAGCCTCCACCTACGGCTTCGAGTACCCCGACATGAAGGAGCGGCTCGCCGCCCTGAGCGAGCACTTCGAGATCATCACCCGGATGCTCGACAACGAGGCGGAGCCCTTCTCGTACGAGGGCCGCTCTGCGAACGTGACCGACATGGATGCGTCGCCGCGCAGCGTCGGCCGCCGCCGGATGCCGATCATGGCGGCCGGCCGCGGCAAGGAAGTCACGTTCCGGCTCGCCGCGAAGTACGCGGACGTCCTGAACCTCGGCATGCAGCTCGAGGAAGCGCCGGAGTTCCTGCCGTTCATCCGGCAGCGATGCGAGGAGATCGGGCGCGACCCGGACACGCTGCAACTTCAGGCCGCGATCAACGCCAGCGTCATCTACCGCGGCCTGACCAACTTCGGTGGGCAGCGGATGATGGAGCCGCACGAATTCGGCTTCACCGATCCGAAGTACCTGCTCAACATGGCGTCCCGCCCCGAGGAGATCGCGGGCTGGCGGGATCTCGGTGCCGACGAGATCGTGGTCGCCGTGCCAGGGCTGCACAACACCGACGAGACCATCTACGAGGCGATCGAGGACATCCGGGCGGCCGGCATCGAATTCCCGCGGGCCGGCTGGGGCCCGCGCGCAGCCGAGCCGCGGGCGGCCGCCTCCCCCTGGACCGCGCGGACCGGCGGTTCGTGATCGAGGTCCGCGGCACCGGCCTGGTCCATAGCAACCCGCGGCCGGAGCTCCGCTCGTTTCACACCTGGCATCCGTCGCTGGTCCGCTTCGACGACGGCGAGCTGGTGTGCGTGTTCGACGGCGCCTCGGCCGACCAGGCCCTGGACTACCGCGCGTACGTCACCCGCTCGGCCGA
>Ga0194132_10010856_pt1 | contig 11964 bp, 10 predicted proteins | sample TA2KigOf80mmetaG_FD_148612 | JGI IMG/M metagenome (GOLD analysis project Ga0194132, IMG submission 148612) | Freshwater microbial communities from Lake Tanganyika, Tanzania - TA2015054 Kigoma Offshore 80m | ecosystem: Environmental > Aquatic > Freshwater > Lake | place: Tanzania: Lake... | reverse complement strand
GCGTTCGACCACAAGGCGCCCGTTCTTTGCGATCAACAGTGCTGTGATCGGCTGCTGTGCCAGGTAGGAGCTGATGCCGTCCAGCAGCTCCTGTGGCACGGGAGCTTCGCCATCGGCAGTTGAGGCCGCCAGCGGCAGAACCAACTGGCTGGCTTTGATTTCAGCCCACCGGCCAAAGCCGCTGACCGCGTCGCCGCCGCGGTGGCCAGAGGTTTGGGACACCACGTCGCGCACGTGAAACTCAAGCAGGCGTTGCTGCGCAGGTGACAGCGCCGGTGCGCTGTGGGCAACCGGGCTTGCGCACAGCAAGAGGCAGAGTAGCGCCTGGCGTACCGAGGCCGCAATGCTCATCTCGGGGTTCACCTGCTGTGTTGCGGGAGCCTCTGCCCCAGTAGCGCTCTCTGCAAGTTCGCCTGAGAACAGTCTATGCATTCGCTTCACCACCTGTAGGCTGCGCCCGCTGATGAACTTGTGGCAAGCGAAAAACCTAACCTCCAGAACACTGGTAGCCCGCTGACGCTTGTCGCCTTCACTGGGTGGTTTTGCCGGACGGCATTCTAATAGTCCAGAACAGCCCTTCTCTTGCATGGCGGTGTGGTCATTCATGTTTTACTCCTCAGCAGTGCGTCGTGGACGTTGGGGCACTGCATCCTGTTTGCAGAACGGATAGGAAAATCTATCCGCCCCAGGCTGCGTTGCACCGCACGATTTGGCCATTTTCGCGCCCTTCGGTTCCAGTTTGACGGCGCACAATGCCGATTATGTTGCTCCACGAGCCGCTATTGGTAAAGCCGGCGCTGGTGCAAGCGCTGAGCGCCGGCCATATCGCTGGCGCAGCACTCGATGTCTTCGCCGACGAGCCTCGGGTACCGGAAGCCCTTCTGGGCCTGGACAACGTTGTGCTCACGCCAAACATCGCGAGCGCCACCCACGACACGCGTGAGGCCATGGCGCAGCTGGTGCTCGACAACCTGTCGGACTTTTTCGCAACCGGGCGCGCGCGCACGCCGGTCTGAAGTCAGCCCGCAACCCGCTTAGAAACGGCTCGGAGCGTACGGAGAAGCGTCGATGAAGGGCCGGGTGCCCGCGACGAGGTCGGCCACGATCTCCGCGGTGGCGGGCGCGCCGGTGAGGCCGACGTGGCCGTGCCCGAACGCAAAGAACGCGTTGGGAATGGTGGGCGCGGGCCCGATCACCGGCAGCGCATCGGGCAGTGAGGGCCGGTGGCCCATCCACTTCGTCACCTTGCCGTGCGCAAGGCCTGGCAGAAAGCGCTTGCCAGCTTCCAGCAACGCATCGGCGCGCGCGTAATCGGGCTCGGCGTCCAGGCCCGCGAGTTCCACCGTGCCGGCGATGCGCAGGCCCTGCTCCATGGGGGTAGCGAACCACTTGCCCTCGACCGACATCACGGGAATGCGTGGCACGACGGTGGGGCTCACCAGCATCACGTGATAGCCGCGCTCGGTCTCAAGCGGCACGCGGCTACCCAGCTGCGCTGCAAGCGGCGCCGAATGCGCGCCGGCCGCCAAAACCACGGCATCGCACTCAACGGGACCTGCGTCCGTCTGGACAGCACGCACGCGCGAATCGCCAAGCTGAAAGCCTCCCGCCTTCGCCGTGAGGAGCCGCGCCCCACCCGCCTGGAGCCTTGCCGCGAGCGCCTGGGACAGGCGCAACGGATTGGGTACGTGGCCCTGCTCCGGTAGCCACACGAGATGCGTGATCGACGGTGACAGCGCCGGCTCGAATTCGCGCACGGCATCGCCCGTCAGCACCTCGATCTTCACCCCGCGCGCTTCGCGCAGCCTTCGGCCCATCGCATCACCCAGGAAGGCCGCTTCACTTTCGTAGGCGAACGCGTAGCCCTCCTGGCGAATCAACTCGGGCACGCCCGCATGCGCCGCGAGTGGCCGCCACTTGTCGATGGTGACCGTGAGCAGCGCATGCAACGCGTCCGCCGTTCGCTCGACTCGGCTGGGCGCGCTCGCGCGATGAAACTGCCACAGCCACGGCGCGATGCGGGCCCAGTAGCGAGGCGGAATGGAGAGCGGGCCGTTCTGGTCTAGCAGGTAACTTGGCACCTTCTTCCAAACCCCGGGCAGGCACAGCGGCACGCAGGAGGCGCGGCTCAGGCACCCGGCGTTGCCGAGCGAGCAGTGCTCGCCGGGCGCACCCGGGTCGATCACGGTCACCCGATGGCCGCGCAGCTGCAATTGCATGGCGCAGGCGAGACCCACAACGCCCGCGCCGACTATCGCCACGTGCGGCTGGCTCATGCTGATCGCCTTCCGGGCGGCGTCAATCGAGCTTCGTCTTGGCGATTTCGGCGATCTTCTTCCACTTGGCGTTTTCAGCGCGGAGAAACTGCGCGAATCCATCGGGGTTGCTGCCGACGATATCGAAGCCCAGTTCGGTGAAGCGCTTTCGCACATCAGGCATGGCGAGGATCGCGGCCGTCTCTGTGTGGAGCTTCTGCGTGCTGTCCTTCGACGTGCCCGTCGGCGCGGCAATCCCAAACCATTGGACGGCGTCGTAGCCAGGTACGCCCGCTTCCGAAACAGTTGGCAGGTCTTTCTGGGTCGTCGAGCGCACGGGGTTGGTGACCGCAAGCGCAACGAGCTTGCCCGACTTCACATGCGGCAGGAACGCCACCGCAGTTCCGAAGATCATGCTCACCTGGCCGCCGATCAAGTCTGCGAGGGCCGGGCCGTCACCCTTGTAGGGTACATGCAGCAGGTCCACACCCGCCATCGACTTGAAGTACTCGCCCAGCAGGTGCGAGATCGAGCCGTTGCCGCCGGAGGCGTAGGTGAGCTTGCCCGGGTTCGCCTTCGCGTAGGCGATGAGCTCCTTGAGGCTCTTGGCGGGCACGTTGGCGTTGACCACGACCATGATGTCGGCCGTGCCGAGCAGCGTGACCGGCGCGAAATCCTTGTTCGGATCGTAGGGCGGCTTGTTGTAGAGGTAGGGCAGGATCGCCATCGTGCTGCTGGTGCCCATGAGGAAGGTGTAGCCATCGGGCGCGCTCTTCGCCACCGTATCGGAGCCGATGGAGCCGCCCGCCCCGGCGCGGTTCTCCACGATCACGGGCTGGCCCAGGCGCGCCGTGAGTTTCTCGCTCAGGATGCGTGCCACCGTGTCCGTGGAACCTCCGGCCGCGAACGGCACGACGAGCTTCACCGGCTTGGCGGGCCACGCCTGCGCGGAAACAAGGCCCGGGAATGCCAGCACAAGCGCCGCAAGGGCGCCCAACCAGGAACGACGGTTCATTTCCATACCTCCTTGAGAATGCGAATGAAGTTGTCGCCGAGAATCTTCTTGATCCGCACGGGGTGGTAGCCGCGGCGCAGGAAGCCCTCCACCACGTTGGGCAACTCCGGGCGCATGGCGAATCCCTCGAGGCCCAAGCCGCCGTATTTCTTGCCCTGGGTCACCTCCGGGTAGAACCACGGCGTGGCCCAGTTGGCCTTGGTCTTGCCGTCGAACCAGTCGGTGGCGAAGGTGACATGGTCCTCGCCGATCAGGTTGATCGCGTAATCGAAATGGTCGAGGTAATCCTCGAGCGTTGGCTGGCGATCGTTTCGGATGAACGGCGAGAAGGTGGTGATGCCGATGGCGCCGCCCTTGTCCGCCACGGCCTTCATCTGCTTGTCCGTCACGCATCGCGGGTTCTCGGTGATGGCGCGAACGGCAGTGTGCGAGATGACGATGGGCTTCTTCGACTCGCAAACGGCATCGAGCGTGGTCTGGATGCCTACGTGCGAACAGTCGATGAGAATGCCCAGCCGGTTGCACTCGCGCACCACCTGCATGCCAAAGTGGGTGAGCCCCTTGTTCTCCGGCTCGAGGCAGCCGTCACCCACGAAGTTTCGCTCCATGTAAGTGAGCTGGAGTGAGCGCAGGCCCCACTTGTAGAGGAGGCGGATGCGCTCACGCTGAAGCTCGATGCAGCTCGTGCTCTGCACGCCGAAGATTACGCCCAGCTGGGCGTTTTTCTTGGCGGCGTAGATGTCATCCACGCACTCGATGTGGCGCACCCCGGGGCTCATCTCGAAGTTGAGCAGGTTCTCGTAGATCGCGCGCTGAATCTGCTCCCACGTGGGCGTGTAGGAGGGCTCGGAGACCAGGCAGCCGTGCAGGACATTCCAGCCCCACTTCACCATGTTGCCCTCGTACGTTTCGCCCGGGGGCATGTGAGGAGTGGGGTGCACGACCGCGCCGCCCAGGGTGTCGACGACGATGGCGTCGTCCAGAATGCGCTTGGCTTCGGGGCTCATGTTTCCTTCCTTCGTCGGGAGTCCGAAGCATACCGGCAACGGGATGCCCGCGAAAACTGCGCGCGAGGCTTGGGGCATCGAGGGGCGCCGGATTATCATGCCTGCAGGGCATCGCATCCAGGCTGCCGATGCCGAGCGCCGCCCATGCCCGGCGCATTCCGGCCAGAAGGTCCTCAAGCAACAGGCGGCGCACCTCCGCGTCGTCCAGGTAAAGCGTCCTAGTCGGGCAGCGCCCGCGCCCCTCAGTTGTAGGGCGCGGCCGGTTCCGCCGCGCCCGCGTATACGGGCGTGAGCCAGCGTTGGTACTTGACCACGCGCCCGCGCACCACGTCGTCGTAGAGTTTCTGCAAGCTGCGCGTGACTGGACCGGGGTGCCCGGTGCCGATTGCGAGGCCGTCCACGCTCGCCACCGGCACGATTTCGGCTGCGGTACCGGCGAGAAGGATCTCCTCGGCGAGGTATAGCTCGGTGCGGTCGATCGCTGCCTCGACGAGCGGGATGCCCAGTTCGTCGCGCGCCAGCGTCATGACCGTGTCGCGGGTGATGCTCTCCAATATGCCCGCCGTCACCGGTGGCGTGACGATGCGCCCGTTGCGCACCATGAACAGGCATGCCGTGGGCGCTTCGGAAACCTTGCCGTCGCGGCCGAGCAGGATGGCGGTGTCGTAACCGTGCCGGCGCGCCTCGAGGAGGGCGAGACGGCTGTTGAGGTAATTCGAACCTGCCTTGATGCGAGGCGGAAGATCGGTGTCGTGAATCCGGGCCCAGGTGCTCACGCCTGCGCGCACGCCCTTCTCCGAATCGAAGGCGCGCCCGCGCGGGTTTGCGATCACGAAGTGCCCGGGTGTGGTCTGCGAGCCGAACTCAGCGTCGCCACCCAGATAGATGCCGTGGCGCAGCTGGATGTCGAAGCGCCAGGCGTTGGCGCGCGCCACGGCGAGCAGATGCGCGAGTACCTCGGCCTGATTCCATGGTGCGGGGATCCAGAGCATGCGTGCCGAGGCAAACAGCCGCCGGTAGTGCTCGTCACACCGGAAGATAAAGATGTCCTTGTGCTCGTCGGACCAGTAGCCGCGAAAACCTTCGAAGACGTTCAGGCCGTACTTCGCGGCGGGCGAATGAATCGGAAAGCATGCCTCGCCGCTCGGCACGATGCGGCCGTCCATGCCGTAGAAGCGTTGCTCCTGCTCAGCCATGATCATCATCTCTGTCCGCGCGCGGTCACTCGTCCTTAATGCCGGCCGACTGCACCACGCGCTGCCATTTGTCCCACTCGGCGCGGATGAAGCGGCCAAAGTCTTCGGGCGTGTTCGGCTCGTGGTCTGCGCCCAGATCTTCAAGACGCTTCTTAAACTCCGGTGTGCCGAGCACCTTGGCGAAATCGGCATTCAGGCGGCTAATGATCGGGGTCGGTGTCCCGGTCGGCGCCACAATGCCGAACCACACGTACGCCTCGAAACCGGGGAATCCGGATTCCGCGAGCGTCGGCACTTCTGGAAGCAGCGGCGATCGCGTGAGCTGGGTGAGCCCGATCGCGCGGATCTTCCCGGAGCGAACCAGTGGCAAGAGCTGCGGCATGACCTCCATCACTACCTCGACATGTCCGGCCATCATGTCGGTGATCGCCTGCGCCCCGCCCTTATAGGGCACATGCGTCATGTCCACGCCTGCGCTCAGCTTGAACAATTCATTGGCGAAATGGCCCGAACTGCCGACCCCGGCCGACCCGTAGCGCACCTCGCGGCTTTTAGACTTGAGAAATCTCACCAGCGTCTGCGGCGAATCGGCTGGAAAGGCGTTGGTCACCACGACCAGCTTGGGCGACTTGGCGGCAAGAATGATGGGGGCGAAGTCCTTCAGCGTGTCGTAGGGCATGTTCTTGCGCAGCGCCGGCACCTGGGTCAGTGGTCCGCCCGCGCCCATGAGTATGGTGTAGCCGTCGGTCCGCGAGCGCGCCACCGCTTCTGCGCCGACCACTCCCGTTGCACCGACGCGATTCTCGACCACCATAGGCTGTCCGAGCACGATCGTCAGGCGCTCCGCAAGCAACCGGGCGAGGATGTCGGTCGAACCGCCGGGCGGATATGGCACCACCAACTTGATGGGGCGCGATGGGAAGGGCTGCGCCTGCGTAGGCGGCGAGATCGCGGCCACGGCCAACGCGGCCGCGAGAATGGTGAAAAGCCGATTGGCATGCCTCATTCGAACCTCCCTCAGGAAATCGCATTAAGCTGCAGTATCCGTACTCTACATGGACCTCGCTGCGTGTGGCTGCGTCGCCAGCAGTAATTCGAGCCTCGTGACGCGCGGCGAATAGACAGTGGCTCGCATCAGTCGTTCCCCTTCGGTGCCGCTCGCGTCGCGTCGCGAGGGCACTCAGGCCGGCGCCAAAAAGCGGCCGTGGCCGCGCGGCACGCGCAGCGCATCGGCCACGCCGCTTCCGTCGTACACGACCGTGCCACGCACCAGCGTGGCGAGGACTTTGCCACGCAGGGTGGCGCTGAATGGCGAGTAATGCGCTTTGCTGAGGAATCGGTCGGGAATCACCTCATGCGGCGCCGCGGGGTCGAGCAGCACCAGGTCCGCGTCGGCACCGGGAGAAATGTGGCCCTTGCGCGCATGCAATCCGAAAATGCGGGCTGGCTGCTCGCAGGCCAGGCGGGCGAGTGCGGGAAGGGTCATCTCGCCACGATGCACAGCCGCCAGCAGTGACGGCAGGAAGGTCTCCAGCCCGGGTGTTCCGGGCGGGCAGCGCCACACGTCGTCGATTGCCACTTCCTTCTCCGATTTCAGGTGCGGCGCGTGATCGGTGGTGACGATGTCGATCTGGCCCGCGCGCAACTGGGCGCGCAGCGCGGCCGTGTCCTGGGGCGTGCGCAGCGGCGGGCCCATGATGGCCAGTACGCCCTGGGATTCGATCGCCGAGCGGTCGCAATAAAGGTGATGCGGCGTGACTTCCAACGTGAGCTGGCCAGGGCGCATCAGCGGCCTCATCGTTGCAGCCAGCGTCACGGTCTCTGGACAGCTTACCTGCCTGATGTGCACCCGCGCGCCCGTGGCGACCGCGCCGGCCAGAAGGCGTCCCGTGCCCAGCAGTTCGCAAGCCGCGGGAAATGCGTCCGCGTACGCCAAGGGGTCCTTGCGGCCGGCATTCTGCAGCCGCTGGCGCTCGAAGGCGTTGATCTCGCCATCGCCGGTATACGCGGTCGCGAGCGTTCCCAGGCGCGCCACGACGGACAGGATCGCAAGCAGCGTCGCATTGGATCGCACAGTCAGCGCGGGGCCGGAGCCTCCCAGCGGAAAATCCAGCGAAAGCGAACCTGCCTTGACCAGCGCTTCGAGGTATTCGGCGTTCTCTTCGGTGGCTGCAGCGGAAATGCCGAAATCGACGACGGCATTCTGCTCCCCGATCCGACGCACCTCGACGAATGCATCGGGCGTCGTGATCGCCGGGTTGGTGTTCGACTGGGCGACCACGGTGGTGATGCCCCCTGCGGCAGCGGCCGAAGTACCGGAATAGAAATCCTCCTTGTGGGTAAATCCCGGATCACGCAAATGCACGTGTACATCGACCAGCCCCGGCAGAACCGTGAGCCCGGATGCGTCGATTACGCGCGTGTTAGTTCCGGCGCCAAGGTCCCGACCCAGGCAGGCGATGCGCCCATCGAGAATGCCGATGTCGAGCCCCTGCACCGCCCCGCCGACAACAACCTGCCCGCCCTTGATGATGCAATCGATCATGGTCTTGCCCTTGTCCGTCAGTTGCCGCCGCGTGCCGGACTCATCCGGCGAATGACCACCGTACTCGCGGCACGGACAAATCACCTTGCGTCACACCGGCACGCCGGTCGACTCACGCAGGAGCTGTCCGCATCCGGAAATCGAATCCGGCACGTTGCCTGTGCGCAAGCAACCCCACAGGATCGCCTGATTGGTGCTCACCACCGGCTTGCCCAGGTCCCGTTCCAGCCAGTCGAGCACTTCCAGGGTGCGAAAATCAGTGGCAAGAATGCAAATGCCTTCGGCGCGCGTGATTTCAAGAGACCGCACGAGCTTGTAGGTCGCTTCCGGTCCGAATGATCCAACCTGCCGCACATTGCTGACGCCCATGTGCGCTTCGGCGACAACGTCGAACCCGTGCGCTTCGAAATAGGGCCGCACCTTGCTTTGCAGAAGTTCCGGATAGGGGGTCGCGATGGCAACGCGCTGAACATTGAGGTGTCGCAGCCCCGCCAAGGTGAACTGCGCCGCGGTCGCGACCCGCGCCTTGGTGATCAACTCCATTTCCTTGCGAAGGCGGTCCGACCATTCCACGCCCTTGACGAGCGCCGTACCCATGCAGGCATACACCATCACTCCCACGTCGGCGATATCGAGCATGCGCACGGCTTTCTCGGTGGTCGCCTCCATCGCGGTGATATTGTTTTCAGCCATCTCGCCGGTGCTGCCCTGCAGCTTGGTCGCGAGCAGACTCACGCCTTCCGGCAGGCGCCGGTTCAACTCTGGCTCGATCACCGCGTTATTTGCCGGTGCGATTAAGCCAACGCGCAGTCTCCATCCGTACATGAGCGTCCCGCTCTTGTCTGGTTGACCTTCCTGACGCGCGCGTAAGCGCGCGGGTTGCAGAGCAGTATAACAACCGCGAGGCGATTGCAGCGGGACTCCCTGTCGGTTTCACGCCCGGAAGGCGCATCCAGCCGTGCGTTGGGCGGCGGTTTCTCCGCGCCGGCGCAGCCACGAGCGGCGCCCGCCTCACTCGAACAGCGGCGCAACGGTTCCGATCCCCTGTTGCACGGCTCTTGCATAGATGACTTGCGCGGTCAGCGCATCCTGCACTGCCAGTCCGGTCGAGAGAAAGACAAGCGCTTCGCTCGCCTCCAGCCGCCCTAGCCGCGCGCCGTTGAGCACCTCGCCCAACTCGGCGCTGAGCGGGTCGGCGGGCAATTTGCCTTGCTTTTGCGGAATGATGACCTCTCCGCACTCGGCCAGCACCGCCGTGCGGCTGTCTACGAATATCCGCCCGGCGAGCATGGTCGCCAGATCGAGCTCACGAGTGCCCGGCGTGTTCGCCCCAAGCGAGATCACGAGTCCGCCACCCTGCAGCGCGGTGCCGTCGAATACAGGAACCTGCGTGTCGGTACCGCACACGATGACGTCGGCACCCTGCACCACCTCCTCGGGAGTGCGGCACGCCGTGATCTTGGCACCACTCCACGCATGTAGATCCGCAGCGAAGCGGCCAAGGTTTGCCACGGTGCGCGAATAGAGGCAGATTTGCGCCGGCGTGTCGGTGGCGAGGAATGCCTGCGCCGACATGGACGCCAATCCGCCGCTGCCAATGATGCCGAGGCGGCGCCAACCCTGCGGCGCAAGCACTCGCGCCGCGACGACCGCGCCGGCAGCGGTGCGCAGATTGGTGAGCAGCGCGCCTTCCATCAACGCCAGGGGTAGGCCGGTTACCGGGTCGAAGAGCATGTATGCGCCGGTGACGCGCGCAAAGCCGTGGCGCGGATTGTCGGGGTAATAGCCGATCAGCTTGGCGCCGAGCGCACCGCTTCCTGGGTCGGCGCCGGGCATCACGGCGAATCGACGACCGTCCCGCAGCATGAGGCGCAACCGATTGGGCGAGTTGGACAGCCCGGCGCTGAAATGCCGGAACGCCGTGTGCGAAGCCTCGAGGAAGGCCGACCAGTCGATGAGGCTCATCATGTGCCGATCGGAAAGAATCCTCACTGGTGGTGTCAGCATGGAAGTCCCGCCTCCCCTCATGGCCAATTCTGGCACGCACGCGGCGCCCCCCGACCAAGCCGCCGCGAAGACTTTGCGCCGGAACCCCGTCCCCCGCCGGCGCGGCCGTGCGCGCGCGGATGGCTTGCCCGAGCGCTCGGGCATTGCGTATCATCGGTGATCAATATCGCACGAGCCCTGTGCGCATCATCCGGAAACGCGCATCCAGATGCCAAGCGCCACGGAAATCAGGGGGACTCTTTGAGCAATCCAGGCAACAATATAGAAGCGAGCCGCTTGCTCGCGGACCTTTACCGGCTGCGCGAATTCGGTGCCTACAAGACCGGCGTGCATCGCCCGACCTTTTCCGCCGAGGACATCGAGAGCCGGCGCTGGCTGGCGCAGCGGATGCGAGAGGCGGGACTGGATGCGCACATCGATGGGATCGGCAATGTACTCGGCCGCAGCCCCGGCTCCGGCCGCAAGCTCCTATTGGGGAGTCATCTCGAGACACAGAATCACGCCGGCTGGCTCGACGGTGCCATGGGCGTAATATACGGGCTGGAGGTGGCACGCACGCTGGGCGGCGGCATCGATGTCGCGGCCTGGGCCGACGAGGAAGGACATTACGGCAGCTTCCTGGGAAGCCGCTCGTTCATCGGCGAACTGAGTGACGCCGACGTCGATGCCAGCCGTAATCGCTACGACGCCGCGCCGCTGCGCGGGGCGTTGGCGCGCTGCGGACTGGCGGGAATTCCGCGCGATCGCTGCGATCCCGGCCGTTATGTCGGGTACCTCGAAGCCCACATCGAGCAGGCCGATGATCTGGAATCGCGCAAGCTCAAGCTCGGCGTGGTCACCAGCATCGTGGGAATCCGGCAGTTCCGCATTCGTGTCGAGGGTCTGCAGAACCATGCTGGCACGACGCGAATGGCCATACGCCGCGATGCTGGGCTCGCCGCCGTCAAGCTGGCGGTCGCGATCGACGCACGCTTTTCCAAGGTATGCGCAGAAAGAAGCGTGTGGACGATCGGGCGCATGAGTTTGGAGCCGGGCGCGCTCAGCGTCATTCCGGGCGGTGCGGAGATCGGATTCCAGTTCCGCGACGCAGACGATCTGGTGCTGGCGAGGTTCGAGGCTACGCTGGAGGCACTGGTGGCGGAAACCAGCGCTGGCCCGTGCACGGTGGCGCTGCACAATCTGTCGCGCTCCAGGCCGAGTGTGATGGATGCTCGCTTCCAGGAGGTGATCGAGCGCGCGGCCGAAGCGCATGCGCCGCGCCTGCACCAGCGCATGCCCAGCGGCGCCGGTCATGATGCGCAGATCCTGGCGCGGGTGATGCCGGCCGGCATGTTGTTCGTGCCGAGTATCGGTGGTGTCAGCCATCACTGGAGCGAGGACACCGCGGACGAGGACATCGTGCTCGGCTGCCAGGTGTTCACGACCGCCGCCGCCGATTTATTGGCTGCCTGACGGATCGCGAGCACACACGCCGAAAAGCCGGACGGCGACGTCTTCGGGGTTACCGACCGCTCGGTCTGTTGCGCAACAACAGGTACTTCAGTCAGCGCGCACCGTCGAGCACGCCGGGGGGATGGCAAGTCCGACTGGCCAGTGACCGGCGTGAAATAACTGATCCAGTTCGAGTGAGTGAAAATGCCGATTTTCTGACACTGGAAAGGATCAAGAATTGCCCAAAGGAGTGCATCTAAAGCCCGAGCAGACGCTGATTCCCCGAGGGCCAGAGCGGCTCTGCAACGACTGCCGTAGCCGCTAGTCCTGACGGACTACAGGCGTGGTCCTGCTGCGAAGGGGCGTAGCGGGATCGCAACAACCTTCAGCCTCTCGTCGTGGTCTTGCGAATCTCTTTCTCGTCGGACCACTCGAGCAGGCCGTTGCGGATGTTCCAGAGTTGCAGGTTGAACTTGTAGTACACGTCCTTCGTGCCCTGGTTCTGCTT
>Ga0194132_10010855_pt1 | contig 11967 bp, 9 predicted proteins | sample TA2KigOf80mmetaG_FD_148612 | JGI IMG/M metagenome (GOLD analysis project Ga0194132, IMG submission 148612) | Freshwater microbial communities from Lake Tanganyika, Tanzania - TA2015054 Kigoma Offshore 80m | ecosystem: Environmental > Aquatic > Freshwater > Lake | place: Tanzania: Lake Tanganyika... | reverse complement strand
GTGCCGAATGACTGACAACGGGGCAGCGAAAGCCGGAATCTGGAGCGGCTTCAGCCGCGTCCTGCGACTTTCAGTCGCCCATCGACCCCACCGCCTTCAGGCGGTGGTTGTTCAGAATCCGCGGCTTAGATCCGCTCGAATAGAAATTGAAACCGATTCGGCGCGAGCTCCGTTACACAGTTAGAGGAGACTCACCCGACTGCTTTCTACCGCAATCGCTATCCCCGAATTCGCCGGTTCCTTTCACCTGACCCGCAAGGAAGCGGAACTGCTGCGCATTCTGCGGGAGCACGCCGGACAATGCCTGTCCCGCGAATTCCTGCTCAGCACGATCTGGGGATACACGGGGCACATTCGTACCCGTACCTTGGACGTCCACATTCAGCGCCTACGCCGCAAGGTCCGCTTGTTTAATCTCGGCGGCGAAATCCAAACCATCCTTCGACACGGCTACTGCTGGGTCACCAACACCCCCCGCTAACCCAGCTCCCTCTCCAACTTCTCCACGTCTAGTTCCCCGGTCCATTTTGCGACAACCACCGTGGCCACGCCATTACCGATCACATTGGTGATGGCGCGGGCCTCGGACATGAACCGGTCAATTCCCAATATCAGCGCCAAACTCCCCACTGGAATCCCACCGACAGCCGAGAGTGTCGCCGCCAGCACGATAAAGCCGCTGCCCGTAATTCCCGCCGCTCCCTTCGACGTCAGCAGCAACACGGCGAGTAGTGTAATCTGCTGGCCCAAGCTCATCGGCGAGTTCGTCGCCTGCGCCAGGAACACCGCGGCCATCGTCAAATAGATCGAAGTGCCGTCGAGATTAAACGAGTAGCCCGTCGGTATCACCAGCCCGACCGTCGATTTCGTCGCGCCCAGCGCCTCCAGTTTCGCCATCATGCGCGGCAGCGCCGCCTCCGACGAGCTGGTGCCCAGGACGATGAGTATCTCTTCCTTGATGTAGCGCAGAAACTTGAAAATGTTCAAACCGTGCAGCCGCGCGATCACCCCCAGCACCACGAAGATAAACACGACGCAGGTCAGGTAGAACGTGGCCATGAAGTGCGCCAGGTTGAGCAGGCTCTTCACACCATAAGCGCCCACCGTGAACGCCATCGCGCCGAACGCCCCCAGCGGCGCCAGCCGCGTAATCATCTTGACCATGGAGAACAAGATCTCCGACGTGCGTTCGATAAACGTATAAACCTCGTTCCGGTGCGAACCGAGGTTCTGCAGCGCCACGCCAAACAATATCGCAAGCAGCAGCACCTGCAAAATTTCACCCTTGGCGAAGGCGTCGAAAAACGCCGGCGGAATGACGTCCAACGCGAAATCGACCGTGCCCTTCATTTTCCCCGGAGTCGTGTACGTGGCGATCGACGTCGCGTCCAGCTTCGACGGATCGACATTCATTCCCGCGCCCGGCTGAAACACGTTAACGACGACAAGCCCGATAATCAGCGCAAGCGTCGACACGACCTCGAAGTACAACAAAGCCAGTCCGCCCGTCCGCCCGACTTTCTTTAGATCCGCCGTCCCCGCGATGCCGGTGACGACCGTACAAAAAATCACCGGCGCGATGATCATCTTGATGAGCTTGATGAACCCATCGCCCAGCGGCTTCATCGATGTCGCCAGATCCGGTTGCGCATAGCCCAGCCCGATCCCAACCGCGATTGCCGTCAACACCTGCACGTAGAGCGAACGAAACATAGGATCTCCCATTCTACGCGTGGCGAACGGAGTCACGCAGCGGCGCGTCCCCGCCAGAGCCCGTTCGTCGCTAAAGTAGTTAAGTGCAGACGAATCGGTCGCGCCTCGCGATCGCGGTTTTGGCTCTTCTCCTTCTCTATCCCGCGTTCACGAACGCGTGGGGCCTTTATGGTCCGGACGAGCCGCGGTATGCGTCGATCGCCCGCGAAATGGCGCGGTCCGGCGATTTCGTCACGCCGGTCCTCGACGGCAAGCCGTGGCTCGAAAAACCGCCGTTGCTGTACTGGCTCGGGGCGGCCGGTTTTGCAATCGGACTCGGACCCGAAACCGCGCCGCGCGCTCCTCTCGCGTTGTTCAGTATCGGCTTTCTGATTTGGTTTGGTTGGTATCTCCGCCGTTGGTTTTCCGCTCGAACCGCCGCATGCGCCGCTCTGGTGCTGGCGACGGCATCGGGATGGCTTGCCTACTCCAACGTCGCCGTGACAGATGTCCCGCTGGCCGCTTGTTTCGGCGCGGCGATGTTGATCACACTGCACTGGATCGAATCCGGCCGTGCTCGCGATGCGGTCCTGATCGGTGCCTTGTTTGGCTTGGCGGTGTTGGCGAAAGGACTCGTTCCGGCCGCGCTGGCCGCACCGCTCGTCTGGTTCGCGCGCGCGCGCTGGAAACAGTGGCCGCTCATCGCCTTGGCGCTTGTCGCCGTCGACGGTCCTTGGTATTGGGCGATGTGGCAGCGCCACGGCTACGCATTCTTCGACGAGTTCATCCTCGAGCATCACTTCTCGCGTTTCGCCACCAACGAATTGCAGCACGCGCAGCCGTTCTGGTTCTACGTGCCGGTGTTGATCGGTCTGTTGTTGCCCTGGTCTCCCGTTCTGCTCAAAGCGCCGTGGCGCGAAGAGAAGCTGCGGTTCTTCGTTGTTTGGGCCGCTTGGGGTTTCGTGTTTTTCTCAGCGTCGACAAACAAGTTGCCGGGCTACTTGATGCCCCTGCTGCCCGCGCTGGCCGTGCTGATCGCCGCGAGGATCGGCGAGTCGGTCTGGCCTTGGCGCGCAGCCTCCGCATTTGCACTCGTCATCGTCGCCGTCAAAGTGTTGGCTCTCCCCGCGTTGGATTCGAAACTCACCGCGCGCGGGCTGGCGGCCACCGCCGCGCCGCACGATGTCTGCGCCGATAACGTGCCGCGCAACTTGCGCTACGGACTGCACTACTATTTAGGCCGCGCGGTGCTCGATTGCTGGCAGGCGCCGGGTGCGAACCCGCTTCCGGTGAAGGCGGCCGCGCCGGGACTGCGCTACACGATTCATCAGAATCTCGGCACGCTAAGCGGCCGGTTGCTTGTGTTCGCCTCGGTCGATGACGGCCCGTTGCTGCCCGAGAATCACAATCCCCGCACGTTGTGGATCGCCTCTCGCGACGTCGAAGACTGGCGCGCTGGCGTGCCGCTAACGATGGAGCCGCTGGCGTCCGCGTACCCTGGGCCAATCACGCATCAGGTGAAGGCGAAAATGTATTTCCGCGTAGTCTTCGACCGGAACCGCGACTACGCCTACACCGGCTTGGCGTCCGACGATTTCACGTCGGCGGTGAAGGTCGTTGATGACTTCGAGCCGCTGCCCGATCGCAACCACTCCTTCACTCTCGACCGCGCTTCTGGCGTCCCCGCGCTCAAGAAAGCCGATATCGAAGTGCAATCGGCGCTGCTGTCGCGCTTTCACCGCGAGCCCGTGATGCTGCGCGCCGATGTGGCGAAAGGAGAAACCGCGCGACGTGTGCTCGTACTGCATGCGCACGGCGAGTCGTTCGCGCAAAGTCACCTGCGGTCGACGGTAGCAACGAAAGACACTCTGATCTATCTGCACTGCGCACACAAGTTCGGGCATCATGCCTTTGCGGATTCCGAAGTGAACGGGCCCTGGACGCGCGCCCTCGTCGAAGAACTGCTGCCGAAACTTCCGGGCAGCGGAAAGTTTGGGTTGATCGGTGAAGGAGCGGGCGCCTACGGCGCGGTTCGTCTGCACCAATTCCATCCGGAACTGTTCGATCGCGTCGAAACCGTAAACCCCGATCCGCTCGACTTCCGCAACTTCTTCGGCATCGACCTCACCAAGCCCGTGAAGAACTTCTACTGGGACGAAGCCAAGCGCCGCCGGCCCTTCGACGCCGTGTTTCCAATCGAGGAATCCGCCCTGCGCGAAACCGTCATCGGTGCCCAAGGCGGACGCTGGGAATCTTGGGAAGCGGTCTTCGGCCCGCGCACCTCCGAAGGCATCAGCGGCCAGCTTTTCGCACGCGATTCCGGCGACGTCGATCCAGCCGTATTGGAGCGATGGCGCCGCTACAGCCTACAATCGAAATAATGTCCGATCGCAAACTGACGGCCCATGTAAAAGCCGCCGGTTGAGCGAGCAAGCTGAGTCCAAAGGTTTTGGACCAAGTTCTGCGCGCGCTGCCGCCACAATCCGACCCCCGTGTGCTGGTGAGCTTCGATACGTCCGATGACGCCGGAGTCTTCCTTCTGACGCCGGAGTGTGCCCTCGTGCAGACCGTCGATTTCTTCACGCCGATCGTTGACGACCCGTATCTGTTCGGCGCCATCGCCGCCGCGAATTCTCTCTCGGACGTATACGCGATGGGCGGCGCTCCGGTCTCGTCGCTGTCAATTCTTGCTTGGCCGCGCGATGGATCGATCGAGGACCTGGGCCAGATCTTGCTCGGCGGATCGGACAAAATGCGCGAGGCGGCGTGTTCGATTTTGGGCGGGCACTCGGTGGCCGACGACGAACCGAAATTTGGTTACGCCGTGACGGGCACTGTCCCGCCGGCCCGAATCCTGGCCAATAAAGGCGCGCGCCCAGGCGATGCACTGGTCTTTACAAAGGCGCTCGGTACCGGAGTGATTGCGACGTCGTTGAAGCGCGGCACGGCGGAAACCAAACACGTCGATGGCGCAATCGTCAGCATGATGACGCTGAACGACCTGGCCTGCAAGTTCATGCTGACGACCGGCGCTTCGGCCTGTACCGACGTCACTGGGTTCGGCTTCATCGGCCATGCGCGCGAAATGGCCGCGGCTTCGAATGTCACGTTGCGAATTGAATCTGGCGACGTCCCGCTGCTGGAAGGCGCCTACGACTACGCCGCCGGCGGTGCGATTCCCGGCGGCTTAAAGAACAATATGGAATTCGCCGCCTGCGCGGTTACGGGAGCGATCGATCCCGTTCTCGAACAACTGCTGCACGATCCACAGACCTCCGGCGGCTTGTTGATCGCCATGCCGGAAGCCGATGTGTCGAAGATGACTTCTGCCTATCCGCCGGCGCGCCGCGTGGGCAGTGTGGTCGAACGACAAGGGAGCCTGATAGAACTGCTATGAAGACAAGTCCGATCATTATCGCGCTGGATTGCGATTCGGCCGCCGAAGCCAAGGCGATCGTCAAAGCGACGGCCGGCACAGTGACGTATTACAAGGTCGGATTAGAGCTGTACGCGGTCGCGGGACCGAAGTTTGTCACCGATCTCGTCGCCAAGGGAAAGAAGGTGTTTCTCGATCTGAAGTTGCACGACATCGGCGAAACCGTCAAGCGGGCGACGTCGCAAATCGCGACCATGGGTGTCTCGTTGTTGACCGTGCACGCCGAGCCCCAGGTGATGCGCGCTGCTGTCGCGGGTAAAGGCAAATCGAAGCTGAAGATCCTGGGCGTCACCGTGCTGACAAGCCTCGATCAAACGGATCTGCACGCGATGGGCTATACGCAAGCGCTGAACGCGTTATTCGAACTACGCGTGCGCAACGCGGCGCGCGCCGGCGTCGACGGCGTCGTCTGCTCGCCGCTGGAAGTCGCGAAGGTGCGCGCGCTGTTGGGAGCGGGTAAGTTGATCGTGACTCCGGGCGTGCGAAGTGCAGGCGCCGCCAAGGGCGATCAGAAGCGCGTCGCTACGCCGGGCGATGCCATCGTGGCCGGGTCGGACCTGTTGGTGATCGGCCGGCAAGTGACCCGAGCCGCGGACCCCAACGCCGAGGTAAAAATGATCCTGTCCGAGATCCGAGCCGCAAAAAGACGCACCACTTCGTAAAGGTGTTGCGAAACGATATCGGCAGCTAAAGCAATAGTTTGCGCGTTCTAAGAGAGTACACCCGAGTCAAGGGGTGGGGGAAACCCTTTGACACCGAGACATTTATTTGCAAAACTCATGTCATTCCAAATGGTTGTCCAGGCCCGACTTGGGAAAGGGGGCCGGACAAGGGGAAAGGTGATATGACAAAACGGATCGCGGCCCGTTCGGGCCTGTTTGTGCTGGCGGTTGGGCTTGCCTGCGCGCAGACGCTCACTTCTCTTAACGGCGTAGTCTCCGATCCATCGGGCGCCGTAGTTCCAAACGCAACGGTCGAACTGATCAATGTCGACACGAACAGTAAGCGGGATACCGCGACCGATGCGTCAGGCTCATTCGCTTTCCAACAGGTGAATCCGGGCAATTATCGCTTGTCGGCAAAAGCGACCGGATTCTCCTCGGCATTGATCAATGACATTCGCCTGTTGGTTGGTACGCCGGCGACGGTGAACATTAAGCTGGAAGTCGGCTCCGTCTCCGATACGATTTCGATTTCCTCCGAGGCTCTTCAGTTGAATACCGTCGATGCGTCGGTAGGCAACGCGTTTGGTACGAAACCGATCCTGCAGATGCCATTTGAGGCACGGAATGTGGCCGGACTGCTTTCCTTGCAACCCGGCGTGACGTTCGCCGGCTCGAATGTGCCGAACAGTTATCGGGGCGGCAATGTGAACGGCGGAAAGAACGATCAGGCGAACGTAACGCTTGACGGTGTCGACGTCAACGATCAGCAGGACCGCGATCCGTTCACCAGCGTGTTGCGCATGACGCTCGACAGTGTCCAGGAATTTCGGGTTGTGACGACGAACGCAAACGCCGAATTGGGCCGCTCATCAGGCGCGCAGATTTCACTTGTCACGCGCAGTGGCACCAATGACGTTCATGGCGCCGGATACTGGTTTGTCCGCAACAAAGCAACCAACGCGAACAGCTTTTTCAATAATCAAAACAGGGTACCTCTCGCCAAGTTGAACCGAAACATTTACGGCGCGCGGCTGGGTGGGCCGATCAAGAAGAACAAGCTGTTCCTGTTCGGTAACTATGAAGGCCGTAAGGATCGGCGCGAGGATTCGGTGCTGCGTACCGTGCCGACGGCGAGTTTGCGCGAAGGTTCGGTTAAGTACATTCGCACGGATGGATCGATCGCCACGCTGTCTCCAGCCGATTTGCGGACACGGATCGACACGCGGGGGATCGGACCCAGCCAGGCGGCGCTAGCGGTCCTCCAGCGGTATCCGCTCCCGAACGATTCCGCCGCCGGCGACGCGATCAACACAAGTGGATTCCGGTTCAATGCGCCTGTGAAGGGCGACTTCCACACCTACATTGCGAAGCTCGACTATGTAATCGACAGCGCTTCGAAGCACAACTTCTTCGTGCGCGGCAATCTGCAGGATGACAGGTCCACCTCCACGCCGCAATTTCCCGGTCAACCGCCAAACGATACGGGACTGGCGAACACCAAGGGGTTGGCGTTCGGTTTGACGAGTATTCTGTCCGCGAACAAGGTGAACAATTTCCGGTATGGCATTACACGCGTTGGCGTTGAGAACACGGGAATTTCGAACCTGTCGTTCGTTACGTTCCGAACGATCGATTCGATTGAAGGAACGAACCGCGCTTTTATCCGCAAGACGCCGGTCCATACCATTTCCGACGATTTTTCGTGGACAAAGAACAATCACGATCTGAAGTTTGGCGGTGTCATCCGTGCGATCCGCAACAGCCGGAACAACTATGCAAATTCGTTCCCTTCGGCGTCCGCGAACGCTTCGTGGCTCGTTTCGAGCGGTAACGAACTGAACGCTCCGTTGACCGATATTCGAGCGACCGCGCGTGTTTCATATCGCGATGCGGCAATGGCTGTCCTCGGCCTGGTTAGCCAGGGGAACGCGCGTTACAACTACAACAAAGACGGCAGCCCGCTTGCGGTCGGCGCACCGGTTGTGCGGCAGTTTAACGCGGAAGAATACGAGATGTATGTGCAGGACACATGGAAAGTGACGAAGGCGCTGACGTTGACCTACGGTCTGCGGTGGTCGCTGATGCCGCCGATCTACGAAGCCAACGGCATTCAGACGGTGGCGAGAGAATCGCTCAGCGACTTCTTCGATCAGCGCGTGGCGCTGGCCAGCGTTGGTGCACCGCAGTTTCTGGTGAAGCCGGTTGAGTATGTGTTGAAGGAACAGCCCGGCGGACGGGATCTGTATCCGTTTCACAAGAAGAATGTTTCGCCGCGCTTTGCGCTGGCGTATTCGCCGCAGGGTGACAGTGGGCTATCAAAATTCTTCTTCGGCGGGCCCGGAAGGTCCGTCATTCGGGCCGGATGGGGGCAATACTATGACGTGATGGGATCTGGACTGATCACCAACTACGATGCGTCGGCGCTGGGTCTGGCGACCGCGCTGACGAACCCATCGGCACAACTTAGCATTGCGACAGCGCCGCGATTTACAGGCTTGAATTCGATTCCGAACGGGTTGCTGCTCCCGGCTCCGCCGGCGGGGTTTCCGCAGGTCGCTCCAAACGCCTTCGCGATTACTAACTCACTCGACGACAAGTTGTTGCCGCCCTATACGATGAATATGAACCTGAACGTAGGGCGTGAGTTCCATGGCGGACTCTTTGTGCAAGTGGGGTACGTCGGTCGCCTCTCACGGCGATCGTTGATCAGCGAGGACATTTCGATGCCGACCAACCTGAAGGATCCGGCGTCGGGAGTGACGTACTTCGAAGCCGCGACACAGTTGGCGAATTTGGCGAACGCCAATACACCTATCGGCAGTATTCCGCGCATTCCGTTCTGGGAGAATATCTTTCCTGGCGCGGCGACCGCCACCCGTACGGCGTCGCAGAATGCATACAACTCCTTCGTGAACAACGCGCCGGACTACTCCTACGCCTTGTACGAAATGGATGTTTTGTGCAGGCCGGCGTGCAGCAAGTTCGGCCCGTATAGCTTCTACAACCGTCAGTACAGCTATCTGCGAACGCTGCGGTCCATTGGAAGCGGATCGTATCATTCGATGCAATTTTCCGCGCGCAAGCGCTTCAAGAATGCGGATCAGGTCGATTTCAACTACACATTCTCCAAGTCGATGGATTTGGCGTCGCGGCCGGAGAACTCGACGGCGACCAATGGCGTCATTATCAACGCCTTCGATCGTCGGCAGTTCCGGGCTGTGTCTGATTACGACGCCACGCACCAGTGGAATGCGAACTTCGTATACGGTCTGCCAGTTGGCCGCGGCCGAGCGTTGTTGGACAAGGGTGGCGTTGCGAACGCCGTTTTCGGTGGATGGCAACTGTCCGGTCTTTATCGCCAATCGACTGGCCTGCCGACATCGGTCGGTAACGGACGATTTTGGCCGACGAATTGGAACGTGACCGGCTATGCGACTCCGAAATCGCGGCCCGTGGTTGGCACCACGCGCAATGCGCCGGCGCCTCCCGGTGGAACCGGTGGCGTAAACTTGTTCCCGAATCCTGACGCCGCGATCAAGGCTTACGACTATACCCTGCCAGGGCAAGCTGGTAGTCGTAACAGCATCCGGGGCGATGGCAATTTCAACATCGACCTTGGACTCGCCAAGAGCTTCGACATGCCGTGGAAAGAAGGGCACTCGCTGCAGTTCCGTTGGGAAGTCTTCAACGCGACCAACTCGGTTCGATTCGATCCGTTCTTCACATCGGCGGATCTCGGTAATCTCGGGTCGTTCGGCAAATATACCGACACGCTGACACTGCCTCGGGTCATGCAGTTCGGTTTGCGTTACGACTTCTAGTCTAGTTTGTCGATCAAAACAGGCGGCCTCCCCAGGCCGCCTGTTTTGTTATCGTGTGAGTATGGCGACGAAAGCGGCCATCAGTCTCGAAGAACATCTCCGTACTCCGTATGAGCGTGAGCCGGAGTATGTCGATGGGATGTTGGAGGAGCGGCCGTTCGGGACCATCAAACACGGTGAGTTACAGAGTCGGATCGCCGCAGCCTTGCGTCGAGTCGGATTTCGGACCGTCGGCAGCGAGATCACGATACTCATTGCGCCGGCGAAGACGCGAATTCCGGCCGTGATTGCTTACGTTGAAAAACGCCGCGAGGCGCACCCGTCGGTGCCGCCGTTTGTAGCGGTCGAAATATTCTCGCCAGGCGACAGCGTCGATAGAGTTTCAAACAAGTTGGAGGAGTACGCGCAATTCGGAGTGCGCCACCTATGGTTGGTCGCGCCCGAGACGGAGAAGCTATTTGTTTATTCCGTGGGCGTCCTAGTGCCGGTCGACGAGTTTCAAGTGCCCGAACTCGACGCCATATTCACCGCGCGAGAGTTGTTCGACGATCTCTAACGTCCCTTCTCCGGAATCACCCAGAGAAACAGCTTGCGGCTGAGGAACGACTCCTCGTCGTCGCCGCCCTCAACCTCCACGGTCTTGAGCGGTTTCCAATCGCCCATGTCAAAGGTGTTCGAGACGAGTCGCGTACCGGGCTTCAACTGCTCGCGTAGCCGCGGGAGAAGCTTCAGGTTGATCTGCGGCAACAGGAAAAGCGTCACAACCGTCGCCTCGTGAAAATTCGCCAGGAACAGGTCGTTCTCTTCGAACCGGACCAAGTCCGTCACCCCGTTCTTTTTCGCGTTCTCGTTCGCTTCCTGAATACGTACCGGATTAATGTCGATGCCGACGCCGCGGGCGCCGAAGGTCTTGGCGGCGGCCACCACGATGCGGCCGTCGCCGCAGCCCAGGTCGTATACGACATCGGGTTTCTTCACATCGGCGAGCTTGAGCATCGCCTTGACCGCCTCTTCGGTCGTCGGCACATACGGCACATCGGGATCGCGCTTCGGTTTGGCGGCCTGTTGTGCGACGGCGGCGGCGGAGAGCGTCGAAAGAAACGCGCGGCGAGTGTAGGTCATGAACGAAGGATGCTCCTGATTGTCAAAGGTTACTGTAGCGTAGATTTCCCAAGCGCGTGTTCCCGTCCCATCGTCCCCCCGTTATCCGCCATGCCCCGCAAACCGCCGACGCACCCGCGACTTCCCCGCCACGCGCCATCGCCCCCGCAAATCGCCGATGCATGCCCAACTTCCCGCCGCGCGCCATCTCCCCCGCCGACCGCCGCGCCACTTCGAAATGCTCCTAACCCAATCGCTAAGGCACGCCGCCCGCCACCCGCCATCTCCCCATCGGAACAATCCTAACCCAATCATACTAACGTTCTGTTTCAAACATCCGACAGATAGATTGTGTACGAAATAATTCTCTTCGCCCTCACCCACTGCCCCGCCACCCTCGCCCACCGCCAAGACTTCACCGTCTGTTACGACACCCATAACCAACGCGCTCTCTGGACCTCCCACACCCCAAAACCGTCAGGCGCCCCATCCCCCAGAAAACACTGGCGCAAAGACCACGAGTTGAACTCCCTGCCAAACTCAGCCTTCACCAACACCGGCTTCGACCGCGGCCACCTCACCCCAGCCGCCGACGTACCCGCCTCCGAAGACGCATACCTCACCAGCAACGCCATCGCACAGAACCCAAAACTCAACCGAGGCGAATGGCGCCAACTCGAAAACCAGATCCGCAAACACAACGCCACCGACGTCACCACCGGCGCCATCTACGGCAACTGCGGCAACCAAAAGATCGAAGCCCCCTGCTACATCTACAAAATCGCGCACCTGCCCGACGGCCAGATCCTCGTTCACTTCGCCCAAAACGCCACCTCCCGCACCACGCCAAACTGACCCCATGCTCTTGCCGCCCTTGCGCCGGCGGCGCCCAACCTCGGCGCGCCAAATCCAGCTAGCACATCTGATGTTGGACGGCCAAAATGTGTAATTTCTATGAAAACTACAATTGTCGTTGTTTTAGTTAGCAACACTCGAAAATAATTTCGTGTCCAGCTGAATCAGTAACTTACTCGCATATCAGCGCTAAAAAGATGCTCAAGAACTTGACTGTCTTGCTAAACTGAAAGTGTAAATTGGCTTCTTACGAAAAAATGCGTCCGAGGCCCTTCTCTATTTCTGGAGTAAATCATGGAAAACGAAAAGTTGTCCAAAGCCGAGCAGGCCCGTATCAACGGGTCCAAGTCGACGGGCCCGAAAACGCCCGAAGGCCTCGACCGCTGCCGCCGCGCCA
>Ga0194132_10010854_pt1 | contig 11968 bp, 8 predicted proteins | sample TA2KigOf80mmetaG_FD_148612 | JGI IMG/M metagenome (GOLD analysis project Ga0194132, IMG submission 148612) | Freshwater microbial communities from Lake Tanganyika, Tanzania - TA2015054 Kigoma Offshore 80m | ecosystem: Environmental > Aquatic > Freshwater > Lake | place: Tanzania: Lake Tanganyika... | reverse complement strand
CGCCACTTGTCGTGAATCTCAGCCCGGGTGAAGTGCCCCTCCTCGGTTGACAGGATGGTGCCGCCACCATCCGTCACCCGACAACGGCACTGCGCGCAGGTACCACCACCCCCACAGGCGCTCGCAAGAAAAACGCCCTTGGATGCAAGCGTAGGCAGAAGCTTGCCACCGGCAGGAACCGTGATGGTCTTGCTCGGGTCGTCATTGATCTCGATCGTCACATCACCCGTGCTGACGAGCAGCTTGCGGGCATAGAGGATGATGAGCGTCAGGGACAGGATGGTGACGGTGAACATCACCACGCCGAGAATGACAGTCGTATCAAGCATGAACAGGCTCCGTTCCCTGACTCAGATGTCGATGCCGCCGAAGGACATGAAACAGGTGGCCATGAGGCCGGCACAGACGAAGGTGATGCCCAGACCTCGAAGGCCTTCAGGCGGGTCGCTGTACTTCAACTTCTCGCGAATGGCCGCCAGCAGAATGATAGCGACCGCCCAACCGGCACCCGCTCCGATACCGAAAACCGTGGACTCCATGAAGGTCTGATCGCGTTCGACCATCATCAGGATGCCGCCGAGGATCGCGCAGTTGACGGTGATCAGCGGCAGGAAGACACCCAGCGCGTTGTAGAGAAACGGTACGAACTTGTCGAGGAACATCTCCAGGATCTGCACGATCGCTGCGACCACGCCGATATAGGAGAGAAACCCGAGGAAGCTCAGATCCACTTCCGGATAACCCGCCCACGCCAGTGCTCCTTCGCGCAGCAGCCCGTTGTAGATCAGGTTACTGACCGGTGTGGTAATCCCCAGCACGACAATAATGGCGATCCCGAGTCCGACTGCCGTGGAGACCTTCTTGGATATCGCAATGAACGTGCACATCCCCAGGAAAAAGGTGAGCGCCATGTTCTCGATGAACACCGCACGGATGAAGAGGCTCAGATAGTGTTCCACTTACATGGCCCCCTTGTACTGGATGTTGGCGGCAATCTGGTACGTGGGTGCCTCGACCTGGTTCTTCTTCCAGGACCGGACCGCCCAGATAATCCCGGCGATGATGAAGAACGCACTCGGCGACAGCAGCAACATGCCGTTGGGTACGTACCAGCCGCCATTCGCCACCACGGGCAGGATCGGATAGCCCATGAGCGTGCCGGCTCCCAGCGGCTCCCGGATCAGCGCCACCGCGATCAGCAGGAGACTGTAGCCCATGGCGGTGCCCACGCCGTCCAGAAACGAGATCCACGGCGGGTTGCTCATGGCAAACGCTTCCGCGCGCCCCATAACGATACAGTTGGTGATGATCAGGCCGACGAACACGGACAGTGACTTGGAGATGTCGTAGGCAACCGCTTTCAGCACCTGGTCAACCACGATCACAAGCGAGGCGATCACCACCATCTGCACGATGATGCGGATGCTCAACGGAATGTAGTTGCGGATCAGCGAAACCGCCCAGTTCGACATTCCCGTTACAAAGATTACCGCAGCGCACATCACCAGCGTTTTCGACATGCTGATGCTGACCGCCAGTGCCGAACAGATGCCAAGCACCTGCAGCGTGATGGGGTTGTTGTTGATCAGCGGCTCAACCAGGACTTCTTTCGCAGTCGGAGTTGCGGACATGACAATTACCTCTGATTCAGCTCTTTCAGCTTGGTGTCTTGAGTCGGTTGATGAGGGGACCGTAGCCCAGCTCACCGGTCCAGAAGTTCACCAGGTTCTGGACGCCACGGGTTGTGAACGTCGCGCCTGAGAGCGCGTCCACTTCATACACCGCCGCCGGGCTGTCGGCCGGGGAACGGGTTTTGACCAGTTTGACCGCCGGCGCGCCGCTGTCGTTGAACAGTTGCACACCATGCCACTTGTCCTTCCAGATCGGGTTGTCGACCTCACCACCCAGCCCGGGTGTTTCCTTGTGCTCGTAAAATCCCAGCCCCGAGACCGTAGTGAGGTCACTGTCGATGGCGAGATAACCGAAGAGGGTTCCCCACAGGCCATAACCCCGCACCGGAATCACCAGCTTCTCGAGGGTACCGTCTGCACCTTCTTTCAGATAGACGAGGCCGATGTTTTCACGGCGCCGGATGGTGACCGTATCCTCGTCTTCACTCAGCGCCCGGGAATTGTCAGGGCTTTTGGACATGCGTACCGCGTCATAACCGCGCATGTCGAAATCGTCGAGGTACTCTCCGGTATCGAGGTTCACGGCCTTGACCGTGAAATCCTGGAAAATCTCCTGGATGCCACGACCGTCCGCAGCAACGTCGCTGCCGGGTGGCAACAGACCCGCAGCACGAAGAATGTTCTCTTTCTGGTCGAGTTCCTTGTTGAGGGCATGGGTGGGTTTGAGAGTTACGTTGGCCATCGCCACGAACACCGAGCAGACCAGACACACCGCCACGGCAACAAAGATCGTGTTGCCCAGACTGTCTTTGTTGAAACTAGCCACGGGCGAGTCTCCGTTTGATGTTGCCTTGGGTCACGTAGTAGTCGAACAGCGGCGCCATCATGTTGCCGAACAGGATGGCGAGCATCATGCCCTCGGGAAACGCGGGGTTGGCCACGCGGATCAGGATGCACATGAAGCCGATAAAGATGCCGTAGACCCATCGACCGGTATTCGTCATGGCAGCAGACACCGGGTCCGTGGCCATGAACACCGCACCGAATGCAAACCCACCAAGCACGAGGTGCCACCAGAATTCCATTGCGAACATCGGGTTGTTCGATGGAATGGCGTTGAACATGAGCGTCGTCGCCACCATGCCGACCAGGCAGCCTGTCATCACCCGCCAGGAGGCGATGCGGGTCGTCAACAGAATCACGGCCGCAATCAGGATCGCGAGTGTCGAGGTCTCGCCGAACGAACCTGGCATGTTGCCGAGAAACGCGGTTAACCAGTCGACGCCGTAGGGAGCACCGATGGCCGCATTGCCGAGCGGGGTCGCCTGCGTGACACCGTCAACGGCCACCCAGACCCGGTCGCCGGACATTTCCGCCGGATAGGCGAAGTAGAGGAACGCCCGGCCGGTCAGCGCCGGATTGAGGAAGTTCTTGCCCGTGCCACCGAAGACTTCCTTGCCGACCACCACGCCAAATGCCACGCCGATCGCCGCCATCCACAGCGGGATTCCAGCCGGCAGCGTCAGGGTGAAGAGGATCGACGTGACGAAATATCCTTCGTTGACCTCATGGCCACGCTTGGACGCAAACCAGATCTCGAAGGCGATACCTGTGCCGAAGACGACCACATAAAGGGGCACAAAAAACGAGAGACCGTGAATGAGGTTGTCCCACGAACTGCCCGGGTTGTAGGACGTCACCGCACCCAGGAAGGCGTAACGGATACCCTCCGTGGCGGTGGCCAGCTGCTCCGGAGTCAGGGCTGCGAGCGCCGTGTTCGCCTGGTAACCGACCACCCAGCTGCCGACCAACACCGGGATGAACGCGGCCAGCCAGACCGTCATCATGATGCGCTTGAGGTTCAGCGCATCACGCACGTGGGAAGCTCCTCCGGTGACGGTGGCGGGCGTATAGAGCGCGGTGTCGATCGCTTCGTAGACCGGAAACGCCCAGGCGAGCTTGCCACCTTTTTCAAAGTGGTGTTCGACACCGTCCAGCACTGAACGCAGGCTCATGCCGCACTCTCCTTCTCGATCAGGGTGAGCATGTTGCGCAGCACCGGACCATATTCGTATTTGCCAGGACAGGCGTAGGTGCACAGGGCGATGTCTTCTTCATCGAGTTCGAGGCATCCGAGGTTGATCGCCATTTCGAGATCACCGACCAACAGGCTGCGTAACAACTGCGTGGCGAGGATGTCTTGTGGCATCACGGATTCATACGTGCCGATGGGCACCATGGCGCGTGGACTGCCATTGCTGGTGGTCGAGAACTTCACCCCGCCCGCACCGAACCATTTCGACAGGACAGTCGGAAACACGGAGTGCCTGTCCATGCCGGGCTCGAGGTAACCAAACAGACGCCGCGTGCGTTCCTCCGGAATGATCGATACCTGGTTGTGGTAGCGCCCGAGGAACGCGGCAGCTCCTTTGGCGGTATGACCGGCGAGCACCGATCCGGAGATCACCCGCTGTTCGCCTTCGCTGATTTCACCTGCAGTCAGCTGGGTAAGATCCGCGCCGAGACGTGATTTCACCAGTCGCGGGTTTTTCGCTCCCGGGCCACCGATGGCCACGATCCGCGACGGATCGATCCTGCCTTTGTGAAAGAGGCTGCCGATGGCAATGACGTCCTGATAACCAATGTACCAGACGGTCTTGTTGGGCCCGACGGGATCAATGAAGTGGATATGGGTGCCTGGCAGTCCAGCGGGATGGGGCCCGTCAAACTCGTGCACTTTCACGTTCTTGTCATGACCGGTGGGCAGGAACTTGCCTGGCCTCTGACAGACGTGAACGGGGCCATCGGTGAGCTTGGCAAGCACCTCCAGGCCGAGTGCAAACTCGGTTGCCCTTTCCGTGATCACGATTGATGCATCAACACCCAGCGGATTGCTGTCCATCGCCGTGACGAACAGCGAATGTGGCACCGCACCCAGCTGCGGCACCTTGCTGTGCGGCCGCGTTCGCAGGCCTGTCCACAGACCAGACAACCGCAGGACCTCGGTGACTTCCTCGCGCGTCAGACGACCCAGGGCCTGGGTGCCGTGGGTTTCAAAGAGCTTTGACCAGTCCGCCTCCACGGAGATGACCACAGCCAGCAGCGCACGCTTTTCTCCGCGGATGATGCTTTCGACCTTGCCCGCGGCCGGTGATGTCACCACGACGCCGGGGTTTTTCTTGTCTTCGAAAATCGGCGTACCGATCTGGACCGAATCTCCCTCGGCTACCTTCATGGTGGGACGCAGGCCGGGATAGTCCGTACCGAGAACGGCCACACGTGTGACCTCGGGACCTTCTTCGATCACCTGGCGGGGAGCACCGGCAATCGGCAGGTTCAGGCCCTTATTGATTTCAATCATGGATCTTTCGCCATCGGGGTCGTTCCGTGTTGCCCGGGCTTCTGTGGCTCAGCCGGACCAGGAACTGCATCCGGTACGGACTCAACGGGAGACCTGTTTGAGGATTCGGTGACGGCTGGAGAGTCAGCGCGTTCCCGAGCGACTGCCTTTATCGCATCGTGCATCGACAGCCCTGCCCGCCCGCTCCGGCTAATGCCAGAAACCGCGCCAGTTCTGTTTCTCGACTTGCGCATGAAGGTTATCGACACGCTTCGACAAATATTGAATTGAGATTCAGCGGGGTCTGCGCAGATTTACCGGATGTCAGCAAGATCTATTGGATTCCTGCAACGGGATCAATCTTTCCGGACCCGCCATGAGCAGCGAACATTCCATACACTTCCGACGTCCTGTGAATGATTCCCTTACGAGACTTTTCATGTCGGGGTGTCGTCGCGGCGGCGACCTTAGCATTATAGTGGCGTCACTTTCGCAAACACAATCAAACTGTCGGCTGGTTTGTCGATGCATCAGAACAATCACATCGAACCACGGTGAGCCAAGGCCAAGGCAGCGTGTGAGCCCTTAAGAGTTGTCGCAACAGCAACCCTTGCAGCACTCCCGATCAGGCCGATACCGGCCGGATTCTCCGGTCAGAACCCGAGTTCAGCCGAGTCCTCGGGCACCAGCGGGTACTTGATGCCCGCCCACTTCTGGACGATGCGGACCACCTGGCAGGCGTAGCCGAATTCGTTGTCGTACCAGACGTACAGCACACAACGATCATCCTTGGCGATGGTGGCACCGCCGTCGACGATGGACGCGTGCCGGTTACCGACAAAGTCTGACGACACCACTTCGGGCGACATGGTGAAGTCGATCTGCCGTTGCAGCGTCGATGACAACGAACAGTTGCGCATGAAGTCGTTGACCTCCTCCACCGTGACCTTGCGCCCAAGCTGCATGTTGAGGATCGCCAGGGAAACGTTCGGTGTCGGCACGCGAATGGCGTTGCCGGTGAGGCGTCCGGCCATTTCCGGCATCAGCTTGGCGACAGCCTTGGAGGCGCCGGTTTCGGTGATCACCATGTTCAGCGGCGCAGCACGGCCGCGGCGTGGTTTGTCGTGATAGTTGTCGATGAGGTTCTGGTCGTTGGTGTACGAATGCACTGTTTCCATGTGACCGGAGATCACTTCGAACTTGTCGTGCATGGCTTTCAGAACCGGCACGATGGCATTAGTGGTACAGCTTGCCGCGGCGAGGATGGTGTCCGTCGGCTCGACCGTGTGGGAATTCACGCCGGCGACGATGTCTTTCATCGCGCCTTTGCCGGGTGCCGTGAGAATTACCCTGGCAGCACCGTTGGCTTTCAGGTGCAGGCTAAGTTTTTCGGCATCACGAGCAACACCGGTGTTGTCGATGACGATCGCGTTCTTGATGCCATAGGCGGTGTAGTCCACCTCTTCCGGCTTGGAGGCATAGATCACCCGGATCACATTGCCGTTGGCAATGATGCACTGGTTCTCTTCATCGATACGCAGCGTTCCCTGGAAGCTGCCATGCACACTGTCGCGGCGCAGCAGCGACGCTCGCTTCACCAGGTCATCACCCTTGCCCTTGCGAACGACGATGGCACGCAGACGGAGCTGTTGACCACTGCCGGTCTTCTCGATGAGCAGGCGTGCCAGCAGACGGCCAATGCGGCCAAAGCCGTACAGCACCACGTCCTGGGGCTGGGCGAGTGGCGGGACATGCTTGCCGATGACGTCGACGCACTCACGCTGCACGAACTGCTGGGGGGTGAGGCCACCGCTCTTTGATTCTTCCATGTACCGGGCCGCAAGCTTGCCCACATCAATGTGCGAAGGGCCGAGATCCAGCTGGGACAGGGCATCAAGAATCGGATAGCTCTCGAATTCGGACAGTTCGTTGAGCGCGAGCTGACGCACATATCGGTGCGTCTTCATGATCTGCATCACGCTCTGGTTGTAGAGCGCCCGCCCGAAACAGTAGGTCACCACGTTCTGCCTGTAGAGGCGGCCAATGATCGGGATCATCGCCTCAGCAAGGGCTTCCCGTTCCTTCCAGTCTGGAAAATAGTCTTCAAGTTTTGCCAGCGCCACCGTAGTTCCTTGTCGAGATTGAGACGGCTGATGCGACGATGTGAAGGGTCTCAGCCGGGAGACATTATCGAAGCCGGCCTGCAGCGGGGCAACCCGCGGAAGACCATATTTCCCATCAAACTGTGATGCCGGCCCGTGGTGCCAGCGACACCGGGCACAGGCCGCAGGACATCACCGGCCGGATCCGGCCGCAGAGCGAGCTTGTCAGCGAAAGCTCGCGTTGACGGCAGCCAGGGCGCCATTTCCCGGGCAAAGATCCGCTTCCGTGAGCTGGTTGAGGGGTGTATCCACAGTGCCGAGAATATCGTGGCAATCCATCGGCTCAGGGTCGAGGTACAGCAGGCCAGTGACCACCTCCCCTTCCGCCTGATGGCTCTGCACATAGTGCAACGCCGCGACACGGTCATGGGGATCGTAGTCTTGGGCCAGCTTGCGCAGATGCAGCACCGAGCCATCCGGCATGTTCACGCGCTCTGTAGTTCCAGGCTCATAGTCAGCGGTCATTTCTTCCGCGTGAGGTACGTAGTCTGCTGCTACCACCGATTCCCGGTGCTGGCGCACGTAGTCGTAACTCTTGGTTGAACCGTTGTGGTTATTGAATGCGACGCAGGGGCTGATCACATCGATGAATGCCATGCCTTTGTGCATCAGGGCCGCTTTGATCAAGGGCACGAGCTGTTTCTTGTCGCCGGAGAAACTGCGGGCGACGAAACTTGCACCGATCTGGATGGCGAGACTGACAAGGTCGATGGGTTCGTACAGATTGGGTGCGCCGCGCTTGGACGTCGAGCCTTTGTCGTTGGTGGCGGAGAACTGGCCCTTGGTCAGCCCATAGGTGCCGTTGTTGTCGACGATGTAACACATGTTGATGCGTCGCCGGACGATGTGCGCAAACTGACCGAGGCCGATGGACGCACTGTCGCCATCTCCGGATATGCCGATCGTGAAGAGTTCCCGATTGGCGAGGTTGGCCCCAGTCGCGATGGACGGCATGCGGCCGTGAACCGAGTTGAAGCCATGGGACTTGCCAAGGAAATAACTCGGCGTCTTGGACGAGCAGCCGATGCCGGACACCTTCGCAAACCGATGCGGAGGCAACGACAGTTCAGCGCAGGCCTGGACGATGGCAGCACTGACCGAGTCATGGCCGCACCCCGCACAGAGCGTTGAAACGGAACCTTCATAGTCGCGGCGCGTCAGGCCGATCTCATTGAGCGGCAAGCGCGGATGATGGACTTTCGGCTTGGCGACGAACGTCATGACTTCACCTCTGTCAGGCGGGACATCTTGTGGGTACCGAAGTGGGCAGAGATCTGCGAACGGATTTGATCTGCGGAAATCGACAGCCCGGCATAATACAGCACCGGGACGAGGCGCACCGGATCCACACCGATTTCGTTGACGAGCAGCTGTCGCATCTGTCCATCCCGGTTCTGCTCAACCACGAACACTTTGTCGTGACCACGGATGAACGCTTCGACCTCCGGTCCGAACGGGAATGCCCGCACCCGGCAGGTATCAAGGCCAATGCCTTCGATTGCCAGATGATCGAGTGCCTCCTGCATGGGCAGTGCCGTGGTGCCGAAGTACAGGACGCCATTGCGGTGAGCCCCTGTGGTGACTTCAGCTTTTGGAACCAGCGTTTTCGCCGTATCCCACTTCTTCAACAGACGCTGCATGTTGCGTTCGTAGGCGTCAGGACTCTCGGTATAGGCGGCGTATTCATCACGGGATGTGCCGCGGGTGAAAAACGCGCCCTTGGTCGGATGGGTTCCGGGTAGCGTGCGATAGCCGATGCCATCACCATCCACATCGAGATACCGGCCGAACCGCTGGATCTTTTCCAGCTGTTCGCCGTTGAGCACCTTGCCTCGATCATAGACACGGGAATCGTCCCATTCGAACGGCTCGGACAGGTTGTCATTCATACCGAGTTCGAGATCGGACAGAACAAGCACCGGGGTCTGGAGACGATCAGCGAGATCGAGGGCCTCGGTGGCAAAGTCGAAACACTCACGGGGAGTGGAGGGGAACAACACGATGTGTTTGGTGTCACCGTGGGATGAATAAGCTGCTGCCATCACATCGGACTGCTGGGTCCGCGTCGGCATGCCGGTGCTTGGGCCAGATCGCTGGATATCCCACACCACTGCCGGAATTTCTGCAAAGTAGGCAAGGCCGAGGAACTCCCCCATCAGGGAAATGCCGGGGCCGCTGGTCGCAGTAAACGACCGCGCGCCATTCCACGCCGCACCAATGACAATACCGATGGCAGCGAGTTCATCTTCCGCCTGCACGATTGCGTATCTGGATCGGCCAGTGGCTTTGTCCTTGCGCATCTGGGCAGTGTACCGCTCGAATGCTTCTGCAACCGAGGTTGATGGTGTGATCGGATACCACGCACAGACGGTGGCACCGCCATACACGGCGCCGAGCCCGGCTGCGGTATTGCCATCCACCATGATCTTATCGCCGAGCGCATTCATGCGTTTCACCTGCATCGGCAGCGGGCATTGCAGGTAGTCGTAGGCATAACGCCGGCCGAGTTCCATGGCGCGGATATTGGGCTCGATCAGGTCTTCCTTGCCCTTGTACTGCTTCGACACCATGCCGGTGATGACGTCGAACTCGATGTTCAGCAATGCCGTCAGAACGCCCAGGTAGGTGATGTTCTTGAACAGACTGCGCTGCTTCGGATCAGCAAATTCCGGCAACAGCAGCTGTGAGATCGGAACGCCGATCTCGACGATATCGCTGCGATGCAGCTCTTTCGGCAACGGTTTGGTGTTGTCGAAGAAGAGATAGCCGCCGGGGCGGATCGAGGCAACGTCCTCGGCAAACGTCTCCGCATTCATAGCGACCATGATGTCGACGCCTTCGCGGCGACCCAGATAGCCCTTCTCACTCACCCGCACTTCGAACCAGGTGGGCAGGCCCTGGATGTTCGACGGGAAAATGTTGCGCGTGGCCACCGGAATGCCCATGCGGAACAGTGCCTTGGCGAACATGCCGTTGGCACTGGCAGAGCCAGAGCCGTTGACGTTGGCGAACCGAATGACAAAATCGTTGTATTTGACGGCCATCGTTTCCTCTTGAACGCGACTGATCAGCCGGCGTGGCTTCCGAGCTGGGGCACATGCACCACACTGCGCTGCATGTCCCAGGCATTCGTTGGACACCGCTCCGCACACAGACCGCAGTGCAGGCAGACGTCCTCGTCCTTTACCATCACCCTGCCCGTCTTGAGGGCGCCGGAGACATAAAGGTCCTGCTGACGGTTGTACGCAGGGGCGGTCAGCTGCATGCGCAGTGGTTCTTCTTCGGCATTTTCAGTGAAGGAGATGCAATCCATCGGGCAGATGTCCACACAGGCATCACACTCGATGCAAAGCTTGTCCGTGAAGATGGTCTGCACATCGCAGTTCAGACAGCGCTGGGCTTCCTTCGCACCGAGTGCGCGGTCAAACCCGAGTTCCACCTCAAGCTTGATGTCCGCCAGCGCCTTTTTCTTGTCGGCGTGCGGCACGAGGTGTCGGGCGGACGGATCGTGTTCACTGTCGTAGGCCCACTCGTGGGTGCCCATCTTGGCGCTGATGAGATTGAGGTGTTCCGGCGGCCGGTCCTTGTACAGGTCCTTTCCGGTCAGGAAAAGGTGCATCGAGATGGCCGCACGATGGGCATGGGCAGACGCCCAGATGATGTTTTCAGGTCCGAACGCGGAATCACCACCGAAGAACACCTTGGGATTGGTGGACTGCAGGGTCACTTCGTCCAGCACCGGACAATCCCACTTGTCGAACTGGATGCCGATATCCCGCTCGATCCACGGGCAATGGTTCTCCTGGCCGACGGCCATCAGCACGTGGTCACACTCGATGAACTCGTCCGGCTCGCCGCTGGGTTCATAGCGCAGCTTGCCATCAGCGCCGGTCACCGGCTTGAGCACCTCGAACAGCACGCCCTTCAGGCGGCCATTCTCATGCACGAAATGTTTCGGTGGGCGATTGTTGAGAATTGGAATGCCTTCCGACATCGCATCTTCTTTTTCCCATGGGGATGCCTTCATGACGTCGAAGGCACTGCGCACCACCACCTTGACGGACTCGGCGCCCAGTCGCACCGCCGTGCGACAGCAGTCCATGGCGGTGTTGCCACCCCCCATGACGATCACCTTGCCCTTGATGGACGTGGTGTGGCCGAAGGCGACGGAAGAAAGCCAATCGATACCGATCGAGATATGCGCGGCAACTTCCTTGCGACCCGGGATGTCGAGATCACGCCCGCGCGGTGCGCCGGTACCGACGAAGTAGGCATCGAACCTTTTCGCGAGCATGTCCTTCATGCTCGTGACTTCGTAGTTGAAGTGCTGCTTCACGCCGAGATCGAGGATCACATTCACTTCGTCATCGAGTACTTCTTCAGGCAGACGGAACGCGGGGATCTGGCTGCGCATGAAGCCGCCACCCTTGTCGTCCTTGTCGAAGATGTGCACCTCGTAACCCATCGGCATCAGGTCACGGGCGACGGCAAGCGAGGCAGGGCCTGCGCCGAGCAGAGCGACCTTCTTGCCGTTCTTCACTTCGGGAATGCGCGGTAGATAAGCCGAGATGTCGCCTTTGTTGTCCGCAGCGACACGCTTCAGACGACATATCGCGACGGGCTTTTCCTCCGTACGCACCCGGCGACAGGCCGGCTCACAGGGCCGGTCGCAGGTTCGTCCCAGCACTCCGGGAAAAACGTTTGAGTCCCAGTTGAGCATGTAGGCTTCGGTGTACTTCTCCTGGGCAATCAGCCGGATGTACTCCGGTACGGGGGTGTGTGCGGGACACGCCCACTGGCAATCCACCACCTTGTGAAAGTAGTTCGGGTCAAAA
>Ga0194132_10010853_pt1 | contig 11969 bp, 9 predicted proteins | sample TA2KigOf80mmetaG_FD_148612 | JGI IMG/M metagenome (GOLD analysis project Ga0194132, IMG submission 148612) | Freshwater microbial communities from Lake Tanganyika, Tanzania - TA2015054 Kigoma Offshore 80m | ecosystem: Environmental > Aquatic > Freshwater > Lake | place: Tanzania: Lake Tanganyika... | reverse complement strand
CCACTACGACGGCCAATGCCAGTTGCGTCGCCGTAGAGACGTTACTGAAGAGATGCAGCGCCGCGAAAAGGGGGACGGCGGCCACGCGAAATGGCACGGTCAGAGCTGCCAGCCTTTCACGGGGTGCTAATCCAAGGGCCGCGACGATCACAAAGGGGAATGTGACTGCGACGAACGTTGTGCCGAACAGCTACCTGACGGCTGCTGGTACGTCGACGTTCTATAACAACGTCTCCGTAACGGGGAACGAAGCGTGACTGGCGTGTCCATCTTGGCGTGTGCGGTGCGTGACATAGCGTAGGTGATATGGCCCTAGTGCGTGGGTGGGCCACCCACAGAGTTCCGGGGGTGGCCCACCCCGTATAAAGAGCCAAGACCCGCGGCGGGAGTTTGATATCTCGTATATTTCAGCAGAATAAGTAGGGTTGCGTTGTTGCCCGCGACCATAGTGGTTCTCGTTGGGGCGTCGGATGCCTTCGCTCAAGAGAACAGTATTCAAGTGGCGACAGTCAGTTCTGAGGCCCCGATTGCGATTAAGCCGACCAACGCTTAGCGTCGCCGTGGTTCTGGTCGTGGGGTTAGGTTTTGCCCTGACTCCCTTCTGGCCGGATCCGTTGCGCGGCGAGCGATTCTCATCCTGGGTCCCACTGCCGGCTGAAGACGCGTTCATTCTGTACCGATATTCCCATCACCTGGCGGAAGGCCACGGCATTGTCTGGAATATCGGTGAGCCACCTGTCGACGGTTCAACCGACTTTCTCTGGATGCTGGTTCTAGCCGGTTGGCACAGGCTGACCGGGTCGCTGTTTCCAGGGATCTACTTCCTGGGCGTGCTAGGCGGGCTGGGGCTGTTTCTTTCAGCTCGAGTCCTGCTAAGCAGTCTTGGTTTGCCGACGCGCCCCCTGATCTTGTTCGGCGGATTGTTAGCCGGTTCTCCATTGCTCGTTCACATCGTGAACGGGTTTGGCGTGCCCCTTTACGCTCTCATCCTGACCATAGCCACAGCCCAGGTGATCTGGCTTTCGCTGCGCGAGCAATCACCGGGGTGGAAACGGTCCAGCGCCTTTGGCCTCTCCCTGTTACTGGTGGGACTGGCAAGGCCCGAAGGCAACATCTACAACGCTCTGCTATTGCTGGCGGTCGCCGTCGTCTTCATTCGCCGCCGCGATATACGCTCGCTTAGAACGATCGCAGCGGCGGTGGCCCTGACGTACGGCGTTGCGGGTTCCGCTTACCTGGTATTCCGTCAGTTGTACTTCGGCGAGATACTGCCTGCGCCCGTTTTCGTGAAGGTCGGGGATGGCGGCACGCTGCGCTTTGCCGTCGACAATCTCCGGGCAACGTGGTTGCACGCTCTCGCGACGTCGTTGATCCTGGCGATCCCCGCGCTACTGGGCAGAAAGGAACGCTGGGGACGTATCCTGCTCGGGCTTCACGGGGTCGTGCTCGTCTTCTACGTCGTTTATCTGGGATTTCATCAATCACAGAACGTGGCGATGAGGTTCCAGTTCCACACGTTCTCGCTGAACCTACTCCTGGCTACGTGCGCGATCGCGCTTCTTTCGCAGAACCCCGCCATGCGTCGTCACACCTACTTTGCGGTAGCTTTAATGGTGACGTCATGGGCAATTCTATGGTTCACGGCCGATAACCTGACGCCACAGACTGCGGACGACCGTTTTGCCGCGGGCCAGATCCTTTCGAGGTATCCAGATAGCGGATACACACTGGCCACAACGGAGGCTGGTCTACTGCCCTTCATGTCCCGTTGGAAAACCCTTGACCTCCTTGGGCTGAACGATCCCGAGGTTGGAAGGCTTGGGGTTAGCGTGGGCCATTGGAATCGTTACGAGCCTGCGGTCGTTCTGGCCCACGTCGCAACCGCGGACGTGCGCTGTGATTCGTTGCGGGACACTTGGAGTTACGACTACTTTCGTGTGATACGTGAAACGGCCGACTATTCGATTGTGGCAATAGTCAAGAAACGGCTGTATTTCAACCGATCGACTGGATCATTCCATATCTATTTGCTTCGGAACGATCTTCCTGCATTTGAGGAGATAAGTTCAGCTCTTAACTCAATCGCCGGCGAGCAGTACATCTCAGTTTCACCTGAGCTCGCGGCCTACCTCTCGGGCGCACTGACGAAAATCGATTGCGGGTGAGATCTCAGGTTCGGAAACGACTATTTCCCGTGCTACCATTCGAAAGGCGGTCAAGCTGGATCGCCACCCAACGGGTGGCAGAAGTCATCGCCACCAATTGCGATGATCCGGCCACGACCATTGATTCCACCAGGGCTGGTCTTCGAAGGGCACTCCAAACTTGTGCCAAGCTCCCGTGCAAATCGGTCGGCACCCCGGCGAGGCGCGTTTCGTGGTAGCCGGTAACGACTCGAACCGGCTCGTCGATGAGGTGGGAGTCGTCCTCATAGGCGCCGGTTACTGGGGCGTCAACTACGCAAGGGTCTTAAATGAGATCCCAGGCGCCAGGCTCGTTTCTGTAGTCGACTCCAGCGAAGAGCGGCTGAGGGAAGTGGCGAGGCGGTTTCCGAGGATCCGGTTAGAGCGCGGCATTGACCGAGTACTCGGTGATCGCGAGGTGAACGCCGTCGTCATCGCTACGCCGACCGCGACGCACTTCGACATCGCCCGATCGGCCCTGCGTGCCGGCAAGCACGTACTGATCGAGAAGCCGATGACCGGGACGTTTTCCGAGGCGAGAGAGCTCACCGGAACCGCCAACTCCAACCGATTGACCATCATGGTCGGGCACACGTTCCTTTACAACCAGGGCGTCATGGCCGTAAAGCGGTTTATCGATGAAGGTCAGCTCGGCAGCATTTATTACCTGCATTCGACACGCACCCATCTCGGCTTGATTCGTCGCGACGTGGACGTCGCGTGGGATCTGGCGCCGCATGACATTTCGATCTTCAATCACTTCCTTTCCTCGACTCCCGTTTGGGTTTCCGCCACCTCTGGTAGCTACCTGAAGGACAGTCGGGCGGACGTTGCATTCATTTCACTCGGATATCCAGGGGGAGCTATCGCCAACATCCACGTCAGCTGGATCGACAGCAACAAGGTGCGGCAGGTGACGGTCGTGGGCAGCCGTCAGCGGATCGTGTTCGACGACCTGAATCCCATGGAACCGGTACGCGTGTTCGAGACCGGGGCGGCGGTTACCGGTGACGTGGACTCCTACGGGGAGTTCAAGCTCTCGCTGCGTGACGGCTCGATCATCAGCCCGAAGATACCCACGGCTGAGCCCCTCAAGACCCAGTGCCGGGAATTCATCGAGTGTATCGCCACAGGCAAGCAGCCGGCATCCGGCGGAGTCGAAGGCTCGAACGTAATCCAAACCCTCGAGGCGGTCACGCAATCGCTTCGGACCAGTGGGTGTCCGGTGCGGGTCGGCGAATCCGGCTGAGGGCCGACGTGAGTCGCAAGCGCGTGGTGATCCTCGGAAAGGGATCGCTGGCGATCCGGATCGCCGACTGGTTCCGCAACAACGAGCAGTGGGAACTCGCCTACGTCGTCCCGGTCATCCCTGAGCCGACCTGGACCACGTCACTGAGCGACTGGGCCCGGTCCACCGGTGTGTCCGTGGTGGAGTCTGGCCACTACCGGGATATCCCGGGTGCACGTGAGCGGGGAGTCGTAGATCTCGCCTTCTCCGTGTTCTACGACAAGATAATCCGCAGTTGGTTCATCGAGAATTGCGGACGAATCGTCAACCTGCACAACGGCCCCCTTCCTAGGTATCGCGGCGTCTCGCCGATAAACTGGGCGCTCAAGAATGGCGAAGTTGAGCACGGGGTGACGATCCACGAGATCACGGCGGGCATCGACGACGGCCCAATCATCGCCCAGTTGAAGTATTCAATCTATCCAGAGATCGACGAGGTGAGGGACGTTTACCGCAGGGCGCTCGAGTACGGATGGGCCCTGTTCGAGCAGACGATGCCGAATCTGGATCGAATAACCCCCCGACCGCAGGAAAGCGAAAATGCAACCTACTACAGTGGAGAGATGAATCGACTGCTGGGCGAACGTCGCAGCTTCACCAGGAAGGAATCGGGCAACCAGGGGTGACCAAGAACACTCAGACCGCGCCGAGGGGTCACGACGTCCCGTTTGTAGACCTCGTCGCACAGTACCGGTCGATTCAACCGGAGATCTCTGAGGCGATCGGTGGCGTGCTCTCGTCCGCCAGCTTCATCCTGGGCCCTGACGTATCTGCATTCGAGAGTGAGCTGGCCGCGTTTATTGGCTGCGAGTTCGCTGTCGGAGTGGATAGCGGCATATCGGCCCTTGAACTCGGCCTCCGGGCACTCGGTGTCGGTCCCGGCGACGAGGTGATCACGGCCGCAAACAGCTTCGTCGCCTCGGCTTCGGCGATCGCGTTCACCGGTGCGAAGCCAGTGCTGGTTGATATAGACCCCCTTACCTACAACATCAACCCTGACCTGGTCGAGTCAGCGATCACCCCTCGCACCAAGGCGATCATGCCGGTGCACCTCTACGGCCAGTCCGCCGACATGGATCGCATAGTGGCGATCGCCCGCAGGAGAGGACTAAAGGTAATCGAGGACGCCTGCCAGGCAATCGGTTCGGAGTTCAAGGGGAGACGCGCAGGCGCGATCGGCGATATCGGAACATTCAGCTTCTACCCTGCCAAGAACCTGGGCGCCTACGGCGACGGCGGTGCGCTCGTAACAAACGACAAGAAGATCGCCGAACGTGTAAGGATGCTCCGAAACTATGGTCAGCGAGAGAAGTATCACCACGTCTATCTGGCGTATAACCGTCGGCTCGATAGCCTCCAGGCGGCGGTGCTGCGGGTAAAGCTCCGACACCTCGGCGGATGGAACGCCGCACGCCGCGAACACGCTCGCTCTTACCGAAGCCTGCTGGCAGAGGGCCCGATCGCGCCTCCGGTCGAGGCTCCCGGAGCGTTGCACACCTATCACCTCTACGTCGTGCGAGTGCGTGAGCGCGAGCGAGTGCAGGCGGCTATGACGACGGCTGGCGTGTCTACGGGTGTTCACTATCCGATCCCGATCCATCTTCAGGAGGCGATGTCCGACCTGGGTCACAAGGTTGGCGACTTCCCGCAGACCGAGGCAGCGGCGAAAGAGATACTCTCGTTACCAATGTTCCCCGAACTGACCGGGCAGCAGATCGGAAGGGTCGTCGAATCGTTGCTGGCCGTCACCAGTTGACGTCGCCTGGCCACCGATCGCTACTACGGCAGCCAGGTTCGGAAACGACAATTTCCCGTGCTACCATTCGAAAGGCGGACTGACCGGACTCCCATCTACCGGGTCGTGGAAATCGGCCCAAAACCGATTGACGATTGACCCAGATCAAAACTTTGGATCCCAGCCCTTCGGCCGACATTTCCGTGTCAGTGGTGGGTCTGGGTCATGTAGGCCTGGTAACCGCTCTCGGGCTCGCGGAGATGGGCTGGCGCGTGCTCGGTACTGATCAGGACTCCAGGAAGCTTGAGTCGATCAAAGCTGGTGAGGCGCCTTTCTATGAACCAGGTCTCCAGGAGCTCCTGGACAAGCACCTCGATTCCGGGCTTTTCAACCCACTGGCCGACCTCGATGACTCGATCAGTCGTGCGTCGGTCGTCTTCCTGTGCGTAGGTACGCCGCAGCGTAGCAATGGCGAAGCTGATCTATCGCAGCTGGAAAGCGTCGCCAGGTCGGTTGCCCAACGTCGCAACGACTACCTGCTGGTTGTCGAAAAGAGCACGGCGCCGGTTACTAGCGCCCAGTGGATCGGCCGCACTGTCGAACGGTATGGCCACTCGAAAGATCGCATTGACATCGCGTGCAACCCGGAGTTCCTGCGGGAGGGCACGGCGGTTCATGACTTCCTTAACCCAGACCGGATCGTGCTCGGGGTAGAAACAGACCGAGCCAAGGATATCCTGCTCCAGATTTACGCCCCGCTCGACTGCCCCAAGCTTGTCACTGACCTCAACACGGCCGAGTTGATCAAGCACGCCTCGAACGCATTCCTGAGCACGAAGATTTCTTTTATCAACATGGTGGCCAACCTGTGTGAGGCCACGGGCGCCGACGTGACCAAGGTCAGCGAGGGCCTGGGGCTGGATCCCAGGATCGGCCGTTCGTTCCTGAACGCTGGGATCGGGTTCGGCGGGTACTGTTTTCCAAAGGACATCCGAGCGTTTGCTCATATCGGCGAAGTTCACGGGGTGAACATGAGCCTGCTCAGGGCAGTAGAGGACATCAACCTGGACCGGGTCGAACGATTCATCGCTCGCCTGCGCAGCCACCTGTGGATGCTCAACGGGAAGACTGTCGCGGTCCTGGGCCTTGCGTTCAAGCCGGGTACCGATGACGTGCGCGAATCCCCGGCAGTTGCCGTGGCTCGACGGCTTAGGGAGGATGGCGCGAACCTACGGCTTTACGATCCGCAGGCGGGCATCCATGCCCGGAGCTTGTTGCCGGCTGAACCCGGGCGCGTCGAATACTTTGATGATCCATACAAAGCCGTCCAACAGGCGGACGCAGCCCTGGTCCTGACGGAATGGCCTGAATTCGCTGAACTTGATCTCGGGCGGGTCAAGAAACTGATGCGGGTACCCATCCTCGGCGACGGACGAAACGTCTACGATCCCTCCTCGGTGAGGAAACTGGGATTTGAGTACTTTTCTGTCGGCCGTCCGTAGTAATTCCCATTGAAGGACCAACGGCGAGGGCGAGTTCTTGTCACCGGCGGCGCCGGATTCGTCGGCTCGCACCTGTGTGAGTTGCTGCTCGCCCGGGGATTCCAGGTGATCTGCCTGGATAACCTTCTTACGGGTCGTGAAGTCAACGTTCGTCATCTGATGGACCGCGAGGGGTTCACGTTCGTCCGGCATGACATAACCCGACCCATCGACCTGAATGACGACGGACCACCGATCTCGCATGTGGCGCACTTGGCCTCGCCCGCCAGCCCGGTGCACTACGTCAGATTCTCGATTGAGACTTTGAATGTCGGTTCCGTAGGTACATATAACGCCCTTGAAGTGGCGCGCCAGGCGGGCGCTTCGTTCCTGCTGGCGTCAACTTCAGAGGTCTACGGAGACCCGCAAGTCAACCCGCAGCCCGAAACATACTGGGGCCACGTCAACTCGATAGGGCCGCGCAGCATGTATGACGAGTCGAAGCGCTTCGCCGAAGCGATGACGATGGCTTTCGCGCGCGTCCACAGTCTCGACGTCAGGATCGCTCGGATTTTCAATACTTACGGTCCCCGTATGCCCATAGACGATGGCAGGGTCATCCCCAGCTTCTTTACTCATGCACTGAGGGGACAGCCGTTGCCCATTTTTGGCGATGGAGGTCAAACGAGGTCCTTCTGTTATGTTGACGATCTCGTAGAGGGACTTTTCAGACTGTTGTTCGTGGAACGTACAGCGCTGGCGAAATCCTCAGCTTCGTTGCCAGTCGTGAATCTCGGCAACCCCGAGGAGATGACAGTTGCGGCGCTTGCGACAGAGATACTCGCTCTCACGGGGAGTAACGGGGGACGGACGTTCAAGCCGCTACCGGGGGACGACCCAAAGGTGCGGTGTCCAGACATCTCACGCGCGCGGGCTGTCCTGGGATGGGAGCCCACCGTTTCGAGGCGAGAAGGTCTTCAACTGACCCTTCCATGGTTTCGTGAGGCTGTCGAGGCGGCCGACCACTCACGATCGCGGCAAGCACGTTGATCTCCAAGATCCTGAGACTGCTTACCGCCCGAGAGCGGGTCGCGTTGCTCGGCCTCGTGGTTGCGTCCCTGCTGATGGGCGCACTCCAGGTGGCAGGGGTCGGATCGGTCATGCCGGTGCTTGCGCTGATGGCCAAACCCGGCATCGCTCATGAGAATCCGATCCTTAGCTGGGCGTTTGTCACCTTCGGATTCGCGAGCACCCAGAGCTTTCTTTACTTCGTGGGCGCCGTCGCGCTCGGATCGATCATCCTATCCAACGCGTTCATCGCGTTCACGACCTGGCTCATGATTCGATATTCATGGGGCGTCCACGCAAGGATCTCCGTTACGCTCCTGGACTCCTACTTGGCGAAGCCGTACGAGGAGTTCCTGATCAGGAACTCCGCAGACCTTCGCAAGAATGTGCTTCAGGAGGTCGGCCGCTTCACATCCGGCGTGCTGTCCCCATTGCTGAGCCTCGTGGGGTTCGGAACGGTCGTGTTGTTCCTCGTGACGTTCCTTATCTGGCTCAACCCGCTCATCGCGGCGGTGGCGGTCGTCGTCCTGGGCGGCGGTTACGTGCTTCTCTTCGTTGGCGTGCGTCGTGCTCTCACTTCGTCGGGAGAGGCGAGATCCGCGGCCGATTCTCAACGGTTCAAGATCGTCGGTGAGTCACTGGACGGTATCAAGGAGACCAAGGTCCTAGGTAGGGAGGCGACCTATGTCTCTCTGCTAAGGCGGCCAGCCCAGGTGCTTGCGCGGACAAGCACAACTCAGCAAGTTCTTGGTCAAATGCCGCGATTTGCTATCGAAGCACTCGCGTTCGGCAGCATATTGCTCGCCGTACTCTTCTTCATGAGCTCCGGCGCTGACCTCGAGGGGGTCGTCGTAGTCGTGGGCGTATATGCCTTTGCCGGCTACCGGCTGCTGCCTGCAGTGCAGAACATCTACCAGTCCTGGAGCACCATCCGCTTCAATCAGACTGCGCTTAATTCGATCCACAACGAGTACGCAGAGCGCGCACCGAGTGATTCGACCGTTGACGCGGATGACCGACTCGCGTTTCGCGAATCGCTAGAGCTGGACCAAATAAACTTCACGTACCCAAACGCCTTGTCCCCTGCCCTCAAGGACGTGTCGATTACGATCCGAAAGGGTTCATCAGTTGCATTTATCGGAGAAACCGGAGGCGGGAAGACGACGCTGGCCGACGTAATCCTTGGGCTTCTTCGTCCCCGGCAAGGTCGGTTAAGCGTTGATGGCGTCGCCCTGAATACGCCGGTCGTAATCAGGCGCTGGCAGCGGAATCTGGGTTATGTTCCGCAGGAGATATACCTGACGGACGATTCCGTGGCGGCCAACATTGCGTTCGGAGTTCCCCCGGGCGACATCGACCCAGCGGCGGTCGAACGCGCGGCGCGAATCGCGAACATCCACTCGTTTATCGTGCAGGAACTACCCCACGGATATTCGACGGTGGTCGGCGAAAGAGGCGTACGCCTGAGTGGGGGCCAACGACAGCGAATTGGAATCGCGCGCGCCCTGTACCGCGATCCTCCGGTGCTTGTCCTGGACGAAGCGACAAGTGATCTGGACGTGGCCACGGAGGCGGCGGTGCAGGACGCCATTACGAGCGCAAGCCGAGAGCGCACCGTGATCATGATCGCCCATCGCCTTTCAACCACGCGAAATTGCGACGTACTCTATGTGATCGAACAAGGGCGGATTGTCAGGCAGGGAACGTACGAACAAGTCGTCGATGAAAATGGCCTGATGAAAGTAACGAGCCAGGGTAGCGCTCTGGCCCGTGGATCGTAGTAGCATTCGAAAGGGGCCGGTGCGCCGTCGCACGCCGACCCAGGCTCAGTTGTCCGGAGGCGCCAAATCTTGCCCAGACATCTCGTCATCGACGGACAGGTCATCAATGACGATTCTCGACCGTTCGTAATCGCCGAGATTGGTCACAACCACGCCCACGAGATGTGGAAAGCCAGGGCGATGGTGTTGACTGCCAAGCAGGCAGGGGCTTCTGCTGTCAAGTTCCAGACTCGGCATCCCAGGGAAGTCTATTCCGTCGCCGAGTTCAACCGCAGGACTGACAACCCTCAGTGGTTGGATCCGGTCTACGGCCGCCATCGGGAGAAGCTCGAATTCACCAGGGATGAATGGGTTGTCATGGCAGATTTCTGCCGTGAGAACAGCGTCACGATGCTGTCGACCCCGTTTGATTTCAAGTCAGCCGACCTGTTGATTGAGCTCGGTATGCCGGCGTTCAAAGTCGCCTCTGGGGACGCAACCAACATACCGCTGATCGAACATCTCGCTAAAGTCGGAAAACCAGTGATCGTCTCAACGGGTGGCTGCACTTTAGACGACGTGCGACGGGTGCATGACTCGGTGATGCCGATCAATCCGCAACTGGCGCTACTTCAATGCTCGTGTGTATACCCTGCCCCGTCGGACGCTATGAATCTCCGGGTTATCGAAACGTACCGGAGAGAGTTCCCGGAGTGCGTTGTCGGCCTTTCGTCACATCATGCCAACTGGGCTGTAAACATTGCGGCCTACACTCTGGGCGCCCGGATATTCGAGAACCACTTCACGAACGATCGCACATGGAAGGGCACAGACAACCCATTCTCGCTAACCCAGACGATGATGTCCGACTTCGTAACCGGCGTGAACGAAGTAAGGGTCGCGCTTGGTAGCGACGAAAAGTTCGTGACGCCCGTCGAAGTGAAGCCGACCATAGAGCGCCGCAAGAAGCTCGTTGCCGCGCGTGCGATCGCGCGTGGTAAGGCAATTGAGAGAGGTGATATCGCAATCAAGTGTCCGGGGGACGGCATCCCGCCATACGAGATCGGCAAAGTGATCGGTCGGCGGGCCCTGATAGACATTCCGGCGGAGTCCGACTTATCAGGTGCGAATGTCGAGGGTGCGGCCAGCCTGGTGAAGGCGGCCGGCAATTAGTCGATGAAGAAGAACGCGCCGAGCGTCGTCGCACTGATACCGGCACGGTCGGGATCCAAAAGAATTCCAGGGAAGAACGTCCGGGTTCTCGCTGGTCACCCGCTGATCGCCTACAGCATAGCTAGCGCCCTCGATAGCAAGTTGTTTGGCGCGGTCATAGTCTCTACCGACTCCGAAGAGATTGCAGCTATCGCGAGGCACTACGGCGCGGAAGTCCCATTCTTGAGACCCGCGGAGATCGCCACCGATACGTCACCAGACATCGAGTGGATAGAACATGCGCTGGCACGCCTCGACCGCGATGGGAGGCGTTTCGACTGTTTCAGCATCCTTCGTCCCACGAGCCCATTTCGCAAGGCCGAAACGATTCGGCGCGCTTGGAATCAGTTCCTGGCAGAGACGGGCGTGGATTCTCTAAGGGCGGTGGAGAAATGCGGTCAGCACCCCTGCAAGATGTGGGTGGTACGTGGTCACCGCATGATGCCGTTGATCCCGTTCGGGCCCAAGGAGCAGCCCTGGCACAGTAGCCAGTATCCGACGCTTCCGGAAGTCTACGTTCAGAACGCCAGCCTGGAAATGGCCTGGACCAGAGTGGTCACGGAAGGCCGGACGATCTCCGGTCAAGTGATCATGCCGTTCCTCACCGAACGAGACGAAGGCCTGGATGTGAATGACAAATCGGACTGGCTGAGCGCCGAAATCCTGTTGAGGGATGGCGAAGCCAGGCTCCCGAAAGTGCCTCAACCTCCCTATCGGATCGATTCGGGGACGCTCGACGGCCGTTGACGGCTGCGGGACCGGTCGAGTACGGATCCAGGCAAACGGTTGATCAGCCGGGCCTTAACATGGCATACGATAAAACTAGCCCAATCGGTAAGGAATCAACCGGAAGGATGAACCCTCGAGACCGGGTAGCTTCTGACTCCCGCCACGCGATCGTTTCCGATCACTTGAGCAAGAGCGCCAACCTGAAGCTCGACGTTGCTCGACATTTGGCTGAACCGATCGTTCAGGCGGCAGAAGTGATCGGCACTGCATTCTCGAAGGGTGCGAAGCTGTTGCTATGCGGAAACGGCGGAAGCGCCGCTGACTGTCAGCACATGGCCACGGAGTTCATGAACCAGCTGTACAAGTTGCCCAAGCGGAACCCGCTACCTGCGATAGCCCTCACGACCGATACGTCATTTCTCACCGCGTATTCCAATGACACCGGCTTCGAGGGAGTGTTCGAGCGCCAAGTGATGGCGCTGGGCGAACGCGGTGACGTACTGATGGCGATCA
>Ga0194132_10010852_pt1 | contig 11970 bp, 14 predicted proteins | sample TA2KigOf80mmetaG_FD_148612 | JGI IMG/M metagenome (GOLD analysis project Ga0194132, IMG submission 148612) | Freshwater microbial communities from Lake Tanganyika, Tanzania - TA2015054 Kigoma Offshore 80m | ecosystem: Environmental > Aquatic > Freshwater > Lake | place: Tanzania: Lake... | reverse complement strand
TATCAACGATGGTGCCGCATCTTGCGCTCGATCTTCCAGCAATTCGCCAAGATCCCCCTCGATCCGCCTGCTCCAGTGCCCCTTCCAGCCGCTTCCAACTGCCGGATTTAGGATCATCGTTCTGGAAGCGCAGATCTGCCTGTTCCGCGACACGCTCACCGACATCATGGCCTATCTCTACCGCCGCGGCTTCGTGCTGTACGACCTCACCAACCTGTCGTATTACCGCTCGGATGGAACGCTGTATCAATGCAATGCTGTTTTCATCCCCAAGCATTTGGACTTTCGCCGGATGGAGCCCTGGTCCGATGCGGGGCAGCGGGAAGAAGAACGGCGGTCGCTCGGTGCCCGCCAACAGTTCATCCGGCAGCGGCTGGCCGAAGTCTGCCTTAGCGCGCCTTCTTGAGCACAATCGCGGTGGGTTCTGTCCCGCCAAGCAGTACCAGGTCGATCGACTTTAGCTTGGCGAGCTTTCCGCGATACGGGAAGAACAGATAGCCCCGCAGCGGCTTCGTTGCCTCGATCTCGGCGAGCCCCTCGCGCTTCAGGATCTCGTCGTAGGCGGGCTCCTGCTCCCGGTCAATCTTGCCCTCGTAATCCGGCTTTGGCGCCCGTGGAGCCGGGCCCTGAGGAGACCCCCGGTCACCGGGAAACCTGGGACCCGGGGCGGGCGCGCCGACCAGAATTCCTCCATCCGGCGTCCCAGCGCCCACCACCACTCTGCGGCGGGTCTCATCCCAGGGCTGGAGCCGGAACGCGGTAGCAACCAAGCCGGGCGGCTGCGCGTAGATCAACTCCTTCCTGCCGTTTAGCCGGAGCGCGAACTGCGAGATCCGGACCTGAACCGGCTTGGCCGGATAGATGGCCACCTCCACCGTCAGGAAGTCTCCGGAATCGTACGCCTTTCCATCCGAAAAAAACGTCCGGCCATGGTATTCCGCGCCGAGTTCGAAATCCGGCAAGCGGGCGGACGCGGCGTACTCGCGCGCGCTTTTCTTGGGATCTCCCTGCGCCACGAGGAGCCCCGCCGCTGCCAGCCAGGCCGCGATCCGCACGGATGTATTATCCCACCTATGAGGATTGATGTTGCGCGGTCCTGGAAAAACCGGTACCCTTCCAGCATGGCGTATTGCCGGAAATGCGGGATGCAGTACGACGGGGAGCAATGCAAGCTCTGTGGCGGAAAGCCTCTGCCGCCGCCAGAAGATATCTACGGCCAAGGCGGGGGACTGCCCTTGAACGCCGTGAACGCGCTGTGCTACCTGCTGGGACCCATCACCGCAGTCGTGTTCATGATGTGGCCGGCTCACAATCAGCAAAGATCCGTACGGTTCAATGCTTTACAGTCGCTCTTGTTCTTCGTTCTGTACATGTCAGTGTTGTTCTCGGCCAGCATGTTCGTCCCGCTGGCATTCCGGGAACCCGTGATCCGTGCCGTCCAGATCACCGGGATCGTTTGCTGGCTCTACGTGATGTGGCGGACCTTCCAGGGCGACAAAGTGATCATCCCGCTCGTCGGCGCCGTCGCCGAGAAAAACTCGTAGCCGGATCAGCCGCAGCCGCGTCATTGCTCTCGTGCGCTCCCTGATTCTGTTCCCGCTCACGCTGTTGGCGCAGCCGCCCTCAGTCGGCGTGCTGGACTTCTATGGACTCCGCCAAGTCGCACAATCCGACATCCGGGCCGCGCTGCCCTTCAAGGAAGGCGATCCGCTGCCGCCGTCAAAAGGCGATGTCGAGGAAGCGCTGGAACAGGTAAAGGGCGTTGTCCGGGCCCGGCTTGAGGCGGTTTGCTGCCAGGAAGGCAAGGCCATACTCTATGTGGGCATTGAGGAGCGTGGTGCACCGCATTTCGAATACAACGCTCCACCCACCGGGATCATCACGGTCCCGGAGGATGTGCAGACCGCCTACGCGGAGTTCCTCACGGCGGTGAACCGCGCGGCGCGCACGGGAAGCACGTCAGAGAACCTCAGCTCCGGCCATTCCCTGCTCAGCGACCCCGGAGCGCGCGAAAAGCAACTGAACTTCATTCCGCTGGCGGACAAGCACCTGCCCCTGCTGCGCCGGGTGTTGAAGGAGTCATCGGATGCCGGGCACCGCGCGATCGCGGCTTACGTGATGGGCTACACGCGCAACAAACGCCAGGCGGCCGTTGATCTTCAGCTCGCGTTGAGGGACCCCGACGACACGGTCCGGAACAACGCTATGCGGGCGCTCGGAGCCATCGCCGTCTTCGCCGCGCTTCAGCCGCCGGACGTTCATATGGACGACAAGATCGAAGTGCCTGCGACGTGGTTCATCGAAACGCTGGACTCCCTTATTTGGACCGACCGCGCTGTAGCGCTCAACGTCCTGGTGACCCTCACCGAGCGCCGCGACGCAAAGCTCATGGCACACCTGAAGGAACGCTCACTGCCGGCAATTGCGGAAATGGCACGCTGGAAGCACTTGCCCCACGCACTGCCTGCGTTCATTCTGCTCGGGCGGATCCACGGCGAAAGCGAGCCCGCCATTCAATCCGCCTGGAGCGGCAGCCGGGATGCGTTCCTGAAACGCCTGGCCGCGCCACCGAAGCGCAGGTAGAGCCCGGCTCAGCCTGCGTAACCCCGCCAGGTGACTCCCTTGTCGTCGCGGAGAGTGATGGCGACGCCGTCTGAAACTCCGCTCATTGTGCGCCCGTGAGAGTTGCGGAACCGGAGCCGGATGATGCCCTCGTCCAGCTCGGCGGTCCCTTGCCAGACTTCGCCCTCCGAGTCGCGAAGCCTGACATTCTCGCTGTCACCATACCCTTCAATACGTGCGTTGTCCGGTCCACGGAAATGGAAGAAACTCGCTTGAAAGCAATGTGTCGATGGACTCCGGCGCTTCTGCATATTGCTTGTGTCATCGGCGTCAAGCGCCTGGAATGCGATGGTACTTCCGGCACAATTGCGGTTAGGGTTGAACCCTTGGTTTGATCACCGCGACACCGAGCGCCTTCATCCCGTCCACAAGCCTCTGGTACATCGCCTCGCCCTGGTACCGGCCAACGATTGCGCCGCCGGAGCCTGCGAAATTCGCGGAAGCGCCGGCGCGCCGTGCGGCGGCGATCATCTCCTTGTTTCCCTCGCCGATTTGATAGATCCGGGCGCGAAGGTCGAAGTTGGCATCAATGAGGCGGTCGAGCTCTTCCAGGTCGCCATCGAGAAGAGCCTGGCGTCCGCGCGCCGCATATGCGGCCCACGTTTTCATCGCCTCTACAATCGCCGGATCCCCTTGCCGCCAGCGCGCGCGGATGTCGTTGTGGAAGACCTCCGTGCCTTCACTGAGCGACGTCCGGTAGGCGAGATACAAGCTCGGGAGCAGGCCCGGATCGAGCCGCTCGTAGGCGCCGTATCCCTGGCGGTCCATGATATCGCGGGAAAAATCCATATACACAAGGCCTTCGTAGGCTTGGATCACACGGTCCTGGAGTCCCGCGCTCACCCCGAGCTCGACCGTTTCGGTTTCGAGTACCAGGTCGGCCTGCACTGGCAGCGGAAGGTCAATGCGGAAATACTGCAGCAGCGCCCGGAGCGCGGCCGTAATGATAGCGCTCGATCCCCCGAGTCCGAGCCGCAGAGGCACAGTGGTCTCGTACTCGAGCGTAAAATTGCGGTCATCGAGATCGATATGGTTGACCCGGCAATAGTCCATCAGTCGCACAATAAGCGCCTGGATGATCCGGATGCCGCCATAATACCCGCGCCAACGCGTGGTGGAATGGAGATCTGCCAGACCCTCAAATACCGGCAAATCCGCCTTCGATGGCTTGATTTCCAACCGCGCGCTCGGGTAGACCAGTACTCGCGCGCGGAAATTGCGGACCAGCAGGGAGATCGTCTTTCCGTAGTATCCATCCGACGGATTCCCGAGCAGGCCGGCCCTGGCATAAGCGTACGTCTCAATCATCATCTATCCTTGATTCTAATGCGAATCGTTGCGCAACGCGTCTCACATGCGTCGGTGGAAGTTGAAGGGAAAGTCGTGGGAGAAGTCGGCCACGGGTTGGTGCTGCTGGTTTGCGCCATCAAAGGCGACACCAAAGATGACGCAGACTACCTGGCGGAAAAAGTCGCGGGGCTCAGAGTCTTCTCCGACGCGGCTGGCAAGTTCAATCTCAGCATCTTGGACACCGCGGGCTCAGCCTTAGCGATCTCCCAGTTTACCCTCGCGGCTGACTGCAAAAAAGGCCGCCGTCCGTCGTTTGACCTCGCTGCCCCGTCTGAGGAGGCCAGGATTCTGTTTCACCAATTTGTGGAAGGTCTCAGAGCCAAGGGCGTGCCTGTGGCAACAGGGATCTTCCAGGCGACTATGTCCGTCCGGCTCACCAATGAGGGACCGGTCACGCTCCTCCTGGACTCCCGGAAAGGCTCCTAGCGCCCCTTCGTCGCACAAAATAAGAAAAAACTTCACCGGAACACTTGAATCCTATCCCCGGTGTGTTACCATGGGCGTAATAAATTTCACACGGGGTGCGAATGCCCAAAATCAACATTGAAGACGCAAGTTTGCTTTCAGCCGCCCTCGAGGGGCTGGAACTGCAAAAATCAAGGATCGAGGACCAGATCCGGAACGTACGTGCCGCACTTGGCAAAGGTGGTGGTGGTGGATCCTCTAAACCCGCCGCCTCATCCGAGTCCAGTGCGAAGCCCAGCCGTGCGACACGCGACCTAAGCCCAGCAGCAAGGGCCCGGATCGCTGCCGCACAGAAGAAGCGGTGGGCGGAATACAGGAAACAGAAGGCCGCCCAAGCCCAGTAAGGCTGTCTGCAGCTTTACAGTTGCCATCGGTGATTCCCGGCGACCTCGTCGACGGTCCCCACCGATACGATCCTTCCTTTGTCAAAAAAAACCGCCCGGGTGGCCACCGCCCGGGCGAACCCAACGTCATGTGTTGTCATGACTTTGGAGAGGTTCAAGCGATTCAGAACCTCCACCAGATCCCGCTGAGCCGGGGGGTCCAGCGAAGTTGTTGGCTCATCGAGCACCAGCACTTCCGGCTGTAGCGCCAATACCCCTGCTAGCGCCACGCGGCGTTTCTCACCGCCGCTCAGATGAAACGGCGCCTTGGCCGCCGACTCAGACATCCCCATCTGGGTCAATAACTCTCCGGCACGGCGCGACGCCGCGCCCGCCTCCAACCCCGAGTTGATCAGTCCGAACGCCACGTCGTCCCGCACGGTAGGCATGAAGAGTTGGTCGTCAGCATCCTGAAAAACGAATCCAATGCGGCGCCGGATCTCGCGGAAATTCTCTTTACGGACCGGAAAACCTGAAATTACAACCTCGCCGTCGCCGTGCAGGAGTCCGTTCAGGTGCAGCAGAAACGTAGTCTTGCCGGATCCATTACCCCCAAGAAGGGCTACTGACTCGCCCGGGTACAGGTCGAAGTCCACTCCGTTAAGCGCCTGAGTCCCGTCCGGATAACGATACCGCAGGTTCCGGACCCGGATTAGAGGTTCCAAGCCAGCCTCGCCCCGGCGATATAGGCCACCAGCACCCCTCCAAGTGCGAAGTCCGCGGCGGTTGCTGGCGAGTGAGCCGTGTTTGCGATCCCCGCGGCGCCCCGCGAAAGCATTGCCCGCCGCACATTCTCAGCTCGCGTGTAAGAGGCTCCGAATAACGCCGCCGCCGCCCCCGCCGATGCTCCCCACCGCCATCCCCCACGGCACGCCGCCGCGTGCCGCATCTGGACCGCCTTGCCCGCTATCACGAAAAGATACCGGTAGAGATATTGAGCGACCTCAACCAATAACGACGGAGCGCCAAGCCGCCCCATTGTATCCAGGATTCGATGCATCGGCGTTGTTCCGGCCAGCAACAGGATGGAAAGCGCCGACAGCGCGCTCTTGGACAGCAAAACCGCTCCCCGGCCAGGCCCAGCGGTCATCCACGCCGCCGCCGAAAACGAAATGCTGAACGCCATCACCATCAGCACCCGCTTGAGCAATCCAGCGGGAGGGAGCCCAGATAACGCGACTCCCACTGCCAGCGGAACTCCGAATCCCGCCAGCAGCCCAACTGGCCCCGCGCCGCTCGTCGAGATAGCTGCTAAGAGTACCAAAACGGCTATCAGCTTGACTGCCGCGTGCCTCCGGTGCAGAAAGCTGTCCCCGCCCGCCCAGCTTTCGAGAACCGGACGCTTCACCGGCTCTGTCCTCCGTTTTTGCGCCTTACGTACCGCGCGCCTAAGGCACACACACTGAAGATGATCGCCAAACCCGCCAGTCCAGCGCCCGCCGTGCGGATCCAGGGGCTGGCCAGGAACTGGACCTCGTAATCGGCCAGCGGCGTGCTCACCAGCGTCCGCGCCAGGCTCGCCGCCCCGGCATCTTCGAGCAGCTTCTCTAGACCATCCGGCAGGCTTGACGCCAGCACCGCGCCCACCGATGCAAGCAGGACCGCGCCAGCCGCTAACACGCCCCGGATCCGGGAAGCTCCTCCTGGCCTGGCCTCAACCCACCCTGGATTCATCCGCTGCATCGACTGAAACACCGCTGCCGTAATCGCCCCCTCGATTAACGCCGAGACCAGAAACCACCCGAGCGAAGCGGTCACGATCGCGTTGTGCACGGGAATGGACAGCCGGAGCTCCAGAATGGCCAGGCACGACGCTGCGATCACCGAGGTCAATCCTCCAAGAAAGACTCCCCCGGTCCGCCATCCCGTCGCCGCCAGATGCCGGTAAGGCAGGTATCCCGCCCAGACTCCCACCAACGCCATGTTAAACACGTTCGCGCCCAGCGCCAGAATGCCCCCGTCCTGAAACACCAGCGCCTGGACCAGCAGAATCGCAGTCATCACCAGCGATGCCGCCCCCGGCCCCAGCACCGCCGCCAGCAACGCGCTTCCGACGAGATGTCCGCTGGTGCCGGCCGCAACCGGGAAGTTGATCATCTGAGCGGCAAAGACGAACGCCCCCATCACACCCAGCAGCGGCGCACGGCCTTCTTCCAAACGGCCCGCGACCCGCCGTGAGATCAGGCTAACCGACGCCGCCGAGACGGCCCCCAAACCTGCCCACACCGGCGCCGCCAGCAAACCGTCGGAAATGTGCATCGACCTCACACAGTAGCACGAATGTAAGAAACACGCTACCCTGAGGGGCATGCCCCGGATCGTTGGCACCGGAATCGACCTGTGCGAGGTCAGACGCATCGAGCAGGCGATCGGTCGGAGCGGACGCCTTTTCCTGGACCGCGTCTTCACCCCCGCCGAAATCGAGTACGCCGAGCGCGCCCCCGCAGCCCGGTTCCAGCGTTACGCGGCCCGTTTCGCCGCCAAGGAAGCCGGAATGAAGGCGATCGGGACCGGCTGGCAGCGAGGCGTCGGATTCCGCGACTTCGAGGTCACCAACGACGCGGCGGGAAAGCCCTCACTCAACCTGAGCGGAAACGCCGCCCAAATCGCCGCTGGACTTGGTGCCTCCCGCATCCACCTCAGCCTCACCCACACCAACTCTACCGGGATGGCGTCTGTGATTCTGGAAGCGGAGTAAGCACCCGTTGCGCCTCTTCCAGGCGCTTGGCCTCCTGGAAAGTGTAAGCAATCCGGTGGATCACCGTTATAGTGCCAATTACCGCAATCACCCAGAGGATAGCAGCCATACGGTCGAAGAACGTCCCAATCATCAGTAGCACGATCCGCTCCGGCCGCTCCATGAAGCCAACTTTACACTTCGGGATGATGTTTTCGGCCCGCGACCGCGTATAGCTGATCATCACCGATGTCGTCATCACCACCGCCGTCAGGATGATGTAGACCGGCCGGTTGACGTTGGCGTAATAGACGAGAAGGCCCATCAGCAAGGCGAGATCCGAGTACCGGTCCAGGACCGAGTCAAAAAATCCCCCGAAACGTGTGACCTGGTTGGTCTCCCGCGCCACCCGCCCGTCCACCATGTCGAAGATCGCGGCACCTGTAATCACAAGCCCGGCGCTGAAGAAATTGCCCGTGGCAAGCACTGCCGCGGCGGCAATATTGATCAACAACCCAATGAACGTCAATACGTTAGGGTGAATTCCCGCCCACTTGAGGGAGTTGACAATCCGGATGATCACCCAGTTGCAGCTTCGTCCGATCCAGTTCGTGTAGGTCATGTTGAGTCTGGTGGGCCGAACCCCTTTTTACGTCAAATCGTGGATTGTGGTCAACCGGATAATTTCGAATTCTCGAGTCCCGCCGGGGATCTGGACCCGGACCGTATCGCCCACCTCTTTGCCGAGCAGCCCCTTGCCAATCGGGGAAGTGGTGGAAATCTTGCCATTGTTGACATCGGCGTCCTCGCTGGTGACCAGCCGGTACTCGACCTCTTCGTCTTTCCGCATGTCGAGTACTACAACTCTGGATCCTAGCCCGACGCGGCCCCGCGGGATCTTTGTCATGTCCACCATCGACCATTCGCGCAGGCGGCCCTTCAACTGGGACAGCCGTGCATCCACGTAGGACTGCCGCTCCTTGGCCGCTGAATACTCCGCGTTCTCGCTCAGATCGCCGAGTGCCCGCGCCCGGGCAATCTCGCGCGGCAGCTCGACGTGCAACTCGTGTTCCAGGGCCGAGATCTCGTCCTGAAGCTTCTTTTTCAGATCGTCCACAAAATTTGATTATAGACCCGGCAAATGCGCCGGGGCATGCCCCAGATGCAGGGGAGCCTCCCGGTTGGCTACAATCCACCCGAGGATGTTCCGCAGTTCGAACACGCGCCGGGCCGTCATTGTTGCTGCTTCCGTGCTCCTGCTCACGGCGGCCTATGACTTCATTCCCCTCGAGTACGAGCTGGCAAGCCGGATCGCGCAGTACTTGTTCTTCCTGCCGATCGTCACCGCGGCGCTATGGTTTGGATTCTGGGGCGGAATGGCGACCGCCGGATTCTCCGCGTTGTGCATCCTGCCGAGACTCATTCTTGCGCCAGGAGAGTCCCCTCATTACTCGGTGGAACAGTACGGCGAAGTGCTCGACCTGCTCCTGGTAGGCGCCGTGTTCGGTCTCCTCGCTCAACGCGAGCGGCTCCGTACCGCCGAGCTGGCCGAGGCGACCGCGCAGCTCCGGCGCACAAATCAGCAACTCCAGGAGAACATGGAGCATCTGAAGCGGATGGAGAGGCTATCCGCCATCGGCCAGTTGACCGCCAACCTCGCGCACGAGATCCGCAATCCGCTCGCGAGCATCGAGGGTGCGGCTGACCTGTTGCGGCCCGGAATGATCCCGGACTCCTCCCGGGAGGAGTTTGTCGAGATCATCAAGAAGGAGTCGCGGCGCCTGAACCGGCTGCTCTCAAACATGCTGGACTACGCCCGTCCCCGGCCGCCTTCCTACCATCCGACGCAGCTCGCGAAGCTGCTCGAACCGGTGACCGCTCTCCTCGCCGTGACCGCGGAAAAAACCGGAGTCAAGCTCCTGGTGGAACCGATGGCCCGGATGCCCGACGTCGACTGTGACCCGGAGCAGATCAAGCAGGTTCTACTGAACATTGTGCTCAATGCCATCCAAGCAATGCCGGAAGGAGGCGTCGTGACCGTGAGGGCGGCGGCTGACGCAAACCGGGCAACCATCACCGTGTCCGACCAGGGCCCGGGCATCGACTCCCGGGATCAGGACAAGCTCTTCAGCCCGTTCTTCACCACCAAGAAGCAGGGCACCGGACTCGGTTTGGCGGTGGCGCAGCACATCATCACCCGCCACAATGGAGAAATCCTGGTGGAGCCCAACCGCCCGAAGGGAACCACGTTTTCCGTGGTACTGCCGGTCAAACGGTCCGAAGGGATCCTCGGACTGGCCTCATGAGATCTCCAATCCTGCTGGTGGACGACGAAGAGAGCCTGCTGCGGGTGACTCAGGTCCGGCTGCAAAAGGGCGGGCACATGGTCAACATCGCCAATGGCGGCGTCGAAGCGCTCAGAATTCTCGCCGCGCAGCCCCACGAGCTCCTGATCACCGATCTCATGATGCCAGGGATGACTGGAATGGATCTGCTGAGGCGGGTCCGCTTGGACTACCCGGATCTGACCGTCATCGTCATGACGGCGTTCGGAACCGTCGAGACCGCGGTTGAGGCGATGAAACTCGGTGCCTACGATTACCTCACCAAGCCGATCGATGGCGATGAGCTGCTGCTCACCGTTTCCCGCGCTGTCGAGCATCAACGGATGCGCGAGGAGATTCAAACCCTGCGCACGAGCCTCGACAAGAAGTACGGATTCGAGAACATCATCGGGCGCTCGCGTGCGCTCCTCTATGTCCTTGACGTCGCCTCCCGCGCCGCGCGCAGCGACACCTCCGTCCTGATCCGCGGTGAGACCGGCACCGGCAAGGAACTGCTCGCCAAAGCCATCCACTTCGCCAGTGGACGCCGCGAGTGCCCATTCGTCGCGATCAATTGCGGCACGATTCCCCGGGAACTCATCGAGTCGGAATTGTTCGGCCACGTAAAGGGGGCTTTCACCGGCGCGATCGCCCATAAACAGGGGAAGGTCGAGTTGGCCGACAGCGGTACCCTGTTCCTCGACGAGATCGGCGAGCTGCCGCTGGAGCTGCAAGTGAAGCTGCTGCGGCTGGCGCAAGAGCGCGAGATCGAAAAGGTCGGTGGAACCGGCCCAAGCCGGGTCGACGTGCGGATCATCGCTGCCACCCATCGCAACCTCGAAGCCATGATCGAGGACGGAACCTTCCGCGAGGACCTCTACTACCGCCTGTCGGTCATCCCGCTCGAGATTCCGCCCTTGCGCGAGCGGCCGGAGGACATCGCCGAGCTGACGCAGCATTTCTTCGTCCGTGCAAAAGAAAAACACGGCCGCGGTGACGTCGTACTCCCCCAGGCTCTGCTCCGCTACTTCACCACCTACCGCTGGCCCGGCAACGTCCGTGAGCTGGAGAACGTCATTGAGCGGATTGTTGTGCTAGCCCGCGGCGGCGACATCACGATCGACGATCTGCCCCCGAACCTGCGCAAGGAAAGGCCGCAACTCGACGCGCTGCAACTTGATCTTCCGGAATCGGGCATCAGCCTGGAAGGCGTCGAGAAGGAACTCATCCTCCGCGCCCTGAAGAAGTTCGACTGGAACCAATCGCAAGCCGCGCGTTATCTCGACGTCAGCCGCAAGACGCTTATCTACCGGATGGAGAAGTTCGGCCTGCGCCAACCGGTCTAACCGGCGCGGCGTCCATCAGCAACCTCCAAAACCGCTGGTCGAAAGGCGGCTCGCCCTGCCGGTCGGCCTCCTCACCCGTCCGCGTAGCGACCACCCCGAGACTCGGCACGACGTGCACTTTGCGGCCGCGGGCTCCCAGCGCTGCCACCAGATCGTCAGGAGCGGCCGGGATCAGCTTGGGGGCCGTCGAGCCATTGGCACGAACCACTTGCTTGCCGTTTAGCCACCACAGGAATCCATAAGCCGGGTTCATCGTTTGCGAGGAATCGAGCATCTGCCGGAAGTATGCCCGGTCCTCGACAATCCGTTTGCCCTGCCACTCGCCCCTTGCGAGGATCATGAGCCCGAACCGCGCCAGATCAGCCGCGGTGGTGTTGAACCCGAGCATGCCACCGGTGCCGGGACGGTCCTTCCAAACCGACTCCCGCATCCCCAGCGGACCCGTCAGCCATTCCCGCGTCAGTTCGTTCTCCGACTTCCCCGCGGCCTTGGCCAGCGCCCGCATCACTTTCTGATACGCCGGACTGTTGTACCGCCACTTGGTTCCCGGTTCCGCTTCAAACCCGAACTCATCGGAAAGCCCGCTGCTCATGCTGATCAGGTGGCGCATGGTGATCCGCTGCTCCTGGTCCGCCGGCAGTTTCGTCCACCCTGTCCCGAGCCACTTCGACGCCGGATCTTCGAGCTTTATCGCCTCCTCAGCAAAATCTGTGGGTAGCTGGCGGCTCGGGTAGGCAGCCAAGGTTGTGATAAAGCGAGAGTTCCATGACGCGGTAAGTGCGCAGGCCATAGGATCGTCTGGT
>Ga0194132_10010849_pt1 | contig 11971 bp, 6 predicted proteins | sample TA2KigOf80mmetaG_FD_148612 | JGI IMG/M metagenome (GOLD analysis project Ga0194132, IMG submission 148612) | Freshwater microbial communities from Lake Tanganyika, Tanzania - TA2015054 Kigoma Offshore 80m | ecosystem: Environmental > Aquatic > Freshwater > Lake | place: Tanzania: Lake Tanganyika... | reverse complement strand
CCAGCTCAAGGGTGTCGGACTTGCCCGTGTAGAGGCTGACTGAGGCGACCGTTCCTTCGCTAAGTAGCTGTAATGCAACACTTAGTGCCCTGGGATCGGCGCTGTCGGTGAGCCCCAGACGACCCGGTACTAGACGGCACTCATTCTTAAGACGGTCTTTAAAGGGCAAAAAACTAGTCATTTTAGTCACCTAAAGCATCCGGTTAGGGTTAATTCCCCGCTGCTGATTAAAAAACAGGCAAATCGGCATAGGCATTGTCGTTCAACCACTTGAGTTGCCTTCCGGTGGGGTTATCCACACGTCCTGTGGATGGCTTGCAACTGGGCGGCAACGCGACGGTTTTTATCAATTTAAGCCAATTTGTACTAGTCGCACCTTAAACTTTACCAAAGTCCTACCGAAGACCTGACAGTCGGCGTTGGTGGTCGGCACTATTTGCTCGGGTGAGTGAGAGTTATGGGAGAGGCATGATCGTACTAGTGACAGCAAGGACCGAGTTAGCCGAGGAGGTGCGGCAGCAGCTACGCCCTTTTGGCATACCGACCACTTGGCTGCGGCCAGGCGATACATCCGGCATTAAATCACTCTATGCCCCTGATGTGGCCGGTGCGGTAGTCGACGCATCGGTCCCCGACATCCCAGACGAAGGCTGGCACGATCTCCTGACCAATCTAGGCCGCCGCCTGCCGGTGGTGGTGCTGGGGGAGAACGTTTCGGCCTTGGTGCGTACCCAGTTATCGACGGTCACCTGGCTGGACCGTTTCAAGGCTGAGGATGTCCTATCAGTACTCGACGCCTGCGGCGCTATCGGCGTCAGTTTCAGGCGGCTCAAGCGGGATAATATCCCGACTTTCAGTCCTCAAGTCCCTCTGCATATGCTGCAGCAAAATGGCGTCGTCTCACTGCTTACCATCGACGTCAGCAGTTTCAGGAAGATTTCGATCGAGTACGGCACCGAGGCGTATCAGCGCGTACAAGATTGCTTTCATCAATTGTTGTTTGAACTATGGGGCAGTGCCGGATGCTTTCGTGGTGCTGATCAGCTTTGCCGTCGCAGCGTCCACGGCAATCAGTACTATGTGTTTCTCGAACAATCGCGAGCACCCGGAGCTATTCCCCCACCGGGTAGTTTGGAACAGCTAGCAGACCGTTTAGTGGTGAGGCTGCAGAACGCTTTTTGGCGCGAAATTTTTGTCGATGGAACAGAACGGCTACTACCAGACTGCATCACAATGGTGCCGGAAATCTCAGTTGGCTTTGGCACCGTACTTAACAACCCGGCTGTTGATGCTTTTGAACTCATCGAGCAAGTGATCGAGACTTCTTATGAATGTGCCCGAGCACAACTCAAGCGCACGAGAGATCGTCAGCGTGAGCTGATGCAGACGTTGATTCAAACCAAAGGATTACTCGAACCGCATTATCAGGCCGTTTTTACCTTGCCTCAATTGACCAAAGACATGGTCGATGAAGCTCACAGCAGTAATTCTATCAAGCCTCTGCGTCGTCAGCTCTTTGGATTCGAATCGTTGGTGCGCGTGCGGCCGCAGGCAATTGATGCTTTATTTCAAGGCGCTGGTCTTGCTTATCTAGAGCCGCGGTATTTAAGGCCGGACGTACTCTTCTCCTTATCGCACAACGTCAAGGTAGGGCTGGAACTCGACCAAGCCTGCCTCCAGCAGGCCGTGCATCATGCAAGTAAGCTACCTGGTACTTTACTGCTTAATATCCTGCCGCGTAATCTTTACAACCTGGATAAGCTGATGCATCTACTCGGCGAAAGATCCAGTCTCATGTTCGAGGTGTCAGAAACCGAAGCTATCAACAATTTTGACATCATGCTCCGTGTCCGCGAAAACCTAGATCGTATGCACATGCGCATTGCAACCGATGATTTTGGTCGTGGGCATTCAGGTCTCGAGCAGATCGTCAAATTGAAGCCAGACTTAGTCAAACTTGATCGTAGTTTGATTCAAGATCTGCATCGAGACGAAAGTAAGCAGGATTTTGTAGCTGGACTCATCCGCGCTGCCCGGATCTCGTGTGCCACCATACTCGCCGAAGGAGTAGAACGGTGGGAAGAGGCCGAGGTCCTCCAACGTCTGGGTGTAGACTTAGTGCAAGGATTCCTGTTCCACAAACCGCAGTCAGCTAACGTGATCGAAATGGATCTCGACTACGAGCATCCTATGGGATTTAAGGGTGTCGCTTAGAGGGCAGAGTGTAAACGGTCATTCATCAAGGCTGCAGAAATCTCCAAGAGCTTCAAAGTGATCGACCAGAGCTTGTTCTGATTCGACGCGCCCGTAGCCAGAGCTCTCACAGAATTCACTGATCGCATCCAGAGTCTGATCGATCCGCTCAGAGCTGCTACCGATGGCCGTTATTGCCAGCGCCGCGCCGATGTCTCGATCATCATAAACTGCAGCACAAACTTTAAATTTAACTCTGATCTTCTCAGCCAATTGCTTTAGTTCGCGACGGTCTTGATCGCTATCCATCTGTGATTCAAAACCAAGTTTTACCACCGCAAAGTACATTTGAGTCCACCTGCCAAATTAATTGGTATGAGCCTAGATGATTGTCTCTACATGTCGTTAAACACCGTGGCAAGGAAAGATAAATCTCTCGACGTAGGCGTAAGATTTTTTTCCCTAAGCCAATCAGGATTAAACAGCCGTGATACGTAGCGATTGCCGCTGTCGCAGAGAATAGTCACAATCACGTGACCCGGCCCTAACTCCTTGGCAAGGCGATAGGCACCACAGAGATTGAGCGCTGCCGACGCGCCGATAAATAGACCCTCAAGTCGCAACATGGCATAAACCATCTCGACTATGGGTTGATCAGCGATACGGTAAGCATCATCGATCGGAGCATCGGCCAGGTTAGCGGTCACGCGATTTTGTCCAATGCCCTCAGTAACGGAGGATCCAGCATTAAAATCCAGGTTACCGTGTTTGATCCACGACCAGATCGCCGCTCCGTGAGGATCAGCACAGACGGTGCGAATCTTGGAATTCCTTGATTTTAGGTACGTGGCAACCCCAGCCAGGGTGCCGCCTGTACCGACGACGGAGACAAAGCCATCGACGCGACCGTCAGTATTTTGCCAAATTTCTGGTCCCGTGCTTTTGATGTGTTGATCTCTATTGGCGGTATTATCGAACTGATTAGCCCAGTAGCCACCGGGAATCGACGCGGCTAGCCGCTTAGCAACGTGGTTATAGTTGTCCGGATCGCGGTAGGGCTTGGCAGGTACGGCGCGGACCTCCGCACCGAGTGCGCGCAAGTACTGCATTTTCTCGAGACTTTGGGTCTCAGGAATCACAATGATCGTCTTATATCCCCTAGCCTGAGCTACGTGAGCGAGGCCAATGCCAGTATTACCCGCGGTGCCCTCGACCACGGTCCCTCCCAGACCTAGGAGTCCCTTGGCCTCGGCGTCGCTGATGATGCCGAGTGCGGCGCGGTCCTTGACGGAGCCACCTGGGTTTAAAAATTCCGCCTTAGCAAGGATCTCGCAGCCAGTGGCATCGGACAACGATTTAAGGCGCATGAGCGGCGTGTTGCCGACCGTACCGGCGAATCCCTTGGTCGTATTCATATGTGCTTCCTATTTCTTACGCTCTCAATCTCTCACACTGTCTTCTCTTGAAGCCTAAGAGGTTATCTTATCACAGCTAGCGGTAGAGAATCGTCGTCACTTCTGGCAGGGCCACAGCGACATCCCCCGGTACTTTGCGCTCTCCATACTGATACTCTGTGGCGTCAACCTGGCATCGGTAGACTAGCCTGTAGCGCCTGCGCGCCGCCGTGGCGACTTTTAGACTCATAGGGCTATCCGCATCACTACAGACTGTGGTCATCTGCCCTGCTTGCCACCAATAAAGATCTAACTTACATCTTAAAAATCTGGATTGCCATTGGTGGCTAGGTGTCGTGCAATAGGTACTAACACCTCTGGCTGGATCGCCTAGAATAGCGTAGCGAGTACGCCAAAGCTCTTTGTAACCTGTGGTAAAAACGGTGGCAGCATGTACCGTCTGCATAGTTAAGAATGCACTCGCCAATAAGGCAAGCATATCGACAAAATTCATGATGTTGATAATGAAGTTGATACTAAGGTGTAAATTCAAAATCAAATTCTGGCGCCTGGGAGTCACCTCCCAGCTTGCTGTTAATCTTACTCACCTCAGCTTTGACTAATCTACCGACGTAGCTGAGCGCAGCTATAGTCATAACAGCAGCAAAAGTGCTGACTAGGATGTATTCGAGGGCGGCAGCGCCGGCCTGATAGTGAGCGGGAACACGGGTAAATTTAGACGCCTTCATTAACACCTCCGGTCGTTGAGACTCGGAGTTTGCAACAAGGCTCCAATCATTAGCCAGAGACATCGTCGGACATTTGCACAGCACATTCGCTACGTCAAAAAGACGTCCCGGACAGCCCGAAGGTGCTAGTTACGCTGCGCCTCTTTAGCGATCGCATCGCTCAGCCCCTCCTGCTCCGTTAAATCGAGATCGATTTTGATCTTCACGAGACCGGCTAGCCCGTTGGCCGCACTTTTCAATAAATTATCAACGCCATTAGAAGTCTGCGGCGTACCGCTGGCGTTAGCAGCAGATAGTAGTAGCGAGAGCGATCCTTGCACCGAGACGGAGGTGATCGCTGGTGGATTTATGCTGACACGCATAGTCAAGCGGTCGAAAATCATATTGGCGGCTTTATCGACATTGTCAAAGCCTGTATTCACAACTGTGAAAGTATGCACACGCGGCAATGTTAAATTTATTTCTTTGATTGTGTAAGGGCGATCGTAGCTCAGTGTAGTAACGCTCACAATGCCAGTGCCGGATTCTTTATCTGTCGCCAACGTGATGCCACGCACCAAGTTTAGAGTTCTTAATGCCTCCTTGGATGAGGCCAAGAGTGACGGCAGCACTGGGCGCGGTGGCGTGTATGTACCGGGTCCAAGTGCGGCGATCGCAAGTACATCATCTGCCGTAACAAAGGGATTTTTTGGTGTGCCTCGGAGGCCATCACTGAGGGCGCCGAGAGCTTTTTGAAGATCGATCTTGCCGACTAGGGCGCAGTTTATCGCTGCCTCTGGGATTTTGAGTAATTTATTCCCGTCGATACCAAATCGTTTGTTTACCTGCAGCGCTATGTCCCCGTCGCACACTTGCGCCGCGTCACTCGCCGTGCCGTTGCCATTGCCGGTGACAATCCCTGCTCGGATCTTGTAGCGCGCGTCCAAGTATAAATCAGTGGGCGTGTCAGGCGTGTTAGATGGGTTGTCGGCTGGTCTTGGATTGGTAGATACGGCTTTCGCATCGCTACCTGCGCGCGCACCCCTTGGTACCGTTGAGTTTAGCTGTGATGAACCACACGAAGCCACTAAACCAAGGATGATGATCCCTGGCAGCAGGCGTGCGCTTTGGTGGTTCCTCGAAAAAAGCCGCATACCTCTATTCTCCCGCAATTCTTATCGGCATTTTGGGGGGAAAACTTTAGTAGTTAGGCCAGTCTGGCGGAAAGGGTAGCGAGCTGAGGTGTTTATTTAAATATTACTGGGGGTTGCGGTTGGGTATTGGTGTGTTCTCATGATGTCGCCGAGTTACTATATTTGCACTCAAGTAAAACTAGTTGAACAGGTCGCCTTCAATGCCAAGCTGGACGTCACCACCGGATACGCCCCAAAAAGAGCAGGTTCCACCGCATGATTCCAAGGCTTGTATAAAGTGATATCCCACGCCAACAGGCCGGACGAACTCCACAGTTGTCGGCGCAAGAGGTGTACCGGTGTTTTGATTGTAAGCTTGTTTCAGCCCGGTTGGCGTAGTAGTGCTATCCAATCCGAAACTCAGGTAGGTGATGCCGCCACCGGTATGGGCGTATAACGCCACTCTGACAGCGTCCTCGTTTTGCCCCATGACTACCTCAATCCGATTGGCCGTGTTGTTGGCGTAAGGTCGGTATGTAGCACTGTTGTAAGACCAATTAACAGCCGTCTCGTATCGTTTTAGGTTTCTTCGGACGCGATGGTAATTATTCCATACCAGTCGACGATTGCCACTATCCTCGCTTTGACCCGCAGTGGCAGTGGTGCGTGCAGAACCCAGATAGCGTCGTGACGTTGCACCTGACTTCACTTTGACACCATCTTGGGTGGTAAGGGCAACGGCGCGTGTTGTGTCGTTCGTCCAGTTAACTAGATCAAGTGTGAGTGTTCCCCCGCCACTGTCGTAGATGAACACATCGAACATCTGGTTGGCTGCAATTCCGCTCAATGAGGCCGAGATTTCGTTGAAAGCGTATGCTTGCCAATAGGTTCCATTCCAAATTGCAATGCGATTATGCGTGTAGGGCGTGAAGTAGAGAGTATTTGCAGAGGCACCGGTAACATCCGATGTAGGCACCGCTGTGGCGGATGTAAGGGTCAGGCGCCCCCCTGTGAGGCTGGGGTCTATTAGGGCTGAAGCCATCGTCGTGGCATCGGGGAATTTGATTCCACCAGAGGTCGATTCTATGACACCTGATACGCTGAGGCGCTGGTTTGGAGCAGTCGTCCCGATCCCGACGTTTCCCCCGGTAAAATAGGTAGCACTGTTTGTGTCCATATGAACTTTACTCGTCGTTCCATCTGTCGCATACATATCGAGATAGGGATATCCCGATAGAGTGTCCACATTGAGCATTGTCTTATTTGCCATCGAGGTCAGGCGTAGCACAGAATTCGTCGCTGTTGCATTGCCAACCACATGCAAGACCGCCGCTGGTCCTGTTGTTCCGATCCCGACGTTGCCGCCATTTGGATTGATCGATGTCGAGACAGATGCGGTCTGGTTCAGTTGCAGCTGATTTGCGTAGCCGACGATATTCGGTCCTGTTCCGTTAGCTACGAGATTAATGTATGCGGCGTTACCAGTCGCAGCATTGATGTTGATCCCAGTGTTAGTCGATTTGCCTGTCCCATCGATCCAAAAACTGTGAGGATCAGCTGAACTATCTGAAATCTGCAACTTGTGTATCGGATTCGTTGTTCCAACCCCCACGTTGCCGGTGCTAAAATAAATATTGCTCCCAGATGTAGTCCACTGGGAGGATCCTGAACCAACTGCTGCCGTCTTTTGTAGCGTGCCGTCTGGGAACATGATGCCATCTGTACCCGCTGTCCCGCCTACATGCAGTTTTGCGCCAGGTGAGGTTGTACCGATGCCGACGTTTCCGGTAGTATTTAGTGAAAGAGCAAGATTGCTGGCACCTGGGTAGAAATTTATCGGGCGGGCCACGCCCGTGCCAGCACTTATGGTATCAAAGCGGAACTCATTACTGCCCACTACGTTGTAGGATACTCGTCCGACTTCGAAGTTACTCTGATTGGGATCGCCGACTCCAAAAAGCTCAAAAAGGGAGCCATTGGCACCATTACCAGCCCATTGTGTGACGGCAGTCTTACCGGAGTCTTTTGGGGTAAAAAGTAGCGATGACTGATTACCGCCTTCGACAGTACGCTTTGTAAGTTTCATTAAATTAAACGTGGAATCTCCAGTCACATGGAGTAACGAGGATGGCACCGTCGTCCCGATTCCGACGTTACGATTCGCATCGACGACCATTGCGAAGAACCCCGCCGAACCAAGGTAGAACTTGTTAGAAAGCGTCGAGTTTGTGCTACCAGCCAGTCCCATATACCAACTGGAGGTATCATTGAAAAAGCGCACGGAAGCCTGATAGGCCGAATTAGAATTTTCAATTCTTAGCGTATCATTATTACCATTTGTCAAGAGGTGTAATGGTGATCCCGGAGACGTCGTACCGATACCGACGTTGCCAGTGTTGTTTTTATAAATATCGTTTCCATTTGTGGTCCACTGATTACCAGATGCCGGCCATGCTGTTTTGCAAGATCCACCGAGACATATACTGCCGGTTGCACCGACGTCCAAAGTGCCTAAAGGAGTTACCGTACCGATGCCGACATTGCCGGAATTGTTTATGAAAAAAAGACTTGAAACCGTGTTGTTAGCGGAACCAGGAGTCATACGCCATACGCGAAAATCATCTGTGTTGGTTGACATAAAAATCCCCCAACTCGGATTAGTCGGGTTGGTCTGTACCATGTTTCCGTTATTATCCCATGCCATGTTTTGCCCAATATGTACGGCTGATTTCCCGCCAGGATAGCCCCACTCATTTATTTCAAAAGCATCTGTGTTTACTGTTTGCATCTTTACACGGGACGGGGTGGTGTTGGGCGTAGCCTGATAAAGAGTCAACTGAGCACCAGGCGCTGTAGTCCCAATCCCCACATTACCGCTACTGCGGTAAACATTGGATCCCGATGTCGCCCAAGTCCCACCGCCCGATGGCGCTGAGCTCACCCATGTTGTGCCATTTGATGTGAGGACGTTGCCGTTGGCACCTGGTGCCACAGTGAGCGGAGCATCAGTACCGTTACCTAGGAGTACGTTATTGGCAGCTAAAGTGGATGCGCCCGTACCACCATTGGTAACGCTGAGAGTGCCTGAGGTGATCAATGCCGCGCTGTGTGCTGGGATATCCGCTGCAGAGAGCGCGGCCCATGCTGGTGCAGTCGCTGCGCCGCTGGCACCGGTGCTACTGAGGAATTGTTTGGTGGTCGTGCTATTGCCGGAGAGGCGGGTCCCAGCACCTGAGGTGCCACCGTAAAGGATATCGCCAATAGTTGTCAGGGGAGACAGGGCATTGAAAGCATTAGCTGCTGTCGTCGCTCCGGTGCCGCCATTGGCGATAGGCAGTGTGCCCGTTACTTCGGTTGATAACGAAAGACTGTTACTACTAGCCGCAGCGGTGAGGCGTCCCTGAGCATCGACCGTGATGTTAGCTCTAGAATAAGACCCTGGTGTCACAGCGGTATTAGCAAGTGAAAGGGTGCCAGAGCCAGTGATGGGGCCACCGCTTAAACCTGTGCCGGCACTCACCGACGTGACGCTGCCCGCAGGCCAGGAGCTAATACAGTTAGCGCCATTGAGACAGATGGTTCCTGCTACGTCGAGCTTGCCTGCGGGATTGGTGGTGCCGATGCCGATATTGCCGCTTGTGATCAGATTACCCGTAGTGTTTACAGCCGTTGATCCACCGACGGTGCCTGAGGTGATAGCGGAGCCCGATACTTTACCGGCTGTCGTGATAGTAGCTAGTTTTGCGTCGCTAATATTGGCCCCATTCGCAATGTCATCATCAGTGATTGAAGCATCAATGATCGTGCCACCACTTCCACCCGCTACGGCACTGGCGGTAGCGAGTGATCCTAAACCTAAAGTATTGCGTTGCGCCGACGCATCAGCATCATCGAGCAGCGCTTTACCAGCAGTCGTCAGCGTGTAGGTCGACCAGGTGTCAGTCGCTGTACGTTCTACACCACCGGTGGTCGCTAGATTTTCGACGGCTGCGATATCGTTAGCGAGCACGGCTGCAGAGACCCAGCCCAGGTTACCGGCACCGTCGGTCTTAAGCACCTGACCAGCACTGCCGTCGGTGGCGGGTAGTACCCATATTTTGTCGGCACTAATGGCACTAGGAGCTTTAAGTCCGACGTAGTTGGTGCCGTTAGCTGTGGCTTCGTTAAACCGGACTTCGCTGGACACAGCCATCTGTAGGTTGCCGGCGTTTGTTATGTCAGAGCCGCCCATACTGAGGGCGCCATTCATAGAGTCGCCACTCCGATTGAGTGGGGTATAGCCTAGAGAGGTTGTAATTTGAGCCGTCGTGAGTGTGGGGATGTCAGCTGCGCTTAGGGTCGTGCCCGAGGTGACGCGGCCTTTCACATCGTAGGTCACTTTGGTGGAGGTGCCAGCCAGAGATATATTGGCTAAGTTTGCAGTAGCAGTGCCACTTGCGTAACCAGATAGCGTTACGTCGCCATCGAGCTGGGTAATGTAGTTGCCCGAGGCTTGTTTGGTGCTGAAAGTGGTCCAGTCTGTGGAGCTTAGGTAGCCACTAGAAGTCGCGCTAGATTGGGCGATCGAGACCACGGGGGTCGCCGTACCCGTGACTGTGATGGGGGACGTGCCTGATACACTCGTAACACTCGCCGGTAATGCAGTGCTTTGCCACGTAGTGCCGTTGGAGGTGAGGACGTTGCCACTTGTGCCGGGTGCTACAGTCTGTAATGGGGCGGTACCGTTACCGAGGATGACACTGTTCGTAGTTAGAGTCGAAGCACCGGTACCACCATTAACAACATTAAGAGTGCCCCCGTTAATGAGCCCAGCACTATGTGGCGGTAAATCAGCATCTGTGAGCGTGTTACCAGAGGTCACGCGACCAAAAGTGTCGGTAGTTACTTTGGTGTAGTTACCCGCATTACCCGTGGTGGCTAGGCTCACCGTGGCGGTGCCACTGGCTGACGAAACGGCAATGCCACTGCCCTGAGTGACACCGCTCACTTTATTCGAAAACGCTGTGTAATCAGAGTTGGACAGGAGACCTGCCGTGACACTCGCGCTCGATGCCAGGGGTATATTCAGCGTATGCGTATCGGCGCTAAACACCCAATTGGGACTCGTCCCCGTGGTGCCTGGCGCTGGAAAACTTTGCGTAATACCCGTCTGCCCGTTGAGGGAGCTCAGTCCCGATCCTGCGACACCTAGAGCGACAGCTGCAGAGCCGTTCCAGTATTTGATTTGTGCGGAGGTCGCGTTAAACCAGGTTTTACCGATATCGCCAGCGGTGAGTCCTGTTGGATCGGTTGTGTACGTACCTAAACTTAGCGTCTTTGACGCAGCCATCTGAATATTGCCGGTATTTGTCACATCGAAGGTGCCAGCATTAAGGGCACCACCTAGAGTGTCGCCAGATTTGTTTAGCGGTGTGTAGCCTAGTGACTGGGTGATTTCACTGGCGGGGATCGTCCCAACCGTTACCGCTCCACCTTGCGCCGACTGTTTTAAATACTGCCCAGTGCCACCAGTAGTACTGAGATCCGCTCCGGTACCACCGCGTGCCACCGCGAGAGTGCCCGATGTGATGATGGCTGCGCTTAGCGGTGGGATATCGGTATCACTCAAGGATGTCCCGCTTAAAATGCGTCCCTTCACATCATAGGTAATCTTGGTCGCAGTTCCAGGTATAGCCACACTGGTAAGTGTAGTCGTAACGGTTCCGGAGCTATAAGAAGACGACGTCACGTCACCGCCGAAGCCTGTGAGATAAGCGCCAGCAGCTTGCTTCTGGCTAAAAGCGGCCCAATCTGCGGCACTGAGATAGCCGCTATTGGCTGCACTGGCAACTGGCGCAGCGGAGCTCACCCATGCAGTACCGTCCGATGTGAGTATGTTTCCTGTGGTGCCAGGAGCGATCGTTTGGACTACATTAGTTCCGTTACCGACTAGAAGTCCATTAGCTGCGAGCGATGTCGCACCTGTACCGCCTTTGGTCACAGGTAACGTGCCTGACACGTCGCTGCCAAGATCGATTGCAGCTCCACTCGTAGCATTCGTCACACGTCCAGTGTTATCGATGACCAGCTGAGCTCTTGTATAAGTACCGGCAGTGACGCCCGTAGTAGCGAGGCTAATAGTCCCTGCGTTGGTGATAGTGCCGCCGCTTAGTCCTGATCCGGCGGTAATTTTAATTGAAGTGCTACCCGGTCCATTTTGCGCGGCAGTAAAAGGCTCCCAGTTAAATTTACCCTGACCGTCGATGATGAGCACGGAGTCTGATGATGGCCGCGCCGGTACTTCGACTTTGAGTTTGCCGTCAGTGCCGTACTTGAGAGTTTTGTTATCTATGGTCACTCGTAGCGCGGTGAGAGCCAACGGGACGTAAGTAAATTCTTGCCGTGGATATTTGATGTCCTTAGCTATGACCTCGACATAAACAGTCTTAGTCCCGTCCCCAAAGACTTCGCTCACTTCGGCATCGGTCATGGGGATGCGAATCTGAAACACGCCTTGGTTTAGCGTTGCCCCGGCAGTCCTGAA
>Ga0194132_10010847_pt1 | contig 11973 bp, 14 predicted proteins | sample TA2KigOf80mmetaG_FD_148612 | JGI IMG/M metagenome (GOLD analysis project Ga0194132, IMG submission 148612) | Freshwater microbial communities from Lake Tanganyika, Tanzania - TA2015054 Kigoma Offshore 80m | ecosystem: Environmental > Aquatic > Freshwater > Lake | place: Tanzania: Lake... | reverse complement strand
TCGAAGGCAAGACCTTCCGCGAGGTGCCGCTGGCGGCCGAGCTTATCGTGGCGAGGGACCCCAGAAGCCTTGAGCGGGTCGGCGGGGCGCTGCTGCGGCTGGCGCTGTTCATGCTGGCCGACCATCTGGCGGATACGAAATAATATTGCGTAATAATCTTGCGTAGCGGCCGGCTGTGGGGCAGATTGCGCTCAAGCTGGCATCGTTGCGTTCAGCTTTTGCAGGGGCGAGGTTTTTGCCCCGCCGCCCGACCGCAGCCCTGCGAAATCGTGCCAGTTGGTCGCATATTGGTCGCACAAGCGTTAGCGGCAAGATCGAACGAACAACTAAATCATTGACGAATATGGCGGACTCGAGAGGATTCGAACCTCCGACCTCTGCCTTCGGAGGGCAGCGCTCTATCCAACTGAGCTACGAGTCCACAGTGGCGGAATCATAGGGGAAGTCAGCATTACTGACAATCGCGCACCGGCCGATCCGCCGGTTCGTGCACGGCGATCCCGCGGTTGACAGCCTGGGATGCCATTCGTAGTTTGCGCCCGCCTCGACTGTGCCGGGCCGGTTGGCGGTGCAGCGGTGGCGGGCGGCTGGGCCGCCGGCTGGTCACGTCGATGGGGGAACCGAGCGAGCCGGAACCGTTGCGCGAGCTGGGCGCGCGCATTGCCAAGGTGCGCGAAACGGCGGGATTGGCCAAGCCCCCGCCGGAACGCGAGCAGGCGCAAGCGGCCTCTGGCATGGCGATGGCGATGCGGCTGGCCATCGAGCTGGTGGTGGCGGTGGTGGTCTCCGCCGGGCTTGGTTGGGTGTTCGATCGCTGGCTGGGCACCGGGCCGTGGTTGATGTTGGGCATGCTGGTGCTGGGTTTCGCCGCGGGCATCAACAACGCCGTCCGTGCGGCGCTGCGGATGGATCGGCAGACCGCCGAACGGCTGGCGGCGGAGCGGCGCGACGGCCAGGCGCGCTAGGGTTAAGGACGGTCGGGGGAACGCGTGGCGGCAGAACGGCAGATCGGTCACGACAGCCCGATGCATCAGTTCGTGATTGGCAGGTTCGGCGAGTTCCATGTGTTCGGTTTGGACGCCAGCCTGTCGAAGGCGGCGGTGTTCATGTTCGCGGCGATGGCCGTGGTGGTGCTGTTTCTGACGCTGACGGTGCGCGGCCGGGCGCTGGTGCCGGGTCGTTGGCAGGCCGTCACCGAACTGTGGTACGTATTCATCGCCGACATGGTGAAGGAAACCGTCGGCGGCGAAGGCCGGCGCTACTTCCCCTTCGTGTTTTCGCTGTTCAGCTTCATCGCGCTCTGCAACCTGATCGGCATGCTGCCCTATTCCTATACCGTTACCAGCCACATCGCGGTGACCGGCATACTGGCGCTTATGGTGTTCCTGCTGGTCACGGTGATCGGCTTCCAGCGGCATGGCGCGCACTTCCTTTCGTTCTTCGTGCCCAAGGGAGTGCCGGCGCCGTTGCTGCTGCTGGTGGTGCCGATCGAGGTGCTGTCGTACTTCATGCGGCCGATCAGCCATTCGGTGCGCCTGTTCGCCAACATGACGGCGGGCCACACCATGCTGAAGGTGTTCGGTCTGTTCGTCGTGCAGATGGGTGTGTTCGGCATTCTGCCGTTGGCCCTCATCGTGGCGCTGACCGGCCTGGAAGTGGTGATCGCGTTGCTGCAGGCCTATGTCTTCACCATCCTCACCTGCCTCTACCTCAACGACGCCATCCACCTGGAGCACTAACGGTATCGCCCGGCCGGGCATTACCGCCTCGCGTTCAACCCCACGCTTGCTAGGGAGCATCAACATGGGTCCTGAAGCCGCCAAGCTGATCGGCGCCGGTCTTGCCGCCATCGCCATGGGCGGTGCCGGCGTCGGCATCGGCATGATCTTCGGCAACTACGTCGCTGGTGCCATGCGCAATCCCGGCGCGGCGCAGCAGGTGTTCGGCCGCGTCATTCTGGGCTTCGCCCTGACCGAGGCCATCGCGCTGTTCGCCTTGGTGGTGGCGCTGATCATCCTGTTCGTGTTCTAGGCCAAGCGCGCGAGCTGGCGGGCACGCCATGCCGCAATTCTGGCTAGAAGACTTCATTCCCCAGCTGTTCTGGCTGGTGGTGGCGTTCGCGCTGTTCTACCTGCTGCTGTCGCGGGTGACGCTGCCACGCATCGCCGAGGTGTTGGAGGCGCGGCAATCGCGGATCGCCTCCGACCTGGACAAGGCCGAGCGACTGCAGGCCGAGGCGAGGGAGGCGCTGGCCAGCTACGAGGCGACGCTGGCGGAGGCGCGGAACACGGCGCAAACCCTGCTGGCGGAACGCTTGGCGGGGGTCACCGCCGAAGCCGACCGCAAGCAGGCGGCGCTGGCCGAGCGCCTGCAGAAAGAGGCCACCGCGGCGGCCGAGCGCATTGCGGGCTCGCGCGAGCGAGCGCTGGCCGACATGTCGCACGTGGCGGCCGAACTTGCCCAGAGTGCCGTCGAACGGCTGATTGGCGTGAGACTGGGGGTTGCCGAGGCGCGTGCGGCGGTGGCGCAAGGCGGCGGCGGGGGCGGCTGATGGACGCGACATTCTGGGTCGGCGTCGGCTTTGTCATCTTTGCCGCGCTGCTGGTCTACCTGAAGGTGCCGGCGATGCTGGTCAGCAGGCTGGATGAACGCGCCCAGCGCATCCGCAAGGAATTGGAAGAGGCCGAGCGCTTGCGGGACGAGGCGCAAGCGCTGCTCGCTTCTTACGAACGCCGCCAGCGCGAGGCCCAGAAGGAGGCCGAGGCGATGCTGGTGCATGCGCGGGAAGAAGCCCAGCGCGAGGCGGCGTCGGCCGAACGCAAGTTGGCCGAGCAGATCGCCCGGCGCGAACAGCAAGCGCTGGAGAAGATCCGGCTGGCCGAGGCGCAGGCCGAGAAGGACGTGCGCGAGCAGGCGGTCGAGCTGGCGATCCGCGCGACGCGGGCGGCGCTGGCCCAGCATCTGGACGCGGCCCGCGACACGGACATCGTCGACCAGGCGATACGCGATCTTCGCCGCCAATTGAACTAGGCGTGTTGTTGCCTCAGGCGACGCCCGCCCGTTGGCTGTGCGCGGCCGGCGCATAGCCCGGAACCAGCGCTCTAAGAAGCGCCAGCATCTCGGCCCGTTCGCCACGTTCGGCGGTCCGCAGCAAGGTGGGCAGCAGGCTGTCCAGCATCGCCATGTCGCCCGCCCGCGGCTTGGCCCGCAGCACGCCCGGCACACCGGTCGGCGCCGGCGCCTCGTCGGGATAGAACAGCTCCTCGTGCAGCTTCTCGCCGGGCCTGAGGCCGACATAGGCGATCGCCACGTCCAGATCGGGCTGCTTGCCGGCTAACCGGACGATCTGCCGGGCCAGACGGTCGATCGCCACCGGTTCGCCCATTTCCAGCAGGTAGAGCGGCGCGCCGGCGGCCTCGGCCGCCAGGGCGGTCGCTTGCAACACCAGCTCCACGGCTTCGCGCTGGGTCATGAAGTAGCGCGTGGTCGAGCGATCGGTCACGGTCAGCGGGCCGCCGGCCGCCAGTTGCCGCTGGAACAGCGGCACGACCGAGCCGGTCGAACCCAGCACGTTGCCGAAACGGACGGTCGCGAAACGCGGCGGCTGGCCGGCCTCCGCCTCGCGTTGCAACAGCAATTCGGCCAGCCGCTTGCTGGCGCCCATGACGCTCGCGGGATTGACCGCCTTGTCGGTCGAAATCAGCACCATGCTGTCGCTGCCATGCTGGCGGCAGGCGCGGGCGACATTGCGGGTGCCCAGCACGTTGGTCAGCAGTCCCTCTTCCGGGTTGAGCTCGACCAACGGCACGTGCTTGCAGGCGGCGGCGTGGAAGACCAGTTGCGGCCGGCCCTCGCGGAACACCTGATTGAGGCGATCCCAGTCGCGGATGTCGGCGAGCCAGGTTTCACGCGGCGGTTGCGCGGGCAACTGCCCCAGTTCCTGGTCGATCTGGTAGAGCGCGTGTTCGGAATGGTCGAGCAGCAGGAGGCGCTGCGGCTCCAGGACCGCGATCTGTCGCGCCAGTTCGCCGCCGATGGTGCCGCCGGCGCCGGTGATCAAGACGCGCCTTCCGGCAATGCGCCGCCGCATCGCCTCACGGTCCAGCACCCTCTGCGGCCGACCCAACAGATCCTCGAGATCGATCGGCCGGGTCTGCCAACGCGCGGCCTGATCGGTCGGGGTGAACTCGGTCAGCCGCGGCAGGCGGGCGAGCGTCAGGCCCAACGTCTCGCCGGCCGCCAACAGCCGCTCGACCGCTTCGCCCTGCAGGCGCGAACTGGTGACGATCACCCGCTGCGGCCGGTCGCCTTCACGGCTCAGGCGCTCGACCACCTGCGCCAGGTCGTCGAGCCCGCCCAACACGCGCACGCCACGAATGTCGCGGCCGACGCGCTTGGGCTTGTCGTCGATCAGCCCGACCACGCGATAGCTTGCTTGACGCAAGCGGCCCATCTCGCGGATGAAGGCGTCCGCCTCGTCGCTGGCGTCGGCCAGCAGCACCGGCACGCGGGCATCGCCGCCGCGCGCCAGCACGCGGGCGAAGCTGCCATCCTTGCCATAACGATAGAGCATGCGCGGCCCGCTCAACAGCGCGACGAGCAGCGGCCAAAGCAGCAGGATCGCGCTGCGGGGAAAATTCTCCAGCCGGGTTAGCGCGAACAGCAGCGGCAAGAACACCAGGATGGCAAGGGTTGCGGCCTTCAGGATGGCCAGGGCGTCCGACATCGAGGCGTAGAGCCAGATGCCACGGTAGAGGCCCTGGAAATAGAACACTGCCGCCGCGACCGCCATGAACAGCAGCGTCGCGGGCCACAGGAAGAACACTTCCTGCGGCGCGCCATAGGTCTGGTAGCGCAGCCACAGGGCCGCCTCCATGGCGATCCCGGCCATCGCCACGTCATGCAGCGCGACCGACAGGATCCGCCAGTTCAGCCGGCCGGCGGGGTGCGCGGCAGCGGGCTCAGCCACGGCGCACCGGTTGTTCAAGCCGAGCGAAATAGGCCAGCACGATGCCGACCGTGGCGGCGGCGAGCGCCAGACCCAGCCACTCCGTCCCTGGAAACATCAGCACCACCAGCGCGATCGCCAGGATGGTCAGGTTGGCGATCAGCACTGTCCGGCTGACCGGCGCATGCGCGCCCAGCGACCGCGCGGCGCGCTGATAATAGTGCTGGCGGTGCGGTCGCCAGAAGGCCTCGCCGCCGAGCAGGCGACGCCCCAGCGTAATGCTGGCGTCGGCGAGGTAGTAGAACGGCAGCATCACCGCGACTGCCCAATACCCCGCCAAGGCGAGTTGCAGCAGCAGGAAGCCGACCAGGTAGCCAAGGCCAACGCTGCCGACATCGCCCAGGAACAGCCGTGCCGGCGCCCAGTTCCAATAAAGGAAGCCGAGCGCCGCGCCGGCCAGCGCGGCACCGGCACAGGCCAGCGCCAGGCCCAGCCCGGCGATCAGCGCCACCGCCGCCACACCCAGGCCCAGCGAAGCGGTTTGCACACCCGCCAGGCCGTCGATCCCGTCCATGAAGTTGTAGAGATTGACGAACCAGAGCCAAATCACGCCCAGTGCCAGGGCGGTGGCCAGCGGACCCAGCGGGGTGCCAGCCGGCAGCGGCAGCATAGCGACGCCGATGCCCACCGCGCAGAGCTGGGCCGGCAGGCGCAGCCAGATCGGCAGGTCCGACACGTCGTCGAGGAAGCCGAGCGCCGAGAGCCCCGCGGTCGCCGCCAGGATGGGCCAAACGGTGTCGCCCAGGCCCTCGGCATACTGGCTCACTCCCAGCCAGACCGTCAGCACGACCGTCATGACCGCCACACCGCCGCCGCGTGGCGTCGGCTGGATGTGGCTGGACCGCGCGCCGGGCCGGTCCAGCACGCCGCCCCGCCGCAGCGCCGGCAGCAAGGCCTTGGTGGCGAGCCAGCTCGCCAGCAAGCTGACCAAGCCAACCGCCAGCACCGTCAACTCTGTCATGGGCGACTTATACTCCCTGCCGTCGAGGCCGCAATGCTTGGCCGGGGCGGCGAAACTCCCTTGCGCAGCCGTGCCTTGCCGGGAAGGCACGGCACGTGCTAGCGAATTCGCATGAGTGCATCCCTGCCGCTCGTCGGGGTCGTGTGCAACTTCCGCGACCTGGACGGACATCATTGCCAGATTGCCGGGCAGAAGTATGTCGAGGCCGTGCTCTGGGCCGGCTGCCAAGCGGTACTGCTGCCGGCGCTGGGCCGTGCGCTGGACGCCGACTGCCTTCTGGAGCGGCTGGACGGCGTCATGCTGACCGGCGGCGTCTCCAACGTCGAGCCGCATCACTATGGCGGTGGTCCCAGCCGCGAGGGCACGCCGCACGATCCCGGCCGCGACGCGTTGGCGTTGGCACTGGTGCGCGGCGCGGTGGCGCGGGGTCAGCCGGTGCTCGGCATTTGCCGCGGCCTGCAGGAAATGAACGTCGCCTTCGGCGGCTCGCTGCATCAGCATCTGCATGAGGTACCGGGCCGCATGGATCACCGCAGCGACAAGCGCAAGCCGCTGTTGGAGCGCTACCAGCCCCGCCACCCCATCGCCACCGCCGCCGGCGGCCAGCTGCGCGAGTTGATCGGCGCGACGGAGGCCAGGGTGAACAGCCTGCACGGCCAGGGGGTGGACCGGTTGGGTGCCGGCCTGGCGGTCGAAGCGGTGGCGGAGGACGGCACGGTCGAGGCGCTGCGCGTGGTGGCTGCGCCGGGTTTCGCGTTGGGTGTGCAGTGGCATGCAGAGTTCGAGCCGGAGACGACGCCGGTGCATTTCCGCATCCTGTCGGCGTTTGGCGGGGCGGCGCGCGGCTATGCCGGAGGTCGCCGGCCGGGTGCGACGATGGTGGACTTCGCGCGCGGCTGAGCCGCTCAGGCGTGCAACAGCGCCGTCAGCCGCGCCCGCAAGGCCTCGCCCAGCGCCGCGGTCTGGCCATCGCGACGGTAGGCGATGACCGCTTCGGCCCAGCCGATCGGTCGACCCGCGACGAACAGCCCGCTGCCGACGGTCAGCGAGCGCGTGCCGATGGTTGTCAGGCAGGTGCCGATCGATACCTCGCCGGGCCAGTGCGCGTCGGCCAGGCTGCGCAGGCGATTGCGCGCCAGAATGAAACGTTCGCCGGCGGCGCGTTCGGGCAGCAGCACGCCATAGACGAAAGCCAGCCGGCCGGCCTCGGCGAAGCTGAGATAGGCGGTGCTGGTGACCCGGCCGGAACTGTCCTGGTCGGAGAAGCGGATGGCTTCCCGCACCCAATGCCGGAAGCTGCTGGTGTCGCTCAGGCGGGCGGCGAGTTGGCTTTCGTTCATCTGGGCACGAGCGAACGGTCGGTTTGACAAGCCGGCGAGGTGTCGCAATCTATCGCCGATTCGGGCCGACGGTTCGGGGAGTGGCGATGGGCCGCATGCTGATGCTGCTGGCGATCCTGCTGGGCGGTCAGGCCGGCGTGGGCGAAACGGCCGAACGCAAGCGCCTCAACATCTATAACTGGTCGGACTATGTGGCGCCCGACACCATCGGCAACTTCGAGCGCGAGAGCGGCATCCGCGTCACCTACGATGTCTATGACTCCAACGAAACGCTGGAAGCCAAGCTGTTCGCCGGCAAGACCGGCTACGACGTTGTGGTGCCCTCCAGCGCCTTCCTGGAGCGATTGATCAAGGCCGGCATTCTGCGGCCGCTCGACAAGGCGAAGCTCGCCAACCTTGGCAATCTCGACGCCGCCATCATGCGCCAACTCGAGAGCAAGGATCCCGACAACCGCCATGCCGTGCCCTACATGTGGGGCACGACCGGCATCGGCTACAACCTCGCCAAGGTGAAGGAACGCCTGGCCGACGCGCCGACCGGCAGTCTGGACATGCTGTTCAAGCCGGAGATCGCGCGCCGCTTCGCCGACTGCGGCATTGCCCTGCTGGACACCCCCTCCGAGGTTCTGGAGATCGCGCTCAACTATCTCGGCCTCGATCCGCGCACCGGCAAGCCGGAGGAACTGGCCAAGGCGCAGGCCATGCTGCTGGCGATCCGGCCGTATGTGAAATACTTCCATTCCTCGCAATACATCGACGACCTGGCGAACGGCGAGATCTGCCTCGCGCTCGGCTATTCGGGCGATGTGTTCCAGGCGCGCAAGCGAGCCAAGCAAGGCGTTGAGGTGGCTTATGCCATTCCCAAGGAAGGCACTCTGCTCTGGTTCGACCTGATGGTGATCGTCAAGGACGCCCGCCATCCCGACAACGCGCATGCCTTCATCGACTACATCTTGCGCCCGGAGGTGGCAGCCAAGATTTCCGATGCGGTCTTCTATGCCAACCCCAACGCCAAGGCGACGGCGCTGGTCAACCCGGCGATCGCCCGGGACCCAGCGATCTATCCGACGCCGGAGGTAATGGCGCGCCTGTTCACCGAGAAGGCGGTTCCCCGTGAGGTGTCCCGCGCCCGCACCCGGGTTTGGCAGAAGGTGACGTCGGGCAAGTGACGGCCTCGCCGCTCGTCGAACTGGTCGGCGTCGGCAAGGCCTATGGCGCGCAACGCGCGGTCGAGGATGTGTCGTTGTGCCTGGCGGCACGCGAGATCGTGGCGCTGCTGGGCCCGTCGGGCTGCGGCAAGACCACGGTGCTGCGCCTGATCGCCGGCTTCGAGACGCCCGACCGCGGGCGCGTGAGCATCGATGGCCGAGACATGGCGGGCGTGCCGGCGCATCGGCGGCCGGTCAACATGATGTTCCAGTCCTATGCCTTGTTTCCGCACCTTTCGGTCGCCGACAACATCGCCTTCGGTCCGCGCCGGCAAGGCCTGTCGCGTCGCCAGGTGGCGATGCGGACAGCGGAGATGCTGGCGCTGGTGCAACTCGAGACGGCAGCCGCCAAGCGGCCTCATCAGCTGTCGGGCGGCGAGCGGCAACGGGTCGCCTTGGCGCGGGCCGCCGCCTGTCGGCCGCGCGCGCTGCTGCTGGACGAGCCGTTGGCGGCGCTCGACCGCAAGCTGCGCGATGCCATGCAATTCGAGCTGCGCCGCATCCAGCGCCAACTGGGCATGGCCTTCCTGGTGGTGACGCATGACCAGGAAGAGGCCATGGGCCTGGCCGATCGGGTGGCGGTGATGGCGGCGGGTCGCATCGTCCAGGCGGGACCGCCGATGCAGGTCTACGATCGGCCGGTCAATCGTTTCGTCGCCGATTTTCTGGGCGAGACCAACTTGTTCGCCGGGCGCATCGTGGCCAGCCAGGGCGGATGGGTAAGGGTGGCTTGTGCCGAACTGGGCGGCGAACTGCGCTTGCCGAGCGACCAGATGGGAAGCGACTGCTGGCTGTCCATCCGGCCCGAGCGGCTGGCGCTCCAACCCGTCTCGCAGGCCGCGGTCGGAGAAGCCGTCGCCGCGCAGGTCGAGAACGTGGTGTTCCGGGGCGCCCAGCGACATTGCGAGTTGCGCTTGGCCACCGGTCGCCTGGTGCGGGCGAACCTGGCCAAAGTCGATGGCTGGTGTCCGCGCCCGGGCGAGCCGGCATGGCTCGCCTGGCGGGCGGAAGATTTCCGCCTGCTGCCGCCGTGACGCGGCCGGGGCGCGGCATCGGGCGCGAACGCCTTTTGCTGCTGGCTTTGCCGACGCTCTGGCTCGTCCTGCTGGTGGCCGCGCCGCTCGTCATCCTGTTGAAGATCGCCTTGTCGGAGGCCGAGCTTGGCGTGCCGCCCTATTCGGCCTTGGTGCAGACCGCGCCGGACGGCAGCCTGGCGCTCGCGCTCACCATCGACAGCTTCACCCGACTGGCCGCCGATGACATCTATCGCGCCGGCCTTTGGGGTTCGTTGCGGATCGCGTTCCTTGCCGCCTTGGCCGCCTTCCTCGTTGCCTATCCGATGGCCTTGGCGATGGCGCGAGCGCCCAGGCGATGGCGGCCATTGCTGCTGGCCTTGGCGATCCTGCCGTTCTGGACCTCGTTTCTGATCCGCGTCTATGCCTGGAAGGTCATCCTGCAAGGTGGCGGCGTGCTGAATGCCGCCTTGTTGGAGCTGGGTCTTATCGCGCAACCCCTGGCGCTGCTGCATGGCGAGGGCGCGGTGGTGCTGGGCATCGCCTATGCCTACCTGCCGTTCATGCTGCTGCCGCTCTATGCGGTGCTGGAGGGGCGCGATCCGGCGCTGGAGGAAGCCGCCGCCGACCTTGGCTGTTCGCCTTGGCAGCGCTGGCTTCGCGTGACCCTGCCGTTGTCGCTTCCCGGGGTCGCCGCCGGCTGGGCGTTGGTGTTCATTCCGGCGACCGGCGAGTTCGTGGTGCCCGACCTGCTTGGCGGGCCCGACACGTTGATGCTTGGCCGCGTGCTGTGGCAGGAATTCTTTCAGGCGGCCGACTGGCCGATGGCGGCGGCGCTGAGCGTGGCGCTCTTGCTGCTGCTGCTGGCGCCGCTGGCGACGCTGCAATGGCTGCGGCCGCGCCTGCGCGGGGGCGCCGAGTGAGGGCGATCGGCTGGCCGCTGATGCTGGCATTGCTGGGCGGCTTGGGCCTGCTCTATGCGCCGATGGCGGCGCTGGTCGTCTATTCCTTCAATGCATCCGAGCGGGTGCTGGTCTGGGGCGGTTGGTCGACCGTGTGGTATGGGCGGCTGCTCGACAATTCGGCCATCCACGAGGCGCTAGGTCGCAGCGTGCTGGTTGGGGCGGCTTCGGCCAGCCTGGCGACGGTGTTCGGCGCCGCAGCCGGCTATGCCCTTGCCCGCTTCGGCGCCTTTCCCGGCCGTGGCCTGTTTGCCGCCTTGGGCGCAGCCCCGCTGGTAGTGCCGGAAGTGGCGCTGGGACTTGCCCTGTTGCTGCTGTTCGTCAGCCTGGACCAGGCGATCGGCTGGCCGGCCCAGCGCGGCCTGGTGACGGTCATCCTGTCGCATGCGAGCATTGCCTCGGCCTATGTCGCGATCGTGGTGCAGGCCCGGCTCGCCCGCTTCGATGCCGCGCTCGAAGAGGCCGCGGCCGATCTCGGCTGCCCGCCCTTCCAGGGCTTCCTGCGGGTCACCCTGCCGCTGATCGCGCCGGGCCTGGCGGCCGGCTGGCTGATCGCCTTCACGCTCTCGTTCGACGATCTGGTGATCGCCAGCTTCACCACCGGGCCCGGCGCCGGCACGTTGCCGATGCTGGCCTTTTCCAAGGTGCGCCTGGGGCTGAGCCCGGAAATAAACGCCCTGGCGACGTTGCTGCTGCTGGGGGTCTTGAGCCTGGGCGTGCTGGCCTTCGTGCTACAACGCCGGCGCTGAACGCGAACGGGAGAGGGGCATGGCCGAGCGGGTCGTCATTCGGCGAGTGGAGGAGCGCGACCTGTCGGCAATCCAGGCGATCTATGCGCATCATGTGCGCCATGGCACGGCGTCGTTCGAGATCGAACCGCCGGATGTGCCGGAGATGACGCGGCGCGTTCGGGCGATCATGGAGTTGGGCCTGCCCTATCTGGTGGCGGAACGCGAGGGCCAAATTGCGGGCTATGCCTATGCCGGGCTGTATCGACCCCGCGCCGCCTATCGCTTCACCTGCGAGGATAGCGTCTATGTCGCGGCCGAGTTGACCGGCCGGGGCATCGGCCTGCCGCTGCTGCGCGCGGTGGTCGATGGCGCGACGCAAGCCGGCATGCGGCAGATGGTGGCGGTGATCGGCGACAGTCAACAGCGCCCGTCCATCCGACTGCACGAGAAGGCAGGTTTCCAGATGGTCGGCACGCTCAGGCACATCGGCTGGAAATTCGGCCGCTGGCTCGACAGCGTGCTGATGCAGCGGGCGCTGGGCGAAGGCAACGAAACGCCGGCGCCCAGTTCCCGTTGAGGGCATTCCACTCTAGGTCATGAACTCATAAATGGGATTCCCAAAGAGAAGTGGACCCCGGTTTTGGGACCAGGGGCTTGAGTGGAGCCGCGTTCTGATCCGTCATTGTGACGGAGGGAGCGATGGCGAAGACAAGACGGAAGTTTGATGCGGCATTCAAGGCGAAGATCGCC
>Ga0194132_10010844_pt1 | contig 11976 bp, 10 predicted proteins | sample TA2KigOf80mmetaG_FD_148612 | JGI IMG/M metagenome (GOLD analysis project Ga0194132, IMG submission 148612) | Freshwater microbial communities from Lake Tanganyika, Tanzania - TA2015054 Kigoma Offshore 80m | ecosystem: Environmental > Aquatic > Freshwater > Lake | place: Tanzania: Lake... | reverse complement strand
CCCTCACCCCAACCCCTCTCCCGGGGGGAGAGGGGTTGTCATCCCGCTCAATTCTGGCGGTACTTCTTGATGATCTCAGGATCCGGATCCATGCCCAGTCCATGTCCCGTGGGCAACCGCACCTTGCCGTTGCGCGGCAATATGGCGTCGCCATACAAGGTCGTCTGCATGTCCACGTACAGCCACTCGACAGGCACCTCGCGCGGCATCGTCGCCGAGAACTGCATTCCGGCAAGAAAGCCGGGGCCGAAGTAGGGGGTGTGGGGAATCACGCGCACGTTATGCGTTTCCGCCATGTGGGCAATCTTGATCATTTCGCTGATGCCGCCCACCTTGGTGGGGCTGGGCTGCGCGATGTCCACCGCACCAGCCTCGAACATATGCTGGAAGCCCATGGCGGTGGTGTTGTTCTCACCGGCGGCGATGGCGATGCCGCAGTGACTGCGCACATGCGCCAGTCCGGCGTAGTTCTCCGGCGGCCACAGCGGCTCTTCCAGCCAGTAGAGGTTCGACTCGCGCATGGCGTTGGCCATGGCCACGGCTTCGTGCTGTGCCCACGGGCAGTTGGTATCCACCATCAGATTTATGTCCGCACCGGCGGCGTTGCGTGCAGCGCGTACTTCCGGAATGGCGATCTCATGCAGCTTGACATACTGGTAGCCCTGCGACACCGCCCGTGCGGTGACCGAGGCGACGCGCTTGACGTCGTGATAGGGCATGAGGCTGGCGTAGCAGGCCATCTCTGTGTGTGCGGCGCCGCCGAGCAATTGGTGCAGTGGCAGTTTGGCGCGCTTGCCAGCGATATCCCACAGCGCGATGTCCACGCCGGAGAGGCCGAATACCGCCGGACCGCTGCGTCCGAACAGATGGAAGCGATGCTGCATTTGTGCCATCAAGGGGCCGATGGAGGTGGGATCGCAGCCGATCAATTGCGGCGCGATCATGTGCGTCAGCGTGGCGATGGTGCCGGGGATGATGTTGTAGCCGAAGGCCTCACCCCAGCCGGTGATGCCTTCGTCGGTGTCGATGCGCACCAGTAAGGTGTCGACGGTTGACCAGGTCTTGCCACCGAATCCTGATTCGCCATCGGTTGGAATGAATGGCACGCTGACCAGGATGGGTTCGATGCGGGTTATTTTCATTGTTGTCTTCCAGACGCAGCCGAGTTGAAAGAAGGCCCGAAGTCTAGCCGGAATTTCCGAGCCCTCTCGACGGGCGATTGACCTGCCCGTGCGACAGGAATAGATTGCCGCCAACATAAGAAGCCGGGAGGAGAGACATGGGGTGGAGCCGTCGTCGGTTCGCCACCGCCGCGACCGGGCTCACCGCTGCGGTGTGGGTGCGCGGTGCGCGGGCTGCCGGTTCGTTGCGGGTGGGATTCTGGGATCACTGGGTGCCCGGCGCCAACGAAGCCCTGACGAAGCTATGCGAGAGTTGGGCGCAGCGCGAGCGCGTCGATCTCAAAATCGATTTCATAACGTCGCAGGGCAACAAGCTGTTGCTCACCATCGCCTCGGAGGCACAGGCCCGCTCCGGGCACGACCTGTTGTCACTGCCGCTCTGGTACGCGGCAGGCTATGCCGCCCATTTGGAAACTCTCGACGATGTGATGCAGCCGCTGCTGGGCCAGCACGGTGCGGTGGTGCCGGTGGTGGAGTATCTGGGTAAGCAGGCGGGCCGCTGGATCGCGGTCCCCGCCACGGCGGGCAGTCAAATGAAGGGGCCCTGCGCGCGCATCGACCTGTTCCGCAGGCATGTGGGGCTGGACCTCACCGCCATGTACCCTGCTAGTGGACAACCGGACAAGGCGCTGGCGGACAAGTGGACTTGGGACACGTTACTGCTGGCGGCCGAGAAGTTGCACAAGGCGGGCGTCCCCATGGGTATTGGATTTGGCGGCACCTCGGATTCGGTCGATTCGGTGGGGGCCATATTTGCCGCCCACAGCGCCCAACTGGTGAGTTCGAAAGGAGACATCACGGTCGACAGCGATGCCACCCGGCAGGCGTTGGAGTATTGCCGTCGTCTTGCTCAGTTTCTGCCGCCGGATGTGTATGCCTGGGACGATGCCGCCAACAACAAGTGGTTGCTCTCCGGCAAGGGATCACTCATCATGAATCCACCCAGTGCCTGGGCGGTGTCGCGGCGGGACAATCCCAAGCTTGCCGAGCAGTTGTGGACCTTTCCCGCGCCACGAGGACCCAAGGGGCGCTTCCTGCCGGGACTACCCTACTACTGGGGGGTGTGGAAATTCGCCAAGAACAAGAGCGCTGCGCGCAGTTTGCTGACCTTCTTGTCGCAGCGCACCGCCATCGAGCAGCTGGTGCAGGCCAGTGGCGGTTTTGATATTCCCCCCTACGCCAGACTGCGCGACTTCAAGGTTTGGACCGAGGCAGGCCCACCTAAGGGCACGCTTGCCAACTACGTACCGCGTGACGATCAAATCGTGTCGATTGCCGGCGCGCCGGCGCCGCCCGCAATTGCGACGCAGATGTACACCCAGGCCTTGATGACCAAGATGGTGGCCCGCTACGCGCAGGGCAAAGAACCTAGCGGCAAGGTCATCGGTTGGGCGGCGTCAGAACTCGAGGGCTACGCGCGTGCTTGAGGGTGGACGAGGCGGCGCTGGTTTGCGCAGGATGTTGCGGCGCAAGTCCGCCATCGCCTTTCTCATGAGTCTGCCTCTGATCCTGGTCATCGCTCTGCTGGTGCTGTATCCGGCGGTATACGCCTTCTATCTGGCCATGCTCAACAAGTCCATGGAGCGATTCGTCGGTCTGGCGAACTTCAGCTTTCTGTTCAAACGCGAGACCTTCTGGATGGTGGTGAAGCAGTCCATCATCTTTGCCGTGACGGCGGTGTTCTTCAAGGCGTTGATCGGCTTCCTGGTGGCGCACTTCGTCCACAATGTACCGGCCAAGGGGCAACGCAAGTGGCGCGGCATGCTGCTTATTCCGTGGGTGATTCCACCCGCCATGAGCACGTTGGCTTGGTTGTGGTTGTTTGATCCGTCGTACAGCGCCTTCAATTGGCTGTTGCAGAGGGCCGGCGCGGAGGCGGTCCCTTGGCTGGGCGATCCGTACTGGGCACGCTTCGCGGTGATCCTGGTGAATGTCTGGTTTGGCGCGCCCTTCTTCATGATCATGTATCTGGCGGCGTTGAAGTCCGTACCCGAGCAGCTCTACGAGGCCGCTGCCATCGACGGTGCCAACTGGTTTCAGAAGATGTGGTACATCACGCTGCCGATGATGCGCAACATCATCGCTATCACGGTGTTGTTCTCGCTGATCGTGACCTTCGCCAATTTCGACATCGTGCGGGTGCTGACAGCGGGCGGACCCATCGACCAGACCCACGTCTTCGCCACCTGGGCTTTCAAGATCGGCATCGAGAGCAATGACATTCCCTTGGGCGCTTGCGTGTCTTTGTTCATGGTGCCTCTGCTGGCCATCGCCGCCGTATTCATCCTGCGCGATGTGAACCGCCGCGGGGTCGAGGGCTAGCCGTGACGCAGACCACGCTGACTGACTTTCGCGCCGCGCCGCCGGCGGGCAGCACGCGACGGGATCGCCGGCGCGCGCTGTATTGGTCTTATTTCTTTCTGGTGGTGTTCGTAGTGTTCTTCCTGACGCCCCCCATCTACATGCTGATCACCTCGCTGAAGACCAGTCAGGAAATCTCTGCTGCCAGTTCGCCTTGGTGGGTATTCGATCCTACTTTGCGCAACTACACCGAGTTGCTGACTTCATCGGTGTTTCTTACCTTCATGCGCAACTCCGCGGTGATCTCGCTGGCGGTCGTCATCGTCACCATGCTGATCAGCATTCCGGCGGCGTTTGCGCTCTCGCGCATGCGTTTCTGGGGATCGGCAACGCTTGCAACCGGCGTGTTTCTCACCTATCTCATCCCCGACACGCTGTTGTTCATCCCGCTCTACAAGATTTTCGCCTGGCTGAACGAAGTCACCGGAATCGAATTCCTAAATCAGTGGTGGCTGATGATCATCATCTACCCCACGCTGACGGTGCCGTTCTGTACCTGGATCATGATCGGCTACTTCGCCAGCATTCCGAAGGAACTCGACGAGGCCGCGCTGATCGATGGCGCCGGCTATTTTCAGACGCTCACGCGCATCTTCATCCCGGTGGCGTTGCCGGGCATCATCGCGGCCACCATATTCGCCTTCACCGTGGCCTGGGCGCAGTTTCTATATCCCATGGCGTTCACCACGTCCACCGATCAGCTGGTGCTGCCGGTAGGGATTGTCACTACCCTGATCAAGGGCGACGTTTTCAACTGGGGCCAGATCATGACCGGCGCGCTCCTCGGCGCGGCGCCACCGCTCATCATCTACGCCTTTCTTATGGACTACTACATCGCCGGCCTTACCGCCGGCGCCACCAAGGGCTGATTCGCCGTCATGGCTGAGGTTTCACTTCGCAAGGTCGTCAAGCACTACGACAGCACACCGGCGGTGCGCGGCATCGATCTGGAGATCGCCGACAAGGAGTTCATTGTGCTGGTGGGCCCTTCCGGCTGTGGCAAAAGCACCACCTTGCGCATGATCGCGGGTTTGGAGGACATCTCCGCGGGTGAGATCGCTATCGGCGGACAGGTGGTGAATGACGTGCCGCCCAAGGATCGCGACATCGCCATGGTGTTCCAGAACTATGCGCTGTATCCGCATATGAGCGTGGCGGAAAACATGTCCTTCGCGTTGCGGCTAAAGAATGTGCCCAAGGCCGAAATCGCGGCGCGGGTCGACAAGGCGGCCAGCATCCTGGAGATCACCGATCTGCTGGCGCGCAAGCCCAAGCAATTGTCTGGCGGGCAACGGCAGCGCGTGGCCATGGGGCGGGCCATCGTGCGTGATCCCAAGGTCTTTCTTTTTGATGAGCCGCTTTCCAATCTAGATGCCAAGCTGCGCGTGCAGATGCGTACCGAGATCAAGCGCGTGCATCAGAAGGTGCGTACCACCACCGTCTATGTCACCCACGACCAGGTGGAAGCCATGACCCTGGCTGACCGCGTGGTGGTCATGAACGCCGGCATCATCGAGCAGGTCGGCACACCGATCGAGGTCTATCACCAGCCCGCCACCAAGTTCGTCGCTGGTTTCATCGGGTCGCCGGCTATGAACTTCATACCCGTTTCCCTGGAGGCGAGTGGTGACGGACTGCGTGTGCGCCTGACCCGCGAATTGGCGTTCGAGGTGCCAACGGAGCGCGCAGCCCGCTACCGGGATTTCGTGGGACGCGAGAAGCTGCTGCTGGGCTTGCGCCCCGAGAACATCGCCGATCAACGCGGCGCCCTGAGCGCCGGCCAGCGAGTGTTTCAGATCGGGATAGACGTTGCCGAGCCTATGGGGATGGACACCCTGGTCCATTTCACCGCCAACGGCGCCGAAGTCTGCGGGCGGGTCAGTGCTCACGCCAGCGTTCGGGCCGGCGAGTCGTGCACCCTGGCGGCGGATATGGCGCACATGCACCTGATCAACGACCTTAGCGGGCGGGTCCTGTAGCGGGCCGCCACCCCTGCCGCCAGTCGCCGCCGGAACCCCCGGTCCGGGCCGCTCCCTGGTTTGCATCGGTCAGGGGTACTTGGCTCAATTTGGTGTTAAGGAATGTGTATTTCCGTCGATAGGGGGCTGTCCGGGCGGCCGTAAATCTGTCCGGGGCAGGGTGGCGCAGACACCGCGGCGGTTTGCAAGCAGGGGGTTCACCAGGCTTGATGGATCGCGTGCACCGGCAATCGCGCCCGAATTTAATTCATCCGCCAAACAGGACCTTCTTCATGCTCGCTTCAGCCGTCAGCTCTGCGATGGTGCGCAACAGTGACCGACTCTGCGATTCCGCCTGTCAATTGGAAAGAGACGGGCAGCAGGAAGCCGCCTTGGCGCTCTATCAGCAGGCCATTGCGCAGGACGCGAAGCACTATCGCAGCCTCTTGCTGGGCAGCAACCTCCTGTCCATCCTTAGCCGGCGTTACGACGCGACCCAGTGGGCGGAACGCGCGCTCGCCTGCGACAACAACGAGTTCTCCCGGGCCTTGCTGGTGGAGGCGCTGGTGATGGAGGCCATGGAAAGCGCAGCTGAAGGCAACGCCCGTCAGGACAGGCTGCTGTGGATCGGGATGCGGCTGCGATTGTTGGGCGAAAATGATCGAGCCGAGGCGGTACTGGGTTTCGTGCGTGACCAGGGAGGCGAGGATCTGGCAGCGGTGGCGGCACTGCTAGACACTCATCTCGTCAGTGAAGCTGAACTGGCAGTACTGGAACAAATTCGTCTGCGCGATCGCACCACGGTGCCGCCGGCTGCCTTGCAACGCATCGCACAATTTCTGCAGGCCGCGCTCCGCAGTGTCAGCGCCTTCGGCGAGGCCGTGTTTGTGCGCGTGCCTTGTGAAGGCGGTGTGCTGGCCGAAGCGGTGGTGAACGGCAATCAGTGGATGCTGTTCAACGTCAACGGCCAGGCACCGACTGGTTTTGATCACCCGGTGGCTCGCGCCCTGGCCCTGGCATCGGATGGCGATACGCTGGGGGCGGGTGCAGAGATCTACGCGTACCTCAAGTCCGAAGACGATCACGACTTCGGCGCATACGCCCCTGCAGAGAGCATGCCGGTGTTCGGTGTGGCGTTGCGATTCGCACTGATCGACTTCACTCCGGACAGCGCACGGCGCCACCTGTCCCGGCAGGCGGCGATCGAGGCTTTGTGGGCCTGTTACACGCAGGGCGAGAAGTCCGCCACTGCCAAGCGCATCATCGAATCACTGGCGCTCGGACTGTGCCGCTGGCATGGCTTGCAGGGCCGCTATCAGGCCGCCATCGACGTGGTGCAGGAGGCCCTGCGCTGGGTGCCATTCGCCATGCATCTGAAGACCGCGCGCGCGGTGGCGGGCTCACGCCTGCACGGCGAAGAGATCCATCCGCGGCTGGAGAAGTTTGTGGGCGAGGACTCCGGCTACCTCAAGCGCTTCGTCTGCGAAGAGCCGTTTACCCGCGTCGACATCGACCAGAACGGTGGTGCCCGTGTGTGTTGCGGGCATTGGATGCCGACCCAACTGGGTACCGTCATGCAGCATGACCCGCTGACTCTGCTCAACTCACCCATTGGCCGCAAGATCAAGCGTTCCGTCATGGAAGGCGATTATCGATACTGCAACCACCTCGATTGCATGCAAATGGTGCAGGGAAACCTGCCAACGCGGGAAGTGCTGGGCGCTGAGAAACTGGCAAGTTGGGCGAAGGACGACTACACCAGTGACAGCATCGAACACCTGCTGTTTGCCTTTGATCAGAGCTGCAATCTTTCCTGCCCCTCCTGCCGAACGGAGAAAATCGTCGAGAAGGCTTCGCTCTCCCAGCAGAAGATGGAGGTGATTGAAACCAAGCTCGCGCCCATGCTCAAGGGCCTCAAGCAACTGGACATCAATCCTGCGGGCGAGTTGTTCGCCAGCAAGCTCGCGCGACGCCTGCTGGCTCTGGTGGATCCGAAGGAGAATCCCGATCTGAACATCGACATCATCTCCAATGGCACCTTGTTCAACGAAGAGAACTGGAATGCCCTGTCGAACATTCACGAACTGGTCGGGTACGTGCGCGTGTCGGTGGATGGCTGCACCAAACCCACCTTCGAGCGCCTGCGGCGTCTGGCGGTGTGGGAGCCCTTTCTCGAAAACATGAAGTTCCTGCGGGAGCTTCGCCGCGCGGGTCGCATCCAGTCGCTACGCTATTCCTTCACCTACCAGCGTGACAATTTCCGCGAGATGGCTCAGTTTGTCGACTTTGCACGCGAAATGGGCTGTGACTTCGTCATCTTCGAAAAGCTGCAGAACATGGGCGCCTATTCGGTCGACGAGTACCACGCGCGCGCCGTGCATCTGCCCGATCACGCGTTGCATGACGAGTACCTGGACATGGTGTCGCGTGAATTGTTCTATCAGCCCGGTATCGCTCGGGATTTTGACCGGCCCGTCGTTGGCGTGACCGTCTGAGCGCCGTCTGCCGAGTACGGAGTTGATAGTTGTTGGCCTGCGTTTAGGGCTAAGGATGAGCCATCGCTAAGTCCGCGACCTGAAGGCGACCGTCTACTTCGGCTTCCACGAATTGTGGAACTGTACGATGTACCAGCGATCGCCCCGCTTGTGCATCACCGAGGTGTTGCGCGATGGTCCATTGGTGCTTGTCTGACCGTTCAGGGTTCTCTCGGACTGCCAGCTGGCCGTTACCAGAACGACGGCGTCATTGAGTGCGGTTGCCGTCGTGCTAAACACCCTGGCCCGCACTTCGCCACGGCTGCTCGATAGGGCCTTGACGAAGTACTCGCGCAAGCCCGCGGGGTCCGTCACCAGCTCGGGAGAAATGGTGCCAATGAACTGCGCATCGCGAGAGAACAGCGACGTCAGCTGATCGTGATTGTCAGTGGTGAAGTAGGCAAAGAACTTCTCGTACTCTGCCAAAGCGTCCTCACGCGGACCGGCCCAGCCGGGGGCAATCCAGAACACGGTGGAGAGAATCACGGCGAATCGGCGCATGGTGTGCATACCTCAGTCCAGGGGCAAGTATCGTACAGGGATCGACTTGGCTGATGAGTCAGCATTCATGGCCGACCTTGACAGGCTCTGACAAAGAGTGCCGCCTCACTACGCTCGGGATTAGGCTCGGGCGCTGGGATAATACGAGGAGAAATCACCATGAGGATGATACTTTTTTTGGTGATGGCGTTGCTCCTGGGCCAGGCCGTGGCTCAGGAGCCGCACAGGCAGTTGATCTGGGGACAGGTTCCCATAGTCAAGAGCGCGAACTACGCCGAGTTCAATGCCGAGCTTTCCCGTACGCGGGCACAGGCGCGACGGCAGTTGGTGGGAGAGTTTGCCGCTTTGCTGATTCCCTTGGCGGGCAGCACGGATGATGTGGTGCGGCTTGCCCAGGTGCTTGCCAACACCATCCAACGGTTCGATGATCTGGCGCGCAAGCACGCCCACGATGCCCATGAGGGTGTCGGTGTCGCGCTGCAGGATGATTTCAAGGCCGGTATCGAGTCGCTGATGCGCCAGCACAGGTTGAGTGATGCGGCAAGACGCACGGGATTAACCTGGCTGCCCAGGCAGCAGCTGGACGCCGTGCGTGCGGCGAATGTGCCTGTCGAAGACGCCCTGACACTGGTGCGCGAGCTGCGGTGGGTCGCTTACGGCAGCTACGCCGTGTTGGAGCGAGCGGAGGTCCGGGTGACACTGCACCTTGAGGAACTGGTGACCGGGCGCGTGCGGAGTTTCAGTGCCCAGGCCGCAGTGGCGGACGCGGGTGGATTGCTGGCGCGCAGGGTGACGGATTTTCTGCAAGGCGTGGAGTATCCGGAATGGGATAACCCGCAACCGCATCTGACCTGGATTGCACCCGCTTCTCCGCAGGCGAAGGTCCGCGCCGAAGTGGCGGCTCGCTATTGCGAAGGTCAGCGCGCGCGCCTGCCCTATGCTGCAGAACTTCTGCAAGCCACCTTCGGCGGGCCCTATCGGGAAGGCGGGATTGATCCCCTGCACCCGGACAGTTACTACATCGTGGCGGATCGCAACCATTTTGATGAGCCGCACTACTACAACACCTGGACAGGTGCCCAACAACAGACCGGTGGGCCCATAACTACGGCGGCGGGGCTTGGTGTGATTACGGGTTACTACTGGTGCGTGCGCGGTGAGCCGGCGCACGGCGTTTTGCTTGACCAAGCCCTCTATCGTATGCTGCGGGAAAACCGCGAGCGTGGACGTGACGGCGTGGTGGCGGCCTTGGAGTACCTGCTGGCCAGCCGTGGTGAAGAGAGCGTGTCGTCCATGTCATTCGACGACGGCGATGACCGCCCAACGTTCAGCTCGCTGTCGGGGGCCTTACGTTTCCTTGCAGACAACGGCGTGCATGTGAACATCCACTGAGCGGTGTCACAGCAACGCGTCACCGCAGGGCCGGGGTCCGATAGAGCGTGCGGCCCGCGACACGGATTTCGGTGTCGACCAGATAGCGTTCGATCGCATCCAGGTCCGGTTCGATTCCCAATCCCGGCGCTTCCGGCGCACGGATCGTACCGTTGTGATCAGGCTTGATGTGGTTCGTGGTCATGTCCACCGCCAGCGATTTGAGTTCGGTGGGGAATTCGCTGATGACGTGGTCTTCGATACCGGCGTAGGGCTGCAGCGAGGCCGACAGGGCGAGGTTGGAGGTGAAGGTGTGATTGACGTAGGTGACACCGTGCTGAGCGGCGTAGTCGGCGACGTCTTTCGCCACACTGATGCCGCCGATGCGGCCGGCGTCGATTTGCACGTAGCTCAGACCGGCGTGATCGATCATGTGCATGGCCATGTGGGCGTTATGGCAGCCTTCGCCGCCCGCCATGCCGACCGGTGCACTGTCCCGTGACAAAGCGTGGTATTCCGCCAGCGCGCCCGAGACGAAGGGCTCTTCCAGCCAGGTGGTGCGCGCGGCCTTGAGTGCGGGCAGGCGGGCGCGTGCGGCGGCGATGTCGGTCTTCCACACTGTGCCGGCGTCGATCAGCAATATTCCTTCCGCGCCCAGGCCTTCGCGGGCGGCTTGAAGCTGAAGTTCGTCATCGCGGAGCGTGCCGGCGCCAAAGGGGCCCCAGCCGAACTTGGCGGCGCGAAAACCCTGTGCGCGAATGGTGTGTGCCTTGTCCAGGGTCTCTTCGGCGGTATCGCCAAACAACACCGAGGCGTAGGGTGTCTTGTCATGATTTCGTGTGTAACCGAGAAGCCGCCAAACCGGTTCGTTGTGGCGGCGGCCGAGCAGGTCCCACAGTGCGATGTCGATGCCGGACAACGTGTGATCCGCCTGCAGCAGATCCAGACTGTTGGCGCGCACTCGATCACCAATGGCGCGGATGTCGTTGGCGGAATCGAGGGTGTGCCCCAGCACGGAATCCTGCACGGGCTTGCAGGCGCTGTGTGACATGGGGCAGACAAGACTGGCAATGGAGACCAGCGGCGCGGCTTCGCACTCGCCCCAGCCCGTCCATTCGCCGGCGCGTACACGCACCAGCAGCGCGTCCTGACTGCCGTCGCCGATGTCGAGCACTGAGGGCATGGACAGATAAAAGAAATCGATCGATTCTATTTTCATGAAGGGCGCTCCGGCGCGTTCGTGCTTCGGTGGCCGTCAGGCTTGCAGATGGCGGCGTGCCAAGGCGATCTGGGCCCGTACCAGCGTTTCGTCGCTCAACTGATTTGCCAGCGCGAGGGCTAGCTTGGTGAGAAAGAGGCTTTCGTTGCGATCGCCCACCGCATCGATGGATAGGGCGATGTCGTCGAAAATGCGTTCCAGGGCCTCAGTGGTAAGCACGGTTTGCGTCCTTATCGTGTCAGTGCGCGGTGCAGTGCTTGCGCCAGATGGGCTTCGTCCCAGCTTCGCCAACGGGCGCAAACGTGTCCGTCGGGGCGGATGAGGTAGGCGCATCCCGCCGTCGCATCGAAGCTGCTGTGCAAGCGGCCATCGTGGTCGTGTATGACACATAGGCCTTGCGTTGAACGGGCGGCAAGGCGCGTGATCAGAATGGGTTTAACGCGCACGCCTTCCAGTGTGCTCGATACGTCCATGCGAAACTCCGCTGGGGACTCGCCAAACCACAGCAAATTGAAATCAGGGCCCAGATGATCGAGCAAATGCTCGTGCTTTCCCTGGCCAGGCTTCAACCTGATGTTGATGAGGGGGGCACCTGCCCTGGGGCCCCGCTCAAACGGCTCACGTTGTGCGGTGGTCAAGGGGCTGGCGACGTAATCGTAAGGCGTTGACTGCCGCGGATTGATTAGCGGCTTCATACTGTCTTCGTCGATCGCCAATTGCAATACTGCATCGCGGGTCAGCTGATATCCCCTCGTGGGCGGCGTCATGAACAATGTGCTCTTGCGGGCGTTGTCGAAAATGTCGAGCGTGGCGGCGCGGCGTTCAGGGGTGTAGCTGTCGAGCAGCGAATC
>Ga0194132_10010843_pt1 | contig 11977 bp, 13 predicted proteins | sample TA2KigOf80mmetaG_FD_148612 | JGI IMG/M metagenome (GOLD analysis project Ga0194132, IMG submission 148612) | Freshwater microbial communities from Lake Tanganyika, Tanzania - TA2015054 Kigoma Offshore 80m | ecosystem: Environmental > Aquatic > Freshwater > Lake | place: Tanzania: Lake... | reverse complement strand
ACTGCGATATAATGCGGCACTTTCATTCTAGACAACGATCTAGAAGTCAACATTGTATCGGAACGACCTTTAGATATTATATAAACTGGATGAATCGGATTCATTATTTCTTTTCCATACTAAAGGAATGTCGTTCCACAGGTCACACTTTATTTTTTCATATTGTTTTTTTAGTAAGAATCGATTGAACATCCTATTAATCTCATCTTGTTTCACAATCTTATTACCGGGAACTTTATAATGTTCAAAGTGACCCATGCCCCATGTATTAAATGAGTTGGCAATAATCATATGCTTTGGATTTAGTTTTCTAATGATATCGTCAACATGATCAATGGGATTCTTAATATGTTCAAAGTATTCTGAAGCCCACAGAATATCAACTGATTCTTTAATTTCATCGATGGACTCAACCAAATGAAAACCATTTCTCTCTGACATTATCTTACAGAATGCCCATTGTTTAGTATCTTTTAGATTGATAGCATAGACTTTTGCTTCCGAAAATATTTGTTTTAATAGACATGTACTATAACTTATGCCACAACCAATATCAACTACAACTTTAGCATTTCTAAGTTCTGCAAAATAAGATGACTTTATAAGTCGTTTGATGTAGTTCCTACTGTATATGACAAAGCAATTAAATACATCTATGAAATAATAGTCATGATTGTAAATATCATAGATGTTTCTTGTGTTCTCATGTTTTATATCATCGTACCACTTTTCACTTAATTTTCGAAAGATTTCATCAGTAGTTCTAATTTTTCTACATTCTTCCACATCTATTTTAAAAAGATTGCCGTAGTCTTTTAAAAGGTGTTCAAACAATACTCGTGGCTTTTCCTTAAGAAAATCAATTACTGGATATTCATCAATTATCATCTTCAACCCAACGTTGAGAAAACAAATCTTGAACTTCTCTTTTAGGATGCCAGATACTTTTTGTTTTATCTGTCAAAGATTGATCTATGAGTTTAGCAAATGCTTTATAATCTTCTTCATTTCTAAAATGAACATAAACTGTTTTATAAGGCTTTTTATCTTCTTGGTTGAAAGAAGGCATTCCTACCCATTCTTTTTTCCATTCTTCCAGGTCTTCAACTATCTTTTCTTCAGTACCCCATAAAGTATCTACTAGAACTTCTTTTACGTATTCTTCACGCATTTGATCCATGAAGTTATCGTAATCAGCGGATTCTTTTACTTCTGGCTTAGGCGGTTTCTTTTTTGCCATGCTTTACACCATATAATATTATAACGCTTGATATTAATGATTTTCATATTTTATTTTTTTTTCGTTATAGTCTCATACAAACTTTCGAAATCTTTATCTTCGGCTACATCCATATCAAATGACCGATTAAAATATGTCTTGGCCATTCTGCGAATCAACTTTTTATTGATTCCTAATTCTGTGCTGACTTTAGAAACAGTTTCTTTGATCAAATCTCTCTCGGCAGCAACTCGCGTCATACTGTCATTAATTTCACCAAGTGCTTTTGTTATTTTAGTAATATCTTCTGGAGTAAGTGTTGGAACACCGCTATTTTTTCCGCCTAATGCCATAATAATCTCCTATCAACCGAATTTAGAACCTTCTTTTTCTACTGCAATCCAATATGTCATAGTCTTGTCCTCAGACACAAACTTTGAAATAAACTTGGATGATATTGTTACATCATAATCTTTAGACATGATTACGTCAAGATGTTCTTTTTTATAAATCATTTTATATTCTGTACCATCACCATCTTTCAATTCCAGTCTAAAATTGTTTGATGTTGCATTTAAAGTGTCTGTTGCTGACATATAGACCTTTTTTCCATCACTTTCAAAAGATATATGGGGAGCATTTAACAAATTTGCATGTCTCAATGTATACGATAAGTCTTTTGCTGATAGTTTAATATTGATATCGACTGAAGGAAGATTAAGTTTTTTGTCTGGAGGAGATACGACCATTATAGGATCAGCATAAAAATATTTTGCTACAGAACGTTTTCCATATCCCACAATCTTTAAAAACTTATCCTCAAGTTCAATATCGGGTGTTTCATTATCGAGGGAAAATATACCCAACATACAGTTTAGATCATAAATAGCAAAACCTTTTTCGAAATTTTCTTCAATCTTGGCCTCAGCCAGTATTGTTTTTAAAGGTGATACAGTCGTTAATACTGAACCCGGCTTGACTAAAATGCCCGGATTGATAAGCGAAAAGTTTTTTAGTACATTTAAAGTATTATCTGATATCTTCATAAATTTCTCCATTATTAAAATAAGACGACGTTATAGTAGATTATATCACTCAGCATAGAAAGTGTCAATCATTTTTTTCACTTTGTCGGACAATTCTTTTATTGTTCCTTGGTTTTCTATTGTATAATCTGGATTACAGCCAATCCAGGCCCATTCCGAATAGTGTATATCTGGTTTGGGTAAAGTTGCGTTTCGATTATGATTTAAAGCAACATCATACCATTCGGGGTTTGGTCCTCTTTTTATCATTACAATCTTTCCGTCCATCTTTCTAATTGATTTTATTTCATTTGGAAATCTAACATCTGTAATGACAAAACAGTTTTTTGGTTGTGTTTGTAATCTATGTTCCATTGAAAGAATCCATATATCATCATGAAAGTTTTCTCGGAACAATTCTGTACCATATAATTGAAGTATTTTTCTTGGTGTAACATCATAACCAAGTTTTTCGGACCACCAAATGTCTTTTTCTTCTCTCCATTTTCTTGAAAATCCGGTATCTCCTTCTAAAAGACTTCGTGGCCATCCAAAAATATGTGATACAGCGTCTTTTAATGGGTAAGCGAAGCTCTCGGAGATATAACCAAACTCATTTAGAATATCTCCGATAGTTCCTTTGCCAGAATTCATGAAACCAACAATACCAATTATCTTTCGAGAAAACATAATCAGATTTTACCCGTAAAGTTTGCAATTCTTGGTAGATCACCGGCAAATTCATATGTTCCTACATGACCAGTTCTCATCCATGGGCACAACCATATTTTTACACCAAGTTTGCGGATCATTTGACAGAAAAAATAATCTTCTGACAGATATCTTTCCGAACTACCTGGAGCATCTGGGCCGCGATCAATGATAGTATCAAAATAAGCATGAATCATTCTTGATCCATCAAAGTGCGCTTGTCCCATATGATCTGGTTTATAACGATATTGAGGATATGCTTCTTCGAATTTTTTGAACACTTCTCGTTTGATCAACATGAAACCGGTTCCAATTTCCATGACTTCCAGAGGTTCTAACACAGAAAATTGTTGTGTTCCGGCAACTGGATTGAAAACAAATTCACCGATCAGACCAGGAAGTTCACTCGGATCGATATCTGGTTTCCTCTTTACAGCATCAGCGACGTTTTTCCAGTTTATTGTTTTCTTTGGATAAGGACCACCGATGATTTCTTTATCCAACGCCAATAATGTCATTACATCTTGTGGGTTATAATGAATGTCTGCGTCAATAAACAATAAGTGTGTGAATCCTTCTGCTCTTAAGAATTCGTCAACCAAATAATTTCTTGCGCGTGTAATTAAACTCTCATTAAAAAGAAATGAAAATTTCACTTCAACGCCATATTGAGCCATCAATCCCTGTAGATCAAGACAGGATTTTGTATATAATCCTAAGCATTGACCACCATACATTGGAGTAGCTAAAAATATTTTCTTTTTTCTTAATTCGTCAGTAGATATTGATATTTCCATTTTTATCCTCTTATGATTTGATATGTTATATTTGCTTCATCAAACATTGTTTTAGAAGCCTCGAAACTTTTGGTCCATCTTTCCAAATCTGGCTCGGGCGTCACAATATGTTTTATTCCACTTTGTATGATTAGTCCAGCACATGCCGAACAGGGAAATAGAGTTGAATAAAGTGTAAAATCAGCAATATTTCTTTTGGCAGATAAGATAGCATTAGCTTCTGCATGAACAGTAAAAGCGTATTTCATATCCCGATTTTCATATCTTTCGGAATAATCTTTTACGCCTTTGGGAAATCCATTATAACCCAAGCTTACTATTTCTTTGCCATTTACAATAATGGCGCCGACTTTAGTGCTTGGGTCTTTGGACCAAGATGATATTTCTTTAGCGAGATTTAGGAATCGAGAATTCCAATCAACATCATTCATTATGTACCTATAACAAAAAAGGGTGCTATATTATATATAGCACCCACAAAAAAGTCAATAACTTTTTTTGTTTATCGCTTAGGCCGAACGGCGCTTGCGATTAGCAGCCCGCATTGCACGGGTTGGAGTACCAAGACGATACACGGAGACCTTGCTGCCATCAGCACGCCGCTTGACATTGGTATAGATGGCATGACCATCCTGACGAAGTTCCGCAATACGTGCGGCAACATTCTGAATACCAAATCGAGCCTGAGCCTGCGCTACAGAAAAGGTGTTATAACCATCCGTCTTAGACAGGAAAGCCAAAAGGCGTTCCTTTACACTTAGTTTATTCGACATACTATTACCTCATTTTCAAAACCGTCTATATTAATCCGGTGCGAGACGGCGAAACTACCACCGAATATCCTGCCAGTATAACAGGTATCTCTATATAAGTCAAGTCTTTTTAGAACGGCGACATTGCTGGATTTGTCGTGGACACATTAACGGCATCAGATGTTGAAATGTTTGTCGTGGACACATTAACGGCATCAGATGTTGAAATGTTTGTCGCGGAAATATCAGCAGCAATATTAGCATTAGGATCGATCATTACAGGAATTGGCTTCGGATTTACTTCCTCATCCACCTTAGCGTACAAGTCCATGAAAGACTTTTTGGTTTCATCATCAAATCGATTTAGACATAGACCGATAGACTTTAGCTTATCTTTATTGAAGATTCCATAAGCGGAGCAGATATGTACCAAACGCCGAGTGGAGATAATATCGGAAATACCACCATCTGCATAAGTTCGGCGGATAATGTCGGCCCATTTTGTCAACATTTCAACAAAGTTGGAATCTTCAATACCATCAGAATTCAAAACATTGGTCAAAATTTTCTTTTCTGTAACAACAGGAGGATATTCCTGTTCCAATGTGATGGAAAATCTTTCAAGAAAAGCTTCATTTAGAATATTGGTACCAATATACTTACCATCATCCGAACCACGACCCTTTGTATTGGCCGTGCCGACAATCGTAAATCCTGGTGCGGGAGATACAAGCTTATTGATCTTCTTTAGATAGATAGCTTTACCTTCAAGAATAGGCTGGAGACACATAATTTTATTCGAAGCAAGGTCTACCTCATCCAACAAAAGGACAGCACCACGCTCCATAGCGGAAACAACCGGACCATTATGCCATACGGTAGCACCATTGATAAGACGAAAACCTCCAATAAGATCGTCCTCGTCCGTTTCAATAGTAATATTGACGCGAAACATTTCCCGATTAGACTTTGCACAAGCCTGCTCGACCATCATGGTCTTACCGTTACCGGAAAGACCAGTAATAAACATCGGATAAAACTTTTTTGAAGCAATAATAGAAGTTACATCATCAAAGTGTCCAAACTTGACATAGCCTGGAGCTTTATGAGGAATCAATGATACATTATGAACCACAACATCGCGGCTTAGATTGACTGTGGTTGCGTTTTCTTCAACAATCGGAGCATTAGAAATAGGAACGGTATTCAATAATACCGGTTTTGATTTGATTTTCTTAACTTTATCGGATTTTCCATTTTTACTCATTGGCGCCACAATTTTATTATTAGAAAGATTATAGACGCCGCGACTAACACGCCGGGAAACATCATTAATGATCCACCACTGACGACCAAGCTTGTTTTTAGCCTCTACCTCCAAAATCTGTTTAGAGGAGTAGGTCGAAGATTTACCAAACTGTTTTTCCATAAGATCGATAAACTTCTGGCGATCAGCAGAAGAAAAACTAGAAACGCGAGCCATAACAAAGTATCCTTTCAGATTTCAATAATAATATTATACATGGAATTAATAGGAAAGTCAACGATTAAAAAATCAATCATAACAATGATATAAGAAATCACGAAAATTCCTTAGCTATCTGTTCAATAAATTTTCCTGCAATAATCCTATTGTTAATCTTGTTTTTGGAATATTCCGTAAACTTTTTAGCCAAAGATTTAACAGTCTTGGCTTTGGTTACATCAATATCTTCAAAATCATCTTCATCGATTTCCATATTTCCGTTGTCTATAATGAAGTATGGATTATATCCTTCACTGTTTAACTGAATAAATCCATTCTTATTGTACGATGAATATAAAGCATCGTAGGAAAGATTGTTATTAGAATAACAAGTGTCTTTAATTTTCTGTCTAACACCATATTTGGATGTTATGAAAAATCCGATAACATTAGTTTCCGTAATATCACGGAGATCATTCAAAAATACACTAGTCATATTATATCCACTGATCCACCGCTCATAATTTTTTTTACTGATAGTGTCCCTAATAATAATCTTATGATATAAATGTCTGCTTATATACTCCAAACCACCATTAATAAAATAAGTATCATTTGAATTGGAAGAACCGTCTGTTAAAAAAACAGTATTGACTATTTGAAGTTTATTGTCCTTTCTGAATTTTCGAACAATATGCCGGGCAATTATAATTGCGTCATTCAAAGGAGTACCGTTAAGTGAATCCTCTTTAGGAACTGGCTTATAGTTATCAATGGTAATATTATTGTCTACAGAATAACCAGCAAATGAAAGTTTCAAACAAGTCATGTTGATACACGCCTGTTTATATTCCTGAAGTGTCATTCTTGAAGATAAGTAATTTCTTAGATTAAGAGAAGAACAAAGAATAATATCACCGTTTTTGTAATCATATTTTTTACTGTTTATACCGTATTTTGTTCCAAATCTTGTTCCATCTTCAACATCGGTAAAACTATAAACATCAAAAGGAATGTTTACTTTTCGACAAAAAGAAACAAGAATAAGTAATTGATCGATGGTATCTTTCATATTTGAGTGCATCGAACCGGAAAAATCAATGAACATGACAAGTCCATGATTTTTACCACCAGTAATCGTGGTTATCTTACGAAACAAATCCTCATTGTATTTGTATGAATGAAGTTTTTGTGTGTCCAAAACACCGGTGCGCGAAATGCTGGCGCGGGAATATTCATTCGCGGCCTTTTTCATTTCAAATTCCCGAACCATGTAAGAGACAATCTTTTCATTAGCTAATCGAAACTTGTTATATACATTAGTGGCAGCCGTATAAAAAGGATCATTAATTTTATAATGTGCGGTAAGTCTATTGTGAACTGATTTATAATCCTCAATAATATTATTCAATTTAATATTTTCAGGAATATTAAGATATAAAATCTTTTTGTTATTGGTATCATCTACCATTTTTTGTCGCATTTTTTCCAAAGTTTCATCAGTTAATGACCGGGGGGCAACCGAACCATCACAAATAACATTATCATCCGATCCGATACCATTTTCATTTCCACCAGACTTCGATGATTCCGTTTTTTCTTCAGGATTATTTTTATCATCACCAGCATCACCAGTATCACCAGTATCACCAGTATCACCGACATCACCAGTGTCACCAGCATCACCAGTATCACCAGCATCATCAGTATCACCAGCATCACCGACATCACCAGTGTCACCGGCATTACCTGTGTCACCAGTATCATCAGTATCACCGGAACTTACATTTTCATGTTTATCTGTTTTGGAAACATTGTTATTCGTTTTACAATAATCGTAAATCCGTTTTGCTACTTTTTTAGCATCCTCAAATGTTTCGCAATTTTCCATAGCGGAAACAAAAAGTTTTTCTTCATCGTTAAATTTAACAAAATATCCAACACCACACTTAAAATGAATATTCAAACGATCAATTAAAGAATATTCATCGATGTTTTTACCTACCAATTCAAAAAAATCACGATTGATCAATTCTTTATAACCATAAAGAAATGATCTCTTTAGACCAGGATACAACCGCTTAATGAGTTTTTCAATGCGGGCATCTTCCACGACATTTAGATAACCCTTTGCGATTAACTTATTATTCTTATCGATATAATCGATTGCGTCCAAAAAAGTATCAACCGGAGTATAAAGAGCATGTCCCACCTCATGACCAACCAATAAATCATAAAGATCGTCGGACATATCTTTCCAAATAGGAAGTCCCAGAATTCGATTTTTTACATCGAAATAAGCACTTTTTATATTATGATGTTCCACGAAAATGTTTTCCGTGGCCATCAATCGCGCAAGATTACTTTTAGAGTTTTTGTTGATTTCCATAAAATTCACCAAATTTTGACATATGATATCATACAAAAAATAAAGTGTATACTAATATTTTTGCATATCTGCCATGCAATTTTTACATGGCTCTATTAGAATAAATTCAAGCAGTTATGACTTTATTCTTATTGTTTTTCTTAATTTTTCCTGAGCCATCATAAGACTTGTTTTTCCTGCTATTTTGGTAAAATTTGAACCATTTTGATGATCCATTTCATGGAGAATGACTCGGGCTGTCAATCCCTCATATCGTCTTTCGTTTGATTTTCCGTCAATATGCTGCCAACTGATAACAACCCATTTAGGTCTTTTGATCTTTAAAAACAAACCAGGATAAGATAAACAACCCTCAATTGTTTCCTCAATATCTTTTGCAACTTCAACTATTTTTGGATTGAAAAAAACCTGTTTATTACTATCGTCTAGCCCGACAGTAAATACATTTAATGAATAATTAACTTGATTTGCCGACAATCCAAGACCTTTATTTTTAAACATTGTGTGAAATAAAGAAGATGCAAAATATACAGGATCAATTTGTGGATTTGAAAAATCAAATTTTTCCGGAATCTTCTTTAGTATAGGATCATTAAACTTTACTAGAACCAAATCATCATAAGATTTGATTAATCCTGTTCCTGTATTGATCTTGATTGTTTTTCCAATAGGCATTTTACCTCACGATTCTACTAAAATTATTAACCTTCTCAAATTTAATAACCTGAGAAAATTTATCAAATAGAATATCATCTTTATGGGATATGACCCAGATATTCAAACCATCTGAAAAAGAGTTAAGAATTTTTAAAAGTTCTTCCGTGGCATTTGAGTCTAATGAAGAATCAAATACCTCATCGAGTAACAATAAATTCGTATTGATACTATTTTTAAGTTTAGCAATTGTTCTCCATGAAAACAGAAGGGCCAAATCTATTTTTTGTTTTTCACCTTCCGAAAAATTATCATAAGAAAATTCATCTCTATGTCTGCTTTTGATTGATTCTTCAAAATTTTCATTTAATGTAAAATTAACAAAGAAATCCATAGATGTTAGATATTTGTTGATAGTCTTGTTTATTATAGGAAGATATTGCTTTATGATTCTCGTTTTTATTCCACTATCTTTCAATAGACCAGAAGCAATATCATAATATTGTTGATCCAATATAATATTTTCTTTTTTGGACTCCAAATCAATTTTCTCTTTTTCTAAATGGTTAATATCGTTTTCTTCTTCAATGTAAGAATTTTTACTATTGATAAGATCGTTATTCTCACTTTGAAGTTTACTGATGTATTTGTTTATACCCTTTATCGTAGTATTATGTCTGATAATTTCCGATTGATGATCCTTGATATTTTCCATAATTTTTTCCATATTTGTTATTTTTTCAGATATGGAATTTATTTTTGTTTCTATTTCTTTTAGACCTGTTTCCAGATCAGACAACTTGATTTCGTTTTCTGAAATTGAATTTTTCTTAAAAGTTTCATCAAGCACTTGATGACATGTCGGACAATCATCATAGGTTTTGTAGAAATCTATTTCTTTTTTGATTTTTGCAGTTTTACTTTCAACTTTACCCTCAATACCAGTTAATGATTTTAATTGTTTTTTGTACATATCTAAGTTGACTAGTTTCTTTTGGAGAATGTCTATATGTTTTTCTATTAATGTTATTTTTTGTGTAATATCATCATTTTGTTTTTGATTGTCCTCAATTTCCACAAGATTTAGTTTTATTTTTTCAGTATTTTTAGACTTGATTTCGTTGATCAGTTTTTTAGTGGATTCAATCTTGACTGCAATTAAACTCAATTCATGCTTAATGTTTGTTTGATTGTCTTTTGCTTCCATAATTTTTTGTTTCAGTATGATATTCATCGAAGAAAATATCTGAATATCGAGCAAATCTTCAATAATTGATCTTCTGTCGGCGGCCGTTAACTGCATGAAAGGCACAAAAGATGCTGATCCAAGAATAACTATTTGGGTGAACGATTTGAAATTCATTTTTATAATGAATTTTTCCAGATATTCCTGATAATCTCTGGATTTAGCTTCCTGATTAACAAGAATATCATCACAATATATTTCAAATATAGCAGGTTTTAAACCACGAATAATTTTATAGTTTTTGTTTCCAATATTGAAATACAATTCTACCATACAATCTTTTTGATTTATGGAGTTCAATACTTGTGGCTTATTGATTTTTCTAAATGGTTTTCCAAACAATGCAAATGTTATTGCATCAAGAAGTGTTGATTTTCCACTACCATTTTTACCAATGATCAATGTTGTTTTATGTTCATTAAGTTTGATTTCAGTAAAAACATTTCCAGTACTTAAAAAGTTTTTCCATTTTATGGAACAAAAGGTAATCATACTTGTTCCAAATTCACGCTTTCAATATAAAGTTCCCTGAGTAAGTTTTTCAAACGGTCTTTATTCATATCCATTTCCATGTTATCGACATAAGTGTTTAGAATAGTCACTGTATCTTGCGCTTCGTCTATATTATCATCAATATCACCAAATGTCAAGTCATTTACGGACTCGACAATAGAAATATCAATAGGATTTTTCTTGTAAACTTTTTCCATAAATCGATCAAATATGTAAGGATTTGTTTTATTGAGAACAACAATTTTGATGTATGAATTTTCAACTTTGCTGATATCAATTTTAGTATAATCGAAATTTTCCTGTTTATCATCATAAACAATCTTGTGAAACATTGAATATGGATTTTTGACAAATATTAATTCCCTAGTAACAGTGTCAAACACATGAAATCCTTTTTGATCCGCATAATCAGACCATGTTATTTCATATTGTGTTCCCAAATAATGAATTTGGCCATCCGTTGATTTATGATGAAAATGTCCTGAAATTACCATATCAAATTTTTCAAACATATTTTTAGACATTCCATCAAGACAAACTGAGCCTCTGTCCATTTCAAATCCCGATATCTCAAGATGACCAAACACAATTTGATTTTTTGTTTGTTTAATCAATTTCAATGAATCTTCAATATTTTCACTATTGATCCACGGTAAAAAGACTACAGGCAGATTATCGTAAATCATTTCACATGGTTTTGAAAAAATCCTAATATTATCGTAAGAACCAAAAAGTTCATCCAAAGCATTTACATCGTTAGTATTCCGATAAGGAACATCATGATTACCAACAAGCATATCAAATGAAATATTTTCTTTTTTCAATCTTTCCGTAAAGTTTTTTCTCCAATGATTCAAAATGACATAGTTGACGAATTTTCTTCTATCTACCATATCACCCAGATGGAGAACATTCGTTATATTATGTTTCTTGATATATGGAAAAAACACATCGTCCCAAAATTTGAAAAAATAGGTATTGAAAACCAGAGAATCATTCCTGGCTCCCATATGAGTATCGTTTATGATCGCTATTCGCATTACGCTCTCTTTTTATGTGCTTTAGCGTATAAATTGGTTTTATGCGCTTTAGCGTATTCTACATCAAATTTCCGAATACAATCATCGATATAATTCCTCATTTTTTCCAATCTTTCGCGATATGGTTGTCTTTGCCATACATTAAAGTTGGAATCCAATAGATTGT
>Ga0194132_10010838_pt1 | contig 11981 bp, 9 predicted proteins | sample TA2KigOf80mmetaG_FD_148612 | JGI IMG/M metagenome (GOLD analysis project Ga0194132, IMG submission 148612) | Freshwater microbial communities from Lake Tanganyika, Tanzania - TA2015054 Kigoma Offshore 80m | ecosystem: Environmental > Aquatic > Freshwater > Lake | place: Tanzania: Lake Tanganyika... | reverse complement strand
TGTCCTGCCGGTCACGGGTCATGATGACGGACTCCTCGCCCATGCGGCCGACGAAGTAGTCGCCGGGCTTCGGAATCTGCGACTCGTGGCCGACGAACAGCCACACGCGGGCGAACACGCGCTCCTGCTCCAGCTTGTAGATCTCCTCGTTGACGTAGACCTCCCGGCTGACGAGCCCGCGCTTCTCATCAACGTACCCTTGCAGGAACGTCTTGGCGGATGTGGTCATGCAGCAACCTCCTTGGAGAACGTACACACACGTTGTGGCTCATCGCCGTCGCGGTTGCCCGGCTGAGAGCGATTGTGGTACTCAATATACACCATCCGGCGCCGTGGCAACCCTCCAATTCGGGACTACGTCGCGTGCGAATCCGTGAAAGTCCGGGCGTGTCCCGTGCAGCACGCGTACACAGCCGCCGGAGGCGAAAACGGTCACCATTCGCCACTCGAATGCCGTCTAGTCGTTGGCACCGTGCCCAATAGGCCTACCGAAGCCTCGGCACGCGACGATATGCGGTCAACAGGACTGAGGGCATCCACTACGCGACGCGTTCACGGGCGGGCCACGGCCATGCATACGCACCGCCGTCGCGTTCACAACGCCCATCGCCGCGCGCGCCGGCCCGTCGGCCGTCGCGGGGCGCCACGGCGGTTTCGCGCGGCGCGGCCAGGCGCTATAGTGCAGCCAATTCCCCCGAGGTGTGCCCCGTGGCGAACGACGGACCAAGACGCGGCATGTGGGTGGACATCGGCGGCGATACCACCACGGTCCGCACCGACGACGACGCGCGCTGGGTGGCGGAGGCGGGCGTCACGCTGGCCTACATCGTCAACAACATGCGCTCCGGCGCCATCAAGTCCTATGACGTGGACGTTGGCCCCTTCCGTGCCCTGGTCACGGCCGAGCCGGGCGACGCCATCGCCATCCGCTTGAAGCCGCGGGCCGAATAGGGCGTCGCGCCGCCGCGACATGGGAACGCCACGGTGCTTCCGGGGCGTTCTGCCGTGGCCGTGGAATGGGGTTGCCCGGCGGCCGCGCCGGGGCAAGGCGCCTAGTGCTCCGGCTCGTCGTCGTCGTGGACGTGCTGGAAGCGCGGGCGCGCCGAGCCCTGCTTGCGGTCGCGGCTGGGCCAGGACTTCAGCCAGCGGCACTCCGGCATGTGGCCGTGGCCGCCACGGTCGGGGCAGGTGCATTCGTGTTCGGCCTGGAACGTGTAGCCGAGCGACATCAAGTGGTTGTCGAACCCGTAGTAGAAGCCCTGGCCGTCGTCTATGGCCCGATAACCGGCGAGGATCGCCGAGACCACTTCATCGCGCGTCGGCTGCATCGCGTAACTCACTTGCGTCATCATCTTTCCACCTCGATGCTGCGCTGGGTGCGCGTAGCGTACCACAGGCGCGGGAGTCGCTCGCGTCTCAGCCGCCGGCGGGCGCCGGGTGCTGGTTGCCCCACCGGTCCCAGTGAGTCACCTCGTGCGCCGGCTTGCGCGTCGTCTTGCCATAACGCTCCTTGTTGGGATAGCCGACGGGAATCGTCGCCATCAGCTCCACGTGCTCCGGCACGCCCAGCAGCTCCTTGAGCTCCTTTTGGAAGCCTAGGGCAATGCTCGTCATCGCCGCGCCCAGGCCAAGGCCGCGCGCCGCCAGCAACAGGTTCTGCGTCGCGGGATACAGGCTGGCGCCGCCCGCGCCCGGTTGCGCGTTGGCCGGGCGCACCCACGCCGGGAAGACGATCGCCGGCACGCGCTCGAACGATTCCACCAGCGGCTTCAAGCGAGGGAAGGGCGGCGGATCGCCGGGCTTCATGCGGCCCAGCGCCGCCTCGTACACGGGCGCGAACCCGCGCTTGGCGTATTCGGCGATCTTGGCGATCGTCGCCATGTCCCGCACGACAATGAATGCCCACGGCTGGCTGTTGCCGCCGCTGGGCGCCTTCGTCGCCGCCTCCACCATCCGGTGCAGCAGCGCCTCCGGCACCGGGTCGGGCTTCAGGCTGCGGATGGCGCGCTGCGTGTAAAGGGCATCGAACAGGCCGATCTGCTGGTCGGTCATCGCACTCTTTCTCCCGCGTGAGGTATTCGCGCCAAGACCATAGCCGAACCGCCGGGGTTGCGCCATCCGCGCGGCGTGGCGCCGCGCCACGGCTGGCGGGCGGGATGGCAAATGCCCCGTTCGCGTATACACTGGCGGCCTCCAAATCCAATGGCGAGGGTGCGTGATGAGCGAAAACCCGGTCGTCGGTTACCTGGGCATGGGCGAGATGGGCGTGCCGATGTCGAAGAACATAGCGAAGGCGGGCTACCCGCTCGTCGTGTGGAACCGCACGCGCGCGAAGGCCGAGGCCGTCGCCGCGTCGATGCCAGGCATCGAGGTGGGCGACACCCCCGCCGACGTCGCGCGCAAGGCCACCGTGCTCATCACCAACGTGTTGGACACGAAGGCGCTGCTCGACGTGGTGGAGGGCCCCAACGGACTCGTCGAGACAATGGCACCGGGCTCCACGCTCATCGACCACGGCACCGTTTCGCCGAACGCGACGCGCGCGCTGGCGGCGCGGCTCAAGGCCAAGGGCATCGGCATGCTCGACGCTCCCGTCAGCGGCGGGCCCACGGGCGCCGAGAGCCGCACCCTGGCGATCATGGTGGGCGGCGACGAGGAAGTCTACAACCGCAACCTGCCGGTCCTCGAGGCGGAGGGCAACAACATCCACCTCGTCGGGCCGTCCGGCATGGGGCAGACGACTAAATTCGTGAACCAGATACTCGTCGTCGCGGCGTTCGCGTCCGCGTTCGAGGCGCTCTCGTTCACCGTGCACGTCGGCGCCGACGTCAACCTGACGGCGCAGGCCATCAACCAGAACATCGGCGGCGCCGCCACGCTGCGCCGCACCGGGCCGCGCATCATGGCGAACGAGTTCACGACCGACGCCGCCGTGCGCCTGTGGGTGAAGGACCTGGCGATGGTGCTGGAGGAGGCGCGGTCGGCCGACATTCCGCTGCCGATGACCGGCGCCATTTACGAGGCGTTCAAGATGCTCGACCAGGCGGGCGCCGGCAAGACCTTCGGCTTCCCCGACGTCGACGGCGTGTGGTCGTGGGTGGCGGAGCGCATGCGCGACATGATGCGGTAGACCGTCGCCCGCTCGCCGCCCGGCGCGATGCACGCCGAGACGCCAGAGGGCCGCCCAACGGGGCGGCCCTCGTGCTTGCCGGCGGTCGACGGCCCCCCCCCCATGCGGGGCGGGGCGTCAGGAAACGGGCGTTTCGACGCGGGTGCGGGCGCTCCGCACTACCACGCCGCGGAAGCCGTAGGCCAGCGGGACGGCGAACGTGAACAGCGACACGATGAACCAGACGAGCGACCAGAAGTGGGCGAATATCCACATGAAGTTGGTGCTGAACTCGGTTGGCTCGTGCGCGTACAAGAACGCGAAGGTCGACACCGGGGCCAGCAAGGCGGTGGCGCGCACCAGCAGGGGCATGCGGCCGCCGAAGTAGCCGACGAGGCCCGCCTGTCCCACGAAGATGGCCGTCGCCACGGTGAGGAAGATGAGCCAGAACTGCGGCGAGACCACGCTGACGCCGACCAGCATGATTTCAGGGGCGAAGAAGACTAGGAAGGGCAAATACATGGCGCCGCCCGCGTACTTCGTCGCCTCGATGCTCGCCTTCATATAATTGGCGCCCGCCATTTGGCCCGTCACCAGCACCGTCGAGGCCACCGGCGGGTTGATGTTGGGGAACACCATGCCGGTGTAGAACATGACGTAGTGGGCCACCATGAGCGGGGCGCCCAGCTTCACCATGGCCGGGGCCAGGAGCACGGCGGTGATGACATACACGGGCAGGGGCGGCAGACCCAGGCCCAGGACGTAGGACAGGCCGATGCCGATGGCGAGCGTGAGGATGAGGATGCCCTGGCCCCAATCGACCACGAGCGAGGCGACGCGGAGGCCCAGGCCCGTTTGCGTGATGGCGCTGAGCATCACGTCGAGCGTGGCCGCCGCCATGGCGATGCCCGACGCGAGGATGAACGCGGAGGTGAGCGACCGCCGCCACGTCTTCCATTCGGGGTCCGGCTGAATGACGCCGCGGTTCGCCAGCAGCCACACCACGCCCCACACCACCAGAATGGTGACGATGGTGAGTAATACCGACAGCTGCACCGACAGGTCGTTCACCAGCAGCGTCATCAGCACGCCCATGGGCAGCACGAGCTGCGCCGCCGCGACCATCGTTTGCTTGCCGCTCGATTGCGGTATGAACTCCTCGATCGACGCGGCTAGGTTGTCGCGCTTCGCCTGTAGCGAGATGTAGGTCGCCAGGCCCATGTAGAACAGCACCGCCGGGAAGATCGTCGCGATCACGATGTCGATGTAGGAGACGCCGATGAAGTCCGCCATGATGAAGGCCGCGGTGCCCAGGATGGGTGGCGTGACCGCGCCGGCCACCGAGGCCACCGCCTCGATGGCGGCCGCCTGCTCCGGCGTGTAGCCCGTCTTCTTCATCATGGGAATGGTGATGACGCCCGTGATGCCCGCGTTGGCCGCGCCGCCGCCAGTGAACGTCGCCACCGTGCTGGAGCTGACCACCGCGACGAGGCCGGCGCCACCCGAGACGCGCCGGGTGATGCCGCGCGACAGGCTCCAGATGAACGCCGCGCCGCCGGAGGACTGGAGGAGCGCGCCCATGGCCAGCAGCATGAACAGGAAGGTCGCGCTCAGCTCGATGATCTGGCCGCCGACGGCTTGGAACGACAATGTGGCCGTCGCCCGCTTGAAGCTGGTGTCGGCCGTCCGCAGCAGGTCGGGCAGCCACGATGCGTCGCCGACATACACGTAGGCCATGAAGATCGAGGCCGACACCGCGAACACCGGCCCGAACATGACCCAGGAGAGGTAGAAGATGACGGCCAAGACCGTGAACATGAAAGCGACCTGCGTCCACGGTTGGAAGCCGATCCGGATGTAGAGCGTGTCTTGGACGACGAAGATGTAGCTGAGCGACGAATAGATGATCGCCGCCAGCGCCACCACCCACAGCACGCGCGCCAGCGAGCGCTTGCGCCGCAGCATGACCAACAAGACGATGGTGGACGTGAGCGCGAGGTGCACCAGCGGCTTCGTGATGAGACCTTGCGCGAAGAAGACGTTGTAGATCGAGTGCAGGACCGTGGCAATGCCAACCGCGAAGATAGCCCAGTTTATCCGCGCGGACGCGACGTCGATCTTTCGCTCGGAACCGGCAAACTCCTCCACAATTTACCTCCGCTGTGGTGAATAGGGTGTCGCGGCGTCCCTCATGCCGCGTCATACCGCCGTCATCGTCTCGACGATCCAGCCCCCAACCGCCTCCGACCCCCTCGCGCCACCACCGCCACCGTGCCGGCCCAGCGAAACCCACCGATCGTGGGCGCCGAACGAGCGGCCACCGTCCCTCGGCGCGACGGTGGCCCGGACTCCCGCGCGGCGCACCCCCAAGCGGCCCGCTTGGAAGCCGCTCGCGGGCCTGATGGCGCCGTGCGCGCATCGCTGGTACCCTATCACATCCGGCGGCGGTTGTGACCACACCGACGAAAAAGCGCCGTCTCCTTGCCCGCTGGGCCGCGATCCGCTCCAACTGACGCCGTGCGCGCACACCAGTCAAGCCGCGCCCATGCGACGGAGGCGCGGCAGGGCCGCCAAATTAAGGAAGGGCGAGCACCGCCCATGAACGCGCCGCCCCGCGTTGCCCATCGCAGGCTTCGTGGACGCCTCGTTAGCCGATGCCCACCCCCTTGGCGAGCATGCGCGCAACTATAGCGGTTGTAGGCGAAACGTCAAGAACCGCCACGACTGTCTCGGCGCGCCGCCGGACGGCGGCCAACCCCTCCGCGACTCGTGGCGGGCAAACCGCCATGCGACGAATGGCCTCGCTGCACGCGCGCGCGACGGCGGCCGTGGGGCGGCCGCGTGTATCGTTATGCTCGGAGCTGATAGGGGATGTCGACCACGACGATGTTCGGCTTCGAGAGCAGCGCCATCTTCAGGCGCAGCGCGCTCTGGCTGTGCAGGAAATATTCCCACCAGTGTTTCGGCACGAACTCCGGCACCACCACCGTCACCGGCGAGTTGGGGCTGCGCTGGCTCAACACTTGGATGTAGCGCAGCAGCGGGCCGGTCCAATCGCGGTAGGGCGACTCAATGATGACGAGCGGGACGTCCGGCACCATCTGTTCCCACCGGTCGCGCAGGGCGTTCACCTGGGAGAGGTCGTCGGAGACGTGCACGGCGCGCACGTCGGGCGACATGCTGCGGGCGTAGGCCAGCGCCTCGATGACGGGCTTGTTCAAGTCGGCGATGGGCACGATCGCCATTTGGGGGTGGGCGAAGCGCCGCACCGCCGAGCGCGTATCCAGCCGCAGCTGCCGGCCCAGCAGCCGGTAGTGGCGGTTGATGGAGCGCATGAGCAGCGAGAGCAGGGGAATGAGCAGCACGATGATCCACGCGCCCTGCGTGAACTTCGTGATGACCACCTCGATGGCGACGGTGCAAGTGACGAACGCGCCGAAGGCGTTCAGCGCCAGCGCGAACCGCCGGCCCTTCTCGCGCGAGCGGCGCCAGTGGATCACCAGCCCGACCTGCGCCAGCGTGAACGCGATGAACACGCCGACGGTGTAGAGCGGGATGAGGCTGGAAACGCTGCCCTGGTAGACCACGATGAGCAGCGCGGCCATGACGCCGACCACGCCGATGCCCGTGGCGAGCGACAGCCGCCGCCCGCGGAAGGCGAACTGGTTGGGCATGAAGCGGTCGCGCGCCAGCACCAGGCTGATGCGAGGGAAGCCGACGAACGCGGTGTTCGCCGCCAGGAACAGCAGCATGGCGGTGGCGCCCTGCACCACCACGTGGAACCACCCACGCCCGACCGACAGCGTCGCCAGCTGGCTCACCAGCGTTTGCCGCTCCTCCGGGTCGGGCACCAGGCCGATCTGCGTGGTGAGGAACCCCAGCCCCAGGAAGATGATGCTGAACAGGCCGGCCATCATGAACAGCACGATGATGCCGTTGCGCGCCTCCGGCCGCTTCAGCATCGGCAGGCCGTCGGCCACGGCCTCCACGCCCGTCAGGGCGACCGCGCCCGCCGAGAAGGCGCGCAGCACCAGCAGCAAGGTCAGCGCCTGGCCGCCGCCCTCCAGCCAATCGGGCGGGGGGGTGTATTCCGGCATCGTGCCGGTGGCGAGCCGGAACACGCTGATGCCGATGAGGCCGAAAATGGCGAGCAGGTAGATGTAGGTCGGCACGGAAAAGAGCGCGCCGCTCTCCCGCACGCCGCGGAGGTTGGCGACGGTGAGCATGGTGATCGCCACCAGCGCCAGGAGCACGCGGTGGTCGTAGAGCTCCGGCAGCGCCGACGTGACCGCCGCCACGCCCGCCGCGATGGACACCGCGACCGTGAGCACGTAGTCGATGAGCAGGCACGACGCGGAGATGAGCCCCGCCGTGGTGCCCAGGTTCTCGCGCGAGGCCTCATAGCTGCCGCCCCCGCCCGGATAGGCGCGGATGACTTGCGTGAACGACGTCGCCACGATGGCGACCACCGCCACCAGCGCGAACGAAATCGGCATCGTCAGGCTGGTCGCGCCCGCACCCGCGAACGCCAGCACGCGCGTGAGGTTCTCGGTGGCGTAGGCCGACGACGAGATGTTGTCGGAGGCCAGAATGGGCAGCGCCTTCGACTTCGGCAGGCGCTGGGCCGACTCCTCGGCGCTCGCCAGCGGCATGCCGAACAGGCCGCGGCGCAGTCCCGCCGAGATCTTGTTCAGCGTGCCGGCGATGGGCGATGCGAAATTGGTGACGCGGAGAATCCCCGTTCCCGCCTCTTGGAAAGGCTGGGTTTCCGGGGTTTCGCCCTGCTGCGATTTGCGGTCCGGCCCCGTAGAGGGGGTCTCTGGTTTTCGTGCCATCCGTTAGCTGCCCGAAAGTGCCCATGTTACTCCCTCGGAACAAGTCTGTTAAGTCACCCACGCCTCCTTCGGCCCGTTGCCGTCGCCCGCCTCGCGGCATGCCTCCGCGCGGCGCGGCCCGCGGCCCCCCGCCAGTCAAGGCTACGTCGCCGGCTCCGGCGCGCTGCATACCGCCAAAAGGGTGGAAACATCGTCCGAACGGAGCCCTCGCGGCAGGCCCGCGTCATCGCTTGGACGGCGGCTTCCCGGCTAGCAAATCGCGTGCGGCAGCCCCCGCGCGGCTTGGCCGGCGCGATGGGCCGCGTGCGCCGGCATCCCATACGTCATGCCCGGCTCCTCGAAGAAGCGCCGCGCGGCCGGGTGGAAGTGGTACGACGCCAGCATTATGTTCGGCAGCTGGCCGTCCGCCAGCAGGCGGCCGTTCGCGTGCGCGGCGCGGAAGTCCTCGCGGTGGTCCCACGCCAGCTTCATCACGTCATACATCACCTGCTCGGGCACCTCCGGCGCGGCCGCGAAGCCGGGCGTGAAGGCGATGTAGTTCGCCTTGAACGTCGCGGGCTAATAGTTCAGTCCCAGGCCCTGGCGGAACGCCCCGGGGCACACCGGGTTCGGCTCCAGCGCCGTCTTCGCCGCGGCCGATGCGCCTTGAAAGAGCGCGGCGTCGCCGTGGTGCAGCGTGTAGGCGCGGCGCGTCCGCATCGGCTCGGCGCCGGTCACGGTCGCCCACTGGTCGATGATGCCGATGGTCGTGCAGTCCACCTGGCCGTTGATGTAGGCCTGCGTCTGCTGGGCGGCGGAGGTGTGCTCCACCTTTTGCATGGCGTTCCACACGCCCGCCTGGGTCGCCAGTGCCTGCACCGCCCGGTAGGTTACGTTGCCGGCCACGCCCAGCGCCACCTTCTTGCCCGCCAGGTCGGCCAGCTGCGTGATGGCGGGGTTGGCGCAGATGACGCCGATCGAGCTGTTCGGCGCGGTCACGAACAACGCCTGGAGCGGCGTGACGGGCCGCGTGAGCGGGTCCCAGCCGTTGTTGTAGGTGCCGATGTCGAGCGGCGAGAAAGTCGACATGAAGAACTGGCGTTTGTCGGGCTTGTTGGCGTAGGCCAGGAATGCGTCGGGCCCGACGCCGACGACGGGCGCGAGGCGTATCCACGGGTGGCGGGAGTTGACGATGTTGGCCGTGGCGTTGCCGAGGGCGTGCGCGGCGGTGCCGGCGCCGCCGACGAAGAACCGCAGTTCGTAGAACGATGGACCCTCCGGCGTGGGCGTCGGGGTGGCGGTGGGAGTGGCGGTCGGCGTCGCGGTGGGCGCGGCCGTCGGCGTGGGCGTGGCTGTCGGCGGCGGGGTTGGCGTCGGCGTTGGGCTGGGCGTGGGGGGCGGGGTGGCGGTGCATGCGGCCGACACGGTCAGCGCGAGCAACGCTGCACGCCGAAACCATTGCCAGCCCATGAAGTCCTCCCCGGCAGAAGTATCCGAGACTATACCGTAAACACGCCGCTAGGTCGCAGGGGAGGGCCGCGAAAGAGAGGCCCCCGGTTTCGGGGGCCTCTCCGTGCGTGTCAAGGGCGTCGGGCCGGGGGCTGCTAGCAGGTCGCGTTGGGCTTGCCCTCGGACTTGATCTTGGCGAGGTAGGCCTCGTGGCCGGCCACGCCATAGGGCACGCTGATTTCCTTATAGAAGCGGGCCGCGCCGGGGTGGAAGAACTTCTGGTCCAGCACCAGGTTCGCCATCAGGCCGTCGGCCATGAACCGGCCGTTGACGTGGAAGTTGCGGTACTCCTCGCGGTTGTTCCAGGCGGTCTTCACCAGCTCGTAGATCACGTCCTCCGGCACCTGGGGCGGGGCGGCATAGCCGGGGGTGAAGGCGATGTAGTTGGTCTTCAGGCCGCGGGTTGGCTCGTAGTTCAGCTTCAAGGGCTCGCGGAAGGCGCCGGGGCAGACGGCGTTCGGCTCCAGCGGGAGCTTGGCGGTGCCGGCCGCGGCCTTGAACAGGGCGGCGTCGCCGTGGTTGACGGTGTAGGCGCCGCGGGTCTGCATGGGCTGGGCGGCGCTGCTGGTCGTCCACTGGTCGATGATGCCGATGGAGGTGCAGTCGATGCGGCCGTCGATGTAGGCGGCGGACTGCTGGGTCGACGACGCGATGGTCTGGTAGTTGATCTTGTCCCACACGCCGATCTGCTCGGCCAGGGCCTTCACGCCGTTGTAGGTGCCGTTGCCTGGCACGCCGAGAGCCACCCGCTTGCCGGCCAGGTCATTGAGGGTGCGGATGTTGGGGTCGGCGCAGATGGTGCCGACCGAGCTGTTGGGCGATTGCAGGAACAGGGCCAGCATCGGCTCGATCGGCTTGTCGAGCGGCGAGGCGCCGTTGAGGAAGGTGCCGATGTCGAGCTGGCTGAAGGAGTTGATCATGAAGGGGCGCTTGTCGGGCTCGTTGGCGTAGGTCAGGATGCCCTCGGGGCCTTGCGTCTCGACGATGCGGAGGCGCAGCCACGGGTGGTTCTTGTTGACGATTTCGCCCGTGCCGACGCCCAAGGCGTAGGACGACGAGCCCTGGCCGCCGACGAAGAGCGTCAGCTCATACCGGCTGCGCGGGGTCGGCGTTGCGGTGGGCTGCGGGGTCTGCCCGGGTGCCGTGGTGGGGGTTGGCTTCGCGGTGGGGGTTGGCGTCGCGGTGGCTGCCGGGCCGGACGACGTGGGCGTCGCCGTTGGGTCGGATCCGCAGGCCGCGAGCGTCGCGAGGACGCCGATGGCCCCGAGCAGGAGCACAAGCAAGCGCTTCATGTGCGTGACCTCCAATCGTTGGGTCCGCGCGATGGCGCGGTTAAGCGAGCAAGTCTATCTTGCATGCGGCTTTTGTCAATCTCCCGTTTTAGGTTTTTGACAATAAGCCTCGATGCATCACCATCGAATCTAGGTCCGGCCATGCATTCCGTGTCGGAACCCGCGCCGCGAGGCGCTGCCGAGTGAGCGCCAGTCTATCCTCCGGTCGAGCGCCGTCAACTGTCTCGCATGCCAATGTAGACGGCGGCATATGGACAAGCGCGACCGCCATGCGGACGGCGGCGTGCTCGCCGCCCGCCGTTGCCTGGCCGACGCGCGTCACGCATGGGAAAGCGAAGCGCCCCGAAGTCATTCGGGGCGCTTCCATCGCCGTCGTGTCGACCGCCGCGGGTTTACCGGGTACCGGCCTGCTGCATGCCGTTGGGCACGGGCGCCCGCGCCGCCGATTGCTGCCGCGGCATCACCGGCCCGCCCTGGTGTGCGAAGCATCCCACGTCGATGATCGTGCCGCTGTTCTGGCGGGCGTCGTCTGACAGCAGGAACTCCACCGCGAACGCCACCTCTTCCGGCTCGGTGTTCCGGCCCGTCACCGTTTGCAGGCCGGCGTTCTGAATCCCCGGCATGAACTCCGTCATGCCCGTCACGGGGGCGCCGCCGGGGATCACCATGTTCAGGCGGATGTGGTCGTGAATGTAGTCGTAGGCCGTCGCCATCGTCAGCGCATACAGCCCGCCCTTGCTCGCGCAGTAGGCGGCCAGGTTGCCGCGGCCCCACTGGGAGCCGGAGCCGACGTTGACGATGGAGCCGCCGCCCTGCCGGATCATGTGCGGCATCACCGCCCTCATCATCAGGAACGCGCCCTTCAGGTTCACCTCGACCACCTTTTCGAAGATGGCGTCGTCGGTCTCCAGCAGCTTGCCGAAGGGGTGGATGGCCGCGTTGTTCACCAGCCCGTCGATTTTGCCGTACTTCTCCAGCGCGAACCGCACGATGCGGTCCACGTCGGCCTTCCTGGTCACGTCGCCTTCCAGCAGGTCGGCGTGGAGGCCCAGGCTGTCGAGCACGGCCTTCGTCCCGTCGATCCCGCGCTCGGCGGTGCTGCCCACCTGCCGCGATTCGAGGCCGAACGCGACGACGCGATAGCCCCGCTCCGACAGGACGCGCGTGATGGAGCGTCCGATGCCGTAGGTGCCGCCGGTGACGATGACGACCTTGCCGTTGCCTCGGCCCATGTTGGTGCCGTTCACGGTGCGCTCG
>Ga0194132_10010837_pt1 | contig 11982 bp, 11 predicted proteins | sample TA2KigOf80mmetaG_FD_148612 | JGI IMG/M metagenome (GOLD analysis project Ga0194132, IMG submission 148612) | Freshwater microbial communities from Lake Tanganyika, Tanzania - TA2015054 Kigoma Offshore 80m | ecosystem: Environmental > Aquatic > Freshwater > Lake | place: Tanzania: Lake... | reverse complement strand
GGGTCGACTCGACGATCCTGTTCGAGGAGCTGGCCGGCGGCTGTACATCGACGGCCGCCTACATCTCGATCCACAACATCGCAGCGTGGATGATCGATGCCTACGGTACGCCCGAGCAGCGGCGACGATGGCTGCCCGGCCTGTGCCGTATGGATCACTTCGCGAGCTACTGCCTCACCGAGCCGGAAGCCGGCTCGGATGCCGCCGCGCTTCGCACCCGGGCAGACAGGCAGGGCGATCACTACGTGCTCAACGGCAGCAAGGCGTTCATCTCTGGCGGCTCGCGGTCCGACGTCTACGCCTGCATGGTGCGGACGGGCGGCGCCGGAGCAGGCGGAATCACCTGCGTGATCGTCGAGGCCGGAACGCCCGGGCTCAGCTTCGGCAGGCCTGAGAAGAAGATGGGCTGGAACAGCCAGCCTACCAGCATGGTCGTGTTCGCGGACTGCCGCGTACCGGTGGTCAATCGCATCGGCGCCGAGGGCGAAGGTTTCAAGATCGCCATGCGCGGGCTCGACGGCGGCCGGCTCAACATCGCCGCCTGCTCGCTGGGCGCTGCCCGCGCCTGCCTCGAGGCGGCGCAATCCTACCTCAAGACCCGGCGCCAGTTCGGGCGGACGTTGGCGGAGTTCCAGGCCCTTCAGTTCAAGCTCGCCGACATGGCGACGGAGCTCACCGCAGCGCGCCTCCTGGTGCGCTACGCGGCGAGCCGCCTCGATCGCGATGCCGAGACCGCGCGCGCGGTTTGCGCCATGGCCAAGCGCTACGCGACCGACGTCGGTTTCGCCGTTGTCAACGACGCGCTGCAGCTTCACGGCGGCTCCGGCTACATGCGCGAGGTCGGCATCGAGCGCTTCTTGCGCGATGTCCGCGTCCACCAGATCCTCGAGGGCACCAACGAGATCATGCGCGTGATCGTGGCGCACGATCTGCTCGGGGCCGATGGCGGTGGATGAGGCGGACGAGGTCGTCTTCGAGATCCGCGGGGCCATCGGGCTCATCACGCTCAACCGGCCGGCGCCGCTGAATGCCCTGACGCACGCCATGTGCGTGCGCATTCACGCGGCGCTGCGCGCTTGGATCGCCGACGATGGGGTGCGCGCGATCGCCATTCGCGGCGCCGGCGACCGCGCCTTCTGCGCCGGCGGCGACATTCAGGCGCTGTACCACGCCGGTCGGGCGAAAGCACCGCTCGCGACCGAGTTCTACCGCGATGAGTACCGGCTGGACGCTGCGATCAAGCACTGCCCGAAGCCGTACATCGCGCTTCTGGACGGTATCGTGATGGGCGGCGGCGTCGGCGTGTCCGTGCACGGTAGCCACCGGCTCGCGACCGAGCGCATCGTGTTCGCGATGCCGGAAACCGGAATCGGGTTCTTTCCCGACGTCGGCGGCAGCTACTTCCTGCCGCGCTGCCCCGGGGCCATCGGCATGTACCTGGCGCTGACCGGCGCCCGCCTCGGACTCGGTGACGCGCTTTGCGCCGGGATCGCAACCCACGCCATTGACCGCCGCTCGATCGATCACGTGGTGGCGGCACTGGCAGCGCTGAGCGGGCGCGCCGATCCCTCTGCGGTCGATGAGATCGTGCGCGCAGCCGCATTGCCGGCGCCGGCGGCGCCGCTCGAGCAGCACCGCGCCGTCATCGACCACTGTTTCGCGGCGGACACCGTGGCCGGCATCCTGGCGGCATTGGAGCGGGAGGGCACGCCATGGGCGCAGGCGGCCGCAGCGGCGGTACGGGCCAAGTCGCCGACTAGCTCGATCGTCGCCCACCGCCAGCTCCGCGCCGGCGCCACGCTCGCCTTCGATGATTGCCTGCGGCTCGAGTTCCGGCTCGCCTGTCGGTTCATGGAGGCGCATGATTTCTACGAGGGCGTCCGCGCGGCGGTGCTGGATAAGGACCGCCACCCGCGCTGGCGCCCGGCCGCGCTTGAGGGGGTAATGCCGGGCGATATTGAGCGCTATTTTGCCGATCTCGGGGCGGAGGAATTGCGTTTCGACTAGGGAGGATGCATGGCGAACGTTGGTTTCATCGGCCTTGGTCACATGGGCAAGCCGATGGCTCGCAACTTGATGAAGGCGGGCCACCGGGTAGCTGGTTTCGACATCGTGGCCGGGGCTGCGGCAGCGGCCGGCACGCGCGCCGTCGAGTCCGCGAGCGAGGCCGTACGCAAGGCCGACGCGGTGATCACCATGCTGCCGAGCGGGACCGAAGTCCGCCAGGTCTACCTCGGCGAGGGCGGCCTCCTGCTAGCGGCGCGACCGGGCACGCTGGTGATCGACTGCTCGACGATCGATGTGACGACGGCCCGCCAAGTCAACATTGCCGCCGCTGCGCGGGGGCTCCAGATGATCGATGCGCCCGTGTCGGGCGGCGTCAAGGGGGCGGAAGATGGCACGCTGACGTTCATGGTCGGGGGTGAGGAGAGCGCGTGCGAGGCGGCCCGCCCGTTCCTCGGCAGCATGGGCCGCAACGTCATCCACGCCGGTGCCGCCGGCAACGGCCAGGTCGCCAAGATCTGCAACAATCTCATGCTCGGCGTCGCGATGATCGGCGTGTGCGAGGCCTTCGTATTGGCCGAGAAGCTTGGCCTGGCGGACCAGAAGCTGTTCGACATCGTGGCCAAATCCTCAGGCCAGAGCTGGGCGCTCACGAGCTACTGCCCGGTGCCAGGGCCGGTCCCGACCTCGCCGGCCAACCGCGCCTACCAGCCCGGATTCACCGCCGCAATGATGCTGAAGGACCTGATCCTGGCACAGCAGGCGGCCCACGCCGCCAGGGCGCCTGCCCCGCTCGGCGCCGCGGCCGCCGCGACCTACAGCCTATTCGCCGCAATGGGTCACGGCGATCTCGATTTCTCGGGCATCATCACGATGCTGAGGGGCGGGCGGCCGGCCGAGCCGCAGCCGGCGCCGTGAGCGCGCCGTGGCGCGGTGCGGACCGGGCGCCCGTTATCGATCTGGCCGATGACCACGCCGACGTGCGCGAACCGGTGCGAGCCCTCTGTGCCCGGTATCCAGCCGCCTACTGGCGTGACAAGGACCGCGCTCGGACCTACCCGACCGAGTTCGTCGCGGCGCTGAGCGAGGCGGGTTTCCTCGCCAGCCTCATCCCCCAGGAGTACGGCGGGAGTGGCCTCGGCCTCGACGCCGCGGTCGCGATCCTCGAGGAGATCCACGGCAGCGGCTGCAACGGCGCGGCGTGTCACGCGCAGATGTACACCATGGCGACCCTCCTCAATCATGGCTCGGCCGCGCAGAAGGCTGCGTATCTGCCGGCCATCGCCAAGGGGACGCTCAGGCTGCAGGCCTTTGGCGTGACCGAGCCGACCACCGGTTCCGACACCACCCAGCTCAAGACCACCGCGCGGCGCGTCGGTGATCACTATCGGATCAACGGCCAGAAGGTGTGGATCTCGCGGGTCGAGCACTCCGACTTGATGCTCCTGCTCGCGCGCACGACGCCGGCCGATCAGGTGCGCAAGCGGAGCGGGGGACTCTCGGTCTTCCTCGTCGATCTGCGCACGGCGGTGGGGAACGGGCTCACGGTGCGGCCGATCCGCACCATGATCAATCATGCCACCACCGAGCTCTTCTTCGATGATCTCGCCGTGCCCGCGGCCAATCTGATCGGGGTCGAAGGCGAAGGCTTCGGCTACATCCTCGACAGCATGAACGCCGAGCGCATCCTGATTGCGGCCGAGTGCATCGGCGATGCACGCTGGTTCATCGCCAGAGCGAGCGACTACGCCCGCACCCGCTCGGTGTTCGGGCGACCGATCGGAGCCAACCAGGGCATCCAGTTTCCGATCGCCCGCGCCTATGCCGCGACGGCAGCGGCGGCGCTGGTGGTGCGGCAGGCAGCGGCGTTGTTCGATGCCGGCATGCCGTGCGGCGAGCAGGCCAACCTGGCCAAGCTCCTGGCCGCCGATGCCTCATGGCAGGCAGCCGACATGTGTGTGCAGACGCATGGCGGCTTCGGCTTTGCCGAGGAGTACGATATCGAGCGCAAGTTCCGCGAGACGCGGCTCTATCAGATCGCGCCGGTCTCGACCAACCTGATCCTCGCCTATATCGGCCAGCACGTTCTCGACCTGCCGCGCTCCTATTGAGCGGGTGGTCAGCGCGCGGGCGCCCGGGCCGGCCTGAGCTCGGCGAAGGCGTGGCGCCCGACGTGCACCGCGGCAGTCAGCGCCAGCACCGCCATGATCGCGGCCACCGCCAGGTCGGGCCAGCCCGTGCCGCTGCCGAAGACGCCCAGCGCCGCGAGCAGGACGGAGAGATTGCCGATCGCGTCGTTGCGGGTGCAGAGCCAGACCGAGCGCATGTTCGCGTCGCCGCCGCGGAAGCGATAGAGGAGGAACGTCACACCAATGTTCACCGCCAGCGCCAGTGCGCCGACGCCGCCCATCACGGCGGCGCCGGGCAGCGGTTGCACGATCGAGGCGTAGGCGGCGCTCGCCAGCACCCCGACGCCGAACAGCGCCATCGCCAGCGCCTTGAGCAGAGCCGCATAGCTCCGCCACACGGCGGCGAAGCCGAGGACCAGCAGACTGACGGCGTAGTTCGAGGCATCGCCGAAGAAATCGACCGCATCGGCCTGCAGCGCGACCGAGTGGGCGCCGAAGCCGGCCGCCGCCTCGATGACGAACATGCCCGCGTTCAGCGCCAGCGCGATCCACAGCGCGGTGCGGAAGCCGCGCGCGACCGACGGCGGGCCGTGGCTATGCGCGCAGTGCGTCGACACCTCAGGCGACCTTGAGGCCGGCCCCGGCCTCGCGCACGTGGCGGCCCATGTCGGCAAGCACGGCGCGGATGTGCTCGTCATCGGCCGTGTAGTAGACGCGTTTGCCCCGGCGCTCCGCCCGCACGATACGCGCGCCCCGCAGGAGCCGCAGGTGGTGGCTCACCAGCGGCGCCGAAAGCCCGAGGCCGCGCGCGATGTCGCCGACGCAAGTCGGGGCATCGATGCAGGTATAGAGGATGCGCAGGCGTGTCGGATCGCCCATGAGGCGGAACATGTCGGCCAGGTCGGTATAGTGCTCGGGACGCAGCATGACGAACACATATAAATAACTGTTTAATGCTTTGTTGGGAATACGTGCGGCCTGCCCAAGGGGCCGGCTGAATCAGAACTTGCCGTGGCGGCGGTAGGCCTCACGCGGATCGGTGCCGGCGAGGATCGCGCTCCGCACCTTGTTCTCGGTCGCCATTGCGGCCTCGGTCCGCTCGATCACCGCTACGGCGTGCGCGCCGGGGATGACGATGACGCCATCGCCGTCGGCGAGCACGTAATCGCCCGTGGCGATGCGGACCGTGCCGATCGTGATCGGCTCGCCGAGCCCACGCGCCAGCCAGCGCCCGACGATGTCGCGCGGCGTGCGGAAACGGCAGAACACGGGAAAGCCCCGCTCGATGATGAAGCGGCTGTCGCGGCAGCCGCCATCGACGATGTAACCGAGGACGCCACGCCGCTGTAGCGTCTCGGCTGAGAGCTCGCCCATCAGCGCGATCTCGGAGGTGTTGGGCTGGTACACCGCCACATGCCCCGCCGGCGCCAGCGCCAGCGCCTCGGTCCAGCCGAGCAGCGTCTGGTGCGGATCGCGCCCCATCTCGAGGTCGCCCGAGAAGGTCCACGCCGGACCCGCGAGCGTCATGCCCGGCGCGAGCGGAGCGATGGTGGAGGGCAGGACCGCCTCGCCGAGCCCGAGCTCGCGCATCACATCGTAGACCGCGCCCGTGTAACAGCGCCTGAGCCGCGCGGTGAGGCTCTCGGCTGCGCTCACGGGCTGCCCGGCCGGCGGTAGCCCTCGAAGTTGCCGCACACGGCGATGAGCTGGCCCGAGACGTGGCGGCCCGCATCGGAGCTCAGGAACAGCGCCATCTCGGCGATGTCGCGCTGTGACACCATGGTGCGCATCGAGATCATCGAGAGCACGGTCGGCAGCCACTCATCGTAAGTCCTGCCGGCCGCCGCCGCTTGCTTCTCCAGCACGTTGCGGAGCCGCGGCCCCTCGACGGCGCCGGGCAGGATCGCGTTGACGCGGATGTTGTCGGGACCGAGCTCGTAGGCCGCCTCGGAGGTGAAGCCGCAGACCGCGAACTTCGAGGTCGAGTAGGGCGTACGCAGCGGCATGGGAAATCGGCCGGCGACCGAAGACAGATTGACGATCGCCCCGCCGCCCGCGGCCCGCAGCGGCGCGACCGCGCGCCGGGTGCAGAAGAACTGGCTATTGAGATTGACTGCCATCGTCCGGGTGAACTCTTCGGGCGTCACCTCGGCGAAAGGCTTGGTCGGGCCGGCGATGCCGGCGTTGTTGATCAGGATGTCGAGGCCGCCGAGCCGCGGCAGCGCTTCGTCGAACAGGCGATCGACCGCGGCCGGGTCGGCGACGTCGGCGACGCTGGCGCCGAACTCGGGTCGCTCCGCCCTGACCTTGGCCAACGCGGCCTCGTCGATGTCGCAGAGGTGGATTCGGGCGCCGTTCTCGGCGAAGACGTCGGCGATGACCCGCCCGATGCCCGAGGCGCCGGCGGTGATGAGCGTACGCTTACCCTTGAGCGCGATCTCCATCTGGGTCTCCCTGCGGTCAGGTCTCTGACGGTTCCGGCGCCACCGGCTTACGAGCCGGGGTCGATCGACAGGCTGCCGCCGTCGGTCACCGTGGCGGAAGAGCCGGGATAGAGCACGACCGTGGTGAAAGAGGACTCGATGATCGCCGGTGCCTGCACCCGGTCGTGGCGATTGAGCGCCTCGAAGTTGTGGACGCTCGCGTCGACGTAGCCCGTGCCGGGAAAATAGACGCGGCGCGAGGAGGCGATGCGATCGGCGCGGTGGCGCCGCGCCAGCGTCCCGCTTGCACCGTCGCGCAGCCGGCAGCGCACCGCCGCGTTCCACCCCACCACCTCGATCTCCGAGTCGCGGTCGCAGATCGCGAACACGTCCTCGTGAACGTCGTGGAAGCTCTTCAGCAGCGCCTTGACATCGCCCTCGGCACGGAACCGCGCCGCCCGCAGCGGCACCTCGATCTCCCATACCTGATGCGGATAGCGCGCCTCGGCTGCGAACTCGATGTGATGGCTGATCGCGCCGCGCCCGGTGGTACGCACGAAATCCTCGCATTTCTCCTCGATCTCCTCGAGGACCCGATTGACGCCGTCGCGGTCGAAGCGCTGGCTGGCGGTGAAGTATGTGGCGTGGAACGCGGCCGTGAGGTCCGACATCAGCGCGCCCGCCGCGCTCAGCGCCGCGCCGACCTCGGGGATGATGACCGTTGGGCAGCCGAGCCGGCGCGCGATCAGCACCGAGTTGAGGCCGGCCGCGCCGCCGCCGCCGATCAGGCACGCGGTGGCGGGATCGATGCCCTGGTTGACCGTGATGTCCTCGATCGCGTGCACCATGTTTTCGGTCGCGAGCTCGATGATCGCGGCGGCCGCCGCCTCGAGCGTCAGGCCGAGCGGCTCGCCAACCCTGGCGCGAATGGCCGCCGCTGCCGCCGCACGGTCGACCTGCATCGCGCCGCCGAGGAAATACTCCGGGTCGAGGTAGCCGAGCACCAAGGAGGCATCGGTCACCGTAGCCTCGCTGCCACCCGTGCCGTAGCACGCCGGACCGGGCACCGCGCCGGCGCTCTGCGGGCCGACGTGCAGCATGCCGCCCGAGTCGACCCAGGCGATCGAGCCACCGCCCGCGCCGATGCTCTTGACGTCGACAGAGGGGAAGCCGGTCATGTGGCCGCGGTAGGGCTGGCCGATCCAGGTCTCGCGGGTCCACGGGATACGGCCGCGGCGCACCAGGCTGACGTCGAACGTGGTGCCGCCGGTGTCGGCCACCACGGCGGTGTCCATTCCTGAGTCGGCGGCGGCGAAATGGCGGCCGGCGACCGGCGCCATGGCCGGCCCGGAGTTGATCGAGTGGATTGGGGTGCGCGCCGCATCGCGCGCGTCCATCACCCCGCCCTGCGAGGTGACCACGAGTACGCGGCCCGAGAACCCGGCCGCCTCGAGGCGCGCGGCGAGGTTGTTGAGGTAGGCCGCCATGAGTGGCTTGAGCGAGGAATCGATGCAGGTCGAGGAGGCGCGACGGTACTCGCGGATCGCCGGATTGAGCTGGTGCGAGAGAGTGAACGGAACTCCCGGAAGGTGCTCCGCCAACAGGTCGCCGACGCGAAGCTCATGCGCCGGATTGACCACTGACCACAGCAGGCACACCCCGACCGCCTCGACCTTCTTCTCCTTGAGCTTGGCGATCACCGCGCGCAGCGCTTGCTCATCGAGCGGCTCGCGCACGGAGGCGTCCGCCATGATGCGCCCCGGCACCTCGAAGGTGAGCGAGCGCGGCACGTAGGGCTCGGGGTAGGGCACCGTGAAGTTGAACGGCTCGATGCGGCCGCCCTCGCGGAAGACCAGGATGTCGGGATGGCCCTGGGTGGTGAGGAAGGCGGTGCGCGCGGTGTTCCCGGTCACGATGGCGTTGATCGCCCGGGTCGTGCCGTGGATGAACAGGTCGCCGCGACCGAGCAGATCGCGGGTCGAGAGGCCGAGGTCCTTGGCGGCCAGAGCGACGCTGTCGAGCAAGCCGATGATGGGGTCGTGCGGCGTCGTCGCCGTCTTGTACATGGTGATCTGATCGCCGTCCTCGACGATCAGATCGGTAAACGTACCCCCGGTGTCGACGGCAAAGCGCATGCCCGAGCCCTCCCGCTGCCCGTTTGGCGGGTTCTTCCCTCTGCTCCGGACCGTGACCTTAATGCAAAGCCCAGGGGCTTCCTAGCGCCCGCCGCAGATCATGCGGACGGGCGCGGCCAATGACGTAAGATCGCCCCGGCGTCGGGTTCACGCGGAGACCGGGCGGGCGTGCAGCTTTCGGTGCTCGATCAGTCGCCGGTTCGGAGCGGCGGGAACGCGCACGATGCGCTCGTGGAGACGGTGCGCCTGGCGCAGGCCTGCGAGGCGCTCGGCTACTCGCGCTATTGGCTGGCCGAGCACCATGGTACCGATGGCTTCGCCGACTCTGCGCCCGAGATCATGATCGGTCACGTCGCTGCCCAGACCTCGCGCATTCGGGTTGGCTCGGGCGGGGTGATGCTCAGCCACTACAGCCCGCTCAAGGTCGCCGAGACCTTTCGCCTGCTCGAGCTTCTGCATCCCGGCCGGATCGACCTCGGCATCGGCCGCGCGCCCGGATCGGATCAGATCACGGCGGCGGCGCTCGCCTGCGGCTCGCCCGTCGGCATCGAGTACTTCGGGGCCCGGATCGGCGATCTCGCTGCCTTTCTCACCGACACCGCGCCAACCACCGAGGCGTTCGCGACGGTGCGCGCGACCCCTCGCGCCGCCGGCGTCCCCGGGCTCTGGCTCCTCGGCTCGAGCGACCAGAGCGCGGCCTACGCGGCCCACTTCGGGCTCGCGTACTCGCATGCCCACTTCATCAATCCGGCCGACGGCGAGATGGTCGTGGAGGGCTACCGCGCGCACTTCAGGCCCTCGGCGCTGTACCCGGAGCCGAGGACCAACGCCGGGGTCTTCGTCATCGTCGCAGAGACCGAGGCCGAGGCGGATCGGCTGGCGACCAGCCGCGACCTGTGGCGGCTGCGGCTCGACCGCGGCGAGTTGGGACCCTACCCCTCGGTCGAGGAGGCGCTCGGCTACCCCTACAGCGCCGAGGAGCGCGCACGCGTCGCCCGCTACCGCTCGCGCAGCTTTGTTGGTACCCCGGATGCCGTCAGACGCCGGCTCGATGCGATGGCGGCGGCCTATGGCATTGCCGAGCTGGTCATCCTCACGATCACCCACTCGTTCGCGGCGCGCCTGCGCTCCTACGAGCTCCTGGCGCGCGCCTTCGGCCTGTGCTGAGCGCCGGGAGCCTTGGCGAACGCCGCCGATCGGTCTAGCCTCCGGGCACCCGGGGCGAAATGAGCGGCATGACCGGCGATTTCTCACGCCTGACCGACTGGGTGGGTCGGGTGCACGAAAGCTACGACACCGTGACGGCCGGACGAATGGCGGCCTTTGCGGCGCTGCTCGATCGCGACGAGCCATGGCCCGAGGTGGGCGATCCGTTGCCGCCGGGTTCACACTGGCTGTTCTTTCACGACACCACGCGGCAGTCCGAGCTCGGGCCCGATGGCCATCCGCGGCGCGGCCGGTTTTTCCCCGATGTACCGCTCCCACGCCGCATGTGGGCCGGCAGCCGGATCGCGTTCCCCGGGGTCATTCGTGTTGGCGACGCGATCGTGCGCCGCTCCGAGATCATGAGGGTGGAGGTCAAGGAAGGCCGCTCCGGCACGCTGGTGTTCGTTGGCCTTCGCCATGCGATCGGGACGGCCGACTACCCGGCCCTGGTCGAGGAGCAGGACCTGGTCTATCGCGCCGCACCGAGGGCCGGCGAGGTCCCGCCGGCGCCCCGGACGGCGCCCCATGATGCGGCGTTCGGCCGTGAGGTCAGGCCCGATCCGGTGCTCCTGTTTCGCTATTCCGCGCTGACCTTCAACAGTCACCGTATCCATTACGATGCGCCCTACGCCACCACCGTCGAAGGCTACCCCGGCCTCGTCGTCCACGGGCCGCTCACCGCCACCCTGCTGCTCGACCTGTGCCGGCGCCAAGCGGCCGGGCGAAACCTCGCGTCGTTCACCGTCCGTGCGCTGGCGCCGCTCTTCGTGACTGCGCCCTTCCGCATCGCTGGACGGCTCGACGGGGGCGGCGTCGCGCTCTGGGCGGAGACACCGGACGGCGCCACCGCCATGCTGGGCGAGGGCCGCTTCGTCTAACCGCCACGGCCTGCTAGGATCCGCCGCCAAACCCTGAACGGCAGTACATGACAACGCTCAACCGTGACGAGTTCATGGCGCTTCTGGAGCGCCTCGGGGGGGATGACGCGGCCGACATCGTGGCGGCGGCGCGTGAGATCCGCGCCCGTATGCGACTCGCTGATGTCACCTGGAACATGCTTCTCGTACCGCATGAGCGGGCGCCGAGCGCCGACGAACCGGAACCGACACGCCCGGCGGCTCCGGCCGCCAGCAGCCCGCCGGCTTCCGCCTCGCGAGAGGAAGAGGCGCGTCACCTGATCGATCAATTGCTGCACCAGAGTATCTCCGGGGCGCTGCGGCTCGAGCTCGAGGACTTCCGGCGCGATATTGCGGAAGGTCGCTTCGATCTCGGTGAACTCGACTACCTGCGCAAGGTCCACGCCCGCTTGAGTCTGATCGCAGACTGAGGTGCCGATAGCCGAAAGAACGACGGGCTGAGGGAGGCGAGCTGATGCGGGTCAGCGTGCTCGGGGCTGGCGTGGTGGGCACCATGACGGCCTACTACCTGATGAAGCGCGGCCACGCGGTCGAGGTGTTCGAGCGCCACGACGATGTCGCGCAGGAGGCGAGCTTCGCCAACGGCGGCATCGTCCACGCGAGCGAGGTGATGCCGTGGTCGCAGCCGGGGATGCCGCGCAACGTGCTGCGCTGGCTCGGCAAGGAGGACGCGCCGGTGCTGCTGCGCTATGGCGCGATCCCGCGCGTCGGCCGCTGGGGCGTCGAGTTCCTCCGCAACTGCACGGCCGAGCGGTTCCGCGCCAACACGCTCGCCAACCTACGGCTCGCGCTCCTCAGCCAGCGCGCGTTCAAGGAAGTGCGCACCGACGTTGGGCTGGACTACGACCTCAACACCAAGGGCTGCCTCAAGATCTACTGCAGCGCCGCGGCGCTTGACGCGGCCGCGCGGCTCAGCGAATCGATGCGCTCCTTCGGCATGAACTTCACTGTCGCCGACCGCCGCGGCTGCGTTGCGCTCGAGCCCGCGCTGCGCGAGACCGCCGATGGCATCGCCGGCGGCATTCACTTCCCGGGCGATGAGCTCGGCGATTCCTACAAGTTCACGCGCGGCGTGGCTGACCATTGCCGGCGCAGCGGTGTCGCCTTCCATACCGGCAGCGACGTCCAGGGCCTCGAGGCGTCGGCGGGCGCCATCGCCGCGGTGCGC
>Ga0194132_10010836_pt1 | contig 11982 bp, 10 predicted proteins | sample TA2KigOf80mmetaG_FD_148612 | JGI IMG/M metagenome (GOLD analysis project Ga0194132, IMG submission 148612) | Freshwater microbial communities from Lake Tanganyika, Tanzania - TA2015054 Kigoma Offshore 80m | ecosystem: Environmental > Aquatic > Freshwater > Lake | place: Tanzania: Lake... | reverse complement strand
GTTCACCGCGGGCAAGGACTTGGACCGCTACGTGATTTGGGACTACATCAAGCGGCGGAAGCAGATCGTGTCGTAGGACAGGCCTCTGGCCTGTCATTAATTGGACAGGCCAGAGGCCTGTCCTACGATCTTCGACGCTTCCACTTCCTTCGCCAGCCCTTCTGTGTCGTTGAACTCGACCACGGACACGGCTTCGGCGTCGATGTGAACTTCGGCCGTGCGCGGCGCGTAGTCGGGGCCGAGCACGTCCACGACCGTGGGGTGAACCTGCGGCTTCTCCGGCGATGCGAAGTACCCGTGAACCTCCAGCGCCTCGGCCCGGTACTCCGCGTAGCCCATCAGCAGCGCGTGCAGGCGCTTCAGCCGGTAGTGCGGTACGGTCGCGTACATGTGGTGCGGCAGGTGGTAGTCTTGGCCGAACGGGAACACCGCGAACCGGATCAGCGGCGCGACGAGGAACGTGCGCGTGTTGTTGATCCACCCGCGCCCGCCGTTCCCGTGCTGCACCAACTGGCGCAGGATCATGAAGAACGCGAACGACGTGAACAGCGGCACCACCCACAGCAGCAAGAAGTACGGCACCGCGGGCGCGCCCGTCAGTTTCGTGACCACGGCCAGCGCCGTGAGCAACAGCGTGATGAAGCCGACGCGCAGCGCGGACGTGTACCGAGCGTGGATCACCGGGCGCAGCTTGCTCTGGTGGTACTTGTGGTCCGGCAGCCGCAGGAACACCGCGGTCACGGCCAGCCACATCGCGCCCGTAACGGCCGGCAGCACCCACCATTCGTCCGCCGTGTAGAAGAGCGTCGTGAGCGCGGCGACGACGGCGAGCAGGTACAGTACGCCGACGCGCACCGCGCCCTTCGACGGCTTCTGCCCCTTCAGCATGTACGGGTTCTTGTCGGTCCCGGTGGCGTTGTACTGCGCGCGGATGCGCATGAACCGGATCAGGCGGAACGGCGACATCTGCCGCACGAGCGCGCGGATCACGGCCGGGCGCGCGAGCGGGAACCCGAGCCAGTGCCCGCTGGTCTTCAGTTGCGACACGTCCGGGTCGCGGTCCGGGTCGTTCACGAACTGGTGGTGCGCGAGGTGCTGCAAGCGGTAGTGATAGATGCTCGCGAACAGCGGGAACATCGTGAGCAGGTCGGACGCCAGATCGTTGAGCACGCGGTTGCGGAACAACACATAGTGCGAGCCTTCGTGCGCCAGCCCGCTGAGTTGGTGCTGCCCCGCGCCGACCAGCAACACCGCGAGCAGCGCGACGGGCACGTTCAGCGCCCACGCCAGCCCCCACGCCTCGCGGTTCTCGAAGAACGCCACGGCCCCGCCGACGACGAGCGCGAGGTACACGTAGGTGCGCGCGACGAACCACCAGTTCGTGAGGTTGTCGGTGCGGCGCAGCGCCTGTAGCGCCACCTTCAGCGCCGGGTCGGAGAGGGTGTCGCGCGCGGCTTCTGCGGTGCTCATGGGTGCTCGTCTTCGAGGCTCGCCATCAACTCGCGGTAGGTCCGTTCGTCGATCTGGTCCGCGAGGAACTTGTACGTCACGAGGTACTTCACGATGCGGCGCTTGGCCCAGTCGAAACTCTTCGAGTCGAGGACGTTCCGGTCGAGGCGCGAGTTGTCGGTCAGGTCGGCGCTCTTCACCTGCCGGGCCAGCGCGTTCCCTTTGAGTTCCACGACGTAATCGGCGTACGCGGTCCCGCGCCGACGGGTCAGGCACCGCACCGCTTCCAGAACCCGGCGCGAAAAGCCCTCCGCGTACAGTCGCGCGAAGGTGACGCTGGTGTCTTCGACCGTGTCGTGCAGCACCGCGACGATGCGCGCGTCCGGGTCGTGGACCGCGAGCGCCACGCGCAGAACGTGCAGCAGGTACGGGTGCCCGGCCTTGTCCGTTTGCCCCGCGTGCGCCGCGGACGCGACCTGCACCGCGCGGTCGAAGGTCGCCATCCGAACTCCTCCGTCGGGGTCGGGCGCGCCCCGGCGCGCGCCTACCGCTTGGAATAGAGTTTCTTCACCTTGCGCGCGATCAGCCAGTTGGTGAGGCGCGGGAACCAGCGGTTGAACCGCAGCAACCGGCGCGCCTCACTGCCGCACACGGTCTCGGTGCGGTTCCGGCGGATCGCGTCGACGATCTTCGTCGCGAGGTACGCCGGCGTCATGCCGTCGGCGAAGCGCAGGTCGGCCTTGCCGTCGGTGCGCAGCCAGTTGTTCTGGAACCCGCTGTCGGTCATCCCGGGCACGATGGTCAGCGTGTCCACGTCGAACCGCGCGAACTCGCCGCGCCACGCCTCCGACATGCCGACGAGCGCGAACTTGCTCGCGGAGTATTCGGGCCACGCGGGCATGCCCTTGCGCCCGCACATGGACGTCACGTTCACGACCGCGGGCGCGGTGCCGTTCGTGAGGTGCGGGATCGCGAGGCGCGTCAGCTCGATGGGGCCGAAGAAGTTCACCTCCATCACGGTGCGGCAGATCGACTCCGTCGAATCGGCGAAGTGGCCCCAACTGCCGACCCCGGCGTTGTTGATGAGCAGGTCGAGGCCGCCGAACGCCGCGACCGCGGCTTCGACGAGCCGCCGGCGGTCGTCGGGTTTGGTCACGTCCGTGGGAACGGCAATCGTGCCCCCCTTCAGTTCCGTCGCGAGCGCGGTCAGCTTGTCGGCGCTGCGCGCCGCGAGCGCGACCCGCGCCCCGGCCTTCACCAGTTCCGCGGCCACGGCGCGGCCGATGCCGCCGCTGGCCCCGGTCAGAATCGCCCGCTTCCCGGCCAAGTCGCGCGCCATGAAATCGCCTCGTCAGGTACCTCCTAGCTTACCCAACCGGCGCGAGCGGAACGTGCGTGACCGTGCGTGTTGCGCGAGTTGGCGGGGGCAGCAGCCGGCACAAATTGCGCCGTCGCTACAGATGGAACATAGGTTGGGCTTCCCACCCCTTCCGCGCGGTCGGTATCATCTTCCACTTCGTCGCGCTCGCCTGCGGCTCGCGGCTAACGGGGATCGTCCCCCCCGCCAAGGATGGTGTCATGCGCTGGCTGCTCATTGGCTACATGTTCCTGTTCATCGCCCGGCCGTTCGAGGTGTGGCCGTGGCTCGGCGATTTGCACGTCGAGCGCGTCTACATGCTCTGCACGCTCGCGGTGTGGGTCGTGTACCCGTACAAGCGGTTCCTGCCGAACGTGCAGCACGCCGCGTACTTCGCCTTCGGCTGCGCCGTGCTCATGGCGTGGGCCGCGAGCCCGTGGGCCGCGCACGGGCAACCCGTCGTCGAGGACTGGCTCAAGATCGTCGTGTTCTACGTGCTGCTCGTCACCTGCGTTCACGACGAAGAGGGGTTGAAGCAACTCGCGGTCGGGTTCCTCGCGGTGATGGGCCTGTACCTGCTGCACTCGTTCCGCGAGTACCTCGCCGGGCGACACACGTACCGCATGGGCATCGCGCGCATGATCGGCGTGGACACGACGCTTGGCGACCCGAACAGCTTCGGGGCCAGCATCGTCTTCGCGCTGCCCATCGTGATGGCGCTGTGGAAGGCCGGTGTCGGCGGGAAACTCGGCCGCGCGCTGCTCGTCGGCTACGTCGGCCTGTCGTCGCTGTGCGTCCTGTTGACCGGCTCGCGGTCGTCGCTGCTCGGTCTGCTCGTGTGGTTCCTGATCGTCATCTGGGGCACGCGCTACCGGTTCACGGCGCTGGTGGCGTTCGCGGTCGCGGCCCCGGTCGCGTTCATCGCACTACCGGAGTCACTCCAGACGCGATTCGAGACGATTGTGAACCCGTCGGTCGGGCCGGAGAACGCACGCACGTCCGGCGAGGGGCGCTGGCACGGCTTGGTCATGGGGTTGCAGCAGTGGGGCAACCACCCGCTGACCGGGGTCGGGCCGGGCGCGTGGCGACCCGCGAACAATACCAAGATCGAATCGCACAACCTGTACGGTCAGCTCGTGGGCGAAACCGGCACGCTCGGCCTGCTCGCGTTCACCGCCCTGCTCTGTTGTTTCTGGATGAACTTTCGCGCGATCACGCGCGTGCGCCGTGACGCCCCGCAGTGGCACAACGACCTCGTGTTCACGCTGCCGCGGGCCATCGCGGTCGCGGTGTTCCTGTTGCTGTTCATGGGCAACTTCGGGCACAACCTGTTCCGGTTCACGTGGCTCTGGTACGGCGGGTTCCTCATCATCGCGCGGCACTGCGTCGCACGGCGCGTGGCGAACTGGGAACCGGAGCCGGAGCCGCTGTACGAAGAACCGGAGCTGCCGCCGGGTTGGGTGGCGCACGGCCCGCACTAAATGTACACTACGGGTCTTGAGTTCGACCCACGCGACGTGTAGTATGAAACAGGTGTCCACATAGACGCACCACGGCCGCGGCGCGCCGACTTCGGCCTTTGGAGGCGCGGCACCCACCGAGGGGACATTCTAATATGCGCCCGTTGCACTACAGCGTTTCGTTTTGCAACCTCGGCGGAGCTGCGGACGGGACACATTCTGATAAGCGCTTGTTGTACTAGGATTTTTTGTTTTGCAACTTCGGCGCGGTGGAGGGCCTTGTGCAACCGATTTTTCAAAGTGCCCGTTTCGCGCCGGACGCGCACTTTCGTATAGTTAGACGGCGGTAGCCTCGAAACCCGCCATTTGCGCCCGCCGCGCGGTATGATAGTCGCGTTCCGCACCTGTGGTCGCGAGGGCGCGCCGTGCTGAGTATCGGGCCGATGAACCGGCGCGCGGTGCTGCGCGCCGGCGGGTTGGGGGCCGCGGGCCTCACGCTCGCCGGGTTGCTCCGGAACGAGGCGCGCGCCGACACCAAAGCCGCGCGCCCGAAGTCGGTCATTTACGTCGTCCTCGACGGCGGCCCCAGTCACCTCGACATGTGGGACCCGAAGCCGGACGCGCCCGCCGAAGTGCGCGGGCCGTTCGGCACCATCGCCACCAAACTCCCCGGCGTGCGGTTCACCGACCTCATGCCCATGCAGGCGCAGATTCTCGACCGGCTCGCGCTGTTGCGCGGCGTACAGTCGGTGGAGAACGATCACTTCCTGAGCGAAGTGTACAGCGGTCTGCCGCGCGGCTCGGGCAAGCGCCCGGCGTTCGGGTCCGTCGTCAGTCGCGCGAGCGGCGGCGCGGGGCTGATGCCGCCCTACGTCAGCCTCAACCGGCCCACGACGGACCAGTTCGAGTTCGAGAAGCCGTACTACGCCGGGTCGCAGCACGCCCCGTTCCGCCCGTTCGGGGACGCGGTGGACGACCTCGCCCCGGCGAAGTCGCTCGACGCGCTCGCCGACCGCAAGCAACTACTGAAGGCGTTCGACACGCTCCGCCGCGACCTCGACCGCACCGACGCCATTCGCGGACTGGACACGTTCCAAGCGCGGGCGCTGGACATCATCACGTCGCCGAAGGTGCGCGAGGCGTTCGACCTGAGCAAGGAACCGAAGAAGAACATCGAGCGCTACGGCTCCGGCAAGTACACGCACCAGACCGTGAAGACGCTCTACTACCCGTTCGAGACGAAGCCGTTCGTTCTGGCGCGGCGGTTGGTCGAGGCCGGGGTGCGCGTGGTCACGCTGCGCGTGAGCCAGTGGGACCACCACAGCGGCGCGGAGGCCGACATTTTCCACTCGCTGCGGCACATCGTCCCGCCCACCGACCGCGCCATCTATACGCTGGTCACGGACCTCGAAGCGCGCGGGCTGGCCGACGACGTGCTGGTCGTGGTGCTGGGCGAGTTCGGGCGCACGCCGAAGATCACCGCGCTGGGGCCGGGGCGCGAGCACTGGGCCGACGCCGGGTGCGCGGTCTTCTTCGGCGGCGGGCTGAAGACGGGACAGGTGATCGGCGAGACCGACGGGCGCGGCGAGCGCGCGAAGTCCGGGGCGACCAACTTCCAGAACGTGGTCGCCACCATCTACCACGTACTCGGCATCGACCCGGCCGCGACGATCCCCGACTTCACCGGCCGCCCGCAGTTCCTCCTCGACGAGCCGAAGCCGATCAAGGAACTGATGGGCTGATCGTGCCGGTTGCGCCGGCCGCGCGCGCGCGCCGGCGATGAGAACCGGGCGAAGCCGCGAGCGGCTTTTCTTGGGGGCGCGCACAGTAGAGGTGCCCCAACAGGAGGACGCAGCATGACGCGATTCGCACTCGCGGCCGTTCTGGTCGCGGCGCTTGGCAGTGTGGCCGGCGCGCAGCCGACACCGCCCCCGAACCAGAACCCGGACCCGATCCCGAACCCGAACCCGGTGCCGCCGCCACCGACCTACGTCGGCCCGCCCGGTCCCGGCGTGTCGATCTTCAAGAGCGGCGGCACGGTCGTCGGCACCGAGGGCTACTTCCCCTACGACACCGGCAACTGGCTGCTCGGCGGCGTACAGCCCGCGACGCGGCAGAGCGGCTGGTACACGATGGTGTACCCCGGCGGCGGCGCGGTCCCGGCCTACGGCCCGACGGTCGCCCCCCCGCGCGGGCACTTCGGCAAGGTCGGCCTGTTCCGACGCTGACCTCAAGCGCGACGCGGCGAGCGGCGGGCCGGGGCACTACTGTAGTGGTGTCCCGGCCCGCCGCTCGCTTCGTTCCCCTCGCCACCGGAACCCGCCATGCGCCGCTTCGCTCTCGCGCCCCTCGCGCTGCTCGCGTTCGCCGCCCTCGCGCCCGCGGCCGACCCCGCGCCGATCAAGGTCGGCGTCATCGGCCTCGACAACTATCAGGCGGTCGCGTTCACGGAACTGTTCCACAACCCGAAGGCCGCGCCCAACCTGAGCGGGCTGAAGGTGGTCGCGGCGTTCCCCGCCGGCAGCCCGGACATCGACGAGAGCGTGCGCGAACTGCCCAAGTGGACCGAGGGCATCAAGAAGCTCGGCGTCGAGATCGTGAAGTCGCCCGACGAGGTGCTGAGGCAGGTGGACGCGGTGCTGGTGATGAGCCTCGACGGGCGCGCGCACCTCGAACAGCTCAAGGCGGTGTTCAAGGCCGGCAAGCCGGTGTACGTCGGTCGCCCGCTGACCGCGTCGCTCGCGGACGCGGTCGAAATCTTCCGGCTGGCGAAAGAACACAAGACGCCGATCTTCTCGTGCTCGCAGCACCGCTTCAGCCCCGGGTTCATCGGGATGCGGAACCACGAGGACGTGGGCGAGGTGCTGGGCGCGGACGTGTACGGCGGGTGCCCGCGCGAGCCGCACCACCCGGACCTGTTCTGGCACGGCGTCCACGGCGTCGAGACGCTGTACACGATCATGGGACCGGGGTGCGTGTCGGTCACGCGCACATCAACAGACGTTGCCGACGTGGTAACGGGCACGTGGAAGGACGGCCGCGTGGGGACGTACCGCGGCATCCGCAAGGGCGCGCCGAAGTACAGCGCGACCGTGTTCGGAACGAAGGGCGTCTCGACCGCCGGCATCTACGGGCACGGCATCCCGGTCAAGGGCGTGGTACCGACGAACGACAAGTACATGGGCTACGAGGCCACGGCGATTGAGATCGTCAAGTTCTTCAAGACGAAGACACCGCCCGTGAGCGCGGACGAGACGACCGAACTGTTCGCCTTCATGGAAGCCGCGGAGGAGAGCAAGCGCCAGAAGGGCGCGGTCGTGAAGCTCGAAACGGTGCTGGCAAAGGTGCGCGACAAGAAGTAGCGCCGAGCGCACACGTCATTCGAGCTCAACCGGGGCGGGCATCGGCGGTTCAGGGTGCGTCGTGAACGTGGCGTCGTCGACGGACCTGAACAGCGCGGAGTAACCCGGTGGCCACCCGCTTTGAACCGGCAACTTCTGGCGGGCGACGACTTCGACCGTGAACTCCGCGTTCGGCTGATCGACCGGGATTTCGAGATGCAACTTGCCGTCGGCCCCGCTCAGCGACGTGAAGTCGATGCTCATCGATCATCTCCGCGCGGCCCCTTGTGGTCGCCCATAATACAGGGGGCCGAACGGTGTTCAAAAATACCGAATGACTACCTGCGTGACAGTTCGATGTTCATCCCGAACCTCCGGGCCGAAACTGTACCATGCAGCCTGAGGATAAGGTGCTAAGCCAAGAAGACCAATGGATGTCGCAGACCTTGGGATGGCGGTCAACGGACAGGGAAGTCAGAGAGCATTTCTTAACCTAACCCCGGTAGTCGGCCGTCGAACGCCTGTTTCTTTGCGATGTGGCTGTCGCCAAACGACTTTACTTTCGCTCCCATCCTGTGCAGCATCTCCACGTACAAATTCGCGACCGGCGTGCCGACCGGGTAGGCATGATGCCAGCCGGACTTCAACGTCCCCTGCGCTTTGCCCACGAGCAGCGTCGGGTAGTCCTCCATCCCGTGGCCGCCGTCCGCCATGTACGAGGTGTAAAGGATCAGGCAGTTATCGAGCAGCGAGGAGCCGCCCTCGTCGATTTTCTGAAGCTTCGCAACCATTTCGGCGAAAAGCTTGGTGTACCACGTGTGAATCTGCCGGCAGCCCTCTCGCGCAACTGCGTTCGGTTTCTGGTTCTTCGGGGCATTGCCGTTGTGTTCGAGGGCGTGCGCTTGAAGTTCGCCGCCCGCGGTCACCACGCCGGGGAACATCGCGTTGTCCTCGCCTAGGGCCGCCGTGATGACGCGGGTGGTATCGGTCTGGAACGCTAGTACGAATAGATCGGACATGATGCGGATGTACTCGCCATGCATCTCCGGGTTCCGCCAGACCATCCACTGGTTCGTGTACTTTTCGAAATGACTGTACGGCGGAAACGTCGGAAGCGGAACCTTGGCGGCCGCCTCATCGGCCTCGAGTTTCTGGCGAGCCTCCACAAACGCCAGCCGTTTCTCGACGGAACGGACCCCCTCCAAATACTCGTCGAGCTTGCGCTTGTCGGACGTGCCGAGATCCCGGCGCAGTCCCTGGGCCTGCTCTACCACGGCATCCAGAACGCTTTGCTCCACCGAGTCCGACTTCGCCGATTCGCGGACTGCCTTGGCCTGGGCCGCCTGCCGTTTGCTCCAATTCGGCGCCGCCGGCGCTCGTCCTTTGAACATGCGGTCGAAGACGAGATGCGGATTCATCTCGAACGGCAGGGCAGCCCCGTCGCGGTAGGAGAACTTCGTCTGATGATTGGTCATGCCGATTTCGAGCGACGGTAGAAAGCTCTCGCCGCCGACCGCCCGGGCCGCCGCCTGATCGACCGAAATCGGGCTACTGCACGCCAGGTGTTTGCGCGCACAGGTGGTATGCGCACAACCGAACGCTTCACCCCCGTGCGACAGGCCGGAGACCAGGGTCAACTGGTCCTTGAGTGGTTCAAGCGGTTCCAGGATAGAGGGCAGCTTGCCAAGCTTGCCGGCTTCGGCGGGCTTCCACGCTTCGATGACCGTGCCGCCGGTAACCGTGTAGATCGCCATCCGCAGCGGCGGTCCCACGGCAGTTCCGTCTTTGGCAGCCGCCCAGTACGGCCGCCATGAGTCGAGAAACGGCAGCGCCAACATGACGCCGGCGCCGCGCAACATGCCTCGCCGGGTCACATTCATGGGTTGGTCCCTTCCTGACGACGATGTTGAAACGGAAAACTTTTCACCACGGCCACAACGAGGGCCGAGAACCGCATCTTGTCTTGTTGAAGAGCCGTCTGTACTTCGGCGACGGCGCTTTCGTCACATTCTTCGACCGGCCGACCGAGGGCGTAGGCCAACATCTGCTCGGCCAGGTTGCGACGGAACTGATCGTCGCGCTTCAGCAGGATCGACTTCAGCTGAGCGGGCCCGGCAAACTTCTCGCCGCCCGGCAGTTCTCCGCTCGTATCAAGGTCGGCATTTGAGGGCCGCCAGCGGCCGACGCCGTCGTAATTTTCCAGCCCGAACCCGAGCGGATCGATTTTGCCGTGGCAGGCGGCACACGCGGCCACGCTCGCGTGGCGGGCAATGGACTCGCGGAAGGTCTTCGGCGGCTTGCCCTTCACTTCGTCCTTCAGGACGCCGGCGTTCGCGGGCGGCGGCGGCGGAGGCGTGCCGAGGATAACCTCAAGCACGTACTTGCCTCGTAGCGTCGGGCTCGTGCGATACGTGTGCGAGGTCAGCGTCAGCACGCTGCCCATGCCGAGCACGCCGCCTCGGTGGTCTTCTGGTCGGAGCGTTACTCTGCGCATCTCCGGCCCCGTCACCCCAGGCAAGCCGTAGTGCCGAGCCAACTCCTCGTTCACGTAGGTGTAGTCGGCATCGAGCAACTCCATCAGGCTGCGATCTTCCTGGCGGAGCGCATCGAAGAAAAGCACCGTTTCGCGGTACATCGCTTCCTTCAGCGAAGGGGTGTAGCCCGGATAGAATTCGGCCGTGGGGCGAGCAATGGACAGGCTGCCGAGTTGCAGCCAGGGGATGCCAAAGTTTTCCGTGATCGCGCGGGCTTTCGGGTCAGCTAGCATCCGCCGGGTTTGACGTTCGAGTTCGGTTGGATCGCTTAGCTTGTGTTCGTCGGCCAGCTTGGCGAGTTCCGCATCCGGCAGGCTGGACCACAGGAAGTACGAAAGACGCACGGCCAGTTCGTGGTCGCTTACCTTGTGATAGGGGCTGTTGTCATGCTCCGGGCGGCGTTCGACCCGAAACAAGAAGTACGGCGAAACCAACACGGCCTTCAGAGCGGGGCGTACGGCCTCCGTGAAGTCCGCCCCCTTGCCAACCGCCCGATCGTACACCGCCAGGAGGGCATCGATTTCCGCTTTCCGCACGGGTCGGCGCCAAGCCCGTTGTGCGAATGCTTCGATGTTTTTGCCCGCCGCCTGCCGGGGTGTCACTCCATCTCCAGGCTTCGTGAAAAGAAGTGCGTCCCGCGACGTCTTTTTCATTGGCGCTACGATCGTCGGGATGGGCGGATCAGGCACCGCCTTCGGATCAGCCGGCACCCCGGTCGGCTCCGTTCCCCAGATCAACTTGCCGTTCCGGTAGAGCGTGATGCGGGCCGTGTCGGCAAAGGCGGTTCGCCCCGCGTCAAACGAGTAATCGTTTGCCTGGTCAAACGGCATCCAGTCATGCTTGGCGAGGCGGAGTTGGATTTCGCCCGAGCCGCTCCCGGCCTCGAGGGTCGCGCCCGCGAAACCGACTTCCAAGTACGAATCGGCGTCGCGCACGGGCTTTTCCAGATTTTTCACCGACCGGGTCACGTTCTTGGCATCGACCTTGGCATAATCGCACCAGTGCTGAAACTCCATCGCGCCGTCCGCGGTGAACCAGTACCGCAAGGTGAGTTCCCGAAGCGGCACCACCTCCCGGCTATCGTTCATGATCTGAACGTGCGGGCGAAGTTGATTGTCGGCCGCCTTGGCGCCCGCACACTTGTATTGCACGCGGAGCGGCCCTTTCCCCACGAGCTTGGGCTCCGGCGGCCGCGGTTCTTCGACGGACGGCGGCTTCGGCGCTACCGCGCGCTGGGGCTCCTTCGCGCCGACTGGACCGAGGGCCCGTTCGAGAGCGATGTCAGCGGCGGCGAAGTACTTCTCCATCAGCGCTGGCGCGAGATCCAGCACGCCGATCTGGTTGGAGAAGCCGTGCCCCTGGCTCTCGTCGGGCAGGCCGACCACTTCGCCAGCCTCGAATTCGATGTTCAGCAGATCGCGAATAGTGCGGTTGTATTCCGGTCGAGAGAGCCGGCGGGTAAGTGCCGGACCGGGGTCGCGGATGGGCGAAGCGGCTTGGGCTTCCATTGCCTTCAACCATCGAACCAGGGTCACGCGATCGGCCTCGGGAAGCGGCTTGGCATCCGCCGGCGGCATCTCCCCCGCTTCGATCTGCGCGAGCGCCTTTCGCCACAACCGGCGTGAATAATCGGCCGCCCGGCCATCGGTGACGGCCGCGAAGTTCACGTTGCCGGCCGCCTTGTCGGCTCCATGACATTGGAAACATTGCGCTGTCAAAATGGGTCGGATCGTTTTTTCGAAAACATTAGACTCGTTGCGCAATAGCGATCGATGGCCTATTCATAGGGTTATGACGAATTACGAGAAATTGCGTCGGAAGCCGTTGTTGTTCCGCATGTT
>Ga0194132_10010835_pt1 | contig 11985 bp, 14 predicted proteins | sample TA2KigOf80mmetaG_FD_148612 | JGI IMG/M metagenome (GOLD analysis project Ga0194132, IMG submission 148612) | Freshwater microbial communities from Lake Tanganyika, Tanzania - TA2015054 Kigoma Offshore 80m | ecosystem: Environmental > Aquatic > Freshwater > Lake | place: Tanzania: Lake... | reverse complement strand
AAAGCGAGAATGCGCCGCTTACTTCAACAGCTCGGGTTATTCCATCTAATCGGGAAACGCTCTAACTCTCAGTCTGAAGCTATCCGGGCCGCAACATGTGCCGAAGAGCCCATCCCAGGTATTGGTAATCACGGCGAGGAAATCGATTGAGATCGATGTATGCGTTGGCAACCCCGTCAGCGTTAGCGTGGACGTGGCCGAGCCTGAGTCCGGCGGAAGAAAGCCGACATTGCCTGAAAACTGATTTCCTACCGGGCCCAGGGCTGGCCCAATCCAAGGGACATTTCCCACGGGTCCGAAGCTGCCGGGACCGAGGATCGGATTGACGAATGCCGGGCCGTCAAAATTGTTCGAATAGAGCAGCACCGGTGCCGCCGTCGCGTTCGTTCCCGCCACGACCGCAAAAATCAAACCGACCAAAGCGCCAAAATTTTTCATCGCGTCCTCCCGCATTTGGATTGTAGTAGCGCCACCTCTTCGTCATCCCCGGAAGTAGTAGACTGTCCACAATAGCACGCTATAATTGAAAGATAAATTGCAATCTCGCGAAAAGAGCGTGACACGACCGGCGCCAGGCCAAGCGTGAAAGCCATTCAAATCTGACGCGCGGTAAGAGGTGCAATCAGCGCGTCGCCACCAGGATCGGCCAGTCGTAGCCGCCCGAGCCATAAGGTCCCTTGTCTCCGTCGGCGCCGGTCCGGACCGAGTCGAGCCGCACCTTCTGCGTCTCGAAGCCGGCTTCGATGGCCGCTTTTTCCAGGTCGATGTCGCCCAGCGAACCATAAAAATGTTCGTTGTTATTCCAGACCTCCCACTCCAGCAGAAAACCTTCGAGCGGAGGGCGATGCGCGGTGCGCGCGATATCGAGGTGCAACATCGTGCCGCCGGGACTCAACAGCCGGTAGGACTCCTTGAGGATGTTTCGAAGCGCGCTGTGCGACGTCTCGTGCAGAAGAATGTGCGAGACAACGAGATCGAAACTTGCCTCGGCGAAGTCGGTGCGCTCGGCATTCTGCTGACTGAAAGAGACCGGCACCCCAAGCGATTTCGCCCGGCCATGGGCATAGCGAACGTACGGCGCGCCGATGTCGATGCCGTACACCTCCGCCTGAGGGAAGGCGGGCGCCCACGGCACCGTGCAATTGCCGATCGCGCAGCCCATGTCGAGGATCCGCCGCGGAACATGCCCGCCATGGTGCTGAGCGAAATAGCCCATCAGCAGTTGGGCGAGGGCGTCGTTCTCGGGGCCGAGCAGGCCCATGGCATAGACGTGGAGCGCGCGATCGTAGATAGCGCCGGCGGCGACATCGTCAGAGCAATTGTCGGTGTGATAGGCGCCGGTTTGAATGTGGATGTCGGCGGCGGTGTGATAGCGCGGAACTTCAAACGCGCCGCTCACTCTGAGTGTGCCCGGGCCGTTGCCAAACTTTGTCCGGTGAATCAAATCCGGCAGGCTCCGCTCGACGGAATCGATCGCCGAATCCCACATCAGTTCCTGGCTGGTGCGCTGCATGCAGCTCCAAAGCTGATATTACGGATCGGCGGTCATCCACGGTCTGAGCTCGCGCCGATGTTGCGGCGCACGCCCCTTGGCCTTGACGAACGCGGGTTCGATCCGCGTCCGATAGGCATTCGGCACCCCCGGCAACACCTCCTCGGCCAAGTGCCGGCGGAAAGACTGCACGAACGCATTGCGCGCGGCCTCATCGTGGACGGTCGGCGCCAGAACGCCGTGGGCAGCCTGGGCCATCAGCGGCTCCTGCTACTGGGGCAGATCGACGTTCATGCCGTCGCCCTGTTGCTGCAACTGGTCAAGCTCGTCCTGGACGCACTTGAGGACGCGGGCAATGTAGGCCGAGCGGCGCTCCATCCGGATCTTGTTGACGTCCTCGGGGATATCGTAGGTCTCGATGTCGTCGACCTTGAACACGCCCTTTTTCTCGGCGAGACGCTCGACCGTATCAAGGCGGTCGCGCACGACCGACAGCTCTCCCATCAGCGTCAGCACCATCGACAACAGCTTGTCGGTGGTCGGGTCGAAATAGATCGGCTTCTTTCCCTTGGCGGTTCTTGGCAGCTTGATCGGCTTCTTCTCGGCCTCGGCCATGGCGCGTTCTCCCCTAAGTTCTGTGTTCTTGTGTTCTGTGCGTTTGCGTTCTGTGTGTTGATTATTTCTCGGCCGTATAGACCGGGAATGTGAAGTTCTCGTCCGAATAGGGCGTCTGTCCGTCGTCCCACGTGCTCGACACCTGATGAATCTTGAATGTGGCCTTGTCGAAGCCCGCCTTGGCGCAGACCTCGGCGACATCGAGTTCGCGAAGCTGGCCATAGAAGTGTTCGTTGTTGTTATAGACTTCCCACTCCCACAGGAATCCTTCGAGCGGCGACTGTCCGGCCGCCTGTGGCAGGTCGAGATGCAACATCAGCCCGCCCGGCTTCAAGAGGCGATGGCACTCTTTCATGATGTTGTGAATCGCCGGCCGCGATGTCTCGTGCAGCAGGATGTGCGAGGTGACGAGGTCGAAGCTCGCATCCGGGAAGTTCGTCTTTTCGGCGTTCTGCTGGCTGAAATGAACGTTGGCGCCGACCGCTTTTGCCCGCGCGTGGCCATATCGCAGGCACGCCGCGCCGAGATCGACCGCATGGAACTCGACGTTCGGTTCCTTTTGCGACCAATAGCTGACCGAGCCGCCGATGGTGCAGCCCATGTCGAGCACACGCTCGATTTTGCGGTCTGGCCACTGCTTGCGGAAGAAGCCGTGCAAGATGCGGCCGAGGCCGTCGTTGTGCTCGCCCAACGCGCCCATGGAATAGATGAATGTGCCGCGGTCGTAGATGGCGCCGGCGGAAAGATCGTTCTGGCCGGCCTCGCCGTGATAGGCGCCGGGCTGAAGGTGAATGTCGGCCGCCGTGTTGTAGCGGGGGATTTCGAGTTTGGGATCGATGGTCAGCGAGCCCTTGCCCTTCAAAGCCGCCGCCTTGGCGATCAGGTCGGGCAATTGCCGTTCGACAGAGTCGATCACCGAGTCCCAGATCATCTCCTGGCTCGAGCGCTGCATGGCGCTCCAGAGCTGGTAATACGGATCCTTGGTCATGACCCGGCGCACTTCATGGCGGTCCTTGGGCTCGCGCTTGTTCTCTTTCACGAAGGCCGGCAGCACGCGTTTGAAATAGCCTTGGATATTGCCCGGGAATATCTGCGACGCGAGGTGCACGCGGAAATCGTTGACGAATCCCTGGCGGGCCGCTTCGTCGTGGACGGGCTTCGCGAACATCGGGTGCATCACTTGCGGAATCATGGCGTTCTCCAAAATTGAGGGTCGATCATACCGGTTTGCCGGACTGACGACACCATGAGCAACAGCGCGGCGTATCGCGAGGATTCGGGGTGCCGCCGATCACCTGTTGGACAGGATTTTCGGAACGAGTCTTGATCCGAATCAGGGTGATTTTTCAGCGACGTAAATTGGCCATTGCAGGAAATTGATGTAACCGTCGGCGGCTTGGCCGCTGGACTGGCTCGAATGCTTGGTCAAATGCGCGGCGGCAAAACCGACCTCGCGCGCCAGCGCGGCCAAATCCATATCGCGAATCTCCCCCATGAATTGCTCATTATTGTTGTGAACCTCCCACTCCTCGAGAAAAGCCTGCAGCGGCTCTGCCGCGGCCGCAGGGCCAATGTCGAGGTGAAGCATGATACCCCCAGGCTTCAACAGCCAATGGCACTCGGCAAAGATTCGCCTGATGGCCGTCCGCGACGTTTCATGCATAAAGAAATGGGACACAATGACGTCGAAGCTGCCCGTGCCGAAGCTCGTGGCCTCGGCGTTGGCTTGAGTGAAGTGTACAGGCACGCCGAGCGCCGCGGCTTGCGTGTGGCCGTATCTGAGGCAGGGCGCCGCAACGTCGATGCCGTGAACCTCGGCCTTGGTAAAGGCCCGCGCCCACGGCAGCGTCGAGTTTCCGATCTTGCAGCCAAGATCGAGCACGCGTTCGGGCGTGCGATGGGCGTAGTGCTTTTGAAAATAGTCGAGGGTGGTGAGGCCGAGATCCTCGTTGCGGCTGCCGAGCGCGCCCATGCTGTAGATGAAGAGGCCGCGGTCGTAGACCGCGCCGGCCGCGACATCTTCGGTGCCGGACTCGGCGTGATAACCGCCCGGCTGCAGATGAATATCGCGTGCGCTGAGATATCGCGGCACCGCGAGATCGCGGTCGAGCGTGAGAGTGCCGCTGGCAGTATGGGTCGGACGAGGCGGTCTCGCACCGATCCGCTCGACCGAATCGATCACCGAGTCCCACATCTGTTCCTGACTGGCACGCTGCATACAGCTCCATAGCTGATAATAAGGATCGCGTGTCATGGCCCGGCGCACATCATGGCGGTCCCGCGGTGGCGCTCCTTGGTTCCTGCGAAACGCGGGCTCGGCGCGCCGTGCATACGCGTCGCGGTTTCCGGGATAGATCCGGGTCGCAAGATGAAGGCGAAAATCCCTGACGAAATCCTGACGCGCGGCTTCGCCGTGGATGGGCGTCGCCAAGGCGGCGTGGGCAAACTGAGACTGAGTCATGACGTCCTCCCACCGAAGGAAGGTCAAGTCTACGTCGGCGTCACCAGCCGGACTAGGTCAGTGACGTCGGCAACGGACTCAAGATTATCGATCATTCCGAGCAGCTTCTCGCCGTTGGCTTGCGGCATCTTCGAGGCGGCCAAGTCCCAGCATTTCCAGAATTTTTCGATCTGGCGATCGCGCGGCAACGGATTGAGCGGATCGCCGATCGCCTTCTGGATGGTCGTGGTCCAGGACCGTCCATCGTTCAGTTTCACGGTAATGTCTTGCGGCCCGAAGGCGTTCATGTCCGGATTCGAATCGAGGATGACGTCGACCTTGGCGGCAAGATCGTGGGTCGCTTCGTCGCGCAGGACACTCTCGACGAAATCAAATTGATCGACGGTTCCTTTGATCAAGGCCCGCGCACAGACGAACCCAAGACTGAGCTTTGCGTAATTCGGCGTGCAGTCTCGCTTGTCGGGGCGCCCCACGAGACGATGGGGCAGGGGTGGGCAAACGATCGTGATTTTTGCGACGTCTCCGGCCTTGAACCCGTGCGCCTTCTGCATTTGCTGCAAGGCATCGACGGCGTAGTGGGTGAGGCGGCCCGAGGGAAACGGCTTGTGGCCCACCTCGAGCATGCGCCAGGTTTTGCCGAAACTCGACCATGCCGGCTCCAGGTCATAATCGCCTTCGAACAGCGGCAGATAACCCCATTGGCCCGAGATCACATCCTTAGGGCCTTCGATTCCGGCTTCGGACAAGTCACAGGCGACGATGGCGCTGCGGGCGGCGAATCCGACTTGAAGCCCAAGCAGCTTCGATCCCTCGACGTGAGCCTGCATCGTGCCCGACGTCTGTCCGTACATGACGCCGAGGGTGTTCCAGATCTGGTCCGCGGTGAAGCCGCGCATCTTGGCGCACGCCACCGCCGCGCCGAATCCGCCGACGGCGGCCGGGCGGAAGAAGCGCATCGGCGCCTTCGAGCAGACGGCAATGGAGCACGACGTGTCGATGCCGGTGGCCACCGCGGCGATGAAATCCTTGCCGGTGATCCGCAACCTCCGCCGCCGCCCCTGGCTTTCAACGTCGGCCAGCAGCGCCGACATCAACGACGACATCGGATGCAGCACGCCGCCTTCATGGACACAGTCGAATTCCAGGCAGTGGATCTGATAGGCGTTGACGAGGGCCGCGCTCGGCGCCGGCAGGCGGTCGCTGCACGCCCACACGGCCGCAGCATCGCCTGTACCCCAGTTCCGAGCCGCTGCCAATGTCTCGTCCGATGACGGGCCGGTCGAGCCGGCCAGCGCGCAACTGAACGTATCAAGAATGAATATCTTGGCGGCCCGAACCACCGAGTCCGGCAAATCGGCGTAGGTCGTCTTGGCGACGTGGCGGGCGAGCGTTTCGGTCGTGTTCATCCGCTAGCGGCGCTTCTTTGTCTTCTTCTTCGCCGGCGCTTTTTCTTTGCGGGCGCAGGTTTCGCCGTCGTTCCGCCCTTGCCGTAAGTCGCCTGCGGCGGATGCATGCGGAAGACGCGCTTGAGATAGCCATCGCGGCGCGCCACGCGCTCGCTCTCGATGGCGTCGCTCGGGCGATACGCCTCGATATCGGCGCGTGAAATCGTGCCCTTGGTCTCGAGCAGGCGCTCGACCGTATCAAGCCGGTCGTAGACCACCGAAACTTCGGCGGTAAGCTCGACCAGAAACGTCATCATTTGATCGATCGCGGGGTCATCAAAAAAGTAGGGGCGCTTGCCCTTCGACTGACGCGGTAACTTGATCTGCGGCTCTGACATCACAATCCTCTTAGGTTCGGCCCTCTTAGGTTCGGCCCTCTTGGGCTCGGCGACTTTCCCGGCAACTCAATAGCTAATTCTTCGACAGGTCGTCCATCAATTCCCGGTATTCGGTCATCTTGTCGTGGGCGACCAGCGAATCGCGCTCTTCGCGAATGATCCGGAAAATCCGGTCGATGTAGGCGTTGCGGCGTTCGGTCCGTTCGGTGTGAACCTTTTCGTCGGGCCGAAAAGCCTCGATGTCGGCGCGACTCAGCGTGCCTTTCTGATCGAGCAGGCGCTCGGTGGTATCGACCCGGTCCCACAGCACCGACAGCTCGGCCGACATCGCCATGACGATGGCGAACAATTGATCGATGGCGGGGTCGTCGAAAAAGTGCGGACGCTTGCCGCGGTTGACGGGTCTGATCTTGATCGGTTCGGCCATTGTCCTACTTCCATGCTCCATAGGTCGACCACTTGATGCTTTCGCCCCACCGCGCCAGCGCGTTGCCCCGCGCCAGATCGCCGCGGACGGCAGCGTCGAATTCCGCCGGATCGCACCAAACGAGATCCGGGATCAAGTACTCGACATACTTATCGGGCGCGAAACCGGCGCCGACGATGACGTCCTTCATGTCGGTCGCCGTATAGGCCTGATAATAGGGCTCGTTGTTATAATAGGCGTCCCAATCCAGATAGAACGCATCGTAGGGATCCATGGTCGCCGTGCGCGGCAGTTCCATGTGCAACATCAGGCCGCCTGGTTTCAACACGCGATGGCATTCCTTCAGGATTTGCCGAAGCGCCGTGCGCGATGTTTCGTGGAACAGGATCACCGACGTCACCACGTCAAAAGAATTGTCCGGGAACTTGAGGCTCTCGGCATTCATTTGGTGAAAGTGAACGGCTTTGCCCATCGCCTCGGCACGCGCGTGCGCGTAGCGCATCACCGGGGCCGACATATCGACGCCATGGATCTCGGCATCGGGGAACACATCGCAGTAAGGCACCAGGTTGTGCCCGACGGTGCAGCCGATATCGAGAATCTTCTTCGGCTTCAGATTGGGAAACTTGCGCGCAATGAAGGTCGCGAGCGACATGCCGATCCCATGGCAGTTATCGCCGCCCATGCCGCCCTGGTAGACGTAGACGCCGCGATCGTAGAACGCGCCTTGCGTGGCGTCGTTTGGCGTGCGCTCGGTTTCGTAATTGCCGGGCATGAGATGAATATCGACGGCGGTCGCGTACTTCGGTTTCACCGTCGACGGATCGAGCGACAGCGAACCCATTTTGTTGACGCCCGGCTTACCAACGAGCGCCTCGATCCGGTTGTTCAACTCTGGTTGCGCCCGTTCGACGGTCGGCACAACCGACTCCCACACCATTTCCTGGGCGGCGCGCATCATGCTGGACCAGGCTCGGGCGTAGGGGTCCTTCAACATCACCTTGCGGACTTCGTGCTCATCTTTCGGGGCGCGACCTTGCGCCTTTTCGAATTGCGGCTTGACGCGCTTGTCGTAGACCGTGCGCATGCCGCCGCCGATGGTGGCAAGCGTGTACATGCGAAGATTGGACGCATAGCTCTGCCGCGCCAGCTCATCGTGCGAGGGTTTGGCAAGAAACGCATGATCGACTTGGGGTTTGGCGACAATACCCATGATGTCCTCCGTCGCTAGAGCGTGATTCTGTGTAGCCGTATCGTAGTGCAGGAGTCACAACGCGTCACGTCAGGGCGCGCGGCGATTTCACACCTATGGGATTGAGCCGGCAATCGAGGCGTGGGCGGGGCTACACCGGAACGATCCGCGGGTTATAGCCAAACAACCCCATGGCCTCTTCATTCTTGTGGGTCTCTTTGTTGTACCCATCGGCCTTGTTGCCCTGCAGGCGATCCTGCGCGGCGCGTGAGGCCAACAGAACCATGGTCGTTCGTTCCCGCCGCGCCGCTTCGTAGCGCTTGAGGGCTTCATCGACCGTTGACGCCGCCTCGAAGCAGCGCCCCAGAATCACGCCGTCTTCGATGCCCATGGCGGCGCCCATGCCGAGGAACGGCAGCATGGGATGCGCCGCATCGCCCAGCAAACTCGCGCGACCCTTGGTCCATTGCGGCAAAGGGTCGCGATCGAACAACGCCCACTTGAAGCAATTCTCGGGAGGTGTTGCCGAGAGGAAAACACGGAACGACTCATGCCAGTCGTGAAACTCGGCCAGCAGTTCCGAGAGCTCACAGCGCATCGACCAGCTCTCGTTCTCCCAACCGCTCTTTTCGGCGAAGGCGGCGAAATTGATCAACGTGCCGTCGCGGACGAGATAGCGTGCCATGCTGTGCTTGTTTCCGACGGCGGCGCCCGACATCGGCGTCAATTTGAATCCCGGCGGCATGCGTTCGATCGGAACCAGCCCGCGAAACGCGACATTCCCGGTGAAACGCGCCGGCAACCGCCCCCACAGTGCCGCGCGCACCTCGGACTTGATGCCGTCGCAGCCGATGACGACATCCGCTGTTGCCTTAGCGCCGTTCGCAAAGCTGACTTCGACTTCGTCGCCGATCTGGCGAAATCCCGCGAAGGCATGGTTGAGCCTGATGGCCGCCGGGTCGTTGGCGCGCACGGCATCGACCTGCAAGTTGTGCAAATCGGCGCGGTGGATTTGGTAGTAGTACGCGCCGTACTGCCGCAGGGCCGCTTCGCCACGTTCCTGATCGACCAGAACTTCGCCGGTCCGATAGTGAAGCGCGCCTGCTCGATCGGGTTTGCACGCGAGACGCGCCAGACCTGGGCCAAGGCCGATGTCTTCAAGGCCATGGGTCGAGTTGGGTGACGCGGTTAGCCCGGCGCCAACTTCGCCGAGCTGCGGAGCTTGCTCGTAGACGACGGGCCGAAAGCCTCGCCGCTGCAACGCCAGGGCCGCGGTCAGTCCGGCAATGCCGGCGCCGATCAGCGCAATGCGCGTGTTCTTCATGAATCCCCAGTTGGCAACGTTCGCGGAGCTTCCCCTGGGGGAAAGCTGCCTCTCGGCGCGCACGCGCTCAACTCGCGCGTCGTGAGCAACCGAGTGGCGGGCAGCAGTTTTATGGATTTACTTCCAGGCGCCGTACGTGAACCACTTGGCGCTCTCACCGACTCGGGCGACTTGGGTCTTCTTGATCACTTCGCCCCCGACCACAGCCTCGAACGCTTGCGGTGATCGGGCCAGATCGGGGATCAGCACCTGGAAGAATTTGTCGTTTCCGAATCCGGCATTCGTGACGCACGCCCGGATGTCTTCATGCGTGTATTTCAGATAATAGGGCTCGTTGTTGTAGTAGGCGTCCCAGTCGAGATAAAACGCCTCGAACGGGTCCATGTCGCCGACCGGCGGCAGCTCCATGTGGATCATCAGCCCGCCCGGCCGCAGTACGCGATGACATTCCTTGAGGATGTTGCGGTACGCCTTGGTCGAGGTCTCGTGAAACATGATGATCGAGTAAACGAGATCGAACGTTCCGTCGGCAAACTTGAGACTTTCGGCATTCATTTGGTGGAAATGCACGCGCTTTCCCAGCGCCTCGGCGCGGGCGTGGCCATAGCGCACAACGGGCGCGGCGACGTCTGCCGCGTGGACCTCGCATTCTGGAAATCCGTCGACAAACGGGATCGTCGAGCTGCCGATGGTGCACCCAAGCTCGAGCGCCTGCGCCGGCTTGAAGTCGGGCCACTTGCGACGGATGTAGGTCGCGATCGTGCGCGGAATGGCATCGGCATAGGGACCAGCCGCGCCGCCGTTATAGACAAAGCGGCCGCGATCGTAGAGCGCGCCTTGGCTGGCGTCGTCGGCAGTGCGTTCGGTGTGGTAGTTGCCTGGCATCAGGTGAATATCGGTGGCGCTGACGTAACGCGGCACTTTCACCGACGGATCAAGCGTAAGCGTGCCGTATCGCGCATTGAGTCCGCGAATGCGCTCGTTCAGTTTGGGCTGAGCGCGTTCGACGGCGGGGATGACAGAGTCCCACACCATTTCCTGGCAAGAGCGCATCATCGTCGACCAAACCTGGCCGTAATTGTCGGACAGCATGGCAACGTGCACTTCGTATTCGTCCTTGGGTGCGCGGCCTTGCGATTTTTCGAATTGCGGTTTCACCCGCTTGTCGTAGACCGCGCGCATGCCGCCGCCGATCTGATTCAAGATATGCATGCGCAGGCGTTGCACATAGTTCTGCCGCGATAGCTCGTCGTGACTGCTCTCGACCAGGAAATCGTGTTTGGCCTGAAACGGCATTGAGCGCCTCCGACGGATTCAACGCAGCGCCCAGTATAGCACAGCGATCAATTCACATTCTTGAGGTTACGCAGATAGGTCAGGACCTCATCCTTGCTCCGGACCTCGGCGTATTTCGCCTGGAGATCGAACAGGTTCGCATCATGCGGGGCCTGATGGCGGTCGCCGACGGCTTCCTTAATGACGACGGGCACGAACCCGCTTTGGCAGGCGTCGAGGGTCGATGCCCGGATGCAGCCCGACGTGCTCCAGCCCGCCAGCAATACGGTGTCGATACCGGCGGCGGTCATGGTCGATGCCAGATTTGTCCCGAAGAACGCGCTGGCGTATTGCTTGGTGATCACCACTTCATGCGGCAGGGGCTCAAGCCCTTCGACAAATTCTCCAAATTTGCTGCCGCGCTCGAAATTCTTGAGAGCCGGCACCTTGCGGAAAAAGACGCCGCCGTCAGCACCCCCTGGCGTGAACTCGACCCGGGTGTGGGCGATCATGATGCCGGCCTTTCGCGCTGCCGCCAGCACTTCGCGCGCGGCGTCGGCCGAGGCTTCGACGCCAGCATAAAGGCTACAGGTTTTGTCGATGTAGGCGCGGGCGAAATCGACATGCAACAGACAAGGCTTCTTGCCGAAATCGAGCCGGCCGCCAAACCCCGCTTTGCCGTAATCCTGATTGAGATGCTGATCGGCCATGTCCGCCTCCGTTGAAAAGGAGCGGCGATTTGGATTGGCGCCGACCGTGGAGTCAAGCCGGGGGAACGCCCGCGCCGATGTCGACCCACTGACGATTGGAGATCATTTGCACCATAATCATCAAGCCGTCCGCGTCAATGGTGTCACGGAGTTCGGTATACGCCACCACTGCACCCGGAATCTGCCGGTCCACCAAAATCGGGAGCGCGATGCTGGAACCGGCCACCAGCGAGCCGCCCGATGTTCGAATGGCGCGCGTGGATACTTGGCCGCAGGGTCGTTTGACCATGGTCACGCAGGCAAGGCCGACCTCAGCCCGCAATTCTTCAGGGTAGTTCTCGAGCACATTGGTCCGGGTGATCTCCTGGCCGGTCAGATCGGCGAGGCGCGTACCAAACAGCCGAACTTCCAGCCTGGATTCGGACACGACATCGAGAATCAAAACATTGGGCTGCAATGGCGCCGCCACGCGATCCAAATAGTCGCGAATGTGCGGAACCAGACCAACACGCGGCAATGATCGCCAGTGGTCCAGGAATTCCTGGGCTCCCGCCGAATACCCATCCATCAACCCACCATTGAATTGGAGGTGACCCTTTTCGCGACCTTATACCAACCCTCATTGATGCTGACCGATGGTGGCCCAATCGCGGAGCGCGATAGACATGATGCGCCAGGGCTGGGCGGTGAGTTTGTTCCAAGCCTC
>Ga0194132_10010833_pt1 | contig 11985 bp, 11 predicted proteins | sample TA2KigOf80mmetaG_FD_148612 | JGI IMG/M metagenome (GOLD analysis project Ga0194132, IMG submission 148612) | Freshwater microbial communities from Lake Tanganyika, Tanzania - TA2015054 Kigoma Offshore 80m | ecosystem: Environmental > Aquatic > Freshwater > Lake | place: Tanzania: Lake... | reverse complement strand
TCCACTACACCCGAAGTGATTCGAGACGCACTGGCGACGGTTTCTACCACACAAGTCCGGCAGTGGTGCCAGCAGCACCTGGGGCCGTCGCTCCAGGCCCAACGCCAACAGGCCTTCCGCCAGCTCACGCTAGCGGAAGAAAAGCAGGTCCACTTTCAACAGGCAGCGTGAGGCGTCTTTGCACCAGGCCAGGCTTACGCTCCTCAACGCCTGGGAACGCTAGCGACAGGAGGGACTCGCCGCCTCTTTCTCTCTCTACATTTTGGCACGGGAAGAGTCCAACAGGGCCGGGTAAGTCGGTTGCTCATCCTACCCGCTGTACGGAACTCTACGGAGGTGTGAGCAAGACATGGCGAACGCAGAACAACTGGCGCTGTTAAAGACCGGCGTTGTCTCCTGGAATAAATGGCGAGACACCAACCTCGGAGTGCTCCCGGATTTGAGCCAGGCCGGTCTGAGTCGCGCTCCGCTCGGCATGGCTCACTTAACAGAAGCCAATCTTGCAGGAACGAACTTCACGAACGCCGTCCTCACCCGTGCCGATCTGAGTAAAGCAATTCTCGCAGGGGCGGACCTCACCGGAAGTGATCTGGTTGGGGCGAATCTCATGGGTGCTGACCTGAGTAAAGCGAACCTGACTGGCGCGAATCTCGCAGGGGCAAATTTAACTGGCGCGGATCTCACCGGCGCGAATCTGACTGGGGCTGACCTCAGTCGCGCCGACGTCACGGATGCCGGATTTTCGTGGGCGACACTCATAGGCGCGGATTTCACAGAAAGTGTTCTCAAGCGGACAAATTTGAGCAAAGCGAATCTAGCCGAAGCTGATCTCACGCGTGCCAACCTCACCGAAGCCAACCTCACCGAAGGGAACCTGGGTGAAGCCATCCTTAAAGGGGCCACACTCCACAACGTTGCGGCGTTACGCGCGAATGTTCATTCCGCGGATCTGACAGGGGCAGATCTCACGGACGCGAATTTTACCGAAGCGATACTCATTGGCGCTCATCTTGATGACGCCAGCCTCTTGAGAGCAGACTTCACCGGCGCAAAACTTCGCAGTACCGATCCTGTCACGAGTAACGCGATTACGCGGATCGGCCTGCGGGACGCAACGGTCACTGGCACGGACTTCAGCATGGCAACACTCAGCAGCGCCGCCATGCCACAGTCACTCCACGAATTTCAGCCAGCGCTCAAAAGTGTGGAGGAAGTATCCAAAAATGCCCGCGGGCGATACTTGTTGCTGATCAGTCTCTGTGCGTTAGCATTTCTGACCCTGGCAACAACATCCGATGCACAGCTTATCCTCAATACCTTCAACTTAAAGCTGCCGATTTTTAACGTCGACATCTCGGTCCGGTTCTTCTGTTTGGGGGTCGCTCTCCTTGGCCTTTTGGGTTTTATTTCCCTACATTTCTCTCTCTCCCAATTGTGGGAACTGATCACCGAGTTACCCACCTATTTCCCGGATGGGTTGCATCTCCAACGCAAGCTCTATCCGTGGACCCTCAACCTGCTGGTTGATGAATGGCAACATGGCATGGCGCCATCCACAAGAAAGACAGCCGTCTCCTTCGATCACCTCCGGAATCGTGTCGCAACCTTTCTTGCCTGGGGCTTTTTCCCTCTTACGCTCGCAGTGATCACATACCGCTCTCTTATTCGCCATGACTTATTGCTCAGTCTGTTGTTACTGCTCTTTTTGACCGCATCAATCTATCTCTCGACCTTTTTCTACCAACATGCCCGTGCAACCGTCCGGCGCCAGCGGGCTTCTCATCCCTGGCGCCTGCCGCTCTATTGGGCCCTGTCCACCATGATTTTTGGGTTGGGCATCATTGGACAAGGCTTCAAAGGTGGATTGCCCCTCACCACCCCGTCGTTGAAAATGCGCGGGATTAGTCTCGAAGGGCATGAATTCGGGGCAGTCGACCTCAGCTCAGCGGATATGAGTTTTGCCAAACTCGCGGGCGCTAATTTTCAGGGTACGCGATTACGCGGCGCGAGCCTCCATAGCGCAGATCTGACTGGAGCCGACATCCAAGGAGTCACGCTTAGTGATTCTGACCTACGCGAAGCAACGCTCACCAAAGCCCGCCTGCTTTCGACGAACCTCAGTGGCGCGGATCTCACGCAAGCTAACTTGATTGACGCCGATTTAACGGCCACCGATCTTCAAGGGACAATCTTATCTCGGGCCCTTTTGCGCCGAGCGATTTTGAACGAAGCCATTTTTCGCGAAGCAGACCTCAGTGAAACTGATCTCACAGAAAGTGTTCTTTTCCAGACGACCCTTCGCGCCGCCAATCTCTCCAAGGCCATTTTGCGCGGAGCTGATCTGCGCAAAGCAGTGCTGCATGAAGCCGATTTACGCGGTGCCGATCTCAGTGGGGTCGATCTCCGCCAAGCGGTCCTCGATAAAGCAAACCTGGCTGGGGCCAATCTCCGAAAAGCAAATCTTTCAGGCCTCACTCTGACAGGCGTTGATCTACGTGGCGCAGATCTCGCAGAAGCCGATCTGAGTGGCGCGATCCTGCGTCAAGTTCACCTTGATGGAGCCAACCTCCACCAAACCCGCCTACAAGGAGCAAATCTGGACGATACGGTGTCGCTTAGCAATGCCCAGATCGGGGCAACGATCGTAGATGACGACACCCGCCTTCCTGGTATCGGACGACTCACCAATAAGCCGGGAGAGAGACATACACCGACACCAACGCCGCAATAGTATTTCTAGAAACGTTGATGAGGGCTCTACTTTCTCTCGTTATCTCTACCGCCTTTCTACAGGCGCTGTCATCTCTCTCTTTGTTAAAGAGGTTTCACTCACGCGACATTTTCCTCCTTCTTGATAATAAAGCCCTCCGGCTATCCCCACGATATTACTTATATGCCTGCACTAGCTTCACATCCTGCTGTTCCCTACGTGCTTCCGTTCGCTTTGTTTCTGCTTCTCACAGAGCTTGCACGATGGATTCCCAATAGTCTCCTGTGGATCTATCCTCTCAAGACAGTTGTCGCTGGAACATTACTCCTGTGGTTTAGAAAAACATACAGTGAGATCATGTTCGAGTTCTCCTGGCTCGCCGTCGCGGTTGGCGTTCTTGTCCTTCTACTGTGGATTCCCTTGTATGGTGGCTATTTCTTGCTCAGCGAACCACAAATTGTGAATCCGTATGAATTGACGGGGTCGTTGGCGCTACCGTGGATCGCCATCCGCCTCCTGGGCTCATCGATTGTCGTTCCCGTCATGGAAGAACTTTTTTGGCGGTCATTTCTTTTGCGCTATCTGGTGAACCCGGACTTTCGCCAAGTGCCGATTGGAACGTTGACCACGTCAGCTGTAGCTATTTCTGTTGTCTTATTCGGAGTCGAGCATAACCAATGGCTTGCTGGAATCGTCGCGGGCTTGTTGTATACATTGCTCCTCTACCGCACCAAGTCGCTTTTCTCGTGCATTGTCGCTCATGCGGTGACAAACTTCCTTCTCGGGGTCTACGTGTTAATGACAGAGCAGTGGCAGTATTGGTAAGAGGAAAAGTCCAGAGTCCGAAGTCCAGAGTCAAAGCACGTCACAAACAAAGCTGTGGCGAATTGTCAGCTTTTTTGGATTTTGACTTTTGATTTTTCTGTCTCCCTCAGCCTCATTATCCCCCTTCGTCCGCTTTCTCTTTCTGCTACATTGCCCCTCCTTATGGGTGTGTCCCGCGAGACTCGTGCGTTTCTCTTGTTAACCCTGGTGACATTCGTCTGGGCCGGACTGATGCCCACAGGCAAGATCGCACTGCAAGGTGTCCCACCGCTCACCATCGGTGCGATCCGATTGACGCTCGGCACCGGTCTGCTGCTGTTGTATATGGGTCGCAACCCAACCCATCAGGTACACTGGACTCAGCCTGTGATCGGCAGTTTCCTCTTGCTCGGAGCCACCGGGTATCTCGTTGGCGTCGGTTGTAGCTATTATGGCCTGCGATTAACAACCGTCACCAATGCCGCATTGTTGAACGCGGCCTCACCTGTGACGCTTGCCATCCTCTCGCTTATCTTCCTTAAGGAACGCCTGGAGCAGAAGGCTATCCTGGGTATCGTGCTCTCTGTCATCGGCGTTAGCGTGATCGTCACTCGTGGCTCATGGGATGTGGTCACCAACAGTCAGTATAACCTTGGCGATCTGATTCTCTTGGCGACACAAGTAAGTTGGGGAATCTACACGATCTACGGACGCCAGCTCATGCTGCGCATCTCACCGCTCGCGGCAACCACCTACTCCTACATGGCCGGTTCATTCTGGCTCATCATCGCCTGTGTGGTACTCGAACGCGAACAGTGGCGTTTTGCAGAAACAAGTTGGGCCTCATGGGCCGCCATCGCCTATCAGACCGTTTTGGGAACGTTTGCGCACTTCTGGTTTTATGAAGCAGTCTCCACTATTGGCCCGAGTCGCGCCGGAATTTTCTTGAACTTAGTGCCAGTGATGGCGATCGGGATCGCCTACGTGTTTCTTGACGAGACTATCACGCTTCCACATCTGATCGGTGGTGTCATCGTCCTGAGTGGCATTCTGGTCGCAACCCGTCGCTAAATACCTCGCACCCGCATAACGCAATCGCAACTCTTCTCTTCCTCGCCAGAGTACGCTACTTAACAATGCCATTGCTGAGCGAATGAGGAGGACAAACGTGAAACCTTTACAAGGGCTCGTGGTACTCGACCTGACGCGGTATCTTGCCGGTCCATATTGTACGTTACTGTTAGGCGGGCTTGGTGCAGAGGTCATTAAAGTCGAAGCCCCTGGCCAGGGAGATGTCTATCGTTCTCGGCCACCATATGGCGGACCGAAGGGCGCAAGTTTTACCAAACAAACAGATGATGACCTCAACCTCGGCGTGTTACATCGTTCACGCAGTAAGAAGTGTGTCTCACTGAATCTTCGCAGCGCGGAAGGAAAAGAGCTGTTTTTGCAACTGTGCGAGAAAGCCGATGTGCTTGTCGAGAACTATGCTCCTGGCACCTTAGAGAAGATGGGATTTCCTTACGCCGTCCTGAAAAAAAGGAATCCCCGGCTCGTTCTCTGCTCAATCTCTGGATTCGGTCAGCGCGGCCCACGACGCGAGTGGCGTGCATACGACCCTATTATTCAAGCGGCCAGTGGTATTTCCAGTGTTACTGGCTATGCCGATCGTGCTCCCATACGCTGTGGCGCAGCAATTAGCGATACGACAACGCCATTGTTTGCGGTCATTGGTATTCTTTCCGCGCTTCGTAAACGCGACGTCACTGGTGAGGGCGACTGGGTCGATATTGCCATGCAGGATGGCTCCTTCTTCTTATTGCCCGATGTCATGGAATTTCTCGCTGCCGGAGAAACGCCTCAGCGAATGGCAAACGCCTATACTGGTGGTGCACCATTCAACGTTTATCACGCAAAAGATGGGTACGTTTCAGTCTGTGCCCCGGCTCAAGCTGACTGGGCAAAGGTGCTCGTCGCCCTCAAACGCGAAGACCTGGCCAACCACCCTCACTTTGCCACGATCCAGAATCGACGCGACCATCGTCAGGAAGTTGACCAACTCATACAAGAGTGGATTGGGCAGTACACAGTGCAAGAAGCGGTGACCTATCTGCAAGAGCAAGGCGTACCCGCGGGGCCGATCTTGAATCCCGAGGAACTCCTTACTGATGAGCATCTCAATGCACGAGACATGATCGTTCCGCTGGAACATCCACTCCACGGACCGATTCCCGGCGCAAAAGCGATTGGCATGCCCATCAAACTGACGAGCACTCCGCTCGCGTTTGATCAACCCGCACCAGCCCTTGGTGGCCACAATGAGGACATCTATGGCCGCTTGCTAGGATTGGATGGCCCACGATTACAAGAATTGAAAGAACGGGGAGTGATCTAATTGAGAATTGTAGAGGAGAGTAGTCAGTAGTCAGCATGGACGCCTATGCACGAGTGAGTCTTTTCTCGCTACTGACTACTGAATGCTAGCTACTGACTACTTTTTCACTGTTCCACAATCGACAATCCACAATCGATTGTCACCCCTTCACCGGTTCCGGTCGGACAGCTCCGACCTTCTCAGGCTCGGCAAATCGCAAGGGTTCGGCCGACACTCCCAACGCCATAATCAGTGCGGCAAACAGGATCGACCCTGCCGCTGTATAAAACGGTAACGCCCAGTTGCCGGTTGATGATACTTGGTAACCTGCGAGCATCGCCGCAACCATCCCAGCTAAGCTCCCAAACGTACTCATACAGCCCCAGATCGCGCCGAGGTGGCGCGGGCTCATCTCCGTCGGCAAACTCATGTATCCCGCCAGTGCGGAATCATTGAAGAGCCGTGCACACATCAGGAGCACGACACACAGCCACGGAGACTCGACACTCACGCCAAGAACCATAAAGGGAGCACCAATCAGCATACAAATCACCGGCATCTTTTTTCGCGCGATATTCGCACTAAACCCACGGCGCAAGAGCAGGTCAGACACCCATCCTCCAGCAACCGTTCCGACTAACGCGGCCCCAGTTATCGCAGCCCCGAGGTATCCCATCTGGCCGTCCGAGAAACCCCGTCCTTTTACCAAATAAGAAGGCAACCACGACGCCATCAGCCACATGTTATACACCCAAAGTGTGTACGAAATCGCTAACGCCCATACTCTTGGCGAGCGAAGCACCGGCCCCCAGCCGTGATGTTCAGAGACTGGTTTGACACGTTCGGCTTGAATATACGCAAGTTCTTCTGGCGAGACTGAAGGATGTTCCTCCGGCGTCCCGCGCCCATCCCACATCCAGATAAAAGCCCAGACAACGCCAACCGCACCACACAAGTAAAAGACTGCCGGCCATCCATAGGCAACGCTCACTCCTGTCACTAACGGATAGCCCAGCATAATGCCACCGTTCAACGCCGCAGGGATAATCGTCTGTGCACGCGCCAACTCGTGCCGCGGTACCCAGGCGGCGTTTGCAATGCTCATCGCCGGAACAATCGGGGCTTCAAACGCGCCTACCAGCAATCGGAGCACCAGCATCAAATAGAATGAAGAAGCGCCGAGCGGCGTGAGAAATGTGGCAATTGACCACCCCAAACACAAATAGGGAATGAGCTTGCCGCCGAGGCGGTCAGCCACATATCCACCAGGAAGTTGGATGACCATGTAGCCCCACAAGAAGGCGGAAAAGATCACCCCGAAGAGCTGCTCGCTCCATCCCAGCTCACGCATCATCATGGGAGCCGCGATCGAGATATTGGCACGATCAATATGGTTAATCAGTGCCAGTAGAAAGATGAGGCCGACAATACGGTAGCGAACCGGCCCAAACATTTCCCCTCCTTAATGTAGACCGCACTTGGGTGCTCTTGCCTCTAACACGGATACTGCACGAGAACAACAGATAACTGTAGCGGCTGACCCTTCTCCGCCACCGGAATCCTATGCTATAGCAAGACAAGTTACCGGAAACACGCAACCCCAGTAAGGAGGGCACTATGTCTATTAAAGTCGTCGAGCTCCATCACCACGGAATCCGCATTGGCACGTCACAAGAAGATGTCGAGAAGGCACGAAACTTCTATACCGATGTCCTTGGTCTGCACACCGACTCGCATCGTCCCAATATCCCCACGATTCCAGGGTTCTGGATGTATGTCGGCCAAGGCGAACGTACCACTCAAATTCACCTCATGGGTGCAACTGGGAAATCCCCAATGGCCCGGAGTGAAAAAGAAGATCCAACCCTGCCGCATGTCGCGCTCGCTGTCGAAGATATTCAGGCGGCCAAGAAAGAACTCGAAGATCGCGGCCTGTGGCATTGGCAGATCAGAGGTCTTGTCGGCCCCAACTCCGATCAAATCTTCGTGCAGGATCCGTTCGGTAATGTCATCGAACTGCATCAATACGGCTCGTGTACGTGCAATAAAATTTCGATGGGAACAAGTGAAATGCGCAACGGATAAGAGCGGAATGAAAAATTAAAAATGCCAAAGGAAGAATAGGAAAAGGCTATAGGCTCCAAGCTGTAGGCTGCAGGGAGAATACAGATGAATATTCCTTTCAGCCGCAACCCTATTTCTCATTTTTCATTTTTAATTCTTAATTTTTAATTACCCTCAGGGAGGATTCATGGCCGAACAGTACACAGGTCGTCTGCTCTCGTCAGACTCACACATTGTTGAGCCTGCAGATTTGTGGACCACACGCATGGACAAGAAGTGGCGCGATAAAGCCCCACGTATCGCCGCGTTGGATGAAACTGGTGACTACATTGTCATCGATGGTCTCAGACCGCGACCTCTCGCCTTCGAAGGACCGATGCAGGATTTAAAAGCCCAAGGCATGGAGATCCCTGCCCCCAAGGGCTACAAATACTCAGATAACCGCCCAGGCACCTGGGACCCGCACGAGCGCCTAAAAGATCAAGATATCGATGGCGTCTCTGGTGAAGTGATCTATCCTGGTGTCGGACTGACGCTAGTCCGCGCCCCAGATGCCGAATACCTCTACGCCTGTTGCCGCACATATAACGACTGGTTAGCTGAATTCTGCAAACCATATCCAAATCGGCTGAAAGGCGTCGGCATGTTACCTTGCCGTGGGCCGATCGAATGGGCTGTCGCCGAAACCGAGCGCTGCGCAAAATTAGGCTTAGTCAGTGTCATGTTGCCAGCCTGGGTTGATGATCGTCCCTACAATTTGCCGGATTGGGATCCACTGTGGGCGGCAATGCAGGACATGGGCGTGGTTGCCAGCATGCACATCGGCGGGCGTGACCCGTTCGGTCGTGCACATGGACCAGGAGCTGGCGGCATCATCATCGGCATCGTCAAATTTGAGATGAACGATACGTTGCAACGTCTCATTTGGGGAGGCGCGCCAGTACGCTTCCCGAAACTCAAATGGGCGTTGGTCGAAAGCGGCATTGGCTGGATCGGCGCAACGTTAGAATTCATGGACCACTGGTGGGACGATCACAAAGGCTGGATGGACCCACGCTTACCGGAAACGCCGAGCACCTATTTTCACAGACAGTTCTATGCCACGTTTGAAGATGATCGTGCAGGGGTGCTCACGCGTGAGTTGATGGGTGTCGAGAACGTAATGTGGGGATCAGATTATCCTCACACCGAAGGCGTCTGGCCATTCTCGCGTAAGAAGGTCGCGAGTAATTTCGCATCTATTCCTGAAGTCGACACGCGCAAAATCGTCCACGATAACACGGCCAAGCTCTATGGGTTTCCAATGGCATAACAATGAACAAAAACCGGCTATAGGCCACAGGCTATAGAGCTGAACCTGCCCATTCGTCCCTATAGCCTGTGGCCTGAAGCCTTCAGCCTTGTCTTCGCTGTTCATTGATCTGGATTCTGCGTTCCTCATTGTTCTGAAAGCAATTACTCCGTACTTTCAAGCTCCTCTTCCCACGGCAGCGCGTACTTTTTCTTGCTATTACACTCCTTACATGAAGGGACGATATTGCCTTTGGTCGACTTCCCGCCGCGCGCGAGAGGCACAAGATGATCCATTGTGAGGTCTGTTGGTAAAAACTTCTGTTGGCAGTAGTGGCAAACGCCAGGCGCACGTCTACGTTTCCACCACTCAGAACGGCGGAGTTCGCGCGCGCGGTTCTTTTCGTGTTGAATCTCTGCGGTCGTGACGTCGGACAAGAAGGCTTTCATGCTGACAACTGGCTACTGGTTACTTTTTTAGTGCGTTCCCTCTTCTAACTTCTCGACGTGGCGATCTCCCCCTTGTGCCTTGTCGTGGCTGCACTCGTGAGCATCACTTCCTGTTTCGTTCACGGCACTTTGCCCCTGGGCCTCTCCCTTCGCCTCCTTTTTCATACAACAGGCGGCACCAGAGTGAACTTGAGGGTTTTCCTCTTTCGCTTCCTTGTGCATACAACAGGCAGGCTTAGCGTGAGTAGTGTCACTTCCTTCTGTCTTCTGCTCCGCGCCCTGTTCCGCTCTCGCCCAGTTTCCGACGGCCACCACAGAAATGCCCGTCGCCAGCAGAGTTGCCAGAAAAACTTTTGTTAACTTCATACAATTCTCCTTACGATATTCTTTGACCCGGTTGCGCATTCAATGTCCAGTCATACTCAAGATACTGAAGATCTCTACTAAACGATTCCAAGATAGCTTTTTTCTCCTCAGCGACAAAGCGGAGCAGAAATTTGACGACTGTTCCAGATTGTTCGGTGAAATCTTGTGCAAACCACTGGAAGATTGCTGACACTGCCACTCGTCCGACTTCAAAGCGATTCCGCTGGGGATCATTGATAAATTCGCGCGCCGCGTCATCCAGTTGTTGCTCCAGTCGCTCGGCAACATACGCCTCGGGGCGTAGTTTCGGACAACTCGTCGAGGCACACACGATAGTAAAATGAATCCGCGGATCACGAAACGTTGGCCGTAGGATCTCATGCTCGATCTCATCGGGGGTCCGCTTCTTTCCTGCCACCAGGATCGAGTACCAGCTAAACAATCGCTTGCGCGAGAGGAGGCCTTCAGCAGTATAGCCGTTGAGTACTCCCTGAATAATGACGGCGTTATAAGCGTTGATCCAAAAGGCTTTCGCTTCTGTCTCAGACATGCCCTCAACTTTCGTCTCTGCTAACGTCTTCAGATACGCCGCAAAAGTCGGCAGGTCGCGGGCTTGCCAATCGCGATACGCCACCCGTCCGTCTTGGTCAACGTAACGACGCAATAACGTATCCCAGGTTGAGTGATCAACTGCAGCTTTCGCCAGTTGTGGCAGTAACAGTGTCATAAACGCTACGGAAAGAGTAATTCGTAATGGGTGAAACATAAAAAATAGTCAGTAAAAAGGCGATAGACTATAGGCCACAGGCGAAAGGGAAAAACATTTGGCACTCTCGCCATAGGGAGCAGCCCAGAGGCATTCCTGAGCTTTTTCTCCCTACAGTCTGCAGTCTATAGCCTGATTCCTCTTTCCCTTTTCCTTCTTTTATGGTTTTGGTGGTGCGTGCGCCAGCCCAGGCAAAGATACAAAGAGGAGGAGTTATGCGATTTCGAGGAAGGACAGCATTAGTCACAGGTTCAAGTTCCGGTATCGGGCGCGCAACGGCGCTGTTATTCGCCCGTGAAGGTGCAGATGTCGTCATCAATGGCCGCGATGAAAAGAAAATCGCTGCGGTCGTTCGCGAAGTCGAAGCCGTGGGACAGCGCGCGTTAGGCATTCGTGCCAATGTCGGAAGTACAGCCGAAGTGCAGGCGATGGTCGACCGCGCACGCGAAGAGTTTGGTCACCTTGATATTCTGGTCAGTAACGCGGGAGTTTTTCATCACCAGATGTTTTTACAAATGACGGATGAAGAATGGGATGAAGTCCTGAATGTCGATTTGAAAGGCACCTTCAATAGTTGCCGCGCAGTCATCGAGTCGATGATCGCCCAGAAGTGGGGACGGATCATTTGTGTGACGGCGATCTCGGGTCTCACCGGCTATCCCAACATGACGCATATCGCCGCAGCCAAGACGGGTACACACGGCTTTGCTAAGGCACTGGCCGCTGAAGTGGCTCGTTATGGCATTACCGTGAACGTCATCGCCCCAGGGTTGGTCGATACGCCGATTCTCGCCAATATGACCGAAGCTGAACTCGCGAACTTTGCCAAGCAAATTCCCATCGGACGCATTGGCAAAGCCGACGAAATCGCCGAAGCCTGTGCCTACCTTGCTTCTGAGCAGGCAGCATATGTCACGGGACAGATCCTGAATATGAGTGGCGGAGGATTGATCTAAATCAAACCACGAAAGATTCATACCCTCGAGATGTCACCCTGAGTGCAACGAAGGGTCTCGCAGAGGGATTCCGCGCTTCACTGCTCAGAAACACACTCTCAGGCCGAGACGGGCTGGGGGAGGAGCGTGAACCCCAACCGGGCGGCGGTCCGTTTGAGGTGGCGAAGGGTGCGTTGACGCAGGTGTTCATCATAGGCTTCCCAGC
>Ga0194132_10010832_pt1 | contig 11987 bp, 12 predicted proteins | sample TA2KigOf80mmetaG_FD_148612 | JGI IMG/M metagenome (GOLD analysis project Ga0194132, IMG submission 148612) | Freshwater microbial communities from Lake Tanganyika, Tanzania - TA2015054 Kigoma Offshore 80m | ecosystem: Environmental > Aquatic > Freshwater > Lake | place: Tanzania: Lake... | reverse complement strand
CGCCTGTACCGGAAGCCACGCAAAGGGAATACTCACGAATGGCTGGCTGAAGCCCGACGCGCCAGGCTTCGAACGGATAGGCGAGTACGTCGACGTGTTCGCACAGGAAGGCCAAGTTCTCATCTTCAATTTCACTCTGCTGCACGGGACCGGTACTGGTGGCCCACGCACACGTATCAGCGCGGACCTTCGATTCTTTCCCTTTTGCGGGATTATGGATTCGGCGCCGCGCGTGCTTCGGCCCGCTCCCGTGGCGTGGATGAAGGACAGAATCCAACAGCTTGACGGCCTCCCAACCCTCCAGGCTCCGATCTACGAAGCGCTGGCGTACCTCGGTCAGCCGATCGACTGGCCCAAGATCGAGCGTTATTCCCCGTTGAATTGGGCTCGCTTAATCGAGGCATCGCTCAGCGGCGATACCGTGACGGAACGACGTTCGATCGAGGCGTTCGCCAATACCGAGATTGGATTCGACGTGCTCTCGGCCTATGTCGATCGCTACCGAGCGCTTCAGCTCGAGCGCCGCCCATACGAGGTCGTTCTTCCTTCGCTATCGAGCACAGAGCAGCAGCTCGTGGAAGCCCTCCTTCAGCGACAGCCTGTCGCCAACTAATGACGTGACCCATCGCCATCCAGCATCGCGGGTGCAGAGAGCGCCATGGCCGTTGCTCAAACGCCACGTCCGTGCTCATGCGGCATGCGGAAGATCGCGCCGTCCTGCAAGAACCCACAGCGCGCTGATGGGATGAGCGCTCGTTGCGCCTGCCCGGCGTTGCGATAGAGCTTTCACCGTGAACGCTGAGAGGTCGCCGCATGACTCGCGTGACCTAAGGGCGTCCAGCGGGCAGGTGGGCGTGCCACGCGGAGCCACCGCGCGCCTTTCGTCCAGCGCATTGAATCGCGCCACCGGCCACCGCATACGTGAGCTGCGACGCGCCGCCGGGCTAACCCGCAGCGCTTTGGGCTGGCCAGTGTTCGATCGCTCGGCGGTTGCGGCGATCGAGCTCGGTCAGCGAGCACCTTCCATCTCTGCGCTCGCTTATTTTGCTCAGCGCCTCGAACTCCCCCTTCACGATTTGGTTTGGGAAATCGGCCCTGATGGCAGAGTTGCCGCCGACCGAACCACGGTCTTCCATCACAACGATCCCGCGGCGCCGAGGCCGAATCACACCGAAATCGGCGTCGTCGCCCTGGTTGAGCATCGGGGTCGCCTGCTTCTGGAGCTGCGCGCGGACTGCGCGGAATGGGGACTGCTCGGCGGTGGGCTGCGTTTGGGAGAATCGTTCGAGCAGGCTCTTCGGCGCGAGGTGCGGGAAGAGGCCGGGCTCGAGCTCGGCGCGGTAGCGTTGTTCGGCGTGGCCTCGGATCCGACAATGGTTGCCCGCTATCGCAGCGGATCCATTGCCCGAGTCGTCACCCTCGTCTGTCGGTGTCGGGCGCGCCGTGCCGGTCCTTTGACCTTGAGTAGCGAGAGCACGGCCCTTCGCTGGTTCGCCCGCGATGAGTTAAGGACCCTCGACCTTGTCGCTCCCCACGCGCCTTTCGTCGCCGCCTACGCGGCAGGTCGCCAGGGACCACTCCTGCAATAACCGGCGGATCGCCGAACCAAAGCGCACGTCCCGAGCCCACGGTGGGGATCTGGACGAGGTCTCTATGCGACACGCTCCACCCGCAGTCCCCCCGACTCGCTACGCAGGAGCCGGAGAGTGCGGGCGGATGCAGAGCGGAAGACGGGCGTTCAGGGTCCATCAGGTGCCGCACGGAGCCTTGTCCCTGAGAGCGGTGGAATCGCCGTGCAACGTGCTGCGGAGTCGCAGGATGGCACCAACTCGACTCGTCGCCTGCTACCTGAGAGACAGGCGGTCCTCGGTGCAGACCGCGGGCCTCTGAAGGGCAGAACCGGCGAAGGGGTCGCCCTTCTGGGTGCAGAAGCCGTAGATAAGCGCCACCGGAGACCCAGGCCCCGACCGTCGGGCGATCACGGTGAACTCGTATGAGCCGGTGGGAGCGACCTCTACTCGGTAGATAGAGAGCGAGTTGGCATAGGCCCGCGTCCGCGTTCCATTCGCGTCCTCGACAGACAAGCAACCGCGATCCGTTGCACATGGGGTGTTTACGTCGTCGAGGAGAAAGCCCGGCTGTGAGGTGCTGCCAGTGCGGTTCACAACTCGTAGGTCCACCTCGGCATTTTCGTTTCGGATCCGGGACGCCGTGACCGAAAGGTCCCATGGGCGGCCATCAAGGGCTGACGTGATCGCTAGGGGTTCCCCGACAGGAATCACGCGAGAGGGCCGAGTGGTCGCAGCCGTTGTCGGCTGGGGTGAAGGCGTCTGTGTAGGCGTGGCGGTAATGAGTGAGCCTGTCGAAGCGGATCGCGCTGCAGATCCCGGGTTGGCGGTTGGCGAGCTTGCTGATGGAGGTTGGCGCGAAGCGGCAATGCCAACCGAGGTCAAAGCCACCAGCCCAAGAACCAGCGCTAGAGCACCCGCTGATCGGGGCGTCTTGAACCGTGATCGAGACCGCGAAGAGATATCCCTCACCACCGCGCCGCTTGTCGGGGCAGCATGCGCCGACGCGGTGTACGAGCGACCTTGGGAGCCTTGGCGGAGTTGATCGTCGTAGGACCGCCGTCTCTCTGGACTCCCGAGGACCTCAAACGCTTCGTGAATCTCCCGAAAGCGCGCAGCCGCGTCAGCCGACCTATTCACGTCCGGATGCACTTCCGCCGCCAGTGCTCGATAGGCAGCATGAACCTGTCTGTCCGATGCCGTCGGCAGAATGCGAAGTACGTCGTAATAGGTGGGCGTCATGGAGTGCTCTCGATGGCCGTCTTGGCCGCCCTCGCCATGGCGCCGCGCATCTCACGCTGGTACTTGAGGTAGCGGTGGTGCCGGTCGGCGTTTGTACTTGTCATGTCGAGGAACGCAGGGTGCTGGACGATGCCCGCACCAACGCCGCTGAACGCGACCTCGATGGTCTCCTGTGTGAGGTAGCCGTGCGTGTTGGGTCGAGCATTGTCGAAGTAGACCATCATCCAAGTGATCGGGTGTGTTCCCGGGTTCGAGAACCCGACGTTCGCGGGCGAGTCGGCGATCACCAGCCATCGATGGGCCGTTTGGTTGATCTTGCTGGAGAGGATGGGGCTGCCTGCGAGGACCGGCATCGCAAACTGGTGAGTGCCACTCCAAGCCGAACCGCCGCGCAGGATTGCGACAGACTCCGTCGGGCCAGTGTTTTCGCAAAACACCTCAAGGTGAAGAGAGCCATTCGCACGAATCTCGACCTTCGGATCGGACCAAGTCAGGCGTGGCGACGTGTTGTGTTCGTAGAGCATCCGGCGAAGCGCCGCGTTGTCCCAGAAGAGTGCGCCGCCAAAGACAAACGCTGCGACTAGGACCCGTTGGGCGGAGGTGAGTGGCACACCCAGCAGAAGGAACGTCTCGTCCACTCCGCTACCCAGCGCGAACGCGACGGTCAGCCCGAGGGAGAGCACCGCAACGAGGACTCGGGCGACGCTTCCGATCCCGCCCGCGAGGAGCACTCGAATCATGTGTCCATGTCCGCGACGAATCTTAAGCAACTTCGAGGTCTCGGCCTTGGTGCCTGCAAACGGTGGCCTCAGGCGCGCCCTTGCATGGACCGCGGCGCGTAGGGTGGGCTAGTGCCGAATGCGTTCGACGCTGTTTGCATGATCGGTCACTGCAGACAACCAGCCCAACCTCCGCCGTCCTAGATATGCCTGCCTACGTGTCGCGGCCCAGGCGCCCTCATGAGAGGCCAGGGGGCCATCCAGGTCGCGGGCTAGGCGGCGCTTCCTGTTCGGCTGCCAGCTGGGGTGAGATGACCGCCGAGGAGAAGAAGCGGCTGGTCTCCATCATGTTTGAGGAGATCCAGGCCGACACCCCGGCATCACGCGACTCGTCCCGCGGGGCAAGTGGAAGGACTACATCGAGGCCGTCGTAAGCCCGAGAGGCATCCCCGTACTTGAAGTGCGAGTGCCGCCGGAGCGGAAGACGGGACTCGAACCCGCGACCCTCACCTTGGCAAGGTGATGCTCTACCAACTGAGCCACTTCCGCGTGAGAGGACAAGGATACCAAGAGCGCGGGATCATGGCGTCGTGGGCCTCCCCGCGGACTCCTTCACGGGCGCGGAGCGGCGGGTCCTCGCGCCCGTGCGGCGGTTCCTGGCCGCCCTGTACGGGCCCCCGGTCTCCCTGCTCGCGGCACTGGGGGTCCATCCCAACGCGGTCTCGCTGTCGCAGATCCCGCTCGGGGTCGCCGTCGCCTGGCTCATCCCCTTCGCCCCGCTGTGGGCACTCGCGCTCTTCGTCGCGACGCTCGCGCTCGACGGTATGGACGGGGCGCTCGCCCGCCGGACGAGGCGTGCTTCAGCGCACGGCGCGCTAATCGATCAGTACGCCGACCACGCGCGTGAGGTGATCGTGATCGCCGGCCTCGCGGCGCACGGGGCCCTCCATCCCGCCACCGCGGTGCTCTACGGAGTGGCGTACCCCGGACTCAACGTGACGCTGTACCTCCTGAACGCCCGTGGCGTGCCCGAGCCGGTGGCGTTCAAGACGTACCTCACCTTCTATCCGGCGCTCGTGGCGTACCTGGGCTTCGGCGTCAACGTCCTCGACGCAGCCGGGGCGGTCGCCGTGGCGGCCATGGCGGTGGCGATCGCGATGGGCCTCCGCCGCCTCGGAAGCGCATGACGGACCGGCTGTCCGCACCGCGCGCCGCGCTCTACTCGGTGGGCAACGCCGGGGCGGGGATGCTGTTCGGCTTCATGAACGCCGCGGTGCCGCTGTACCTCGGCGGCTACGGGGTCGCGAACGCGTGGATCGGTCTGCTCTCCCAGGAGCGCCCGCCGCTGGCCGGCCTCTCGCAGATCGTGGTCGGCGCGTTGTCCGACCGCACGCGTTCGCGGATCGGCCGGCGCCGCCCGTTCATCGTCGCCGGGGTTCCGATCGCGGCGCTGGCGCTGCTCGCGCTCATCCCGCACCCGCCGCTGTGGGCCGTCATCGGGCTGCTGCTCGTGCTGACCACGTCGTTCGCCGTCGCGTACGGCCCGTACCTCGCGCTGCTCGCCGACCTCGTGCCGGCGCCGCGGCGGGGCATGGTCGGCGGCCTGCTCAACCTCGCCTCGATGCTGGGCCAGCTGTTCATCCTCGTCGTGGCGATGGGCCTGTGGGAGACCGCCGAGCGGACCGTGTTCCTGCTGGTCGCGGGCGGGCTCCTGGGGGGCTTCGCGGTCACGGTGCTGTTCGTGCCGGAGCAGCCGGTGCCCGCGCGCCCGGTCCCGCGCTTCTCGCCGCGCCGCTACGCGCGCGACCTCGCGGGGCGGCGCGACCTGCTCCTGTATCTCGCGGCGACGCTCCTCTTCTGGTTCGGCACGGCCGGGGTGGTGCCGTTCATCACGCGCTTCGGCGTGAGCGAGCTCGGCACGACCGAGGGCGGCGCCTTCCAGCTGTTCGTGGTCGCGGCCGCGGCGACGGCGCTCGCCACGCTGCCCGCCGGATGGGCGGCCGACCGGGTGGGGAAGCGGCCGGTCATGCTCGTGGGGCTCGTGCTCTTCGGGGTCACCACGCTCGCGGCCTCGCAGGTCCGCACGCTGGACGCTGCGCTCGTCCTCATGGGCATCGTGGGCCTGGCGAACGCGCTCAGCACCGTGCCGCTCCTGCCGCTGCTTGCGGACCTCATTCCTCGCGAGCGCGCCGGTGAGCTCACCGGTGTGGGCACCGGCACGTGGGAGCTGGCGCAGCCCCTCGGCGCGCTCACCGGTGGTGCGGTGGCGGACCTCACGGGCACGCTGCGCGCGAGCCTCGTCCTCGCGGGCGTGCTCGTGCTGGCAGGTGCGCTCGTGCTCACCCGCGTGCGCGTCCCGCGCACCGAAGGGGGTCCGTGACTCCGCGCTTCCGCGACCGGTTCTTGATCCTCTGGCTGGCGGGCTTCGCCGCCGCGTTCCTCGTCCTGCCGTACGCGTTCGCGCTCCAGCGCGCCGCGCTGGAGCAGGTTCAGCTTCCGCTTCCCGTGCTGGTGCTGGCGAGCGCGGCGCAGACGGCGGTGCTGCTCGCCGTCGCCGTGCTCCTCGGCTTGCGGGCGGCCGACGCGGTCGGGCTGCGTACGCCGCTCACGGACGCGCTCGCGTTCCGGCGGGGGGTCGGTGAGGCGTTCGCGAGCCTGGGTCCGGTGCGCGCGGCCGTGATCGGCGCTCTCGCCGGCTCGCTGATCATCGGGCTCGACGTCCTCGTCTTCGCTCCGCTGCTCGGGCCGGGTGGCATGCCGGCCGTCGAGGCGCCCGGTCGGCTTGCGGGCCTCCTCGCCTCCTTCTATGGCGGGATCACCGAGGAGCTGCTGATGCGCCTGCTCCTCGTGTCCGGCATCGCCTGGATCCTGCGGGGTCGCGCGATGTGGATCGCGATCGTGCTCGCGGCGCTCGTGTTCGGGGTCGGACACCTCCCGACGCTCGCGGTGATCGGGCCGCTGACCGCGCTCGGCGTTGCGCGCGCGATCGTCCTCAACACGGTGGGCGGCATCGCGTTCGGGTGGCTCTACTGGCGCCGCGGGCTCGAGGCCGCGATGATCGCGCACTTCGCGGCCGGCATCGTGCTGCACGTCCTCGTCACGATCTGAGCACCTAGCATCGGTGCGCATGCGCCGCGCGCTCGCGCTCGTCCTCGCGCTTCTGACGCTCGTCTCGTGCGTGAGCGAGCCGGCGGCGGTCGCGGAGCCGCCAAGCACTTCCGCCGCGCCCACGCCGGAACCGACGGACCGTCCGTTCACGCCGGAGGCCAAGCCCATGGCGTGCGCGGAGTGCTGGCCCCTGATGGGGAAGCCGCTCGGCAACGGCAACGCCACCCGGCGGCCGCTCGTGGTGAAGGTCGACAACGCGCCGGCCGCGCGGCCGCCCATCGGTCTCGGACAGGCGGACATCGTGTTCGAGACGCTCGTCGAAGGCTTCGTGACGCGCATCGCCGCGATCTTCCACTCCCAAGAGCCCGCACAGATAGCGCCGGTGCGCAGCGCACGCCTCACCGACCGCTCGATCGCGCCCATGGTGCGCGGCGCGCTGGTCTACTCGGGTACGTCCGCGTACGCGGAGCCGCTCATCCAGCGCGACGCGGCGCAGGGCCGCTACCTCGATCTGAACGCGTCGTACACGGGGGGCTACGGGCGAATCGCGAGCCGCCCGGCGCCGAGCAACGTCGTCACGACGACGGCCGCGATGCGCGAGGCGATCCGCCAGGCCGACACGCGGCCGGTTCAGGTCCCGCGCTGGTCGTTCATCGCCGACGCGCGCAATCCGCGGCTCGGCGGCATGTTCGGCTCCGACACCGCGACCGAGCTCGTGATCCCGTACCGCGAGGACAGCGTCAAGGTCACCTACACCTGGGGTGAGGCCAGCGCGGGCTACCTGCGTGCGCAGAACGTGGCGGGCCGGCCAGTGCGCACGATCGACGCGCTCGACAACAAGCCGATCGTCGTGGCGAACGTGATCATTCTCTACACGGACATCATCCCGGCGCCGCAGATCGTCGACTCCACCGGCGCGATCTCGTACGACGCGCGCCTCACCGGGACCGGGCGGGCCGACGTGATCCGCGGCGGGCTCCGGCAGGTCGCGACCTGGTCGCGCGCGAACGAGAACGCGGCGTTCACCTTCAAGACCGTGCTCGGCGAGGAGATCCTGCTCGCACCGGGGCAGACCTGGGTTCATCCCATTCCCGCGGACTGGGTGGTCACCTCAAGGTAGGCTCCATCGATCAGCGAGGGAGGGTGCCGTGCGCTTCAACACGATGGGCCGGACCGGCGTGCAGGTTTCCGTCATCGGGCTCGGCGGGAACATGTTCGGCAACCCGGTCGACGAAGCCGGCACCAAGGCGGTCATCGACCAAGCGCAGGAGCTCGGCATCAACTTCGTGGACACCGCCGAGATGTACGCGCAGACCAGATCCGAGGAGCTCCTGGGAGCGGCGCTCCAGGGGCGCCGTCACGCGTTCGTCCTCGCCTCCAAGACGGGTACGCGCCTTGACCCCGGGCTCGCATCCGGCGGGCGGCTCACGCGTAAGCGCCTCAGCGAACGGCTCGAAGCGAGCCTCAAGCGCCTGCGCACCGACTTCGTCGACATCTACTACTTCCACTTCCCGGATCCGCTCACTCCCCTCGAGGAGAGTCTCCGCGCGGCGGAGGACCTGGTCCGCACCGGCAAGGTCCGCTATGTCGGCCTCTCCAACCACGCGGGATGGCAGGTCGCGGAGGCCGTCGGTCTCGCGCAGCGTCACGGCTGGCAGCAAATCGCGGTGCAGCAGAGCGGATACAGCATGCTCGACCGGGCGGTGGAGGCAGAGGTCCTGCCGGCCTGCCGCCACTTCGGCGTGGGCTTCGTACCGTACTCACCGCTCGCCGGCGGGTTTCTCACCGGCAAGTACGAGCAGGGCAAGCCCCCCACACCGGGGACGCGCTTCGGGCGGGGGATGCGCTACGGCGCGCAGGTCTTCAGCGATGAGAACTTCGCGAAGGTCGAACGCTGGCGGGCGTTCGCCGCGCAGCGCGGCAAGGGGATCGGCGAGCTCGCGCTCGCCTGGCTCGCGGCGAATCCGGCGGTGTGCTCGATCATCGTCGGCAACACCTCGCCGGCGCAGGTGGCGGAGAACGCCAAGGCGGCCGACTGGATCCTCACGCCGGAAGAGGTCGCCGAGCTCGCCTGAACGGCGCTGTCTACTGCCCCCGGAGCGGCTGGACGCTCACGATGAACGCGGCCAGCGCGACCGTGATCACGATGATCGGGATGCACAGGGTCAGGAAGACGCGCAGATCCTCGGGGCCGGAGGTCTCCGGGGCGGTGGAGTGGTCTGCCATGTGGCCGCCAGTTTACAGGGATTCGCGGCAAAGAGCCTACTCTGACACGTGATGGCGAGCACGTTCCGGCCCTCCACGCCGAACGACCAGGTCGCGCGCCGCGGCGACTTCGTTGCGCCCGTCATCCACGAGATCAAGCGCGTGATCGTGGGGCAGGAGCACCTCGTCAACCGGCTCCTGCTCGGGCTCCTGTGCGACGGGCACCTCCTGGTCGAAGGGCTGCCGGGGCTCGCCAAGTCGCTCGCCGTGAAAACGCTCGCGGACACGGTCGACGCCACCTTTAAGCGCGTGCAGTTCACGCCCGACCTCCTGCCCGCCGATCTGGTCGGCACCCTGGTTTACAACCCGGCCGACCACACCTTCCGCCCGCAGCTCGGGCCGATCTTCACCGACGTGCTCCTGGCCGACGAGATCAACCGCGCGCCCGCCAAGGTGCAGAGCGCGCTCCTCGAGGCGATGCAGGAGCGGCAGGTCTCGATCGGCGGCACCACGTACCCGCTCTCCCCGCTGTTCATGGTTCTCGCGACGCAGAACCCGATCGAGCACGAGGGCACCTACCGGCTGCCCGAGGCGCAGGTCGACCGCTTCATGCTCAAGGTGCTCATCGGCTACCCGTCCCGGGAGGAGGAGCTGGTGATCATGGACCGGCAGAACGCGGCGACGCCGCCGTCCGTCCAGAGGATCGCGACCCCTGAGCAGATCCTCGCCGGACGCGCTGCCGTGCGGTCGATCCACATGGACGAGCGCCTGCGCGACTACGTGGTCCGCATCGTCGTCGCGACGCGCGAGCCGGAGCACCACGGGCTCGCGGAGTTGAAACCGCTCATCGCGTACGGCGCCTCGCCCCGCGCGAGCATCTTCACCGGGCTCGCGGCGCGCGCCCATGCGTTCCTCGACGGCCGTGACTACGTGCTGCCGGACGACATCAAGAGCGTGGCACCGGACGTCATGCGGCACCGCCTGATCGTGTCGTATCAGGCCGAGGCGGAAGAGATCACCGCCGAGTCGATCCTCTCGCGCGTCCTCGATCGAGTCCCGGTGCCCTAGCACGGCGATGTGGTGGTTCGCGTCGCGGCGGCCGGCTCCGCCGGCCGGCCGCGTGCCCCATGAGAAGATCCGCGACGTCGAGATCAAGGCGCGCGTGCTCGCGGACGAAGGGTTCCTGAACGCCTACCGCAGCGTGTTCCGTGGCTCGGGGCTCGAGTTCGAGGAGGTCCGCGAGTACCAGCCCGGCGACGAGGTCCGCACCATCGACTGGAACGTCACTGCGCGCGTGGGCTACCCGTTCATCAAGCGCTACCGCGAAGAGCGCGAGCTCAACATCGTGCTCGCCGTCGACGTCTCGGCGTCGTCATGGTTCGGGACCGGCGCATCGAGCAAGCGCGAGCTGGCGGCCAACGTCGCGGCGCTGCTCGCCGTCGCGGCCATGCGCGCGAACGACCGCGTGGGGCTGCTGCTCTTCGCGGACGGGGTGCGGGACTACCACGAGCCGCGCCACGGCCACGACCACCTCGTCCGCATGATCCGCGCGCTGCTCTACGCGCGCCCGTCACGCGCGCGCACCGATATCACCGGGGCGGCGCGCTTCCTCGGGAGTGTGACCAAGAAGCGCAGCGTGATCTTCCTGCTCTCGGACTTCCTCGACGCGGGCTTCGAGACGCCGCTGCGCATGCTCGGCCGCAGGCACGACGTGATCGCGGCCACGCTGTCCGACCCGCGCGAGAGCCTCCTGCCGTCGGTGGGCGTGGTCACGCTCGAGGACGCCGAGACGGGGGAGACGCGCACGATCGACACCGGGCGTGCGGACGTGCGCGAGGCGTACGCCGCGGCCGCCCGGCTCACGCGCGCGGAGCGCATCCGGTCGTTCGGCCGCATGGGGCTCGACACGCTTGAGCTCGCCACGGACCGGCCGTACCTGCCCGCCCTCGCCGCGTTCTTCAGCGCGCGGACTCGCCGGCATTGATCGCGCTCCGCACGCTCGCCGTTGCCACGCTGCTGGTGCTAATGGCGGCACCGGGGCTCGCCGCCGATCCCGTCACCGCGCGCGCCGCGCTGGACAAGGTGTTCCTCACGGCCGGCGATCCGGTGCTCCTCACCGTGGAGGTGCGGACCGCCGCGGGCTACCGCATCACCGATCCCGGGGTGACCCGCACGCTCGGGCGCTTCGAGGTGCTCGAGACGCTCAACGCACAGCAGACCGGCCTCGCCGCGGGCGCGCTCCGGACGAGCTTCCGCTACCGCATCACCGCGTTCTCGGTCGGGGAGACGAGCCTGCCGGCGATCACCATCCGGTTCGCCGACCCCAGCGGCGTCGAGGGCTCCGTGACCACCGAGCCGATCGCGATGAAGGTGGGGAGCGTCATCGCCGACGGCGAGGACACCACGCGGATCCAGCCGCTCCGCCCGCCGCTGGAGATCCCGGGCGGGACGCCCTACGCGATCGCACGGACCGTGACGGTGCTGGCGGCGGCCGGGCTGGGCGCGTCCGCGCTCATCGCGCTCGTCCGTTCGCGGCGCCGCGCGGCCCGCCGCACGGCGGAGCCCGAGCCGGTGGCCGCGGGGTTCGCCCTGGCGACCGCGGACGACCTCACCCGGCTCGCGCGCGAGCGCCTGCCGGATGAAGGCCGCTTCGACGAGCACTACGAGCGACTCTCGCGCGCGATCCGCACGTACCTCACGGGTCGCTACGGGATCGCCGCCGGACAGCGCACCGCATCCGAGCTGCGGAGCGACCTCGAGCGTGCGGGCGTCGAGCGTTCGCAGACCGCCTTCCTCCACGACCTCCTCCGTGAGGGCGAGGTGGTGCGGTTCCGGCGGCTGCCGCCCTCGCCGCGCCACGCGAACGACGTCCTCCAGTCCGCGCTCGACTACCTGCGGAAGGCGGCCGTGTCCGAGGAATACGACTTGGCCGGCGGGCGGTCCCGAGCATGAGCCTGCTCGACGGGGGCCTCCGCTTCGCGACGCCGGAAGCCCTGCTCGCGCTCGCGCTCATGGCGGCGGCCGGGCTGCTCGCCCTCCGCGCGCAGAACGCGCGGCAAGGGGGCGGGCTGCTCTACCCCTCGGTCGGGCTCCTCCGCGGCGACCTCGGCTCGCTCCGCGCTCGGCTCGCCGTCGCGCCGACGGC
>Ga0194132_10010830_pt1 | contig 11988 bp, 12 predicted proteins | sample TA2KigOf80mmetaG_FD_148612 | JGI IMG/M metagenome (GOLD analysis project Ga0194132, IMG submission 148612) | Freshwater microbial communities from Lake Tanganyika, Tanzania - TA2015054 Kigoma Offshore 80m | ecosystem: Environmental > Aquatic > Freshwater > Lake | place: Tanzania: Lake... | reverse complement strand
CCGCGGGGGTGGTGCCCTGGGTGCGGGGGTTGAGGCCCTCGACGCCGCTGAAGTCCACCTTGTTGAGGGCCAGATCCATGGAGTACTGGTCGAGTTCGCCGAGTTCCCTGGGGGTGAGCAGGCCCTCGACCTTGAGGTAGCCGTGTTGGCCGTAGAAGCGCCGCTGTTGGGGGCTGAGGCGGTATTTTTCTCGCTGGGTCACTGTGGTCATAGTGTTCCTCGTCGTTGGGATGGTCTGCTGTCGAAGATAGGGACTGCTGGCTAGGGCGTCGAGTGGCGACCCCCGACGCCTACTCCTTGCTCGGCACGTTCACCACCCGGTAGGGGGTGCCGCAGGCTTGGAAGAGGCGCTTGAGGTCCTCGCAGGCGATGGCCAGGGTGGCGGTGTTGACCAGGGGGTGGCAGTGGAGGGCGGGGGCCTGCCACAGGGGCGCGTCGATCACCACCTCTACGGCATGGTGCAGGTCGTTGACGATGCCCAACAGGGTCACGGCCCCCGGGTCCACGCCGAGGTATTTGCGCAGGCGCTCGGGGGAGGCCATGCCGAGCTTGCCCACCTGCAGGACCCCGGCCAGGGCCTTGAGGTCCACCTGCTTCTCCCAGTCCACCACCACCAGGAAGTGCTGCTTGCCCTTGGCGTCGCGCAGGAAGAGGTTCTTGGTGTGGGCCCCCGGCAATGGGGGGACCAGGGCCTCGGCCTCCTCGCAGGTGTAGACCGGGGGGTGATCCACCCGGGCGTAGGGGATCTGGTGCTGGTCGAGCAGGGCGTAGAGGTCGGTCATGGCATCCTTCCGGTTTGCGCGAAGAGGCGCAGTTGTTCCAGGGTTCTCGCCACCACCTGGGGGGCCCGGCGGCGGTTCTCGGGGTGGTCGGGCACCCCGGCGGTCCAGATGGCCAGGCCCAGGAGGCGGCCGGCCATGAAGGTCTCCAGGTGGCGCTCGAAGCCATCGGGCAGGGGCCGCAACTGGCAGTAGCCTTGCAGCAGGGCCCGGCGCAGCTTTGGGTAGGCGGGCCGGCCGCGCAGCTCCGACAGGATCACAGCCAGGTCGTAAAGATAATAGCCCCAGCCGCAGTCGTCGAAGTCGATGGCCCCCACCTCCTTGCCCTGGAAAAGCAGGTTTCCGGGGTGCAGGTCGGCGTGGATCAGGCCCCAGTGCTCCTTCCCCTCTCCCAGTTCCCCCAAGGTCTTTTCCAGGCGGGCGCACACTGCCCCGATCACCCGCCCTTCTCCTCGTTTCAGGTAGGATTTAATCGCCTCGCGGTCTATCCCTGGATCGCCGCCCATCAGGGTGTGCAGGTCCCAGCGCTTGCGGGCAAAGCCGGCGGGCAGGACCAAGGGGGTGTTGTGGAGGCGGGCAGTGAAGTGGCCCACGGCCTCCAGGTGCGCCGGACCCAGGCTGCGGTCGAGGAAGCGGCCGGGCAGCCAGGCGAAGAGGGCGCAGTCCCGGGCTTCGGGCACGCCGGGGGCGCTGGCACTGACCACCAAGGCGCCGTTGCGCGTGGGCACGGGCGCGGGCACGCGCAGACCGGCGGCGGCCAGGGCCTGGAGCCAGTGTATTTCGGAGCGGATGGCGGCCTCGTCCTGAAAGCCGGGCCGGTTGAGGCGCAGCACCAGGCGGCGGGGGCCTGCGCTTACCGCAAAGGTGGTGTTGTTCCAGTGCTTGAGCGGGCGCAGGGACGCCCTGCCCAGGCCGTGGGCTTTCAGGGCTTCGAGGGCCAGTTGCCGCAGCCGGCGCACCTGGGCGGGGCCGGAGAGCAGGGCAAAGGGCCTCATGCGGCGGGTGGTTCGCCCAACAACAGGTGGGGATTGAGGCGCAGCAACTCGGCCAGCAGGTGGGGGAAATCGATGCTCAGGGCAGTCTGCATCCCTTTGGCGCGTTCCCGCAGGACTGGCAAAGGGGGAGGCGGCACACTCAGGCCCAGGGCCACGCAGTTGCGCTTGCCGGCCACTGGCAGGTAGAGGACCTGGTGATCGAAACAGAGGCGCAGGTGGCGCATGATCCGCTTGAGGTCGTCCTCGCGGCTGCCGGCCCACAGGTTGACGGCCAGGATCCCGGCCGGGGCCAGATGCCGCCGGCACTGGGCGAAGAAGTCGGGCCTGCTCACCAGAGGGGCCATGCCCTGAGGGTCGTGCAGATCCACCAGCACCAGGTCGTGGGGGGAAGCCGGGCCGCGCAGAAAGTCGGCCGCGTCGGCCAGGTAGAGCCGCAGGCGCGGGTCCTCGGGCAGGCTGAAGAAGGCGCGGGCCACGTCGATGACCAGGGCCCGCCGCTCCACCGCCACCACCTGGCATTGCGGGAGGTAGCGAAGCAGGAAGCGGGCCAGGGCCCCCCCGCCCAGCCCCAGGATCAGCGCCGCCCCCGGCGAGGGGACCAGGAGCAGGGCACTCATCAGGCATTGGGTGTAGTTGAGGGCCAGGGCGCAGGGGTCGCGCAGGAACATGGTGGTCTGCCGGGCCCGGGTGCCAAAGTGCAGGGAGCGGGCAGTGGGCTCGTCCACCACCTCGATCACCCCTTCGGTGTCGCGGCAGGTGTAGATGAGCTGGCCGGTGTAGTGGGCCATGGACTCAGGCGGCGTGGCCCCAGCGGTTGGCGAGGAAGGCGTCGAGGAAGATCTGGCTCAGGTGGGAGGTGACGCAGGGGATGGCGATCAGGCCCTTGGTCTCGGGGGGCACCGGCAAAAAGGCCAGCACCGTCATGGCCACCGGCAGGCTCTTCTGGCTGGCCAGGATCACCAGGGCCTTGCGCACCTCCAGGGGCAGGCGCAGCGCCCGGCTGGCCCCGTCGTTGATCGCCAGGTAGAGCAGGTGGATCAGAACCCCGGCCAGCACCACCAGGGCCAGGCTGGCCCCGGCGGTGTGGGCCAGCTTGTCGGCCGACTGGCTGAACTTCATCCAGGGGATGGAGATCAGCGCCAGGCTGCTGATGGTGGTGATGCGGACCCGGTTGCGGCTGATCCATTCGCCCAGGAAGCCCTGCAGGAGCCGGCCCAGGGCCAGGGGCAGCAGGATGGACAGGCACAGGTCCAGCAGCAGGTCGCCGCCCGACAATTCCACCGCGCCGGCGGTTTCGAGCAGTTGCTCCAGCACAAAGGGCACAGTGAAGATCCCCAGGGTGTTGGTCAGCACGGTCAGCAGGAGGGCCAGGGCCATGTTGCCGCGCGCCTGGGTGGTAAGGGCGATGCCCGAGGAAAGGGTGGTGGGCACGCAGCAGAAGAGGGCCAGGCCCACCTGGAAGGCGGGGTCCAGGGGGAGGCGGAAGATCAAGAGGATGCCGACCAGGGGGGTGAGGAAGAGCACCGAGAAACAGCCCCAGGCCGTGGCCTTCCAGGCGCTGAGGGCGGTGCGGACCTCGCTGGTGCGCAGGAGCATTCCCGAGCAGATGAAGATGATGCTGACGGCGAGGTACTGGGTGGGCAGCCCGGCCATGTAGATGCCGGGTCGGGGGAAAACCAGGCCGATGAGGGCGACGCCTACCAGGCCGACGGGGAGAAAGTGTTTTTTCAGGAAGGCCGGCAGGCGATCCATTCAGGCCCTGTCGCGGACCCTGGCAGGGGGGGCGCCGGCAAAGGCCTCCTCGGCGGGGAGGGATTCTCCCAGTTCGAGGGTGTGGGTGCGCAGGGCTTCGAGGAAGGCCAGGGCCGCCGGCTCGTCGGAGTAGAGGAAACCCAGGAAATGGGTGAGGCGGCTGCGGGTCTCGGCGCTGACCAGGTGCTCCACCTTGCAGGCGTCGATCTCGGCGTCGTCCCCGTCCATGCCCAGGGCATGGGTGAAGAAGCGCTGGAAAGCCACCCGGGTGGCCTCGATCTCCGCCACCACCCTGGCGCCCTTCTCGGTCAGTTCGAGGAACTTGTTGTGGTCCTCGCGCACGTAGCCGCGTTCCTTGAGGTGCTTCATGGCCGAGGAGACACTGCCCTTGGTGATCTTGAGGTGCTGAGCGATGTCGGAGACCCGGGCGTAGCCGTGGCGGGAGCGCAGCTCGTGTACGGCCATCAGGTGGTGCGCCGCGCTGTGGGTCAGCTCGTTTTCTTCGTAGCTCTTCCAGACTCCCTGAAACATGGCCGGCTCCCCCTGTGATGAACTGCTCAGGACGTTGCCACCTCGGCTTCTTCCCCCCTGGACTCGGCGGCCCGTTTCTCTTCGCGAGGGGCGGATTGCCGGGAGTTGTTGTTGCGCGGCTCGCTCATGGCGATCCGGAAACCCTGGACCTCGCGGGTGATGTGCTCGCCGGTGCCTTCGCGATGGGTGGTGCGCACCGCGGGGCGGTTCTCCTGATAGCTGCCCCCGCGCACCACCCGCTCCTGGCCCCCCTCGGGGCCCTTGGGATTGTTATTGGGGCTGTTCTTGTAGAAGTTCTCGTCGTAGAAGTCCTCGCACCACTCGTACACGTTGCCCGACATGTCCCACACCCCGGAGGGGCTGCGGCCCATGGGGAATTCGTCCACCGGCAGGGTGCCGCCCATCATGTTGTTGCAGTTGCAGCGCTCGTCCATGAAGCGCGAGCCCCAGGGGTAGAGCCGCTCGTCGGTGCCGCGGGCGGCCTTCTCCCACTCGGCCTCGGTGGGCAGGCGGGCCCCCAGCCACTCGGCGTAGGCTTTGGCGTCGTGCCAGGAGACGTTGGTAACGGGGTGCCGCCCGGTGCCGGTGGGATAGGAGCCGCGCTGCCAGTGCATGGGCGCCTTGTACCCGGTGCAGTTGACGAACTCGCGGTAATCGATGTTGGTCACCGGATAGGGGTTGATGTAGTAGGTGGGCAGATAGACCACGTGTACGGGCCGCTCGTTGTTGGGGCTGTCCTCGGCCCGCGAGCCCATGGGGAAGGGCCCGGCCTTGATCTCGACCATGCGCCGGACGTTTGCCTGGGGCAACAGTTCCTTGCGGCGGTCCTCCAGTTGGTCCCACTCGCCTTCGAGGGCTTCGAGCTTGCCCCGCAGGGTGGCGGCGTCCACCTGCATCTTGCCCAGGCGCTGCTCCATGTCGATCCGGCGCTTCTCCTGGGCGTCGATCTGCTCCATGAGCTTCTTGGCCGGCTTGTTGAACTCGAGCAGCAGGATGACAAAATAGAGGCTGAAGGCGCAGGTCAGCACCCACCACAGCCAGCTATCCATCGGCGATCTCCTTGTGAGCGTCTAGCCCAGCCGCTCCAGAAGCTCGGCGCAGCGGTTGGCATAGCCCCACTCGTTGTCGTACCAGCCCAGGACCTTGATGAAGTTGCCCTCGACCACGTTGGTGGAGAGGGCGTCGAAGACGCAGGAGGCCGGGTTGCCGACGATGTCGGCCAGCACCAGTGGTTCCTCGGAGTATTCGAGATAACCCTTGAGCCCGTTGTTGGCCGCCTCCCTGAAGGCGGCGTTGATCTCTTCTTTGGTGGCCGGGCGGGCCAGTTCGGCGGTCAGGTCGGTCAGCGAGCCGTCCGGGGTGGGCACGCGGATGGAGAGGCCGTCGAGCTTGCCCTTGAGTTCGGGCAGCACCTTGCCCACCGCCACCGCCGCTCCGGTGGTGGTGGGGATCATCGAGAGGGCCGCGGCCCTGGCCCGGCGCAGATCCTTGTGCGGCAGATCGAGGATGTTCTGATCGTTGGTGTAGGAGTGGATGGTGTTCATCATGCCCTTGACGATGCCGAAGCGCTGGTGCAGCACCTTGGCCATGGGGGCCAGGCAGTTGGTGGTGCAGGAGGCGTTGGAGATGATCTGGTGCTCGGGCTTGAGGGCGTCGTCGTTGACGCCCAGGACCACGGTGAGGTCCTCGCCCTTGGCCGGCGCCGAGATCAGCACCTTCCCGGCCCCGGCCTGTAGGTGGAGGGCGGCCTTGTCGCGCTCGGTGAAGAGGCCGGTGGATTCCACCACTACCTGGATGCCCAACTCCTTCCAGGGCAGGGCGGCGGGGTTCTTTTCGCTGGTGATGCGGATGGCTTTGCCCTCGACGATGAGCTGGTCCTTTCCAGCCTCGACCGCGCCGGGGAAGCGCCCGTGGATGGAATCGTGCTTGAGGAGGTGGGCCAGGGTGGCGGCGTCGGTAAGGTCGTTGATGGCCTTGACTTCGACCTTGCCGCGCTTGAGGGCGGCGCGCAGTACCAGGCGGCCGATGCGGCCAAAACCGTTAATCGCTACAGGGATACCGACCATGGGACTCCTATCTGTGGGCTAGTTTTGGAGGGAAGCTTCAAGTATTATTATATACAAGTCGTTTGAAAATGGGCAAGGGCTTATCTCGCCCGCCCAACCGAGGGAGGCCAAGGTGGTGCAGCTGGAAGAGGCTCTGCAAGGGCTCGACGCGCGGCAGCGGGTCTGCATCGACGAACTCAGGGAATGGGTGCGCATCCCCAGCATCAGCGCCGGCGCCCAGGAGGACAGCGCCGCAGCGCTGGGCCGGGCCGCCGACTTTGCCCTGGCCCAGTGCGAGGGTCTGGGACTGAGCGCCCAGAAGGTGCAGGTCAGCCCGGACACCAACCCCCTGGTGGTGGCCCGCCCCGCCTCCTTCTCGCCCCAAAAACCCACGGTGCTCATCTATGGGCACTACGACGTGCAGGGGGTGGACAACCCGCGCTCAGCCTGGACCTGCGACCCCTTTGGGGCCGAGGAAAAGGAGGGCTATCTGCTGGGGCGCGGGGCCAGCGACAACAAGGGGCCCTGCTTCGCCCACCTCAAGGCGGCCCAGGCCCTGCGGCAGGCCGGCGAACTGCCGGTGAACCTGGTTTTTCTCATCGAAGGGGAGGAGGAGTGCGGCAGCCGTGCCCTCTCGCAGTACATCGCCGGGGGCGGGCTGGAGGGCTTCGGGCCGGTCCGCGCGGTGGTGATCTCCGACACCAGCATGTACGGCCCGGACCGCCCTTCCCTGACCCTGGGCCTGCGGGGCATCCTCTTCTTTCAGGTAACGGTGCGGGGGCCGCGCCAGGATGTGCATTCGGGGCTTTTTGGGGGGATCATCCACAACCCCAATCAACTGCTGGTCCGGGCCCTGGCCACCCTGCACGACGGGGAGGGGCGGGTGCGGGTGCCCGGCTTCTACGACCAGGTCCGGCCCCTGTCCAGACGGGAGAAGGTGATCTACGACGCCTTGGAGGTGGACGAGGCGGCCTACTGCCGCAACCTGGGGGTGCAGGGGCTGACCGGCGAGCCGGGGTACTCGGTGCTGGAGCGGCGCTGGACCCGGCCCACCCTGGAGATCAACCACCTCAGCGGGGGCAGCCCGCGCACGGTGATCCCGGCCCGGGCCAGCGCGGTGATCTCCTGCCGGCTGGTGCCCGACCAGGACCCCGGGCCTATCGAGGCTGCCCTGCAGGAATACCTGCGCGCCCAGCTGCCGTCCGGCACCGAGGTGGAGTTCGGCAACCGCCACTCCTCGCCGGCCTACCACCTGGACCCCGACCACCCGCTGGTGCCCCGCGCCCTGCAGGCCATCCGCACCGGCTTTGGCCTGGAGCCCCTGCTCACCCGCGAGGGCGGCTCCATCCCCATCGTCACCCAGATCCACCAGCGCACCGGGGCCCCGGTCCTGCTGGTGGGCCTGGGCCAGATCACCGACAACTGGCACGGCCCGGACGAACGCTTCAGCCTGCGGGATTTCCACCGCGGGATGCGCAGCTCGGCGGCGCTGCTGTGCGCCCTGGGCGAGGCGTGATCCGCCGGCCAGCCCCTTTCTGAGCGCCCTTTTCCGAGGAGATTGCCGCGCGATGCTCAACGCCGAGAAGGTGGAACAGTTCCGCACCCTGGGATACCTGGCCCTGCCCCATTTCTTTACCACCCGCGAGGTGGCCGCCCTCCAGGCCGAGATCGCCCGTTTCCAGCGCGAGGGAAGGCTGCGCAACGTGGCCACCGACGGGGACGGCAAGACCCACTCGACCACCAGGGCCAACCTCCAGCTCATCCCGCTTTTCGACAAGAGCACCCTGCTGCGGGCCCTGCCCTTCGAGGAGCGGGTGACCCAGGCGGTGGGCCAGCTCATCGGCGAGCCCTTCATCCTCCACCTCGACCAGATGTTCCTCAAGCCGGCGCGGCAGGGGATGGGCACCTCCTGGCACCAGGACAACGCCTACTTCAAGATCGGCGATCCGCTCAAGGGCACGGCCATGTGGATCGCCGCCCACGACGCCACCCTGGCCAACGGCACCCTCTCCGTCATTCCCGGCAGCTTCAAGGAGGAGTATGCCCACGGCCGCGACCCCGACAGCGACCACCACATCCGCTGCTATCCCCCCGAGGAAAGAGCCCTGCCCATCGAGCTGGAGGCCGGCGGGGTGGCCTTCTTCTGCTACGGCACGGCCCACTGCACCGGGGCCAACAACACCGACCGGGAGCGGGCCGGCATCGCCTTCCACTTCCTGCGCACCGACTTCATCCCGACGGAAGCCCGTTTCCTGCGCACCCACCTGAGCGGCCCGGAAGCGACGGGCGGCGAAAAGGAGTACGGGACGAAGGTGGCCGGCACCTGGGAGGGGGAGGTGGAGCGGGTGTTGGCACAGGCATGAGATTGGTCAGCGAGTTTCAGCGTCGGGGGCCGACCCACTCCACTTTCACAGACACGGAATAGGCTGACCATGCCCAGTTTCAAACCACAGGACCTGCGCCAACTCGGGTACGCCCTCTTCGAGCAGTGCGGCTGTTCCCCCGAGGACGCCCGCACCGTCACCGACCACCTGGTTGATTCCAGCCTGTACGGCCACGATTCCCACGGCACCATCCGCTTCTACGAGTACGTGGAGCAGCTTTGCGCCGGCCGCTTCAACCCCAAAGGGGCCCCGCAGATCGTGCAGGAGCGGGCCTGCACTGCGGTGGTGGACGGAGGCGGGGCGCTGGGGCAGGTGGGCGGGGCCTTCGCGGCGCGGCTGGCCATGGCCAAGGCCCGCGAGAAGGGGGTGGGGGCAGTGGCCCTGCGCAACACCGCCCACGTGGGGCGTATCGGGGCGTACCCGCTGATGGCCGCCCGCGAGGGGCTCCTGGGCCTGGCCTTCGTCAACGCCGGCAAGCTGGGCCGGCAGATCGCCCCGTACGGGGGCTTGGACGGCAAATTGAGCACCAACCCCATCGCCTTTGCCGCCCCCCGCCGCGACGCGGACCCGGTGATGGTGGACATGACCACCTCAGTGGTGGCCGAGGGCAAGATCCGGCTGTACCAGAACCGGGGCGACCAGTTGCCCGCCGGCTGGATCATCGACCACCAGGGGAGGCCTGCCACGGACCCGCGCGCCTTTACCGGGAACCCGCCGGGGGCCATCCTGCCGCTGGGTGGGGTGGTCAGCTACAAGGGCTATTGCCTGAGTTTCATCGTCGAGATCCTGGGCGGGGCGCTGAGCGGGGAGGGCTGCGCCGCCGGGGAGCGGGTCATGCACAGCAACGGGATGCTGCTGACGGTGTACGACCTGGAGCAGTTCACGGACCTGGAGGAGTACTACGGCGAGTTGGAGACCCTCATCCGCCACGTGCGCTCCAGCCGCGTCGATCCACAGGTGGGGGAGATCCTGGTCCCCGGCGAGCCCGAGTTCCGCAGCGCCCGCCGCCGCGAGGCCGAGGGCATCCCGGTGGACGAGACCACCTGGGCGCGGATCTGCAAGGCCGCCCAGAGCGTGGGCCTGGACCCGGCGCCTTGGGAGGCGCAGAAACTGGGATAGCCTCTGGTCGCGTCGGGGAATGGCCCATTCCGGCCTCTCGCCAGGCGCGGACTTGCCGCCCCGCTCGCTAGCCCGACCCCGCTGCCCTTCCCCCGCAACGCCCCATACGTTGGGGCGTTGCGCCCCGCGAAAGGCCTCCAGGGCCATCTCCCCGCCGCTTTATGGGTGCTGTCCGATCCGGCTCCCGGTCTTTACATGCACCTCCAGCCCCTGGGCGCTGTCGGCCACCAGGTCGGGGTCGAAGATCACTCTGCCAGGCTCAAAAAAGAGCACCAGGGTCGAGCCCCCAAACTGGAAGTAGCCTTTCTCCTGGCCGCGGGCCACCGGGCCGGGGGCATAGGTCTGCACCATGCTGCCCACCGCAAAGGCCCCCACCTCCACGTATGCCACCTGCCCGAAATGGTCTGAGTCCAGCAAGGTGAGGACCCGCCGGTTGAGGGCGAAAATGCGCGGCACCCGCTCCAGGGCGAGGGGATTCACCGAGTGGTAGCGTCCCTCGAGCAGCCGGCTCGGCCCGGCCCGGCCGCTGTCGGGGAAGTGGTAGCGGTGGTAGTCGTAGGGGGCCAGGCGCACCACCAGGGCCGCCCCGCCGGCATAGGGGCGGGCCTCTTCCCCGGAGCCGAGGATCTGGGCCACCGGTACCAGGGCCCCTTTCACCGGCAGGAGGGTGTGTTCCCCCAGGCAGGGGCAGACCAGCACCTTGCCGTCGGCCGGGGCGCACAGCACCTCGGGAGCCTGGGCAAAGGGACGGGCCTCCGGCTTGAGACGGCGCGAGAAGAAGGCGTTGAAGCTGGGGTACTGGTCGGGGGGAAACTCGACCTCGTCCAGGTCGATGATGTAGCGGGCGGCGAAGGGGGCGATGCGGAGGCGGCTGGCGGGGCGCTCCTGCCACCACCCGTAGAGGTGACAGAAGGAGGCGCGGCGGGCGCAGAAGAGGGTCAGCAGGTAGCCCAGCCGGGTCTGGTAGAACCAGCGCAGGGCTCCCTCGGCGGGGATGGACTCGGGGACCAGCCCTCCGCTCTGCCGGTCGCGAAAGTGGATCCGCTCTAGGCCCACTGCTCGCAGCCGCGGAAGGACAGGTGCCTTCCCTCCACGTAGCGGGGCCAGGGCAGGTAGGTGTTGATGCCGGGCACTGCCTCGCCGCGCAGCAGGAAGGCGCTGGGCCACTGCTTCTCGGTGCGGATGCGGGTGGAGGTGGGGATGTAGCGGATGGTCAGGCCGCAGCGACGCTTGCCCGAGGTGTTGGCGTTGGAGCCGTGGATGACGTTGGGGTGGTGCACCGAGACGTCGCCGGCCTTGAGCACCAGGTCCACGGCTCTGGACTCATCGACCAGCGCGGTGTCCATGGTGGAACTGAGCACGTTGGCCACGTCGGTCTTGCTCTGGAGCTTCTGCAGGTCCATGTCCTGGGTGCCGGGGATGACCCGCATGCAGCCGTTCTCGGGGGTGGAGTCGTCCACCGCCAGCCACAGGGTCACCACCTGCATGGGCTCCAGGGGCCAGTAGGAGCCGTCCTGGTGCCATAGCACCGGCATCCCGTCCCCGGGGGGCTTGCTCAGGTAGTGGGAGGCGAAGAGGGCGAGGTCCGGGCCCACGTACTGGGCGGCGACGTCGAGCAGGCGGTCGTCGCTGATCAGGCGCACCCAGAAGGGGTCGTCGGTCATCAGATTGTGGCCCAGGCGCTCGGGCCGCAGGTCGGGGTGGTGCTGGGCCAGCCATTCCACGTGCCGGCCGGCTTCCTCGACCAGGCCGGGGTCCAGCACCTGGCGGTACACGGTGTACCCGTCGCGGTCGAACTGCTGGCGATGCTCCTGGGAGGGGGTGCTCATCGGCGCTCCTGTGCTTGGCATCGGGAGGGGGACAGGTTATTATTGTAATTGGCTAACCAGCCCCTCATCCGAAAGGGAGAATTCATGTGTAGAGCAATTAAGTCCCTGCTGCTGTTGTTGGCAACCCAGTTGATCCTCTCCGGGACTGCCCAGGCGCAGTTGAGCCGGGCCTGGGCCGAGAAGGAGAGCGGCAAGTGGTACTTCCAGTTCGGGGCCGGCCAGATGGACACCGGCGACCTGAACACCGTGCTGGAGCGGGCCGGGTACTCGGTGGTCACCCGCTCGCCCCTCAGCGACATGGACGATAGTTTCATCTCCTTTGGCCTGGGGTCCCACGGGGTGGTCAATGGGGTGCTGCTGGGCTGGGAACTCAACGGCCTCACCAGCCGCGAGACCACCAATGCCGCCAACACCTACCGGGTCACCCTGGGAGGCGGCTACGGCTTCGTCAATGTGGGGTACCTGGCCTACTCGATGGAGGGCCTGGACATCTATCCCATGATCGGCATCGGCGCGGGAGGGGTGCATCTCAAGATGACCTCGCGCCGCACCCT
>Ga0194132_10010829_pt1 | contig 11991 bp, 10 predicted proteins | sample TA2KigOf80mmetaG_FD_148612 | JGI IMG/M metagenome (GOLD analysis project Ga0194132, IMG submission 148612) | Freshwater microbial communities from Lake Tanganyika, Tanzania - TA2015054 Kigoma Offshore 80m | ecosystem: Environmental > Aquatic > Freshwater > Lake | place: Tanzania: Lake... | reverse complement strand
GTCGAGCCGCGCCGTCGCGGCGGCAAGATCACGGTGACCCAGGCCTTCGAGGACGAGGAGCGCGTGCGCAGTCTCGCCTCGGTCCGCCGGGCGCGCGAACGCGAACGGCGGCTCAGCCGCGAGACCCAGGAGACCGTGAAGGTGTTCCGAGAAGTCGTGCTGCCGGAGACCATCACGGTCCAGGAGCTCGCCAACCGCATGGCCGAGCGCGCCGCCGACGTCGTCAAGGCGCTGATGCGGCTCGGCGTGATGGTGACGGTGACGCAGTCGATCGACGCCGACACGGCCGAGCTCGTGATCGGCGAGTTCGGCCACCGCGTGAAGCGCGTCAGCGAATCCGACGTCGAGATCGGCCTCAAGGGCGAGGCCGACGAGGAGGCCGATCTGCAGCCGCGGCCGCCGGTGGTCACCGTGATGGGCCATGTCGACCACGGCAAGACCTCGCTCCTCGATGCGATCCGCGCCAGCGACGTCGCGGCGCGCGAGGCGGGCGGCATCACCCAGCACATCGGCGCCTATCGCGTCCGTCTCGCCTCCGGCCAGAGCATCACCTTCATCGACACGCCCGGCCACGAGGCGTTCACCCAGATGCGCGCACGCGGCGCCAACGTCACCGACATCGTCGTCCTCGTCGTCGCCGCCGACGACGGCGTGATGCCGCAGACGGTCGAGGCGATCAACCACGCCAAGGCCGCCGGCGTCCCGATGATCGTCGCGATCAACAAGATCGACCGGCCCGACGCCAACCCGACGCGGGTCAGGAACGAGCTCCTCACGCACTCGATCGTCGACGAATCGCTCGGCGGCGACACGCTCTCGGTCGAGGTGTCGGCGATCAAGCGCACCAATCTCGAGCGGCTCGAGGAGCAGATCCTGCTCCAGGCCGAGGTGCTCGACCTCAGGGCCAATCCCGACCGTCCCGCCGAGGGCGTCGTCATCGAGGCGCGTCTCGACCGCGGCCGCGGCAATGTCGCGACCGTCCTCGTCCAGCGCGGCACGCTGCGCGGCGGCGACATCGTCGTCGCCGGCAGCGAATGGGGCCGCGTGCGCGCGCTCGTCGACGACACCGGCGCGGGCGTCGACGAGGCGGGGCCGGCGGTCCCGGTCGAGATCCTCGGCCTCAACGGCACGCCGCTCGCCGGCGACGAGTTCGCGGTCGTCGACACCGAGGCGCGTGCGCGCGAGATCACCGACTTCCGCAAGCGGCGCCAGCGCGAGGCGCGCGCGGTCGCGAGCGCGCGCGGCACGCTCGAGCAGATGTTCTCGCAGATCGCGAGCGGCGCGGCGAAGGAGCTGCCCGTCGTCGTCAAGGCGGACGTGCAGGGCTCGGCGGAGGCGCTGTCGGCGAGCCTCGAGCGGCTCGCCACCGCCGAGGTCAAGGTGCGCGTGCTGCATTCCGGCGTCGGCGGCATCAACGAGACCGACATCTCGCTCGCCAAGGCCTCGAATGCGCTGATCGTCGGCTTCAACGTGCGCGCCAACCCGCAGGCGCGCGAGATGGCCGCGACCGATCACGTCGACATCCGCTACTACTCGATCATCTACGACGTGACCGAGGACGTGAAGAAGGTGCTCGGCGGCATGCTGAGCCCGGAGAAGCGCGAGACCCATCTCGGCTCGGCCCAGGTGCTCCAGGTGTTCGACATCTCGCGCGTCGGCAAGATCGCCGGCTGTCGCGTGGTCGACGGCCTGGTCCGCCGCGGCAGCCACGTCCGCATCCTCCGCGACAACGTGGTGATCCACGAAGGCGGGCTGTCCTCGCTCCGTCGCTTCAAGGACGAGGTGCGCGAGGTGCGCGACGGCATGGAATGTGGCCTCGCGGTCGAGAACTACGCCGACGTCAAGGTCAACGACGTCATCGAGTGCTACGAGATCGAGCAGGTCGCGCGCACCCTCTGAAGGCGCTCGACCGGCAAGGCTTCCATGCGACGCAACCAGGACCCGGCGCGCGACGGCCCGTCGCAGCGCCAGCTCAGGGTCTCCGAGGCGATCCGCCACGCGATCGTCGCCGTGCTCGAGCGCGGCGAGGTGCACGATCCGGCCGTCGCCGGCGTCGCCGTCACCGTGACCGAGGTCTCGATCAGCCCCGATCTCCGCAACGCGACGGTCTATGTCGTGCCGCTCGGAGGAAGCGGCACCGAGACCGTGGTCGCCGCGCTCCGCCGCGCCGCGCCCTTCGTCCGCCGGCGCGTCGCCGACGCCGTGCGGCTCCGCCACGTGCCCAATCTCCGCTTCGAGGCCGACACCGGCTTCGACCGGGCGAGCCGGATCGACCGGCTCCTCCGCGATCCGCGGGCCGCGGACGACGACGATGGCGCGTAGGCGCCGCGGCCGGCCGGTCCACGGCTGGCTCGTCGTCGACAAGCCGGCCGGGATGTCGTCGGCCCACGCCGTCGCCCGCATCCGCCGCCTGTTCGACGCCGAGAAGGCCGGCCACGCCGGCACGCTCGATCCGCTCGCGACGGGCGTGCTCCCGATCGCGCTCGGCGAGGCGACCAAGACCGTCGCCTACGCGATGGACGGGCGGAAGACCTACCGTTTCACGGTCCGTTTCGGCGTCGCGACCGCGACCGACGATGCCGAGGGCGCGGTCGTCGCGACCGCCGCGTTCCGCCCTGATACGGCCGCGATCCGCGCCGCGCTGCCGGCGTTCACGGGCACGATCCTTCAGGCGCCGCCGGCCTATTCGGCGATCCGGATCGAGGGCGCGCGTGCCTATGCGCTCGCCCGCGCCGCGCGGCCGGTCGTCCCCGCCGCGCGTCCGGTGACGATCGAGAGCCTCGCGCTCGTCGACCGGCCCGATCCCGATCACGCCACCCTCATCGTCCGCTGCGGCAAGGGCACCTATGTCCGGAGCCTCGCCCGCGATCTCGGCCACCACCTCGGCACCGTCGCGCACGTCGCCGCGTTGCGGCGAACGGCGGTCGGCCCGTTCACCGAGGCGGGGGCGATTTCGGTGGATAAGCTCGAGGCATTGGGGCATAGTGTGCCGCCGGTCGCGTATCTCGCGCCGGTCACGACCGCGCTGGACGACATCCCGGCGCTGGCCCTGACCGCGGCCCAGGCGGCCCAACTGAAACACGGGCAGGCCGTCCGGGTAACGGAGACCGGAAGCGGTTCCCTCGCTGAATTCGGCAGGCTCGAGGACGGGCGCGTGTGGTGCGCCCATGCCGACGGCCGGCCGATCGCGCTGGTCCGCTATCAGGGCGGTGCGTTCCGCCCGGTACGCGTCTTGAACCTATAGGAGTGCGGACGATGTCGATCACCGCCGAACGAAAGACCGAGTTGATCCGGGACTACCGCCAGGGCGACGGCGACACCGGCTCACCCGAGGTGCAGGTCGCGATCCTGTCCGAACGCATCCGCAACCTCACCGAGCATCTCAAGGAGCACAAGAAGGACTTCCACTCGCGTCGCGGCCTCCTGATGATGGTCGGCCAGCGCCGGAGCCTGCTCGACTATCTGAGGCGCAAGGACACGGCCCGCTACGATTCGCTGATCGCCCGCTTGGGCCTCAGGCGTTAGGCCGAAGGGTGCGCCGCGCGTGGTGACGAGCGGCCCTTCCCAGAGCGTAAGACCGCCCTGCGGGGCGCTGACCACGGAAACGACACGGCCGGGCAGGGGCCCCGCCGTGCAAAGATGCGTGCGGATGCGCGGGGCGCCACGGGGTGCCCGGTGCCGTCCGACGCGCCGCTAGGCAAGGATTGGATGGCATGTTCACAGTCTATCGCAAGGAACTGATGTGGGCCGGGCGGAAGCTCGTCCTCGAGACCGGACGGATCGCGCGCCAGGCCGACGGCGCGGTCCTGGTGAGCTACGGCGACACGACGGTCCTCTGCACCGCCGTCGCCCAGCGCAGCGTGCGCCCGGGCATCGACTTCTTCCCGCTCACCTGCAACTACCAGGAGAAGACCTTCGCCGCCGGCAAGATCCCGGGCGGCTTCTTCAAGCGCGAGGGCCGGCCGAGCGAGCGCGAGACGCTGATCTCGCGGCTGATCGACCGCCCGATCCGCCCGCTCTTCGCCGACGGGTTCCGCAACGAGACCCAGGTCATCGCGACCGTGCTCTCGCACGACCTCGAGAATGATCCCGACATCGCCGCGATGGTCGGCGCCTCCGCGGCGCTGACGATCTCGGGCATTCCGTTCCTCGGCCCGATCGGCGCCGCGCGCGTCGGCTACATCAACAACGACTACGTCCTCAATCCGAACATCGACGAGATGCCGAACTCGGCGCTCGACATGGTCGTCGCTGGCACGGGCGATGCGGTGCTGATGGTCGAATCGGAGGCGCAGGAGCTCTCCGAGGAGGTCATGCTCGGCGCCGTCATGTTCGCGCACCGCTCATTCCAGCCGGTGATCCAGGCGATCATCGAGCTCGCCGAGCAATGCGCCAAGGACCCGTGGGATCTGCCGACCGATCCGCCCGAGCTCGAGGCGCTGCGCGGGCGCGTCGCGGCGGCGGGCGAGGCGAATCTGCGCGCCGCCTATCGCGAGCCGGTCAAGCAGACCCGCGTCGACCGGGTCGCCGCCGCCAAGGCCGCGGTCGCCGCGACGCTCGTCGCCGACGGCGCCGATGCGCAGCAGGTCGCGGGCGTCCTCAAGGATCTCGAGAAGGACATCGTCCGCAACAACATCCTCGAGACCGGGCTCCGCATCGACGGGCGCGACACCAAGACCGTTCGCCCGATCGTCGCCGAGGTCGGCGTCCTGCCGCGCGCGCATGGCAGCGCGCTGTTCACCCGCGGCGAGACCCAGGCGCTCGTCGTCGCGACCCTCGGCACCGGCCAGGACGAGCAGGTCATCGACGCGCTCGTCGGCGAGTACCGCGAGCACTTCATGCTGCACTACAACTTCCCGCCCTTCTCGGTCGGCGAGGTCGGCCGCATGGGCAGCCCCGGGCGGCGCGAGATCGGACACGGCAAGCTCGCCTGGCGCGCGGTCCATCCGATGCTGCCGACCAAGGAGGACTTCCCCTACACGATCCGCGTCGTCTCCGAGATCACCGAATCGAACGGCTCGTCGTCGATGGCGACCGTGTGCGGCTCCTCGCTCGCGCTGATGGACGCCGGCGTCCCGGTGCGTCGCGCCGTCGCCGGCATCGCGATGGGTCTCATCCTCGAGGACAAGGGCGTCGCGGTCCTCTCCGACATCCTCGGCGACGAGGACCATCTCGGCGACATGGACTTCAAGGTCGCCGGCACCGATCGTGGCGTCACCGCGCTCCAGATGGACATCAAGATCACCGGGATCACCGAGGCGATCATGCGCACCGCGCTCGACCAAGCGAAGGGCGGACGCATGACCATCCTCGCCGAGATGGCGCGTGCGATCGACACCGCGCGCGACGCGTTGAGCCAGAACGCGCCGCGCATCACGACCATCCACATCCCGAAGGACAAGATCCGCGAGGTGATCGGGACCGGCGGCAAGGTGATCCGCGAGATCTGCGAGGTCACCGGCGCCAAGATCGACATCGAGGACGACGGCACGGTGAAGGTCGCGGCCGTCGACCAGAACGCGGGGCAGGCGGCGATCGACTGGATCCGCAACATCGTCGCCGAGCCCGAGGTCGGCGTCATCTACGCGGGCAAGGTGGTCAAGGTCGTCGACTTCGGCGCCTTCGTGAACTTCCTCGGCTCGCGCGACGGCCTCGTCCACATCAGCGAGCTCGCGCCGCGGCGCGTCGGCAAGGTCACCGACGTCGTCAACGAGGGCGACCAGGTCAAGGTCAAGGTGCTCGGCATCGACGACCGCGGCAAGGTCCGCCTCAGCATGAAGGCCGTCGACCAGGCGACCGGCCAGGATCGCCAGGCCGAGGCCGCGCCGGCGCAGCAGGAGGCGTGAGGCCCGAGGTGTAAAGCCCGAGGTGTAAAGCCCGAGGTGTAAAGCCCGAGGCGTGAAGCCCGGGGCGTGAAGCCCGAGGCGTGAAGACCCGGGCGGCCGGCGGGCGCCGAAAACGGCGCCCGCGCCCGGCCGGGGGGCTGGTCTTCGCGCGATGCGTTGATATATAGCCCTGCGCCGGCCGGGTCGGGCCGGCGCGGAGGGGCCGTCCAGTGTTCGCGTTGAAGCCGATCGTCATCTCCGGGCGCGAGGTGCTGCCGCTGGTCGAAGGCGGCAAGGGCATCGCGGTGTCCAACGGCGAGTCCTCGGGCGCCTGGGCGGCGACCGGCGGGGTCGGCACGTTCTCGGGCGTCAACGCCGATTCGTACGACGAGAACGGCAACCGCATCCCGATCGTCTATCACGGCAAGACGCGGCGCGACCGCCACGAGGAGCTGATCGCCTACGCGATCCAGGGCGGCATCGCGCAGGCGCGCATCGCCCACGACATCGCCGGCGGTGCCGGGCGCATCCACATGAACGTGCTGTGGGAGATGGCCGCCGCCGAGCGGGTGCTGCACGGCGTGCTCGAGGGCGCCAAGGGCCTCATCCACGGCGTCACCTGCGGCGCCGGCATGCCCTATCGGATCGCCCAGGTCGCGTCGTCCTACGGCGTCTACTACTACCCGATCGTGTCCTCGGCGCGCGCCTTCAAGGCGCTGTGGAAGCGGGCCTACCACAAGTTCCCGGAATGGCTCGGCGGCGTCGTCTATGAGGACCCGTGGCTCGCCGGCGGCCATAACGGTCTGTCCAACAGCGAGGATCCGCAGCGGCCCGAGCCGCCGCGCCCGCGCGTTCTCGAGCTGCGCGAGGCGATGCGCGAGCTCGGCCTCGCCACGACGCCGATCTTCATGGCCGGTGGCGTCTGGTGGCTCGCCGAATGGGCGGACTGGATCGACAACCCCGAGCTCGGCCCGATCGCGTTCCAGTTCGGCACCAGGCCGCTTTTGACGCGCGAGAGCCCGATCTCGCCGGGCTGGAAGCAGCGGCTTCTCGATCTCGGCGCGGGCGATGTGTTCCTCAACCGCTACAGCCCGACCGGGTTCTATTCCTCGGCGGTGAGCAACCGCTTCCTGCACGAGCTCCGCCGCCGGTCGGAGCGCCAGATCGCGTTCTCGGTCGAGCCGGTGGGCGAGCTCAACGCCTCGCTCTCGATCGGCCCCCGCGGGCGCATCGTCTATGTCACGCCGTCCGATCTCGCCCGCACCGAGGGCTGGCAGGCGGGGGGCTATACCGAGGCCCTGCGCACGCCCGATTCGACCGTGGTCTTCGTCGATCCGCCCAAGGCACAGGAGATCCGCGCCGACCAGCTCGCCTGCATGGGCTGCCTGTCGGCCTGCCAGTTCTCCAACTGGTCGCAGAACGAGGCGGGCACCACCGGGCGCCTGCCCGATCCGCGCTCCTACTGCATCCAGAAGACCCTGCAGGACATCGCCCATGGCGGCGAGGTCGAGGACCAGCTCATGTTCGCCGGTCACAACGCCTTCCGCTTCCGCGACGATCCGTTCTATTCCAACGGCTTCATCCCGACCGTCCGCCAGCTCGTCGACCGGCTGCAGACCGGCCACTGAGGGCCGCGCCCCGCTGGGCCCCGCTGGGCCGCGCTGGGCCCAGCCCTGCCTCGCCCCGCCGCCGTTCTTTTGAAAATTTCCAATCTGGCGCCTTGTCCCCTGAAGGATCGTCCCTATTCTTTGTGGTTGGAATCAGAGCCGCCATGACGCGCCCGTTCGCCCCCGCCATCGATCTCCTCCGCCGCGCCGGCTTGCGGCCGACCCGCCAGCGCGTCGCGCTCGCCCGGCTCCTGTTCGACGGCACCGATCGCCACGTCGCGGCCGATGCGCTGCACGCAGCCGCGGTCGCCGCCGGCGTCCGCGTCTCGCTCGCGACCGTCTACAACGCGCTCCACCAGTTCACCGCGGCCGGCCTTCTCCGCGAGGTCGTGGTCGATCCCGGCCGGTCCTATTTCGACACCAACACGGTCGATCACCATCACTTCTATGTCGAGGACGACGGCACGCTCGCCGACATCCCGGCGGAGGACGTGACGCTCGGCGCCATCCCGCCGCCGCCGGCGGGCACGGAGCTCCGCCGGGTCGACGTGGTCATCCGCGTCGGGCGACGGCGCGGCCGCGGCCGGGCGCGGAAAAATTAGATTAGAGTAATTCTAATCTATTGACCGCAGGCGGTCCTGTCCACATATTGGCGTCGAGCGGTGCCGGTCGGGCCGGCCGGACACCGCAACGGACTAACGGCCACCAAGTCCATCACGTGAGGAGGGAACCATGGCGAAGAAATCACTCAAGGGCACCAAGACCGAGGGCAATCTGAAGGCGGCGTTCGCCGGCGAATCGCAGGCCAACCGGCGCTATCTCTATTTCGCCCAGAAGGCGGACGTCGAAGGCTTCAACGACATCGCCGCCGTGTTCCGCTCGACCGCGGAGGGCGAGACCGGCCACGCGCACGGCCATCTCGAGTTCCTCGAGGAGGTCGGAGACCCGGCGACCGGTGAGCCGATCGGCACCACCTCGAAGAACCTCAAGGCCGCCATCGCCGGCGAGACGCATGAATACACCGACATGTATCCCGGCATGGCCAAGTCGGCGCGCGAGGAAGGCTTCGACGAGATCGCCGACTGGTTCGAGACGCTCGCCAAGGCCGAGCGGTCGCACGCCGGCCGCTTCACCAAGGCGCTCAACGACATGAACTGAGGACGCCCGTCCTCGACAGCGTCGCGGGCCGGGTGCCCTCGCACCCGGCCCGACCCGCGTCCCCACCCTACTCCGATCTGTGGCCCGCCCGGCCGCACCCGGCACAGGAATCGCGCGATGAGAGAAGGGAGCCTCGAGGCACCCACACGCCACCCGCTCGCCTGGACCGAGCCCGACTTCTTCGACGAGGCGAAGCTCGAGGCGGAGATGCGGCGCGTGTTCGACATCTGCCACGGCTGCCGGCGCTGCTTCAACCTGTGCGACAGCTTCCCGCGGCTGTTCGATCTCGTCGACGCCTCGCCGACGATGGAGCTCGACGGCGTCAAGTCCGAGGATTTCAAGAGCGTCGTCGACGCCTGCACGCTGTGCGATCTGTGCTTCATGACGAAGTGCCCCTATGTGCCGCCGCACGCGTTCAATATCGACTTCCCGCATCTGATGCTGCGCCATCGCGCGGTCGAGTTCCGGAAGGGCGCGGTGCCGTTCGCCGTGCGCCAGCTCACCGAGACCGACCGCAACGGCAAGCTCGCCCGTCTCGCAGCGCCGCTTGCCAACTGGGCGACGCGGACCGGGAACGGGCTGACCCGCCCGGCGATGGAAAGCCTCGCCGGCATCGATCGCGGCGCCGCGGTGCCGAAATTCCACGCCCGCACCTTCACCGCCGAGGCGCGACGCAATCCGCTCGCGCTCGACCGCGCCGCGCCCGCGTTCGGACGCAAGGCCGTCCTCTACGCGACCTGCTTCGTCAACTACAACAACCCCGACATCGGCGCCGCCGCCGCCAAGGTACTGGCGAAGAACGGCGTCGAGACAGTCGCGGCCCAACCCGGATGCTGCGGCATGCCGAAGCTCGAGCACGGCGATCTCGCGCGCGTCGCCGAACAGGCGCGCGTCATCGCGCCCGCGCTCCTCGAATGGGTCGACAAGGGCCATGACGTGATCGCGCTGGTGCCGAGCTGCGCCTTGATGCTCAAGTTCGAGTGGCCGCTCCTTCTCCCCGACGACGAGAACGTCAAGCGGCTCGCGCGCGCGACGTTCGATCTGAGCGAGTACCTCGTCGACATCGCGAAGAAGGAGGGCCTCGCGCCCGGCATGCGGCCGCTGCCGGGCGGCGTGACGGTTCATCTCGCCTGTCATGCGCGCGCGCAGAACATCGGCGCGAAGGCGGCCGAGCTTCTCCGCCTCATCCCCGACACCGAGATCGAGGTGATCGAGCGCTGCTCGGGTCACGGCGGCTCGTGGGGCATGATGAAGGAGAACTTCGAGACCGCGCTCAAGGTCGGCAAGCCCGTCGCACGCGCCGCCGTCGGCAACGCGCACCCGCACGTCGTCTCGGAATGCCCGCTCGCGTCGCTCCACATCCTCCAGGGCATGGAGCGCCTCGCCGACGGCGCCGCGGTGCCGGCCGAGGCGCCGCATCCGATCCAGCTCGTCGCCCGCGCCTACGGGCTCTGAACGATGATCGAGGGAGCGATCGCCATGGCCGCACGCAGGATGACACGCGCCGACATCGTGCCGAGCGAGGTCTATGCCGCCGAGCGGCGCGCGCGGCGCCAGGCGATGACCGAGATCAAACGCGACCGCCGCGTCCATATCGGCCCGTTCGCGACGTTCTATTTCGAGAGCTTCGCGACGATGCTGCACCAGGTGCACGAGATGCTCTTCATCGAGCGCGGCGGCGAGGCGCAGATCGACGACGAGCTCGCGGCCTATAACCCGCTGGTGCCGAACGGGCGCGAGCTGGTCGCGACCGTGATGTTCGAGATCGACGATCCCGACCGGCGCGCGCGCGAGCTCGGCCGGCTCGGCGGCGTCGAGCACGCGATGTTGCTCGAGATCGACGGCGTGACGGTGCGCGGCCGCTCCGAGGACGACGTCGACCGCACGAATGCCGCCGGCAAGGCGTCCTCGGTCCAGTTCGTGCACTTCCCGCTCGGCGCGGCGGAGGCGGCGGCGTTCAAGCGCGCAGGCGCTCGCGTCGTCCTCGGCATCGACCACACGCACTACGCGCACATGGCGATCCTGCCCGAGGCGGTGCGCGCCGCGCTCGCCACGGATCTCGACTAGGCGCCGACGGAACGCGTCGGCGCGGGATCGCGACGCAATGTCGTGTCGCGATCGGGATCGGACTCTGAACGGGAATCGAAGTCGAAATCGTCATCGCGATCGAAGCCGCGCCGCGATGCCCGCGACGCGGTCTCGTCTCGCGGAAAACTCAGCTCACGCCGAGCGCGCGCAGCGTCTCGCCGTCGACGACGCCGGTGGCGCGCATCTTGTTCTTCGACTGGAAGCGCTTGAGGGCGGCACGCGTGTTCTTGCCCATCACGCCGTCCACCTTGACCTTATGGCCGTTCTTCACCAGCGCTTCCTGGACGGCCATCACCTTGGCGTCGGCCATCCGCGCCTTCTTCGCCATCGGCTTCGCGGCCATCGGCTTCGCGGCCATCGGCTTCGCGGCCATCGGCTTCGCCGGCATCGACATGCCGGGCTGCGTCTGCGCGTGAGACGGCGTCGTCACCGCGGTGGTGAACACGAGAGCCAGCACGCCGGCGAAGGCCGCCGCACTCGCCCTCACCACGTTGCGGGTATACCTACCCATTTGGTTTGCTCCTTGTGTTGGAGGTTCGGGAACCGTTCAAAAATAGACGATTTGCTGACTTGCCGAAATGGCGACGCGCATTCGTCTTGCGATTTTCGCGCACGCGTCAGTCGATGACCTCGTCGGCATAGACGCCCCAGAACTGCGAACGGGCGAGCCATCCGCGCACGCCGCCGATCTCGACCCGGCACCAGGGGCCGGTGCAGCGGAGGAGCTTGCCGACCGCGCGCTCCTCGGCCTCGGCGACGACGGCGGCGTTGGGCGCCGGCTGGCGGCGGACCGGCTGCTGCCGCCCGGTCACCAGGATCGCGCGCTTGCCCGACAGCATCGACTGATGCACCCAGCCCTCGGTGCCCTGCCAGTCGCGGATCTTGCGCCAGGCCTCGAACTCGGCGACCACCTCGACCGGCATGCCGCGATGGACGAACACCCAGTTGACCGGATAGCGCATGCCGGGACCGGCGCGCACGTTGACCTCGCCGGACCTGAGCGACACGAAGCGCGGCAGCTTGAGCCCGCTCGTCTTCAGCTCGGCCGCGACGGCGGGGCCGGCCAGGACGAGGAGCGCGGCGGCGGCGGCGAGGAGGAGGCGGGGACTCAGGACGCGGCGCGCCCGCGGCATGGCGTCGATCACGTCGATTGACAGGGCCGGAGCCGCACTATAAGCGCCGGGGCGAGTCGCGGCCACTGTCGCGCCGCCAGGAGCGAAGATGCCGAGAGCACCCCGTGTCACCCCGCGCGTCACCCCGCGGGCCACCCCGCGCGCCACCCCGCGCGCCACCCCGCGCACGACCCCGCGCGC
>Ga0194132_10010828_pt1 | contig 11992 bp, 8 predicted proteins | sample TA2KigOf80mmetaG_FD_148612 | JGI IMG/M metagenome (GOLD analysis project Ga0194132, IMG submission 148612) | Freshwater microbial communities from Lake Tanganyika, Tanzania - TA2015054 Kigoma Offshore 80m | ecosystem: Environmental > Aquatic > Freshwater > Lake | place: Tanzania: Lake Tanganyika... | reverse complement strand
CCACCGTAGCCGCCGCGCCCGCCGCCCCCGCCCCCGCCGCCCTCGCGCGGCTTGGCGACGTTGACCGTGAGCGGCCGGCCGTTCATCGGCTGGTTGTTGAGCGCAGCGATCGCGGCCTGCGCCTCGGCCTCGTTGGGCATCTCGACGAACCCGAACCCGCGGCTCCGGCCCGTCTCGCGGTCCGTCACCACTTGGGCGCGCGTCACCGCGCCGTACTGCTGAAACATCGCGTGGAGTTCGTCCGTCGTCGTGGACCACGGCAAGTTGCCGACGTAGATGTTCGTAGCCATGCGAGAACCGCTGCCACCGTGCGCTTGTGTGGGAGCCGTCCGCGGCCCTGTCCGAACGCGGGACAGGTCCCCACCGCGCGAAGCCCCGGACACGAGAATATCCGCCTTTCGGTCGGAGTAATTGCGACACTATAAGCGGCGCAACCCGCACCGCAAGAACTTTCCGCACAATCGGAACGAAATGCGTGCGCCGGCGCGCGGCGAAGCCGCGGGCGGCGCGCCCGCGGCTTCGCGAACGGGAGCGCGGGTACTCAGGCCGCGACGAGGCGGGCCTTGGCGACCGGGGTGGGCACCTTCAGCGTGCTCTTCAGCACCCAGCGCCCGGCGTCCGGCGCGCCGCTCCACTGCTGGAGCTGGATCGAGGTGACGTGGTCGCGCTCCTCGTCTTCGAGGCCTTCGAGGAAGGCTTCGGGGTAGAGCTGGCGGACCTGCGTGGACGAGCGACCGATGACGAGCAGCGCGTCCGGGCGGTCGTCGAAGACCGCGACCGCGCGCCAGCCCTGCGCTTTGGATTCGGTGGTAACGAGCATGGTGTGACCCTCCGTGGTCCGTGGGGGAATTGAGTGCGTCGCCCGTCCGGTGAGCGACGGGGATACAGTGGCGATTGGAGGGCCGACAGTCAAGAAAAAAGCGCGCGCCCGGCAAAGATTGCCTCAAGTTCCCGGTGGCGATTGACGATGCGCGCGGCCGAGTTTTCGCGCCGCGCCATCAGCCGTTGCGCCCGCGGTAGGTGATGCGCCCGCGCGTGAGGTCGTAAGGGGAGATTTCCACCTTGACCCGGTCGCCGGGGATGATGCGGATGAAGTTCTTGCGCATCTTGCCCGAAACGTGCGCGATGACCTCGCCGCCGATGTCCAGTTCGACGCGGAACTGCGTGTTCGCCAGCGCCTCTTTGACGCGGCCCTCGACCTCAATCGCCTCTTCTTTCGCCATACGGCCCTCCGGTAAAGGTGCGGACGCGGCGCGCCCGTAAGTAGATACGCACGCCCGGCCGGGTTTCCCAACCCGAACGCCGGGCGCGATCGTTATTGTACTCGCGATCCGAACGAGCGAAAGGCGGAATCGGCGCGAAGCGCGCGCTACGCGATCAGCGCCCGCAGCACCTTATAGTCGGTCTTCCCGGTGCCGAGGGTCGGGATCGCCTCCACCACACGCACGTCGTCCAAGCGCATCACCCCGCGGTGCCCTTCGGCTTGCAACAGCGCGTTCGCGTCGCGCAGGGCGATCGGTTCCGTGGTGAACAGCACCACGCGCCGGCCGGCGGGCGTTTCGACGCCCTCCACCGCGACGCGCGGCCCGGCCTCGGTGGGCGGGTACTTCCGCGCGAACGGCTCCTCCAGCGCGGGGAGCGAGATCATCTCGCCGCCGGCCTTCAGGAACCGCTTCAGGCGCCCGTGGAAGACGATCGCGCCGGCCTCGTCGAGCGCCGCGAGGTCGCCGGTGATGTACCACCGCTTGCCGCTCAGCTCCTCGAACGGCGGCGGGCCGTCGTGCCCGATGTAGCCGGGGAACACGGTCGGCCCGCTGACGTGCAGCATCCCCATCTGGCCCGGCGGCAATACGGCCTTCGTTGTGAGATCGGTCACGCACACCTCGACGCCCGGCAGCGGCTGGCCGATGGTGCCCGGCCGCGCCGCGCCGGGGCGGTTCACCGACACGACCGGCGCGCACTCCGTGATGCCGTAGCCTTCGAGCACTTCGGCTTTCGGCGCGAGCTGCTTCGCCTTCTCGAAGAGTGCGGCAGACGCCTTCTCCGCGCCGACGACGACGAGCTTGAGCGAATCGAGATCGCCCGGCTTGGCGCGCTCGAGGATGTAGCTGATGAACGTCGGCGTGCCGGCGACGAGCGTGGGCTTGTACGCGGCGATCTTGCGCACGAGCGCCGCGGAGTCGGTCGGGTCCGGGTGGTGGACGACGCGCACGCCGGTGAACAGCGGCAGAAGGCCCGTGACCGTGAGGCCGAAGCTGTGGAACATGGGCAGGAACCCGAGCGCGGCGTTGTCGCGCCCGAACTTCAGGGCCGCGAGCGCGCCGCGCTGGTCGGCGATGATGTTCGCGTGCGTCAGCGGCACGGCCTTCGGGGCCTTCTCGCTGCCGCTGGTGAACAGCACCACGGCCGGCTTGTTGGGGTCGCTCTCGGCGCGCTTGAGAAGCGCCGCCTTGGCCGCGCCGCCGAACCAGCGCGCGGCCAGCAGCTTCCGCAGCAGCCCGAACTTGCCGAGGCTCGCCTTCACGTCTTCGAGGAACACGAACTGCACGCCGGGAATGGCGACGTGAACGCGGTCCACGAACGCCTTCGAGGTGACGACGTGCGTGAGGCCCATGAGCTTGACGGCGTGCGCGAGGTTGCCGGGACCGGTAGTCCAGTTCAGCACCACGGGCAGCTTGCCCGCGAGGTGCAATCCCAGAAACGCGAGGTCGCACGCCACCGACGCCGGGAGCATCAGCCCGACGTTCGGCGCGGCGATCGCGCGGAACTTGGCGCTCATCGCCCACGTGCCGACGATGAACTTCTCGTAGGTGACGCCGCCGGCGAGGTCGTCCGCGGCGATCACCTGCTTGCGCCGCGCGAACGCTTGGTTCAGGAACGCGGCGCTCACGGTCTCGCCCAAAATCGCCAGCGGCGCGGTGTCCGCGGGCGGTTCGAACCAGCCGGGCGGCGGGGGCTTGGGCGGCGCGTTCTGGCTCAGCCCTTCGGCAATCGCCCACAGCCCGCCGAGCGTGGTCGGCACCGTGTCGCTGCTGAACCCGAACCGCTGCTCCACCGCGAGCGCCGTTTCCATCGCGTCGAGGCTGTCCATGCCGAGTTGGAGGAACGTCGTTTCGGGCGCGCCCTCGTCGGCGCTCAGCGGGCGCTTCAGCTTCTCTTCAACGAACTGCGCGACCGCGGCCTTCGTCTCCGGTTTCACTTTGGAGAGGTCGTACTCTTGCGCCTCGCGCACCGGCGGCGGGTACGTGTGCGCGCGCGGGCCGAAGAGGATGTGCCGCGGCACGAAGGTCGGTTCTTCGCGCGGCGCGTCGGCGTTGTACCACGCCTGTAGCCACTTGTTGACCGCCTCGCGCGTGGGCGCGGCCGGTTGCGGGCGCTGCTCCGGGCCGAACGCTTCGAGCGTGACCGTGACGCGGCGGCGCGGGGCGAACAGGAACAGGTTCGCGGCCCACAGGCCGAGGCCGCGCGCGAACGCCTTCATCAGCGACGGCTTCCCGTCGGCCCAGCTAAACATGCTGCCGTACAGCCCGCGGGTGCGGGCCAGCACGACGGTACAGTTCGGCACGGCGGCGAGCACGTCGGCCGCGGTGCGCGCGCCGCCGAGCTGCTCGGAGCCGTCGCGCGAGAGCCGGCCACTGGGCCACAGGATCACGTTCTCGCCGGCGCGCAGGGCCGCGATCACCTCGCCCACAGCGGCCTCCGCCCGGCGCTTGTCTTCGGCGCTGGCCTTCACAATGTCCGGCATCTTGATGGCGCGCAGTAGCCAGCCGAACGGCCCGAAGATCGGGTTCTTGAAGTTGGTTTCGAGCAGCAGCGGGCGCATCTTGAACAGCGGCCACAGGCGCACGAGCAGGTTCGGCGGGTCGGTGAACGCGGGGTGGTTGGGGAGGATCAGATAGGGGCCGGGGCGCGCCTTCACCGCCGCGGCCCCTTCCACCCTGAGCTTGTAGCGCAAGGACATGAGGAACCGCAGCACCGCCCACGCCGCCCACCGGATCGGCCCCAGCATCGTGTACTCCCCTCGCGAGTGCGCTCAGCATAGGCTATTGACCGGCGCGCCGCGAGATGGGAACGTGGGCGCGGGCCCGTCGCGCACGTTGGGAGCCGCTATGCGTTCGTTCGTGATTGCCGCCGCGCTGGTGTTCGTCGTTTCGCCGGCCCGCGCCGCCGACGACCCCGTTTCGCTCCTCGTGGGCGTCTGGGAGATCACGTACACCGACGCCACCGACGGCATCCCGCTCGGCACGAAGTTGGAGCTAACGAAGGACGGCAAGGTGAAGTGGATCGGCAAGGACAAGACCGAAGACCTCGGCGGCTACAAGCTCGAAAACGGCTACTTCGTGCTGACCGGCAAGACCGGCGACAAGAACGACAAGGCCCGCGCCGTGTTGCTCAACAAAAGCTCGCTCGTGCTCAACGACGAGGTCCAAGACAAGGTCGTGGTGTTCAAGCGCGTGAAACCGAAGTGATGGAGACACCATGAACCGCCGCCAGTTCGTCGCAGCCTCTTCCGGGCTCGCGCTCACAGGCCGGCTCACGCCCCCGCTCAGGGCCGCCGATCCCCCTTCGGCCGATCAGATGATCCGCACCTACCTCGCGGCGGAGGCGAAGCGCGTCTCCGCGAAGGTCCTCGATGGGGCAACCACGCGCGCCGAGTGGGAGCAGAGGCGCGCGCGGCTCAAGGGCGAGTTGTTGTACATGTTGGGCCTCGACCCGCTTCCGGAGAAGACGCCCCTGAAGGCCACCGTGACCGGCACGCTCGCGCGCGGCGACGTGACCATCGACAACCTGCACTACCAGAGCAAGCCCGGCCTGTACGTCACCGCGAACCTGTACCGGCCCAAAACCATTGCGAAGGACGCGAAGCTGCCCGCGGTCCTCTACGTGTGCGGGCACAGCGGGCGCGGGCGCGACGGCAACAAGACCGCGTTCCAAGATCACGGAATGTGGTTCACCTCCAACGGCTACGTCTGCCTCGTGGTCGATACCCTCCAGCTCGGCGAGATCGCGGGCAAGCACCACGGCACCTACAACCTGAACCGCTGGTGGTGGCACAGCCGGGGGTACACGCCGGCCGGCGTCGAGTGCTGGAACGGCGTGCGCGGTATCGACTACCTGAGTTCGCTCCCCTACGTGGACGGCGAGAAGATCGGCGTGACCGGCATCAGCGGCGGCGGCGCGACGACCAACTGGATCATCGCTGTCGATGATCGCGTCAAGGTCGGCGTACCAGTGAGCGGCGTCAGCGACCTCCAGTGCTACGTCACCGATCAGGTCATCAACGGCCACTGCGACTGCATGTTCTTCCACAACGTCTACCAGTGGGAGTGGACGACCGCGCTCGCGCTCTTCGCGCCCAAGCCGCTGCTGTTCGCCAACAGCGACACCGACGGCATCTTCCCGATGAGCGGCAACAAGCGGATCATCGAGCGCCTCCGGAAGTGCTACGACCTGTTCGGCGCGAAAGACAAAGTGGACGAACACGTCTCGAAGGGTGGCCACGACTACCGCGAAGACCTGCGCCTCGCAATCTTCAACTTCTTCAACACGTACCTCAAGGGCGATAAGGCCGCTGCGAAGGACACGCAGTACGAGAAGCTCGAGGGCAAGCTGCTGCGGGCGTTCCCCGACGACAAGGACATCCCGAAGGACGCGATCAACGCGACCGCCGACGAGACCTTCGTGCCGGTGGCGAAGGTGGAACTGCCGACCGCGAAGACGTTCAAGGAGTGGAAAGCCGGGCTGGTGAAACAGCTTCGCGAAAAAGTGTTCCGCGCGCTGCCGGAGAAGGTGCCCGCGGCAAAGCTGGTTCGATCCCGCAACGGCATCTCAGAGGATCACTCCGCGGAGGACGGTGTTGAGTTCTTCGGGATGACGCTGAAAGCGTTCCCCGACGGCGATCCGAGCGCGTCGCTCGTCATTCTCAATCAGGGCGAAGACGCTCTGAAGGCCCACAAATACTGGGGCGAACGGTACCCGAAAGATTCGGTCTCCTACGCGCTACTGCCGCGCGGCCGGTGGGCGACCAAGAACCCACCGAATACGGTGGAGCGGTCGCTCGTGTTGCTCGGCCAAACAGCGGACAGTGGGCGCGTGCGCGACATCGCGTCGGCCCTCGCCGGCATTCGCGACGCGAAGAAGAACAAAGCGGGAACACTACGCGTGGTCGGCACCGGCGCGGCCGGCGTCGTCGCTGCCTACGCTGCGCTCTTCGTGCCGGGAGAGGTCAACGAAGTCGTGATCCTCGATCCGCCGACCTCGCACCGCGACGGCCCGCACTTCCTCGGCGTCCAGCGCGTCCTCGACATCCCCGACGCGCTCGGCCTGCTCGCCCCGGACGTGAAGCTCACCCTTCTGGGTAAGAGCGCGAAGGACACAGCCTTCGACCGCACCGCGGCCATCTACAAAGCTGCCGGCGCGGGGGAGAAGTTCAAGCGCGAGTAGCGAGCGGCGCGGCGTAAGCCCGCCGGTAGCTGCACAACTCAATCACGTTTAGCGCATCTGGGTTGTGCAGCTACCGGCGGGCTTACGCCGCGCCGCTCGCCTTTTGGCATTTTCCCTCAAGTTCTCTTGCGGCGTCCGGAAGCCTCGCTATAAGCCCGGGCGAACTTTCGCTAAAGTTGCTGAGGGAAATGCAATGACGCTTCCACGGAACTGGTTGCGCGGGCTGGCGTTCGCGGGGGTCGCCGCGACCGGATATGTGTTCGGCATCACCAGCGACCGCGCGTCGGCCCAACCGCAGCCGGCACCGGGCGGCGCGCTGCCCGGCACGCCCGTACTGCAACCGGCCGCGCCCACGGCCCCGCTCGCCCAGCCGGACCGCCGCGTCGTCGCGTACATCACGAACAACAACCAGCTCGTCCCCATCACCCGCGAAGAACTGGGCGACTACCTTATCGCCCGCGGCGGGCACAAGCAGCTCGAACTGCTCGTCAACAAGCGCATCATCGAGATCGAGGCCGCGCGCCGCGGGGTCACGGTCACGACCGTCGAGTTGCGCGCCAAGCTCGAAGAGGTGCTCCGAGGGCTGAGCGTCAGCCTCAAGGACTTCGAGGACCACATCCTGCCGCGCTACGGCAAGTCGCTGTACGAGTACGTCGAGGACGTGCTGCGCTCGGAACTGCTGCTCACGAAGATGGTGGGCGACCGCATCCAGATTTCCGAGGAGGAACTGAAGCGCGCCTTCGACAACAAGTACGGCGAGCGCCGGCAGGCGAAGGTGATCTGCTGGAACAAGGGCGACGGGCGCGCGGCCCTGCGCCAGTGGGAAGAGGCCCGGCGCAGCGACGCCGACTTCGACCGGATCGCCCGCCTCCAGCCGGACTCCAACCTCGGGTCCGGGGCCGGGCTGGTCGCCCCCATCGGCCGCCACGGGGGCGCGAAGGACAAGGTCGAGGAGACGCTGTTCAACCTCAAAGTGGGCGAGATGAGCCAACTGTTCGACGTGGAAGCCGGGGTCATGTGCGTGAAGCTGGTCGCGATCATCCCGCCCGACACGACCGTGCCGTTCGACGACAAGATGAAGGCGCAACTGCGCAAGGAACTGGTCGCCAAGCGCATGGACAACGAAGTCGGGAAGCTGTTCGGCGAACTGAAGAAGCACGCCCAGCCGCAACTGTACCTGAAGGCCCCCAGCGCCGAAGAGTTCCGCAAGGGCGTGGCCGAGATCACCAACCAAGTTCCGACCGCGCCGAAGTAGTGCCAGACAGAAGAGGAATGGCCACAAAAAAGCACAGAAGGGCACAAAAGAAAACCAAGACAGAAAAGCAGGTCAGAAGACACACCAAAGAGGTAGCCAGCGGTGTGTCTTGAACCCGGTTTTTGTCTTGGTTTTCTTTTGTGCCCTTCTGTGCTTTTTTGTGGCCAATCGGTCTTCGATCTGCGACTTACTTCACCGGCTTGCGTGCCTTCAGGTCGTACTTCCCGTTGGGGAACACTTCCTCGTAGTCCTTGTCGCCGTCGGGCTTCTTCTTCGTGTCGTAGAACGCGACCTTGCTGCGGCCGATCACTTCCGCCACGCTCCCGGTGACGACTATCGCCGTGCCCTCGTCCAAGCCGATGCCGAGGTACTGTGGGTACTCCTTCATCAGCCCGGTCATGTCGGCGGTGCGCTTGCGCGCGAAGAAGTGCTGATCGACGGCACACCCCGGCAGGTAGCCGAAGCCGCGCTCGTAGCCCTCGGCGGCCATCACGGTGTTGCCCAGCGGGTGGCCGCGCGGCATGTACTCGCTCTGGATGCTCGCGCCCGCGGAACTGCCGCCGATCACCCCGCCGCGGGCCAGCACCTCCGCGAACCGCGTCTGCGTCAGCGTGCCTTCGTAGGAATCGACGAACCGCCACTGCCGCCCGCCGCTGAACCACACGCCTTTCGCTTTCAGCAGCGACTCGCTGAACTTCGGCGTGTCGGCCTCCTTGCGGTCGCGGGTGTGGAGCGCGGTCACGTTCTTCGCACCGAACTTCTTGAGGATCTTCTCCTCGACCGATTCCGGCGCGAGCGGGTCTTCCATCGCGGTGGTGACGACGACGATGGGCGCGTCTGGCCCGCCGGCCAGTTCGATGAACCGCTTCCAAATCTCCGGCCCGGCCCCGCCGCCGCCGACGATGACCAGTGCCCCCTTCTTCACCTCCGGTTCGGCCGGCTTCGCGGGCGGGAAGCTGTCCTTGGCGGCGCGGTTCAGCGCCGCGCGCTGCAGTTGGCACAGGTCGATGAGCGAGCCGGCCTTGTACTGCTCGTTCGCGGCCGGCTTGCCCGCACCTTTGCCGACGCGCACCGTGATGGGATCGTCGCCGATGACGCGCGCCACGCGCCCGCGAACCACAATCGCGCCGCTTTTCCCGAACCCGACGCCGACCGAGCCGGGTTGCTTCTCGACCGCGCTCGCGGTGGTCGTGGTGCCGAACTGGTAGCCGGAAATCAGGCCCAGTTCCGCCGCGAGCGGGCCGCCGATGGGCACGCCGGCCGCGTGCCGCGCCTTCAGCGCCTTCTCGACGGGCTTGCCGACAACCGCCGTGCGGAACAGCTCCGCGCTCTCGCCCGCGAGCCACACCGCCGTGGCCCCGTCGAGCGCCTTGAGCAGCGGCGCGGCCCCGGCGTCGGGGGCGGTGCCGGCGCGGAACACGTCCACGGCCGCCGGCTTCAGGTCGGTCCAGCCCGGCGCGCCGGCGTCGCCCTTCGCGGCGAACGCGAGCACGACGATCTTCGCCTTGTCCTTCCCGCCGAGGTCGAAGAGCGCGCGGGCCGCGTCCGCGCCGGGCGCGGGGCCGGTCAGCACCAGCGGGCCGGGCAGCCCGCGCGGGTCGAGCGGTTGCGGGTCCGCGGCGCGCACCGCGGGCGCGGCGACCGCGAGCAACAGGGCGCAAAAGAGGCGCATGAAGGTTCTCCGGGGAAGGGGCTACAGCCGCACTTCGGGGCGGCGGCGGAGCTTGCGGGTGATGGTTCCGGGGATCGCGTTGCGCGCCAGCCCGCACGCCGCGAGCCGCGGCATCACGGCGCGGTCGGCCAGCGGTTCGGGGCCGGTGCTCAGCTTGTTCCCGTCCAGCCCCAGCGTGATCAGGTTCCGCAGGGCCGGCGCGGTAACGAGCGCGCGCACCGCCGCGTCGCTCAGTTTACAGTGGTTCAGGTGCAAGCGCGCGAGCGACGCGAACTTCGGGTCGGTGAGCAGCCGCGCGGCGCGCGCCCCCAGCGGGCACCCGGACAGGTCGAGGTAGCGCAGGTCCGGCAGGTCGAGGCGCGCGAGGAACCGCTCGTAGTGGCCCGGCCCGGCGGCGCTGGCGGTTCCGACGTGCCGGGTCAGGTGCAGCGCGCGCAGCCCGCGCAGCGCCGGGTTCCGCGCCAGCGCGCTCAGCGCGGTCGGGCCGAGGGTGTTGCCGCTCAGGTCGAGTACGCGGAGCGCGCCGAAGGCGTCGCACGCCGCGAGCGAGCGCACGTCGGCCGCGGGGAGGTCGTTGTTGCCGAGGTCGAGGGCCGTCAGGCCGGCGGCCCACGGCGCGGCGGCGAGGGCCGCGCCCGCTCCCGCGCCCAGCCCGCAACTCCGCAGGTTCAGCACCCGCGGCGCGTGCGCGCCGTCCGCCAGCGCGCCGACCCGACCGCCGCTCATGTCCCCGTAAGACACCGTCAGTTTCGCCAGCGCCGGGAACGCCCGCGACCGCGCGAACGCCTGCCACTCGTCTTCGGGAATCGCGCTCTGCGTGATGTCAAGCGTGTGCAACCGCGACAGCGCCGGGCCGCGCGCCAGCGCGTCGAAGGTGCCGTCCGGCAGCCCGTCGGTGAGGAGCAGTTCGCTCAGGCGGCGGAACCACTCCGCGCCCGCGAGCGCGCGCATTCCGGCGGGGCCGATCACATAGCTGGTGGGTGAGAACCATTCGAGGCTCTCCCAAGGCCCGCGGGCCAGCGCCTCGCACGCGGCGTCGGGGTTCGCGAACGCCAGCGCCAGCCCGCGCAGGTTCCGCAGGTGCCGGCACGCGGCCAGAGCGCGGGCGGCCTCGGTCGCCTCGTCGCCGGTCGCGGAGAGCTGCACCGTGAGTTGCGTCAGCCCGGCCATGACCGGCTGTTTGAGCAGCGTGCGGAGCTGCGCGACGGTGACGAACCGGAGCACGAGCCACCGGGCCGGGAGCGCGTCGAACGCGCGCTCCAGCGCGTTGGCGAGCGCGCGCATGGCCTTCGTGCCGTGGCGCTCGTACCCGTCGAACTCCAAGAACCGGGGGAACCCGCGGTGGGTGTACGTCCACCAACGGTTGCCGCCCTCGACGGCCAGCCCGCCGGGGAACGTGGGCCGCGGGCGCGGGCCGTGGGTGCCGAGCCACGCCCGCAGCTCGTCCTCCCGCAGCGACAGTTCGGCGTATTCGGGGTCGGTCGGCCCGCCGGCCGCGAGCCGGCACTGCGCGCGCAGGAACTCGGCCTCCTCGCCGCGCCCGTTTTCTTGGAGCCAGTCGGCGTACACGAGGCGCGGGGTGTCGTCGTCCGGGTGCCGGACGATCGCGCGCAACAGGGCTTCGGCGTCCGACACAACATCCCCTCGCGGCCACGACCCACACCCTAAACCTTATCCGTCGCAACCGCGCCCGCCAACAACGGAGCCGCCGCGCGAACCCTGTGTGCCGCGATTGCCCCGTCGTGCCGCCCGCTGGGGAGCCAATTGCGAGCGCCGGTCCGCATAACACCGGCACCACCCCCGCCGATTCTCACCCCAACCGTTGACCACCAAGCAATTCCGCGTTAGCATCGCGGAGAGAAATACCCGTGTTAGGCCGACCCGCCTAATCACAAGTTCTACCGGCGGAAGCCGGTACGAGGGACGTGGCTCCGCCTATCCAAGTGGGCCACCGAGCAGGGAGCTGGCCGAACTCCCGGGCCGACACCGAGATCAGGCTCAGCGCCGGCACACGTCCCCTCCAATCGCCGCACGCCGCGGTAGACCCCGGCACTGCTGCGCACCGGCGCGGGACGCAACCGCGTGGCTCACAAGCCACACGAGGCGCGGCCGGGCGCTGAGCTTGGTCGTTCGGCCACCGGAGGCACTTTGATGGGTGAACCAATTAAAGGTGCGGAGACTACCCCAACACCGACGCCGGACAAGCAAGCTGCTCCCAAGGAGCCCTCCCCAAAAGCACGGAGGCGGCCGTCAACGCCAAGGACCACGACCGGCAAACAGCCACCAGAGTGGTACTGGCTAGTCGCGTTTATTGTCTTCCTGCTGTTGGCCGTATCGCTGGCTGTGGCGCTTCCCCGGCAAACGCCGACACAGCAATACTATTTCCGAATACTGATTGGCCTCGCTGCCGCGGGCATCGCCACTATTATTTCGGGCTTCATTGATATCGAGTTGAAGTGGCTAACAGTACAGCGCGGGTTTAGATGACGCATTTATGCCGCTGTTTCTTGTGGGACTTGGCGGCCTGGGTGTTTCGCCTCTGGTGGTATTGGAGAACGTCGCTGGTGTGCCGCGTTTCGGGTACGCCCCGTCGCCGACGGAACACCGCCCCGCACCGCTGG
>Ga0194132_10010827_pt1 | contig 11992 bp, 12 predicted proteins | sample TA2KigOf80mmetaG_FD_148612 | JGI IMG/M metagenome (GOLD analysis project Ga0194132, IMG submission 148612) | Freshwater microbial communities from Lake Tanganyika, Tanzania - TA2015054 Kigoma Offshore 80m | ecosystem: Environmental > Aquatic > Freshwater > Lake | place: Tanzania: Lake... | reverse complement strand
GCCAGCGGCCCCACCCCGGCCGTGCCGTCGCCTGTGGATGGCCTGGACGGGCTACGCCCGCCCACCCCGCCCACAGGCACATCATCCACATCAACCCGATCGCGCTGCTGATTTCTCGTAAGCGCCCGGTGAGGGCCACCTTGCGCGCTTCACGGTGATGAGCGATGAGGCTGTGAGGCTCCTTATGGAGTCCAAAAGGAGGCTCCTTAGTGCAACGTGTCGAGGTCATCACCGGCAAGGAACGCCGTCGGCAGTGGACAGACGACGAGAGGCGGCGCCTCGTGGCCGAAGCCTTCGCACCGGGTGCGATCGCCGCCCAAGTGGCACGTCGGCACGACGTGGCGGAGAGCTGCCTCTTCGCTTGGCGCAAGCGCTTTGCAGCCCAGCAGAACAGCGGCCAAGCCGAGCCGCAGCGGCTCATCCCTGTGATGGTTGATGAGGGGATGGCCTCTGACTCGCCAGCAAGGTTCGAAGCGGCCACGCCGGCTCGGCCGCGCAACGCCGTCATCACCTGGCCCGACGGGATGCGCCTCGAAGTGCCTGCCGCCTATCCTGCCTCCGCGCTCCGGTCGCTGGTGGCGGCGCTGCGAAGGCCGCGATGATCGCGGTCCCAAGCGGCGTCCGCGTTTGGTTGGCGGCCGGTTACACGGATATGCGGCGTGGGATGAACTCGCTCGCGCTTCAGGTGCAGGAAGCGCTCAAGGGTGATCCGCACTCGGGCGACCTCTTCGTCTTCCGCGGCAAGCGTGGCGATCTGGTCAAGGTTCTTTGGCACGACGGCATCGGCATGTCGCTGTACGCGAAGCGGCTGGAGCGTGGACGGTTCATCTGGCCGCGACCGCCGGCCGATGGCGCAGTGACGATCACCGCATCGCAGCTCGGCTACATGCTGGAAGGCATCGACTGGCGCAACCCGGTGCGCACCTGGCGGCCTCACGTCGCCGGCTGAATCGCGACGCTGCGACGAAGTGACTCGGCATCGCGCGCGTGAGCAGCGACGCATGTCGTGGCACAATATCTTGCGTGGAGCTGACCCCAGAGACGCTTCCCGATGACGTCGATGCCTTGAAGGCGGCGTTCGTCGCGGAGCGAAGCGCGCGGGTCCACGCAGAAGCGAGAGCCACCGGCGCCGAGGCGATGGTGGCTCACCTCAAGCTCCTCATCGCCAAGATGAAGCGCGACCGCTACGGCCAGTCCTCCGAGAGCAGCCGCAAGCTGATCGACCAGCTCGAGCTGGAGCTCGAGGAGCTGGAGGCGGCCGACGCCGAAGTCGCCGCGGCGAAGCCGGGGCAGGAAGGTTCGGCCGTCCAGAGCTTCACCCGCCGGAAGCCTTTCCGCGCGCCGCTGCCGGCGCATCTGCCGCGTGAGCGCGTAGTCGTCCCGGCGCCTGCGGCCTGCCCATGCTGCGGCGGCAAGCTCTCCAAGCTGGGCGAAGACGTGACCGAGACCCTCGAGGTGGTGCCGCGCTCATGGAAGGTGATCCAGACGGTGCGCGAGCGGTTCTCCTGTCGGGCCTGCGAGGCGATCACACAGCCGCCGGCGCCGTTCCACGCAATCGCCCGCGGCCGGGCGGGGCCGAACCTGCTGGCGATGGTCCTCTATGCGAAGTACGGCCACCATCAGCCGCTCAATCGTCAGAGCGACACTTACGCCCGCGAGCGGATCGACCTCGACGTCTCGACGCTAGCCGATTGGGTCGGCGCAGCTAGCGCCACCCTGTCACCGTTGGTCGAGCTCATCCGCCGCCACGTCCTCGCCGCCGAGCGTATCCACGGCGACGATACGACCGTGCCGGTGCTGGCAAAGGGCAAGACGATCACAGGCCGCGCCTGGGTCTATGTGAGGGACGACAAGCCGTTCGGCGGTCGGGATCCGCCGGCCGCCTCCTTCTTCTACTCGCGCGACCGGAGCGGCGAGCATCCGAACCGGCATCTTGCCGGCTACTCTGGAATCCTGCAGGCCGACGCCTATGCCGGGTTCGGAGATCTGTACGATGTGGCACGTAAGCCTGGCCCCGTGACCGAAGCCGCGTGTTGGGCGCACGGAAGGCGGAAGTTCTTCGTCCTGGCCGAGGTCGGAAAGGCACCGCTCGCTCTGGAGGCGGTGCGCCGCATCGATGGCATCTTCGATGTCGAGCGGGATATCAACGGGCGTCCTGCTTCCGAACGCATCGAGATCCGCGCCAAGCGTGTCGCTCCGCTTGTCGACGGCCTGGAGACATGGATGCGCGCCGAGCGTGCCCGCCTGTCGCGGCACGCCGAGGTCGCGAAGGCGATGGACTATATGCTGAAGCGCTGGAGAGCGTTCACCAGGTTCCTGGCCGACGGCCGCATCTGCATCACCAACAACGCCGCAGAGCGGGCCTTGCGCGGCATCGCCATCGGAAGGAAGTCGTGGCTCTTCGCCGGCTCCGACCGCGGCGGCGAGCGCGCCGCGGCCATGTACACCCTCTTCGGCACGGCCCGCCTCAACGGCATCGACCCGCAGGCATGGCTTGCCGACGTGCTCGGGCGCATTCACGACCATCGCGCCTCGCACCTCGACCAGCTCCTCCCCTGGAACTGGATGACCCCGGCCCAAGCCGCAGCTTAGCGGCCTCTCCCGATATGATATTGCGTGCATATCGAGGGCGATATACCGTCCCGTGCATATCGCCTCCGGCGGGCCAGGATGTCCGATACGCTCGAGCTCACGCTGCTGTTCTTCGCCGCCGCCGTGCTCTACTCCTCGGTCGGTCACGCGGGCGCCTCGGGCTATCTCGCCGCCATGGCGATCGTCGGCATCGCGCCGGCGGCGATGCGCCCGACCGCGCTCGCCCTCAACATCCTGGTCTCGGTCATCACCACCTGGCGCTTCTTCAGGGCTGGCCACTTCGAATGGCGCGCCTTCTGGCCGTTTGCGCTGGCATCCGTTCCCGCCGCCTTCGTCGGCGGCGCCCTGCATCTGCCGACGGACCTGTACAAGCGTGTGGTCGGCGCGATCCTGCTGCTCGCTGCCGCCCAGCTCGCGCGCTCGGCCTACAAGGCGGCCGTCGCGGACTCCAGGGCCGATCCGGCGGCGGTGCCGATCGCGCCGGCGCTCGGGTTCGGCGCCGGCATCGGTTTCCTGTCGGGGCTCACCGGTACAGGCGGGGGAATCTTCCTCAGTCCAGTGCTCCTGTTCATGGGCTGGGCCGAGACGCGGCGCACCTCGGGGCTCGCCGCCGCCTTCATCCTGGTCAACTCCGTCGCCGGCCTGGCAGGGTCGGCGTTCTCGCTCTCGGACTTCCCGAACGCGCTGCCGACCTGGCTTGCGACGGCCGCAGTCGGCGCCCTCATCGGCACCCAGCTCGGCAGCAAGGTGCTGCCAATCTCCGCACTCCGCTACCTGCTGGCCGCCGTGCTCGTCATCGCCGGCCTCAAGCTCCTCCTCACCTGAGCGCACTCACTCTTCAGGCGGGCGCTGCGCAAGCAACCTGCTGAACGCCTTCATGTCGGCCGCAATGACCTTCGTCGCGCGGCTCTCCATCGCCCGGTACCGCTTCAGCACCTCGCGGCCGGTCGGCGTCAGCGCGGCACCGCCACCGCGCAACCCGCCCTTGGCGGCGTCGACCAGCGGCTTCCTGAAGCAGGCGTTCATCGTCTTCACCAGGAACCAGGCCCTCCGATAGCTCATGCCCATTCGGCGGCCGGCCGCTGCGATCGATCCAGTCTGGTCGATTGCCTCCAGCAGCGCGGCCTTGCCGGGGCCGACCGCGATCGCGGGGCCGAGCAGGATCCTGAGGCGGGGCTCGAGGCGCTCCTTCACATGGCTCTTATAGCAGCCAGCTCACACCGCCGCCGCACCCTGCGGCCTTCGCCGGATGGATACGAAGTATTCGCCGAGCTGGCGACGCGCTTCGATCAGCACTGGCGTCTCGTCGCTGCCGCCCTCCGTCGCTTCCTCGCCGAGCCAGCCGAGCGACACGATGGCGCCATCCTCCTCCGTCACCACGAGGTCCCCGAGCGGGCTCGCGATGGTGAGGGTAGGCATTATGCGGCCGGAAGCAGCGCCGGCGGCACGCCCGCCGGATCGGTGATCGGCAGCGAGCAGGTCATGCCCTGGCAGACATAGACGGTGGGCTTGCTCTCGACCTGGCCCTTGCCATGCGCGGGATGGCCCGGTGGCAGCGCCTCGTCCGGGCCGATCACCTGGAGCACGCGGTTTGGCAGGCTCAATCCGGCGACGGCGTCGATCAGCGCCTTGGTCGCGGGATCCTGGCGCTTGCCGATGATGACGATCTGCTGTGCCGCCTGCAGCAGCTCGGCGGCATTGAGTAACGTGGAGAACGCCATCGCGCTGCGGCTGATGTCGCCGGAGAAAGCGGCGATGACGGCCTCGGCGCGGTCGCGGTACTTCGCATCGCCGGTGAGGAACCAGAGCCGCGCGAGGTTGCCGGCTTGCGTGCCGTTGCCCGAGGGCGTCGCGTTGTCATGAGCGTTGCGCGTGCGGACGATCAGCGCCTCGCCGTCATCCGGCGTGAGGAAATAGCCGGCGTTGTCGCGATCCCAGAAATGCCGGTCGAGCACATTGGCCCAGGCACGGGCGCGATCGAGGTAGTGCGGCTCGCCGCTCGCTTCGTGCAGCGCCAGCGCGGCGCGCGTCAGCTGCGCATAGTCGTCGAGCAGTCCTGAGTGGTGCGCCTTGCCGTCGCGCGCGCTGTGCAGCAGGCGATCGTCGCGTCCATGCACGCGCTCGATATAGGAGAAGGCCGCGCGCGCTTTCTCGAGCCAGTCGGGCCGACGGAAGGCCAGCGCGGCATGCGCGAGCGCCGCGATCATCAGGCCGTTCCAGTCAGCGAGCGTCTTGTCGTCGAAGCCGGGACGCACTCGGGCCGAGCGTACCTGGAGCAGCCTCGCCCGGGCGCGGCCGAGCAGGCCTTCCTCCGCCGGAGGCAGAGGATCGGGCGAGCGCGAGCGGTTGAGGATGGTCTTGTGTTCCCAGTTGCCGAGAGGCGTCACGTCATAGGCGCGCTTGAAGACTTCGCTCGCCTCGCCCAGGACCTGATCGATCTCCTTCTCGCTCCAGACGTAGAAGAGACCTTCCTCGCCTTCGCTGTCGGCGTCGAGCGACGAGGCGAAGCCGCCATTGCCGACGATCATCTCGTTGAACAGCCAACCGGCGGTCTCCTCGACGCGCTGCTGGTAGAGCGGTGTCTTGGTGTCCTGCCAGACTAAGGTCAGCAGATCGATCAGCTCCGCATTGTCGTAGAGCATCTTCTCGAAATGCGGGACCAGCCATTCCTCGTCGACCGAGTAGCGGGAGAAGCCGCCGCCGAGATGATCGTAGATGCCCCCCTGGCACATGCGGTCGAGCGTGGTCGTCACCGCTTCGATGAAGGGACGCTGGCCGGTGCGGATCCAGGCGCGCCAGAGCATCGCGAAGCCGGGCACGTTGGGGAATTTCGGCGCCGAGCCGAAGCCGCCGAAGAAGGGATCGACCTGGCGCGCCAGCGCGCGCGCGACCTTGTCGAGATCGTTGAGGTCGGGAATGCCGCCGGATCGGGAGACCGACAGCTTGCCGAGCGCCTCCTTCAGCGCATCGACATTTTTCGCGACCGTGTCGGGCTGGCGTTTGTAGGTGCCATGCAGGCTCTTCAGCACATCGACGAAGCCGGGCCGTCCGTAGCGTGCGCTCGGCGGGAAGTAGGTGCCGCCCCAGAAGGGATCGCCCTCCGGCGTCAGGAACATGGTCAGCGGCCAGCCGCCGGACTCGCCCAGCAGCGCCAGTGCCGACTGGTAGATCGTGTCGACATCCGGCCGCTCCTCGCGGTCGACCTTGATGTTGACGAAGAGCTCGTTCATCACCGCCGCGGTCGCGTCGTCCTCGAAGGACTCATGCGCCATCACATGGCACCAGTGGCAGGCGGCGTATCCCACCGAGAGCAGCACGGGCACGTTGCGGCGCTTGGCTTCGGCGAAGGCCTCCGGCCCCCAGACCTGCCAATGGACCGGGTTGTCCTTGTGCTGTAGCAGGTACGGGCTGGTCGCCTGGTCGAGACGGTTCAAGGATGCTCTTTCGCGATGAGCGGCGATCATAAGGGAAAGCCCTTTCCTCAACAGCCGGGCATCTATGCGCTGGCGACGCCACCCGGCCGCGCGGCGCTGGCGGTCATCCGACTGTCCGGCGCCGGGGTGCGCGAGGCGATCGAGGCCCTCGTCGGGCACCTGCCGGTGCCGCGCATGGCGACGGTCGCAACCTTCTCGGAACCGGGACGGTCAGATCGTCTCGGCTCCGGGACGATCGATCGGGGGCTGGTTCTCTGGTTTCCAGCCCCCTCCAGCTATACGGGCGAGGACGGGGCGGAGTTGCAGCTCCACGGGGGACGCGCGACCGTCGCCGCGGCGGCGGAGGCACTGGGGCGGCTGGGGTTGCGGGCGGCGGAGCCGGGGGAGTTCACCCGTCGCGCCTTCCGCAACGGCAAGCTCGATCTCACCCAGGCCGAGGCTATCGCCGACCTGACCGAGGCCGAGACCGCGGCGCAGCGCCGCCAAGCCCTCCGCCAGCTCGACGGCGCCTTCGGAGCCCTCGTCGAGGGCTGGCGGAGGCGCCTTCTCGCAGCCGCGGCACAGATCGAGGCCACCCTCGACTTTTCTGACGAGGATCTACCGGCGGGGGTGGAAGAGAAGGTCCTCACCGAGCTGTTGTTATTAAGGAACGATATATCGAGTTATTTGGGTCGCCAGACGCGAGGTGAACGCCTCCGCGAGGGTATCCGGGTTGCCATCCTCGGCCCCCCGAATGCCGGCAAGTCGAGTCTCTTGAACGCCCTCGCCCAGCGCGAGGCGGCGATCGTCTCGGCGGTGGCCGGGACCACCCGGGACGTGATCGAGGTCCACCTGGATCTCGGGGGTGTGCCGGTCATTCTCGCGGACACCGCCGGCCTGCGGGACGCGACCGATGCGATCGAGGCGGAGGGGGTCCGGCGGGCGACCCTCTGGGCGAAGGGGGCCGACCTTCGGGTGGTGGTCGGGGCGGCCGATGACTGGTCGGCCCTCTACGCCCCGGCGGTCCGGGGGGTGGTCAACGCGACGACCATTGTCGTCGGCAACAAGGTCGACCTGGCGCCCACCCCGCCCTTCTGGGACGGTCTCCCCGTCCTTCCCGTTTCGGTGAAGTCCAATGACGGGATCGACACCCTCCTGGATCGTCTCGCCTCCGAGACGAGCGGTCTTGCGGGGGAGTCGGCTGAACCGGCCCTGACCCGGGCCCGTCATCGGCAGGCCCTTTCGGCCTGTATCGGAGCGATAGATCGAGCCTTGGAAACCCCCGATCCCGTGCTTCGGGCGGAGGAGTTACGCCAATCAATTCAGGGACTTGGGCGTATCACGGGACGCATCGACATCGAGGAGGTCCTCGATGAGCTCTTCCGCAGTTTCTGCATCGGAAAGTGATCGAGGCCTGTTCCACGTGAAACACGGCTCGCGGTAGAATAGGCCATGACCTTCGATGTCGTGGTGATCGGCGGCGGCCATGCGGGGACCGAAGCAGCGGCAGCGGCCGCCCGGATGGGCGCCCGAACGGCGCTTGTGACCCACCGCCGCGACACGATCGGCGTGATGTCCTGCAACCCCGCGATCGGGGGTCTGGGCAAGGGTCACCTGGTCCGCGAGATTGACGCCCTGGATGGGATCATGGCCCGGGCGATCGACCGCTCGGGCATCCAGTTCCGAATCCTCAACCGGAGCAAGGGACCAGCCGTCCGAGGCCCGCGCGCTCAGGCCGACCGGCGCCTTTACCGGGCGGCCGTTCAGGCGCTGCTCGCAGAGCAGGCCGGGCTCGAGATCGTTGAGGGCGGGGCCGAGGATCTTGTGGCCGAGAACGGGCGGCTGGTCCGCGTCCGCCTGGCCGATGGCCGCGAGCTCCGTGCCGGCGCGATCGTGGTGACCACCGGCACCTTTCTTCGCGGGCTGATCCATCGCGGCGAGGCCAAGGAAGCGGCCGGCAGGATCGGCGAGCCCCCGTCCCTCGGCCTCTCGGCGGCCCTTTCCCGGCTCGGCTTCCCGCTCGGTCGGCTCAAGACCGGAACCCCGCCTCGGCTCGACGGCCGGACCATCGACTGGTCCAGCCTTGAGATTCAGCATGGCGACGACCCGCCCGAGCCCTTCTCGGCCCTGACCGACCGGATCTCGGTTCCCCAGATCCCCTGCCACATCACCTCGACGACCCCGGCGACCCACGCCCTGATCCGGGCGAATCTGCATCGGGCACCGATGTTCTCGGGTCAGATCGAAAGCGTCGGCCCCCGCTACTGCCCCTCGATCGAGGACAAGGTGGTCCGATTCGGCAGCCGGGAGCGTCACCAGATCTTCCTGGAACCTGAGGGCCTGGACGATCCGACCGTCTATCCGAACGGGATCTCGACCTCGCTGCCCGAGGATATCCAGGTCGACCTGATCCGGACCATCCCCGGCCTCGAGAATGCCCGTATACTCCAGGCGGGCTACGCCATCGAATACGATCACGTAGACCCGCGGGAGCTCCGGCCTACCCTGGAAACGCGAAGAATTTCAGGGCTTTTCCTGGCCGGCCAGATCAACGGGACGACCGGCTACGAGGAAGCCGCCGGCCAGGGACTCCTTGCGGGAATCAACGCCGCCCTCCACGCAGGGGGCGGTAGGCGGACTTTCACCCTGACCCGCGCCGACGCCTATATCGGAGTCATGGTTGACGATCTCGTGGGGCGCGGGGTCACCGAGCCCTATCGCATGTTCACGTCCAGGGCCGAGTACCGGCTCAGCCTCCGGGCGGACAACGCCGATCTCCGGCTCACCGCCAAAGGCCAGGACATCGGCTGTGTCGGACCCGAGCGGGCCCGGGTGTTTCACGTGAAACAATCCGCCCTCGCCGAGGGGCGGGCTATGCTCGACCGTCTCTCTGCGAGCCCCAATGCCCTCGCGAAGCATGGCCTGACCGTCACCCAGGACGGCCAGATCCGGTCGGCCTTCGATCTTCTCGCCTTCCCGACCGTGACTCTGGACCGGCTTTCATCGATCTGGCCCGAGATCGCGACCATTCCCGGCGAGATTCGGGCCCAGCTCGAGACCGATGGCCGCTACGCGGGGTATCTGAATCGCCAGGAAAGCGATATCGCTGCCTTCCGGCGCGACGAATCCCTGGCTCTTCCAGACGATCTGAATGTCGATGCCATCGGCGGGCTCTCGAATGAGGTCCGGTCGATCCTCAAAACCGCCCGTCCGGCCACGATCGGCGCCGCCTCGCGGCTTTCCGGGGTCACGCCGGCAGCGGTCGTGGCGCTTCTGCGCCACGCCAGGGCATGACTCCGGAGGAATTCGGCGCCGCGACCGGTGTTTCACGTGAAACACTCGACCGACTTCGCCTCTACGCCTCTCTTTTGGCCCGCTGGCAGCGGGCCGTGAACCTGATAGGCAAGTCCACGGCCGCCGATATCTGGGAAAGACACTTCCTCGACTCCGCCCAGCTCTATCCGTACCTGGCCGAAGGGCCTGGTCTGGTCGATTTTGGGAGCGGCGCCGGTTTCCCGGGGGCCGTCCTCGCCACCCTCGGGGTCAAGGATGTCCATCTGGTCGAGTCAGATAGCCGGAAGTGTGCCTTCCTTCGCGAACTCGACCGCCAGCTCGGCCTCGGTATGACGATTCACGAGTCCCGCATTGACCACCTCACCCCTTGGAAAGCCCGGAGTCTGACCGCCCGCGCCCTCGCCCCCCTGTCCCAGCTCCTCGATATGGCCGAGGAGTTCCTCTCCCCGGACACGGTCTGCCTCTTCCTGAAGGGGGAGAGTGTGGATCGGGAATTGACGGAGGCTGAGAAAGGGTGGAATATGACCGCGTCACGCCTTCCGAGTCGGACCAGTCCTACGGGCGTAATCCTCAGGCTGACCAGGGTGGAGCGCAAAAAATGATCGAGTTGAACGCGGGTACGGCCGATTGTCCCCGCATCATCGCCGTCGCCAATCAAAAGGGAGGCGTCGGCAAGACGACTACCGCGATCAACCTGGCGACGGCTCTCGCTGCCTGCGACAAGCGGGTCCTCATCATCGACCTGGATCCCCAGGGAAATGCCTCGACGGGCCTCGGTATTCCCCGGACCGCCCGCGAGCGCGATACCTATGCGGTGCTTTGCGAGGGCCTGCCGGTGATGAAGGCGGTGCAGCCGACTCTGATCCCGCGCCTCTCGGTCGTACCCGCTTCCGTCGATCTCTCCGGTGCTGAGATCGAGCTGGTCGAGCAGGGCCGCCGCGAGTTCAAGCTGGCCGACGTGATCCGCGACGTCCGCGAGGCGGACTACATTCTGATCGACTGCCCGCCCTCGCTCGGCCTCCTGACGCTGAATGCGCTGGTCGCAGCGGACGCGGTGCTCGTGCCGCTCCAGTGCGAGTTCTACGCGCTTGAGGGCCTCAGCCACCTGATCAAGACGATCGAGCGGGTCAAGCGTGCTCTTAACCCGCGGCTCGAGATCCAGGGCGTTGTGCTGACCATGTACGACAAACGCAACAACCTGTCGGATGCGGTCGCCGCCGATGTCCGCGGTCATCTCGGAGAAAAGGTCTACGAGACCGTCATTCCGCGCAATGTCCGCGTCTCCGAGGCGCCCTCGCACGGCAAGCCGGTGCTGGTCTACGACATGAAATGCCCGGGCTCGCAGGCCTATCTGCACCTGGCCGGCGAGGTGATCCGTCGCGAGCGGATCGCGGCGTGATCGAGGAGCAGGAAGGCGGCGGGCGGCGGCGCGGCCTTGGGCGGGGGCTGGGCCAGCTCTTCGGCGAAGAAGCCCAGGACTACGCCGAGCTCGACAAGGCGCGCTCGGCCAAGAGCGTTCCGGTCGACCAGATCTATCCGGGTCGCTTCCAGCCGCGGAAGCACTTCGACGAAGAAGCCCTCGCCACGCTTGTCGAGTCGATCAAAGCCCAGGGCATCCTTCAGCCGATCCTGGTAAGACGGCATCCCGAGTCATCCAACGCGTATGAAATCATCGCCGGCGAGCGTCGCTGGCGGGCTGCCCAGCTCGCCCAGCTGCACGAAGTACCGATTCTCATCAAGGACCTACCGGACCGCGACGCGCTCGAAGTCGCTCTGGTCGAGAACGTCCAGCGCCAGGACCTGAACGCGATCGAAGAGGCCGAAGGCTACCGGCGGCTGGTCGACGAATTCGGCCATACCCAGGAGGATCTGGCGAAGGTTGTCGGCAAGAGCCGGAGCCATGTCGCCAACATGATGCGCCTCCTGGCTCTCCCAGACGGGGTCCGGCAGCTGGTCTCGACCGGCCAGCTCAGCGCCGGACACGCCCGCGCGATGATCGGACGGGAGGATGCGGAGCAGCTGGCAGCCAAGGCGGTGGCCAAAGGTCTTACCGTCCGCCAGGTCGAACGACTCGTCACTACCGAGAAGGGTGGCAGTTCTACCCGCGAAAAGGCACCGTCAGCGGATCCCAATACCGCGGCGCTCGAGAGAGACCTCGAAACCCTGCTCGGGCTCAAGGTCCGGGTCGCCTTCGACGGAGAAAAGGGCTCGCTGACGATCTACTACGGCACCCTCGACCAGCTCGACGGTCTGCTCTCTCGCATTACGCAATCGGGTACGCCGAAACTCTGAGGCGTTAACCATTAAACGCCTCCTAACTCATTGATATATCGCACTATCGCGTTGATATAACAGCGATCCCATTGAAATCGCTCTAAAAGCGGCGCAAAATCAGACTATGGCCGCAACCGGGCTGGTCCTGTCCAGAATCTTTCGCACATTTGATCAGGCGGCGGCTCCGGATTGTGGGACCTGCGGCTGATAGAGTGGCCGCATGTTCATGTAGCACCTGGCTGACCACGCCGATCCTGCGATATAGCGCAGCCGCGCAGCCGCCAAGTTGAGACAGGACTGACCATCAGGGAAGGCACCGACGACACGGGTTCGTCGGCGGATCTCTTTCATGATCCGCTCGAGTGGGTTGTTGGTGCGGATCTTCTGCCAGTGGATGTCTGGGAAGGCGAAGTAGGTCA
>Ga0194132_10010825_pt1 | contig 11994 bp, 10 predicted proteins | sample TA2KigOf80mmetaG_FD_148612 | JGI IMG/M metagenome (GOLD analysis project Ga0194132, IMG submission 148612) | Freshwater microbial communities from Lake Tanganyika, Tanzania - TA2015054 Kigoma Offshore 80m | ecosystem: Environmental > Aquatic > Freshwater > Lake | place: Tanzania: Lake... | reverse complement strand
GGCGCGTGCGCCAAAATGCGGTCGGCCAAACGGGAAAAGGGCAGACTTTGCAAATACACCGTTCCTGTTCCCCGCAGGGTAGCCAGAAAAAGCCCTTCGCCGCCAAAAAACATGGATTTGAGATTCCCTGACCGCTGTATATCGTAATCGATACCCGGTGTAAACGCCATCAGACACCCCGTATCGACGCGGATGAGTTCGTTGTTCAACTGGCGTTTTACGATGGTTCCACCGCCGTGTATAAAGGCCATGCCATCGCCCTGAATCCGTTGGAGGATAAAACCTTCACCGCCAAAAAAACCGGTGCCAAGCCGCTGAGTAAACGCGATGCCGACCTTGGTGCCGAGCGCGGCGCAAAGAAACGAGTCTTTCTGGCAGATCAGATCGCCGCCCATGTCACTCATGTCGAGCGCGATAATTTTGCCCGGATAGGGCGCGGCAAAGGCTACACGCCTGCGTCCCCCCCCTTCGTTTGTAAAATGTGTCATAAAAATGGATTCGCCCGTCAACACCCGCTTTCCTGCATCGAGCAGTTTGCCAAAGAGTCCGGACGTTCGGTTCGAACCGTCACCCATTCGGGCTTCGAAGGTGATACCGTCGTCCATCCAGTTCATGGTTCCGGCTTCGGCGATGACCGTTTCGCCGGAATCCAAGGCAACTTCGACGATCTGGAGGTCGTCTCCATGAATTTCGTAGTCCACTTCATGACACTGCATCACGCCTGTCTCCTAAAAAGGGTTGAAGAGTAAAAAAATAAAAGCGTTTGGGAACCGCCGGACGTAAGCCGGTGTTCACCCGCGCCGTTTCAGCCACCGACTGGTGCAACAAACACGCCAAAAACCGTTGGACGAATTGTTAAATGTATACGGGGAAGAGTCGGGACACAAGGTCGTTTGACAGACAAAATTCTGTGGAACATTTTTGTCCGTCCGCGCGTCTACCAGTAAAGAAGCATGAAGGGTAAGAGGTGAAAATTGAAAATTCCCCACAGCAGACTGCAAGGTATGCACACGCTGTTCTATTCACAAGGAGAGATACCCATGAAATACGCCAGTACGGCTCTAATCGGGGTTGCTGTGTTTATCGTCGCGTGCGGAGGCCCCGGACGCCGGTCCATCGATCTTACGCCGAAACCATCTTCCGAAGTGCTCAAAAACGTTCCCAAATGGTTTTCCAGCGTACCCAAGGATGACAATATCCTATTTGCCGCCGCCACGTCTACATCGTCGGATTTGCAACTGGCGATCAACAAGGCGCAGACCGAAGGAAGAAACCAACTGGCCCAGCAAGTGGAAATAAAATTCAACGGGCTTCAGAAACGGTTTCAGGAAGAGACCGGTCTGGCAAACGACTCGGAGTATTTGGACCAGTTTACGTCCGCCTACAAGTCCATCGTCAGCACCGAACTGTATGGCAGTCGGATCAGCAAACAGGAAACGCAACAGGAAGGCCGGATTTTCCGTACGTACGTATTTATGGAGATGCCCATCGGAGAGGCCAGTCAGCAGTTAATCGCAAAACTGAAGGCCAATCAGAATCTATATACCCGGTTTCGGGCTTCCGAAGCCTATAAAGAGTTGGATCAAGAGATCGAGAAGTACGAACAGTGGAAAAAAGGACAGGGCAACCCGTAAGGGCGTAAGTCACACGGGAGCGGTTGTCGCTCCGGCTTTTTCGTCGATCCGCATCCTGTACAGCAAAATCATGAGGATGGCCCAGAGGATCAGACTCCCATAAATCTTTGAAGATTGGAACAGAACGAGAATCCCTGACGAAAACGCGGGGCCGCCAAAAGCGCCGAAGGAGGTAAGGGCGTAAGAAACCCCAAGCCCGGCGCAAAAAATTCCGAATGTCGGAAGCGAGAGGGAATTTATCCGAACGATCAGAATCATGTAGGCAAGTAAAAGCGGCGTATAATGATAAGGCGTTACAAACGCTGGGGACGCCAGAACGGGAAGCAGGGCGACAAGCGCCTATTCGAGATCGTAGACGATACCCGCAGACGTCAGGGGTTTGAAGCGGCACATCAGATAAGAAGCGGCGGTAAGAATGCCGGCACTGATCCCAAAAAACGGTTTTACCAGCACGGTATCCAAATATCCCTGGTGGGCCAGTTTAAGAAAAAAACTGGTAATGGATTGATCGGTGGGGGTTCCCACCTTGCCATGACCGGCTACATTTTGCGTAACTCTTTCGGTATACCAAAGGATATGGGCTTCGAATCCTCCTAACGCGATCATGGCAAAGATCAGCATAGACGCCAGCGCGGTGCCTGCCCCTATCACGACACGCCATGCTCTCCGGTATACGAAATAACCGCTCAGCATAGCGGGAAAAAGTTTGATCATGGTCCCCAACGCCAGCATGAAACCACAAAGATAGGGCCGATCTTGTTTAAAAGCCCACCATGCGGCCACCATGCAAAACCACACCAGCGCGTTGATATTGCCCCAGTGGGTGTTGGCGATAAGCGGGCCGTAAAAACAGGCCAATAAAAGCAGACACAGCAGTAGCCATAGAGGACGGGATTTTGTTTGATGCCAGATCATGCCGATGGAACCGGCCATAAAAAGATGATTTAACAAGAGCCATCCTGCACTTACGACTTTAAAGGGAAGCAAGCTAAAAGGAGCCGTCAGTACGGCGAAAAAAGGCGAGTATTGATAAGGACCAATCGCGCCGGACATGTTGTAGTAATAATTCGAATCGTATAACCATTCCTGATGCCCGGTCCAGATGGCTTTTGCCGCGACATAGTACACATATAAATCTGCCGAAAGTTTGAAACTCTCCCAAACTCCGTTTTGGAGATAGTAATAGAAAATCCCGCCCCCCAAGATACACAGACACAGTTTCATGGCTCTGTTTAGATCTTTGGTCTCTGTATTTTCAAGCATATCCGGCCATAAGATTTTCGACATAAAGATCCCCTGAACGACTACGTACAGCCTTCTACGACCCCACTTCCCCAAAATACGCCATACTCTTTTGCGCCGCTTCGCGCAACCCCGCCTTACGATACACTTTTATCGACGCGAAATGCGCGTATCCTATATTGTCCAGCGCCAAAAGCACGCTGTGAAAATCGAGATGGCCCGTACCGGGCAACCCGCCGTGACTTTCGCACAGATGCACATGCCTAAGCGCCGGTCCGCAGTCGTAGATCGGCTGCACGAGCGACCGGTCCTCGATGTTCATGTGTATGGTGTCCACCATGGGAAAAACCGCCGACGAGCCGATGGCGTCGATAAGCGCCCGCACTTCGGTCACCGAATTGTTAAACCCAACCTGCAAGTGGTTGACCGGTTCGACGACGATCTCGACGCCCGCCGTTTCGGCGACACGCCCCACACGCAGCAACCCCTCGACGATACGTCCGTTTGCCGTATGCGCGTCGGGTTCATCCGAACGCAATCCTTGCAACAATCCGACCACCAAGATACACCCAAACCGGCGCCCGATTTCTACGTATCCAGAAAGACGTTCCACCGTCCTTGCCCGCACCTCCGCATCCGGCGAACTCAGACACAACCCCTCCTGATATGCCGCTCCCGTAAGCATAGACACGACCGGCAGACCGTGTCGCGCAGACGCCTCCTCGATCTCGTCAAGCCGGGACAACACCTCGGGCGTCAGGTTGAGTTCTACGCCTTGGTACCCGCACGACCCGATAAAGGCAAAAGTGCCCTCCACCCCGCCTTCCAATCCCACCAGCGGTTCGACGATCATGAAACTGTAGCGCATGCCTCCCCCTTGCCGCTCAGGTCCAGATGGAGTTAAGTTCGCGCACGGTCAGACGATGAAGCCCCGCTACGCCGTCCGTCGCAAAAAACTCCAGCGGAACATCACACGCTTCGGGCAAAAAACAGCACGACATCGACAGACGACCCTCCAGGCTGAAAATCTCCACCGAGGTCCGGTCCACAAGCAGACGTAAATCGATGCGTCCCGATACGCGGGAAATGGGCACCGTTCTGCCAAACGCGGTAAGCGTGTCGTCTTCCGGGTTGCATTCGATCCGGTGTCCTTGGACGACCAAACCGAAAAGACGGGCACGTCCCGGCGTAAAGGACACCGAAATATCGAAGAGATTGTGTTGGGTGTCGGGAATAAACGAATCGGTCAGGGCTTGATCCGTGTATTCCATCTGTCTCCCGTACAGCGTCTCAATTTCCGTGACAGGCGTCCGGCAAAGCCGCAATGCATCGCCAAAACGCTTCAAAGACAGCGACACGGGAAACGACATCTGTTGATTGAACGGCATCGACGGATATTTTCCCCCGTTCATCCACGAGATTTGTATCCGTCGTCCATCTGTATCCGGAATGTCGCTCCACGTCTGCGCCGCATAGCCGTTCGGTCCGCGTTCGGCGTGCAGAACGGGTGTCTCCGGTACAAAAATCGTTCCGTCAAACCGCCCTATCCGGTATCCGCCGTTTGCACCCCAGAATACCCAGCGGGTATCCTCCGGATTTCCATCGACAGACAACTCGAAAAAGTCCGGACACTCGCTTACCCCTGCCAAGGTCATTTTCGTCAACGGCGACCAGTCTCGGATATTTTTCGAACCCAACAACATATAGTCGTTGCGATCTAAATACAGCGCCATGATCCATCGATCGGTAGGCGCGTGCCAAACCACCTTGGGATCGCGGTTGTGCCCCTCGATATGCCCCACCACCGGGTTGCCGTCGTACTTGGTCCATGTGCGTCCCCGGTCGCAGGAATAGGCGATGCTCTGGGTAAATGGACAGGGGGTGGGGGCGTGGCTTCCTGCCGAGGTGTAGAAGGCGACCAGAGGCGTTTCGCTTCCGGTCCCGAACCCGGAGATGTTGCGCCAGTCCACCACCGCCGATCCGGAAAAAATCGTTCCCAGCGCATCCGGATGCAGGGCATCGTCAAGCTCTTCCCAATGCACTAGATCGATACTGGTGGCGTGTCCCCACGTCATGTTGCCCCACTTGACGCTCTCCGGGTTGTGCTGAAAAAACAGGTGATACACGCCTTCGTAGTATACCAGACCGTTGGGATCGTTGGTCCAGCCGGTGCGGGGAGAAAAATGGAACTGGGGGCGATGTAGTTCGTGATACGGGCGGCTATTGTCTTGCATAGATCCGGCCTACTTTTTTGCCCACGTCTTTTTGTTGGCGAGCATTTCTTTGTTGGGTTTGATCGTGCTGGAGGTGGTCTGACCGGCAGGATCGTAAAGCCACCGATCCTTGTTATCGCGCAACACAGGCATCCGTTTTTCCACGGACGGCACGGCGGCGGCGGCATGCGGCTTGTCCGCATACCAGTACGCTACGCTGCTCATCTCGTTGCACAGGTGGTTGCCGTGACCGTGCTCGATGGTGACTTTGATCTCTTTGCGAAAACGTACCGGATTTTCGAGATGATGCACGTAGCTGGTCTGATACCCATTGGTGTTGCGTTCGTAGATGGAGGAACCGTTGCGCAGAAAAGCGTTTGGCTGCATACCCCACGCCTGATTCAGATAGTCTTCGCTGCCGGTTCCGTGCAGATCGGGCGGCCAATGATACCCGTCCACCCAAATCATATCGTCGCCTTCGCCCCACCATGTCCCTTGAAAATTGGTGACACTCAGGTTGCAACCGATATAATGCCCCGCGCCTTGGGTTTGTAGGATGACATAGTTGTTGTCGTAGGCCGTTTTTTCTTTGTTTACGATATCCGCTTCGGGGGTATTGACGCGAATTTCGTGTCCCCATCCGCCAAAAGGGTTTTCTCTGCGGAATTCGGCGTGAAAATATCCGGTATCTTTGGGCAGGGTTTCCGCATACCGTTCGTAGTCGATATAGAAATACTGACCGTGTACTTCGTTTGACTCGTTGACCAGTTCTATCACGGCGTGTTTGCGAAACGGCATGGGCGCATAGCAGTTGAGCGCGCATCCCTTGTTGAACTGATTGTTGGCGTTGGTCGAGGCGGTAAACAAAAGGCTCTGGTACGAATTGACGATGCCGTGTCCAAGCCCGAAAAAGTCGCCAAGTGGACAAAGAATGCTTGGCGCGGCTGCGTCGTCCCACGTGATTTTGAGCAGACACTCACGGTACCGCGCGCCCTGTGTCATCCAGATATGCGTGATACATCCGGGTCCGGAAAGATCGGCCAGCACTTTTGTCTCGCCCGGCTGAAGCCGCCAGTAGTCGGCATTGCGTCCACTGGTATCCCACGAGGACGCCCGCCCCGTAACGGCTTTTCGTATGGTGGTCAGATCATGCAGCATGAGGGTCTCCTTGGGGTTGTCTCCGCTACATACACACCGTTTCGATCATTCGGGTATAGACGTCCACGGCCTGCTGGAGTTGCGAAACGTCGATATATTCGCCGACCGTATGCGCCTGAGTGATGCTGCCGGGTCCAAAGACGACGCACGGAATTTTCTGGGCAAAACGGAGTGCATCGGTCCCATAAGGCACGGTTTCCGGTTTGCGGTCACCGGTGAGCCGGGAGGCAAGCTGTATCACGGGAGCGTCGGGGGTGATTCGGTACCCTTGGTTGATGTGGGTTTTTACATCGAACCCATAGTTTTTTGCCCGTTGCGCGATTTCTTCGAGTAGCGCTTCGCTGTGGTCGCCCGGCATGGGACGAAAGCCTATGATCGCGGTAGACCGGGCGGCAAAAACATTGGAGCGGGTTCCATAGTCGTTGATCACCATGTTGAAACCGTTGGACGGTGGGTTGAATTCATGGTTCATGTATCGGGGATCGGTTTTGATCGGTTTGGCCATGGCCGCGATCTCCGCAAGAAACGGGGCGATCAGGAAATTGGCGGAGACACCGAGATCGGTGCTGGTATGCGCGGCGTGTCCGTTGGCGGTGACGGTGATCGTGGCCCCGCCTTTGTGTGCGTATACGGGCGTGAGCATCGTCGGTTCGGCGACGATGCCATAGGCGGGAAGCGCCTCGTTCATTAGACGCGACTCGTCGGTAACCTGTTGAGCGCCTGCGCCGCCGAGTTCTTCATCGGCCGTAGCCGCCACGATGACGGCCTTTTTCAGCCGCGACGCATCCACCGCCGCCGCCGCGATCATGGTCGCCGCGAGCGGCCCCTTCATGTCACAACTCCCCCGTCCGTACAGCCGACCCTCCTTCACCTCGCTACGATACGGATCCCAGTCCTCTTCCTGACCCGGTACGGTATCGGTATGCGAAAAAAAACCGACGCCCCCCGCACCTTCTCCTTTTTTGCCTACAAGACTGACCTTGCGCTCACCGTTTTCGTCCGTATACTCCAGCCACTCCACGTCAAAACCCTTTGCTTTCATCCACGATTCCACATACTCGGATATCGCCACGTTGTTCCAGCGGCTGACCGACTTGATATCCACCATATCTCTGGTAAGTCCGACCGCGTCAAGTCCCATAAGTTTGTTCCTTTCTTTCGAATATGGAGGAAGACGTTCGCACCAAGCCGGTCGTTATACGCATCCCGGGAAGGTGCGGCCTTTGATGGGAAAGTATACCGGGCAGTCCCCCTGACCGGTATAACGAGACCGGGCGGACATGTAGGAAAGGGCGATGGCGCGCCGCCATGTGCCGGTCCGGTTTGGCGCGGTATAGTGCGGCAACAGCGAATGAAAAAACAAACCGCTCCCGGCCTTCATAGGGCGAAACACCATATCGTCCTGTCGATAATGCGCCGGATCGATGACATAGTCATCCATGACGTAGATATGCGGCAGTGCGCCTTTGCGATGCCAGCCCGGTAGCACGCCCATACATCCGTTTTCCATCGTGGCATCGTCGAGCGTAAACCAGCACGAACAAAGCTCCATCGGTTCTATGGGCCAGTAAGGCGAATCCTGATGCATACCCTTTTGCGAACCTACTTCGGGTGGTTTACACAGCAACGAATTGCGAAACATCTTGATGTCCGGGCCTAAAATTTGTTCGAGGCTGGCAACAATATTTTCGTGAAGCCCCAGATGCTGGAATAAATCATCGCCCTGCACCAGTCCGTCGATTTTGCGGATACCGTCGCCCGGATGCGCGACCGTCATTTCACCCCGTTGGACACGCGGTTCGATCTGAATCTTGAGTCGATCCGTCGGACGGCCTTCGTGGGTGTATTCACGGAGACGATGCGTAAGCCCGTCAAGTTCTTCGGGTGTTACCAGATCTTCTACTACGACAAAGCCGTCTTGGTGGTAGACTTCAAGCTGTTTGTCAGTCAGTCGCATAGGTTCCGCGCTCCTTCTCATACACCGGTCCATGCGGTCATTTCGGCTCGCAGCGCCGGTTCGAGGTTTATCTCCAAAGCATCGAATGCGTTGTCTATGTGGGCGGTCGTACGCGCGCCGACGATGACCGAGGTAACATCCGGGTGCGTAGCGACCCACGCCATGGCCAGCCGAACCATGGGAATGTCGAGCGCGCGAGCCTTTTCGCGCAGATGCTCGACCGTTTGAAAATTGCGGTCGTTGAAATAGATGTCGGCATGCGCCGGGATGACGTGGAATCGAGAGCGTTCCGGAAAGGCGTTTCGGTCCGAGGTGTATTTACCGGATAGAAAACCGGCGGCCAGCGGGCTAAAGGGTGTCACGGCAATCTGCTCTTCCCGGCAATAAGGTAAGATATCACGCCGGATATCGGCAGTGGCAAGGCTAAAGGGCGGTTGGACGATTTCCATACGCGGATAGCAGTGAACGCGGGCGGCCTCTTGCGCCTCTCGAAGCTGGTCCAGCGAAAAGTTGCTGTATCCGATAGTACGGATGCGTCCTGCGGCCACTTGCTCCGCCAGCGCACCCATCGTTTCGGCAATGGGAACGCCGGTGTCGGGCGAGTGTAGTTTGTATATGTCCACTCGATCGACCTGAAGCCGATCCAGACTCACCTGAAGCGCTCGCCGGATATTCTCCGGGCTGTTGCCGCTGCTTACTTTGGTGCAAATCGTCAACCGGTCGCGGTAATCACAAGCGCGAAGCCATCGCCCGATAATCAATTCGGAGGAACCCATCTCGCCGGTGATTTCGCGTTCGTCGTCTACTCCCAACACATTGCGGCGGTAGGCGCGTGCATTGCCGCCGCCATACGCTTCCGCCGTGTCTATCCAAGTAATGCCTTTTTCGACGGCGTGATCGAGGATGTGAAACGATGCATCCTGATCGATTTCTCGCCCAAATGTTACCGTTCCCAACCCGATAGGGCTGATAGACAATCCGGACCGACCTACGGGCCGCAGTTCCAGCATGGGTTCCCCTTCTGATAGGGTCTTTGTCTTCATCCTTCCTACTTCATTCTTCCTACTTTATACTTTCACGTACCCCTGCCCCCACTGTTCCTTCCGTTTTTCTTTAAAGTCACCCGAAAGCGGCATGATAGCCGTCTGACCGCCATCTACGATCAGGGTCTGGCCGATAAGATACCGTGATTCTTCCGACGCTAAAAACACCGCTACACGTCCGATGTCGGACGCTGCGCCGATAAATCCAGCGGGGATAGTTTTGCCCGCTGTCTGTTGGTCAAAGTCGCCAAGCACTTTGATATGATTTTCTACCAGCACCCATCCGGGTGCGATGGCGTTGACACGGACACCGGCGGGCGAAAGTTCGAGCGCAAGTACGCGTGTAAACGCCACGATGGCCGCCTTGGTTCCGGCATAGACGGTGTGCTCGGTCATTCCCGTGGAGGCGTGGACGGACGACAGATTGACGACCGCACCGCTTCTTCGCTCAACCATGCCACGCGCCAGGTGTTGGGTCAGAAAAAACATGCCCCGTATGTTTACCCCGTACAGCGTGTCGAACTGCTCCGGTGTGGTTTCGAAAAAGGGCTTGTTCATCGTGATGCCCGCGTTGTTTACGAGAAGGTCTACACCGCCGAGAAATGTCTGCGCCTCGTCGGCAAGCCGACCGATCGCATCGATGTCCTGCAAGTCGGCATGCAAGGCCACGGCTCGACCGCCGATTCTGCGGATTTCTTCTACGGCGCTTTCCGCGCCTGTGGCGCTGTGTGCATAGTGCAGAACGACTTGCGCTCCTTCGCGCGCAAATTCCAACGCAATACCGCGTCCGATGCCTGTGCCCGCGCCGGTCACCACCGCGCGTTTGCCCTGAAGACGGCCTTCTACCGCCATGTACTCACTCCCATGCAATGGGGTTGTCTGTCACGAAAAATACGGATGAATGCAGTGAAAATATGTCTATACCACAGCCGGAGCAAGACGTTTAGGGGAGTTTGAAGGATGAAAGCAGCTTTTCCGCTGGAAAACTTCTGAGCAAACAAAAACGGCCTGCCCGGAGGACAGGCCGTAACGGCGCAATGTTTCGAAGACGAAGGTTATCGTCCCTTTAGTTTTTCGAGAATCTCGCCCGCTTCGGTTTGAGAAAGATCTTTGAGACTGCGTCCATAGCGAGAGCGGGCGCGCTGTTCGACCTGGTCTTTCGAGAATTTGCGGTTGCGCGCCAAATCGAGGATTTCAGCCAGTTGAAGATCGGTAATCAACGATTCCGGTGGCGTGACGTTGTTTAGCAACGCATCGATATCCGATTCCGACACGACGCCGGTCTCTTCTTCCCGCGCGGTATAACTCGGTTCATCGGGTTCGCTGGGGGGTTCGCTGGGTTCATTCGGCTTGTCGGGTTCGACTGTGGGCGGTTCGGCGACGGGTACGGGGACGGGAGCGCCGACGGCGTCCGACGGTTTGTCGGGTACGGCAACGCCGTACAGATGAAGCCCTACGCCAAACAGCGTCGCCGCTTTTTTCAGCGCATCGGAAGCCGCCGCCTTGAGCGCGTCTCCCATGGAAAGCACCATGCCGTCTTCGGTTTCCTGACTCAGTTCGCACGTGCCGAACTGCTGTTTGGCAACGCCTTCGGCCGTCAGTTCGCCCAGCACGACCACGTCATCGTCGAGAAATTTGTGGTCCAAAATCCTGAAACTCCACTCCCCATCGAACGCTTCGTTCAGACGAGCGATCACCGTGGGGGTTTCAAGATATTCGAGCGTGACACCCAGACTGGTTTTTCGTTTTCTGATTTGGCTTGTCGGAAAGGGCCGCTGAAGGAGTTCCAGATTCATAAAAATTCCTTTAGTGGCGGAACCCCGCCAGTTTACTGCGGGGAAGAGCCACGTTCCTTGCGCTCTAAGCGCAATTCCCACTGACCGCATGCATCAATGGCGTTATATTGCAGGCATGAAACTTACGATGCGGCTCAAACTTATTCCATCCCATATCGCGTACAAAACCAAACTTGCTGGTGTCCCGGTCATTGTCGTTGATCCACGCAACACGTCCCGGACCTGTACAAGTTGTCGCTGTGTGGATAAAAGGAATCGTCCTGTTCAAAGTCGTGTGGCTTCGCTTGTCATGCTGACACTATCGCTGCGGAGCACATCCGCAGGGCTGTTATCAACCAGCCGAACGTGGACACCGCCTTTGGTGTTGAACTACAAACCCAGTTGCTTGCTACGGGGTAGTTGATGGGAACCTCCTTTCATGGACTTGAAGAGGGAACGGTTGCCTGCTGCCGAATGCGTTCCTGCCAGAGTTGTCTCATGCGCTCTATTTCCATCTGATGTTCGTCCAACTCGCGTTCGTGGTCTTCAAGCCACTGCTGAAACTGGTCGGGATCCATAAAAAAACCCGATACCGCATCCGGGGTAGCCGCACGCATGGTGTGCGAGGCAATGGGTTTTTCCGGTTCGGTCGGCATCATGGCAAGACGGGTATGCGTAACTGTCTCTTTCCCGTCTCGCATGTATCGGATTTCGATTTCGGCTCCTACCGGCATCGTGGTTACAAACTGGCCAAGGATGATGGGATGATTCATAAGAACGCCGTTGACGGCCAACAACCGATCACCGACTTCCAATCCCGCCTGACGAGCCGGACTTTCTTCATATACGTACGTGATGTCCATTCCTTCGCTAACCCCTATGACCACGTTGAAATTACCGCCGATGTTGACGCTGTCCCACATTTTCTCCACATACACCCCAAGCCAGCTTCGCCGTATTTCGCCATATTCG
>Ga0194132_10010823_pt1 | contig 11996 bp, 11 predicted proteins | sample TA2KigOf80mmetaG_FD_148612 | JGI IMG/M metagenome (GOLD analysis project Ga0194132, IMG submission 148612) | Freshwater microbial communities from Lake Tanganyika, Tanzania - TA2015054 Kigoma Offshore 80m | ecosystem: Environmental > Aquatic > Freshwater > Lake | place: Tanzania: Lake... | reverse complement strand
CACCGATGGCGCGGCGTGGGTTTCTTCGGGATGCCAGAATCCGACGTTGACGATGATGGCGCTGACCGTGCGGAGTTGCGAGCATATCCTCTCCAACGCGGCGCGCGGGTAGTAGGGTATCCTGAAGGTTCTCTTTGGAGATGTATGCCTGAATCAGTCCGCACAGTCTTCTGTGCCAAGTTGCAAAAAGAGCTTCCCGCATTGGATGAGAATCCGTTTGAGAACCATCCGCTCGGACAGAAGATCTACGATTCGATTTCGAAGGACGCCTGGCGCATGTGGGTGGAACACATGAAGATGCTCATGAACGAGTACCGCCTGAACCTCGGCACCAAGGAAGCGCAGGAGTTTCTCTTCGCGCAGATGGAACAATTTTTCTTCGGCCAGGGGTCATCGCTCCCGCCGGGCTTCGTAAAAGAGTAAGCCCCCACACGACGTTCGCCTAACCAATATGGAGCGGGTGAGACGCAGGTTCTACCAGAGCCTTCGCCGCACCCGCTTTTTTTCGCGCAAAGGCGTACGATGGTTGTTCGATGACGCGCCGAACTTTCCTTTCCGCCGCCGCGCTACCCGCGCTCGCACAGCCCGCCAAGCCGAATATCGTTGTCATATTGGCCGACGATCTGGGTTACAAAGATCTGGGCTACGCCGGCGGACCGCAACAGACTCCGAACCTCGACCGGCTGGCGAAAGGAGGTGTTCGGCTCGACAGCTTCTACACCTATCCGCTGTGTTCGCCGACGCGGTCGGCGCTGCTGACGGGACGGAATCCGATTCGATTCGGACTGGCGTATTCGGTTGTGCGGCCGTGGGCCTATTACGGACTGCCCACGGACGAAGAGTTGCTGCCGGCATCGTTTCAAAAAGCGGGTTATCAGACGGCGATCATCGGCAAGTGGCACTTGGGCCATGCCAACAAGAAGCTGCATCCGCAATCGCGCGGGTTCGATCATTTCTACGGGCACTTGAATGGCGCGATCGACTACAACACCCACGATCGCAACGGCGGCATCGACTGGCAGCGGAATGGCGCGAGCGTGAAAGAAGAGGGCTATTCGACGGACCTGTTCGCGTCCGAGGCTGTGCGGTGGCTGCGCGGGCGGGATACGTCGAAGCCGTACCTCCTGTATTTGCCGTTTAACGCGCCGCACACGCCGTTGCAAGCGCCGCAGTCTCTGATCGATAAGTACGCCGCGATCCGGAATCCGAAGAGGCGAACGTACGCCGCGATGGTGGACGCGATGGATCAGGCGGTGGGCAAGATTGCCGGCGCGATCGATTTCTCGAATACGATTCTGTTCTTTGCAAGCGATAACGGCGGGCCGCGCGGCTCGGGCGCCGACAACGGACTGCTGCGCGAAGGCAAGGCGACGACCTACGAGGGCGGCATCCGCGTCATCGGTTTCGTGCACGCACCGTCGCGATTGAAACCGGGGGTGTCGAACCAGGTGATGACGATGTGGGACGTGCTGCCGACACTTGCGGGCGCGGCGGGCGTGCAGTTGCACACCAAGAAGCGGCTCGACGGCTTGAATCTGTGGCCGGTGCTGACCGGCCAGGAACCGCGGGCACCCCGCCACGGTTTGTTCTTTTGCACGCAGCCCGAGTCGGGTGTGAAGCAGTATTCGGTGCGCGACGGCGATTGGAAGATGGTGCGGACGATGACAACGCCGGTGCGCGAGGAACTGTTCAACATTGCGGAGGATCCGTACGAGCGGAACAATGTGCTCGGCAACGAGTACGCGATGGGGTTCACCATGCGCAAGTTGCTCGACGATTGGATCGCGCTGCATCCGCGCGGCGATGTGATGTACTCGGCGGCGCCGAATCCGGGCTGGGTTGCGCCGTCGGATTGGGCGAAAGCCGTCGTCGAATAACTATAATTAAACGAGCTAACGGGATCTTCATGCTTCGTCTCTTCCTCGTCTTTTCGCTTTCGGTTGGCGCCTTTGCGCAGTCGAGCGCGGGCACAATTACCGGTACGGTGAAAGACCCGACCGGGGCTGTCATTCCCGGCGCGAAGGTGACGGTTTTGCAAGTCGAGACGGGCCGCGCCAATCAACTCACCGCAAATGCGGAAGGCTATTATTCGACGCCCCCGGTAAACATCGGCCGCTACAAGATTCGCGTCGAGATGGATGGCATGAAGGCGTGGGAAGGCGAGGTCGTCTTAGAGACGGGGCGCACGGCGGTAGTCGATCCGGTGATGCGGCCGGGGAGCGTCAGCGAAACGATTGAAGTGACCGAGACGTTGCCTCTGGTATCGCCGACCGATCCGACCGATGCGACGACGCTCGATTCGGAGCGCATTAAGAATCTGCCGATTAATGGACGTAATTTGAATACGCTGTTGGGAAGTGTTACGCCGGGCGTGGAGGCGTCGGAAGATGTCAATGGCGGTGTACGGATTTCGGGGTTGATGGGTTACTCCACTGATTATGTGCAGGACGGCGCGGCGGCGAATAATCGCGAGTTCGGCGGGTCGGCGGGGTTGCAGGGATTGGAGTCGATCGGTGAAGTGCGCGTTGAGACTTCGACGTCGTCGGCGAAGTACACACGGCCGACGAGTGTGATCATCACAACGCGGGGAGGCACGAATCGCCTTACTCTGGCGGTGTTTGAAACGCATCGCAACAACGCATTTGGCGTGGCGCGGGCGCGGCAGGATGTATTCTTCGACGGGCGACCTTTTAAGACGCCGAAGTTAATCCGGAACGAATTTGGCGGGTCGGTGGGCGGGCCGGTGGTGCTGCCAAGCTTCGGGTTGAACGGCAAGAGGTTTTACAACGGCAAGAACCGCACGCATTTCTTTTTTGTGCGCGAATGCGCGGAGTTGGTGCAGGGCATCACGCGCGAGTTCCGCGTGCCTACGGCGGCGATGCGCAACGGCGATTTTTCGGATCTGATCGATGCGCAGGGGCGACGAATTCAACTCTACGACCCGCTGACGACGCGGCAGGAAGAGTTCCCCAACGGCCGACTGGTGTCGGTGCGCGATCCGTTTTCGAACAACCAGATTTCGCCGCAGCGGCTGAGTGCGTTCACCAAGCGCATCTACGACATCACGCCGCTGCCGACCGATATCACCAACCCGGTGAACTCGAACAACCTGAAGATCGCCGTGCCGCTGAGCAATTTTCCGAACATGAGCGACAACCCGACGACGCTCCGCTTCGATCACCGCTTCACCGACAACGATAGTTTCTTCATCAAGTTCAATCGCTCGAACCGGCGCAACCTCTTTCTCGGCACTGGCGGGGCCACGGGCGCACCGACGAAGAACTGGGAAGCGAATACAACATTTCTGCCGATATTGAGCCGGTCGATCGCGTTGAGCTGGGTAAAGACGTTTGGCGCGGCGTTCAACGTGGAGACGCTGGCGAACCGCACCTGGCAGTTGGCCAAGACGGTGACGGGCCTCGAACAACGCGACTACGCGGCCGAGTACGGATTGCCGAATCCGTTGGGCGAGATCGGCTGGCCGTTTCTGCAAAGCACCGGCTTCATGAACTACGTCGAGGGCGACAACCGGCGCGAACTGTACTCGATGATTTCGAATGTCGAGCAGAACTATAGCTACATTCATAAGCGCCACAATTTTTCTTTTGGGTTCCGGTTCCATCAAGAAAAACAGGTTCTGCTGCCGGACCAAGGGACGATCTCGGGCGCGGCGTGGTTCAACAGTCTGGCGACGGCGCTGGAGTCGTCGACGCAAGGAACTACTGTAAATCCGGGCACGACACCGCAGACCGGGCATGACGCGGCGAACTTCTATCTTGGTTACGCAGGCCAGTATCAGGTGGGTTTGAAACGCGGATTGATGAGGGTGCGCGAATACAACTGGGGGCTGTACTGGCAGGACTCATGGCGCGTCAACCCGAGGCTTACGCTCACGCCGGGCGTACGTTGGGATATCAATCCCGCATTCACCGAGCGCGACAATTTGCTCAACGCTTTCGATCTGGAATCGAAGTCGCTGATGCTGCCAGAATCGCTCGATCACTACTACAAACTGGGCGCAACGACGCCGGCTGTGGTGAATGTGTTCGAGCGCGTGGGAGTGAAATTCGCAAGTGCGGAACAGCTCAAGAGATCGAAGCAGTTGTTCCCATCGAACCTGTACGACATCGGCCCTCGTGGCGGGTTTGCCTACAAGATCACCAACAACGACAGGCCGATCATTATTCGGGGCGGCTATGGCTTATACATCTCCGCAGTGCCGATGCGGACGCTGCTGGCGCAGTTTTCCGGACTACCGCCGTTCCGCGCGGACTTCACCTACAACCCGAACTCGGCGGCGCAAAGTCCCGATGGGATCGCGAACTATCTGCTGCGGAACGTGCCGCCGATTCAGGCGGGTGTGAACAGCCGCGATCTGATAGATTTGGACGATCCGACGTCGGTGGCGCGCGGGCGTGCGGTGACCGGCATGGACGGCAAACAGCCGAGCCTAAAGATTCACGAGTGGAATCTCGCGTTGGAGAAGCAGCTAGCGAAGACGACGGTGATTCGCTTGGCTTATAAAGGCAAGAAGGGCGTCAATACCGACCAGCTCTTCAACATCAACGCGACGCAGACGGACTACATCTGGTATCTGACGACGGGACGCGCCTTGCCCGCGGGCGAGTTCTCGAATGTACTGCGCCGCCCGTTCGATCAGAACGCCTACACCGATATCCGCATCCTCCAACGGAGCGGAATGATCAACTCGTCGATTTGGTCGTTGGAGTTTGAGCGGCGCATGAACAACGGCTTGCAGTTCCAAGCTTTCTACACGCTGACGAACTCGCTGCGGCTGGCCGGCAATTCGTTCCGCGACGATGTGGTGTCGTCGCCGTCGGCATATCTGCCGGGCGCGGTGCCGACCGACTTCCGTGAGTTGAATAAGTTTCTGTTCTACGATCGGGACACGGGATTGCCGAAACATCGCATCCGTTGGAATTGGATCTGGGAAGTACCGGTGGGAAAGGGCCGCAAGTTTCTGCGCACTTCGAACAGCTTCGTCAATGCGGCGCTGGGCGGATGGACAATGACGGGATCGGGAACGGTGTTGTCGACGTGGTATGCGATGCCGACGAATAATTGGGGCGAGATGGGGACATTCGAGGTCTATCGAAACGCAAAGAAAATTCTCGATTGCCGCAATACGCCCGCGCTGGCGACCAATCCGCGCGACGAGCGGTGTATCGAGGGCTACCTCTGGCATAACGGCTACATCAGCGAACGATTGATCAACAGCCGGAACCCGGCTGGATTGCGCAACGGTGTTTTCGGACTGCCGGACGATTACAAGCCGGCGATGAAACCGGTGAATCCGTGGCCGAAAGGCGGACTGCCTACCGATCCGAATAACGCCGATTACGATACGAATGTCGTTTACCTGCCGATTATTACCGGCGGCGTGGTCCGTACCAACTTCGACACGGGACTGCATCCCTGGCGAAATCAATACAAGCTGGGGCCGTTCAATTGGACGTTGGATTCGTCGATCCGAAAATTCTTCCGATTCCGTAAGGACAGCGCGCATCCCTATCTGCGCACCGACATCGACGTGTTCAACGTCTTCAATGTGCACGGACTCAATGTGCCAGGCGCCGATGGCATCGCGAGCCTGGCCAACAGCTACGGTGGCGTCGGCATCCGCCCGCGGCAGGTGCAGATGACGATGCGGTTGGAGTTTTAGCGGTGACGCCGGAGCCGGTCACGGCAGATCCGCCACGCGCGATTCATCATCCGGCGTCGTGGCAGCAGTGGCTGAACTTGACCTTTCTGCATTGGACAATCGGCCGCGACACGCTGCGGCGCCAGATTCCGCGCGAGTTGGAACTGGATCTGTTCGACGGAAAAGCGTGGATCGGACTTGTGCCGTTCAATTTGCAATTCAGCGGCATGGGAACATTTCCGGAGACCAATGTTCGAACGTATGTGGTCGATGCGAATGGAAGGCGGGGGGTGTGGTTCTTTTCGCTCGACGCGGCGCGGCTGGCGGCTGTTGTTGGCGCGCGGGTGGCGTATGGGCTGCCGTACTACTGGAATAGGATGTCGTTGACTGTCTCCGATGGCGCCGTTGCATATCGGAGTAAGCGGCTGCATAGGCCGGCCGGCTTTTCCGATATTGTTGTGCGGCCGGGTGCGGAGATCGACGAGCCGACGGAGTTCGAGCATTTTCTCACGGCGCGGTGGCGGTTGTTCGCGCGGCGATTCGGGCGGATTGTATCGGCCGATGTCGATCATCCGCGGTGGCCGCTGCAGCGGGCGGCGGTGGAGAAGCTGGAGCAGGATCTGGTGCCCGTAAACGGCGCCCCGATTGTGCATTTCAGTAGAGGTGTGGCGGTGCGGGCCACGTGGCCTGAGTCAGTCTGACAGGGGATTGCCCGCTTGCAGGACTCGCATTTTGAAGCCGCTGCCGGTCCATTTGAACATGTAGAGCGGGGCGTCGTGAGCGGTGACCGTGTGAAATATGGTCCTGATCGTCTACGTGGTCAGTCGCGGATAAGACAGTACTTCTGGGCATCTACTCTCGAACCCAGATCGGGTATCGGTAAGCGTGCCGAAGTTTATTCGGTTGCTTCACCGTCGGCCGCTTACGATGAGTGGCGAACGCTCCCAAGACCTCATCGCATGCTCCCTTCTCCTCGCTTTTCTGGTGCTCGCGTCCATCGCGATTGCGATTTCCGCTGTAAGCTCCACGTCTGGTATCTGGTCTCAGTCGGATACGATGCTCAGCCAAGAGCAGGTCGTTGCCTGAGGGACACAGGCAGGGACTGGTTCCGACGGTAACCGTAACGGGAACGGGAACGGTAAGGGCAAGTAATCATGGTTGGCGTAGCACCGCGTGATCGCGAGACCCATTTCCGATCCCCCCCCGAGTCGCGCTATCGTAAATCGTGCGCCCGAAACGCCGCAATGTCGTTAGCGACGACTCCGCCCAAGACAACATCGAATACGCGTTGCTACTGGCTTTCATCATCCTCGCGGCCTGCTGCATAGTCATGTTGTCCGGCGAATCGGTCGAAAACATCTGGACTCAGTCCAACGGCGTGCTCAGCCAGGCGCATTCGGCTGCCACTGGCTCTGGTAGTTAACACGTCCGGCGAAACCGCACAAGTCGAGCGGCGCGCCGGCGAACGGTATACTGAAATGTAGCCCTCCGCAGTTCCCGTCTTTCTCCCCGTACAAATGATATCCGTCAGTAATGTGTCCATGCGCTTTGGCGCAAAGATTTTGTTTGAAGAGGTCAGCACGACCTTCGCTCCCGGCCGGCGGTTCGGCCTGACCGGGCCCAACGGCGCCGGCAAATCGACGTTTATGAAGCTGCTGAGCGGCGAGACCGATCCACAGAAAGGCGTCGTCACCAAGCCCGCCAAAATTGGCGTCATCAGCCAGAATCAGAACGCTTACGACGAGATGCGGGCGATCGATTCGGTCATCATGGGCAATCGCCGGCTCTGGAATGCATTGACCGAGCGAGAGGTGCTGTACGCCAAGGCCGACCTCTCGGATGAAGAAGGCATCCGGCTCGGCGAACTGGAAGGGATCGTCGGCGAAGAAGAAGGGTACTCGGCCGAGTCCGACGCAGCGATTTTGCTTGACGGCCTGGGCATTATCGAAGCGCTGCACGAGCGCAAGATGTGCGAATTGCAAGGCGGCCAGAAGGTCCGCGTGCTGCTGGCGCAGGCGCTGTTCGGCAATCCGGAAGCGCTGTTGTTGGACGAACCGACCAACCACCTCGATCTCGACTCGGTGCACTGGCTCGAATCGTTTCTCAACAACTACAAAGGCACGCTGGTGGTCATCTCGCACGACCGCCACTTCCTCAACACCATCTGCACCCACATCGCCGACATCGACTACGAAACGATCATCATCTACACGGGCGGCTACGACGACATGGTGCTGGCCAAAACGCAAGTCCGCGCGCGAGTGGAAGCCGACATCGCGCAGCGGCAGAAGAAGATCGCCCAGTTGCAGGACTTCGTTTCGCGCTTCAGTGCCGGCACGCGCGCAAGCCAGGTGCAGTCGCGTAAGAAGGAAATCGAGCGGCTACAGACGTCGGACCTGCAGCGGTCGAACATTCAACGCCCGTTTATCCGGTTCAATCTGAAGCGCCCCAGCGGCCGCATTCCGCTGGAGTTGAAAGATTTTTCGCGCGCCTATGGCGAGCTATCGATTTTCAAAGGCTTCAGCGGGATGTTCGAGCGGGGCGAGAAGATCGCGGTGCTCGGCAAGAACGGTATCGGCAAGACGACGCTGGTGAAGGCGCTGTTGGCAAACGGAACCGGGCCGTACGATAAGGAGCCCGATCTCGCGCAGGGTTCGGGCGATGTGACCTGGGGCCATGAAGTGCAAATCGGCTACTTCGCGCAGGATCACCGCGAGTCGATCGCGCGCGGCATGACGGCCTTCGAGTGGCTGCATCAGTTTGACCCGCAAGCCAGCCGCGACGAAATCCGCGGTCTACTGGGTCAGATGTTATTTAGCGGCGAAGAGGGCATGAAACCGACCGAAGCGTTGAGCGGCGGCGAGGCGGCACGATTGATCTTCTGTCGCTTGATGCTGGAGAAGCCGAATTTTCTCGTCATGGACGAGCCGACCAATCACCTCGACCTGGAATCGATCAACGCGCTGAACTGGGCCATTCGCAAGTTCGAGGGTACGGTCATTCTCGTCACCCACGACGAGGATCTGATTGCCGAAGTGGCAACGCGGATTTGGCAGTTCGAGGACGGGCGGATTGTCGACTTTAAGGGAACGTACGAGGAGTTTCAGGCGACGGCTAGCGTGGCGGGGTAGGCCGCGCTCATTCTCACAAAGTCCGGACCGCGTTCTGCCGCGTCATTCGACTGCGCGATCGGTACGCGGTCGAACGGATCGTTAGCGCCGAGGCTTCGTCGCTGGGCAGGGATTCGACCAACGAATCGGTTTAAAGCCGGCGCAAGAACTCCTCTGACCATCTGATCGAAACCTCCCAGGCTGCAGCGGCGCTCAGATAACGCAATAGATGAGTCTTGGCGTCCTGTAGATTGACCAGAGTCATGGCCTGCTTTTCCTGCATCTCAGGAACGACAGCAACACAGTCAGAGGTACTTCGCGGCCTCCTCATCGCTCAAGCGCGTCAGCTTCTGTTCGTCTTCGCTGCCGGTGGCCAAGTACTCGTACTCGATTTCGTACAGGTAGTAAGTGCCGCACTCCGGGCACTGGTCGAGTTCAGGTGACCGCGTTTTGGCGGGTTCGGTATCCTTGATGCGTTTGAGTTTCCCCGCCTCGGCTGGCGGGAAGGTGTACTGCTCCTCGCGACCGTGTGTTTGCATCGCACGGCAGTAGTGCGGCAGCTTCGTACAAATCGAGCATTGCTTCTTCATTCGGATCCTCTCTACGAAGCGCACGACTTCACCGGCGTTGGCGAGCGTCAGCGGCGACAAGCGGGGCTTCGCCACCGGCGAATTGAATCGAGGTATACGACGTGATCGTCTTGTGCGTGATATCGACAATCGCGATCAACTCTGTCCACAAGAACCGAGCACCGTCGCGCCGGGTGACTCCATCGCGATCGAGCACGCTCGGCCCGAGCCGGAACTCACGCCAGAATAGCCAGGCCCAGATCAGATTAATAACCGCGGCAAACGCAACCGCAGGCGGACTGTGATGCCTAATCCCAAAGCTCGCGATGATAAGACCGAAAAATAGGAACATCCCTCCGACGCGCACGAAGTAAGACCGGCCCAATCGGGCCTCAACTTTTGACCATCGCAATATTATGTACATAATCGATTCGTGCCCTACACTCGCCGCGCTTTGCTCACGCTTCCCGCCGCCTCTGCCCTGGCGCAGACGCAGCCGTTACACCGCTTCCCTCGCATGGTGCAGGAGTGGTTCGTTACGCAGGTCCGCCAGGCCGAACGGCGCGGGTTGCGCGCTAAGGCGGATCTCACCACGCGCGCCGACGCGGAGAATTACGTCTATGCTGTGCGGCAGAAAGCACGCGCGTGTTTTGGGCCAATGCCCGCGCGCACGGCGCTCAACGCGCGCACGACAAAAACGCTCGACCGTTCGGCCTACAACGTCGAAAACGTGATCTTCGAAAGCCGCCCCGGCTTTCTCGTCACCGCGAATCTGTATGTGCCGAAGGGTCTGACGAAAGCGGCGCCGGGCGTAGTCGGCAGTTGTGGGCACTCCGATACCGGCAAGGCTGGCGACACGTATCAGTCGTTCGCGCAGGGGCTCGCGCGGCAGGGCTATGTCGTGTTGATCTTCGATCCGATCGGGCAGGGGGAGCGGTTGCAGTATGTCGATGACAAGCGCAAGTCGTTCATCGGGCCTGGCACTAGCGAGCATCTTCTTGCTGGTAATCAACAGGTGTTGATTGACGAGTGCTTCGCCGGTTGGCGCGCATGGGACGGAATCCGCGCGCTCGACTATTTGCTGACGCGGCCCGAAGTCGACCCGGCGCGGGTCGGTATCACCGGCAACTCCGGCGGCGGCACGATGACGACATGGCTCTGCGCGCTCGAGGACCGCTGGTCGATGGCCGCGCCGAGCTGCTTCGTCACGACGTTTCGCCGCAATTTGGAGAACGAACTCGCCGCCGACAGCGAGCAGTATCCGTGGCGCGCCATCGCGCAGTCGCTCGACATGGACGACTTCGTCGCGTGCATGGCGCCTAAGCCGGTGATCCTGCTTGGCAAGGAGCGCGATTACTTCGACGCCCGGGGGTTCGAGGAGTCTTTCGCGCGGCTGAAGCGGCTGTACACGCTGCTCGGCAAGCCCGAAAATATCTCATCGTTTCTCGGCGCGGGCACGCACGGCTTCACGCAGGACAACCGCGAGGCGATGTACAAGTGGTTCAACAGGGCGACTGGCAGCACCCATTCCGGCGCCGAGGACATATTGCAGTTGGAGGACGAGAAGGACTTGTGGGCGACGCCGGATGGACAGGTGGCGCTGGCGAAGTCAAAATCGATCGTCGCGTTCACGCGGGAGCGGTCGCGCGAGTTGACGACCGCGCGGACGACGTTGAAGGGTGCCGATTTGCGACGCGTTTTGGGAGCGGCGTTGAAGATGCCTTTGGCCGCCGCGCCGCCCGATGCGCGTATCATGCGGCCGGTCGCGCGGCGCGGCTTTCCGACGCCCGCTTTCGCAACGTATACTGTCGAAACCGAGCCAGGCATACACGCGATCGTCTATTGGTTGACTAAGGAGCAGCATCTTTCGCGGCCGCCTCGCAATCTCGAAAACGTGACGTTGTATGTGTCGCATCACTCGGCCGATCGCGAGGTGCGCGACGATGCTTTCGCGCGGGGGTTGGTTGTTGACGGCACGGCTTTCTGCAGCGTCGACGTGCGTGGCGTTGGCGAGTCTCGGCCTGGCACGGGAAGCTCGGACGACTTTACGCGGCCATACGGGAGCGATTACTTCTATGCAGGCCATTCGCTGATGCTCGACGCGCCGTACGTGGGCCGCAAGACGTTTGATGTGTTGCGTGTGATCGAGTGGCTGCGGCTGAACGCCGGCACGCGGCGCGTGCATTTGGCCGCTGCGGGATGGGGGACGCTGCCCGCGACCTTCGCGGCGCTTCTTTCGGATACGGTGACGCAAGTTACGCTTTCTGGCGCGCCGGCGTCGTATGCGTCTATTGCTGAGTCGGAGCGGTACACGTGGCCGCTGTCGTCTTTCGTGCCGGGCGTGTTGCGGTATTTCGATTTACCGGATTGTTATGCGGAGTTGGAGGGGAAGGGGCTGCGGCGGGTTTAGTGCACGACACGGCGGTCTTAGGGCGATCCTCTGGGTCGCTGCTCCACGGGGCGAGCTGACAGGAACGAACTAGCTTTTCATGGGTAGGACGGCCAACGTCTGTGACTCCGGTCGCAGCGGGCGCAAACGATCGCCGCTACAATCCATTTGTGCGAATCGTTTTGGCCCTGCTTGCGGGCGTGTTGCTCGGGCTTGGGCTGTTCACTTTCGTCTACGCCAAGGGCGGATCGTATCTGACAAACGAT